>JAAIGE0101406774.1_pt1 | contig 27631 bp, 38 predicted proteins | sample 6487951 | NCBI WGS metagenome assembly JAAIGE01 (sample SAMN13974128, study PRJNA590717) | phyllosphere metagenome | biome: tomato field; feature: multiple bacterial spot infested tomato fields; material: tomato leaves; isolation source: leaves from tomato fields | host: Solanum lycopersicum ...
GATACCGTGTTCGAAGGCAACAAGGCCGACGACGGCGGCTTCGACACCGACGTGGCCATCGCCACGGGCGAACTCAGCAAGTTGATCCCCGACCTGATCGAGGCGCTGGGCGGCGAAGGCCGTACCGAACTGGCGCAGCCAGCACCTTGATACCAGCTCGCCAGATCAGCTGCTGCCGACTTTTTTGTAGGCCGCTTCCAGCTCGTCCGAGATGGCAATACGGAAGACTGGGGAGCCTCCAGCTGTGCACCCTGGTCGCTGAGCAATTAGATCCGTTCGTATGTCTGCGAGTAGCGCGGTCACATCGACATCTTGTCTGCCAAGTTTGCTCAGCAGTTCGATCAGCGCGCTCTCCAGCACCAACTCTCGCGAAGACTCAGTCATAGGGCACTCCCTTGTTACGGAGAGTGGAGTATCGACGACAGCGACGCGACTCGACACCCCACCAAACCCAGGCCCGCCGCCCACGCTGCGGGCCTTTTGCATTTCTGGAGCCATGGCCGCTTACTACAACGAGATCGATAAGTACGCGGCTCAGTGGCTGCGCAACCTCATCGCTGCCGGGCACATCGCGCCAGGGGTGGTGGACGAAAGGAGCATTGAAGATGTTCACCCCGCCGACCTGCGCGGATTCACCCAGTGCCACTTCTTCGCCGGCATCGGAGTATGGAGCCTGGCCCTGCGGCGTGCCGGCTGGCCCGATGACCGACCTGTTTGGACCGGTTCCTGCCCTTGCCAACCTTTCAGCGCGGCAGGCGCGGGCGCTGGGTTTGATGACGAGCGGCATCTCTGGCCCGCCTTCCATCACCTCATCGCGCAGCGGCGCCCTACAGCGATCCTTGGAGAGCAGGTTGCAAGTCGCGACGCAGACCCTTGGATCGACCTTGTACAGGATGACCTGGAAGGTCTGGGATACCGGGTCGGGGCGGTCCCGTTCCCGGCTGCGGGCGTCGGTGCTCCGCACATCCGAGACAGGCTCTACTGGTGCGCCGTGGCCGACGACGGCCGCCAGCGACGGGTCGGGAGGGAAGGGCTTTCGACCAGGAGTCTCAATGACGGGACGCATGCCGGACGGATCAAAGGTGACGATGGATCTTTCCGCAACGGTCAAGCTGGCATTCAGCGAAGTCCCGCAACCAGCACGACTAACGGTCTCTGGCGAGATGCTGACTGGCTCCTGTGCAGGGATGCCAAGTGGCGGCCAGTTGAACCCGGCACATTCCCGCTGGCTCATGGGGCTCCCGCCCGAGTGGGACGACTGCGCGCCTACGGCAATGCCATCAACGCGGAAGCCGCGCGCGTCTTCATCGAGTGCGTGATGGACGCCCTCCCCTGACCCCGCCCCACCGGGACCCACCCCTATACCTATTGGAGGCCGCAATGGCTGATACCCACAACACCGCACTGCCGTACGCATGGGCATGGAGAAACCTCCGCACTGGCGCGCAGGGCGTCTATTTCGAGAACCCTGAGCAATTCGGCGTCGTGGGCCACGAAGACTACGAATGGACGGTGCTCTACACCGCACCCCAGCCAGTTTCCGGCTACCAGCAGGCGCTGGACATTCGCACGGCCCAGGGCTGGACGCTGAGCGGCAAAGCGGTGCCGGTGCTCTATACCGACACGATCAACGGCGAGCAGGTGCTGCGCGACGACGTGTGGCTGTGCACCACGGAGGCTCTCAAGCCAGCACCCCAGCCAGCCGATGCGCCTGATGGGTGGGTCAACGTGGATGAGCGGCTACCGAAATGCCCCAGCAAGCCCGGCAGTGTAGGTGTCGAGGTTCTCATTTACCCACCTCTGTCGGATGGATCGATCACCGCGTTCTATGGCCGTCGCCAGAGCACCAAGCCGGCGTTCTACAAATACGGCGCTCTCGTCAATGGCGTCGAATTCTGGATGGCACCTCCCACCCCTCCCACCCTCAATGCAAGCAAGGAGGACGGCAATGGCTGACGACGCCTACAAGACCGCCGAGAAGCGCGGCTACGCAAAGGGGTATGCGGCCGGCAAGCGCAGCCGCACACGCGCAGAGACAGAAACACGGCGCATCAACGAACGCGAGCAGTTCCGCCGCCGCGCCTTCCTGGCCGCTCTGCCGGCAGCAATCGAGACCAAAGGGTGGACGCGCGGAGACACGCCCATCTCCAGCCTGAAAGATCGCGTGTCCCTGGCCCGGGAGATCGCAGACGAGGCGGCTAAGCAGTTCTTCTTTTTCTGAGGATTTCCATCATGACCACCACCCCCACCACACCCTCAGGTCTGCCGGAGGCGCTGCGCCTGGCTGATTGGCTGCAATCATGCGCCGAGTCCGTGGAGCATGTAAACGCAGCTGCCGAACTGCGCCGCCAGCACGCCGCACTCAGCGCAGCAGCACCAGCCGCCACCCGTGTAGATCAGCCCACCGTGATTGACTGGCTGGATGCGAACGACATTGAGGTAACCGATGTGCAGTTGGCCGGCCTTTTTCACGCCGCCCCCACGGCACCCCAGGCAGGTGCAGAGAGCTATCCGCCGATGCCGGTGCCCGCATGGGCCAAGCGGGTGATCCGTACCACCGCCGATGCATACAGCGAGACTCAGATGCGCGCCTACGCTGATGACACCATGGCCCTGCGCGCCCGTGGGGCCGTGCCGAGCGGGTGGAGACTGGTGCCGGTGATGCCGACCGATGCGATGGTGTCCGCTGGGTACGACGCTTTCGGAGTGGCAGGCTGCTATGCCGCCATGATCGAAGCCGCACCCCAAGCCCCAGCCTCACCCACCTCCGAGCAAGCGGGGGCGCCGGGCTCGTGGAGCGATGGCGTGATAGCGGTCGCAATGATGCTGGAGAAGAAGGCGGACTACTTCGCCCTGGAACACGGCCACGACGACATGGGCGGCCTGTCATTCGGCAGTGGCGCCCACGCCGAAGCAAAGATGGATTGGCACAGTGGTCTGTTGGAGTTGGCGGAAGAAGTCCGCTCCATGATCACGCAAGCGTTCCCGATGACCGGCGACGAGGAAGAATCCGATCTGGGCGACTGGCAAGACGGCAGCACCAAACCAACGCTGGACGGCACCTACCTTCGCGAGTTTGGGGAAGGCACAGGCACCACTGAGTTTCACCAGGGCAAGTGGCTGCGCGATGGCTTCTTCCCATCGGACATTCAGCATGCTCGCTGGCGTGGCCGATCCGCCCCCGCATCAGGTGGGGATGCGCTGGCAGAGGCGGATGCGGACCTTTGGTATTTGCAGGACACGCGCAGCTACGTCGGGAACGATGTGCTGTGGTGGGCCAAGGACGGCAACGGCTACACCACCGACATCAGCAAGGCGCACGTTTACACCCGTGAACAGGCGTTTCGCCTAGCCGCGATGCGTGGCTGCGACCGGGCTTGGCCCAAGGCGTATATCGACAGCAAGACACGCCCGGCAGTGGACATGCAGTACATCGATCACGACGCAGCAATGGCCATCAAGGTCCAGAAAGGCGGCACCAAATGACAGCGGCGAACAAGCTGAAGCCAGGAGACACACTCTTCTGGGTGCCTGACAACTATGGAAATCCCCGGAACGTAACGATCGAGAAGGTTGGCCGGAAATGGCTCACCGTCGGACGCCACCGCGTGCACGCTGAAACGCTGGTCGGCGAAACGCCAGGCTATGGGAGGGTGGCGCAATGCTATTTGAGCGAAGCAGAGCACCGCGCATTGATTGATCGCAGGCTGGCCTGGGGCAATCTGCGCCGCGTCGTTGCCAATATCGGCATGCCACCGAAAGGCCTTAGCACTGATCAGATCAATCAGATGCGAGAAGCCATCCAAATGGCTGACGCCGCCAAGGGCCAGGGAGGTGCAGCATGAGCGACGCCGCTATCCTGGAATTCGATCCATTCGAGGGCGACTTCGGTGTGCCAGGCGACACGGTACTCAGCAACTCCATGGTCATCGCCCGGAAGCCTGGCCCGTGCAGCCACTGCGGGTTGACCATCTGCAAGGGCGAGCGTGTCCGCAGGCAAAACAGCAAGTTCGACGGTGAGCTGATGACGCACCGCTGGTGCGCGCTGTGCTGCGCAGCCATGGCCGTCTACGACGCCCAGACGGAAGACGACGATCGCGATGCACTGCCGGACTATGAGCGACGTAGCAGGCTCGCCGAGCGCGACATCGAAGGAGCCCAGCAATGACCGCTGACACCACCACACAAGGCGCGAGCCTGTTGCCCTGCCCGTTCTGTGGGCATGACACGCCAGAGTTCGAGCGAATTGGAACATCCAGCCAGTCGTGCATCGTGGCCTGTGGCAACTGCGGCGGGCGGCATGAGAGTGGCGATGAATACCTGGCATCCGGGACTTCCTGGAACCGCCGCGCCCAGGCTCCTGCACCACAGGGGATCGAAGTGGTTGCCTATGTCTTGGGCGACATCAGGATAGAGAAAGTGGTGCAGAAGGCTGGCCCATCGAAATGGGCCGTGAGGCGCACGGGCGACGTGCTAAACAAAACCGGCGGGTGGGAATGGGAGCCGAGTCCTAGCAGTCGAGACGAAACGTTTCTGGAGCGCTGCCGTTTCGACTCTGCCGAGGATGCGATTCATGCCGCCCACGGCATCACCAAGAGAGGCGGCACCTGAAAAAACGCCCCTACAGCGACCCCAAGGACCCACTGAACGGACCGGCGTACCGCTCCGGCAGCCCGTGCATTGAGCCAGGGTGCGCCAACCCTGCCGGTACTTGGTGGTCGCCCCACTGGTGCCAGGCCTGCAATGCTGATCGGCTACAGCGCATTGAGAGGGCCATGGCCTTTGCGAAGAATGGCCGCCGCCGGCGATAGCCCCAACACCCCAGCCCCGCCACCGTGCAGGGTTTGTTTTTTGAGGTCGAGACCCATGGCCGCACCCGACTGGCTCGCCGCAGACAAGGCCTACCAGCTCCACCACGCCAGCTGCCGTGCATGCATCGGGGCTGGTGCAAACCCACACGCCCAGCACCGCTGCCCAGATGGGCGAGCGCTGTGGGACGCATACATCAACGCGGGCGATCCGCCCCAATTCGCCTGGCTGGCCAGGGAAAGGAAACTGCATGAGCGATTCACCCGCCAACCCCAATCAGGTCGCGGTTACAGCCGCGGTCCGTGAAGCCATCGTGCGCCAGGTGGCCACCCTCAATGGCACCGCGCGCGAATGGCTCATAGCCGCCGGTTGGGCGCCGCCTGGCGCTGAGCGCCAACCGGCGCCCGAGAAATCCAGCCCAGAGCCAGGCGTCACCCTTGAAAGCGCACCTATCGGAACGAAAGCCCCCTGCCGGGATGGCGGGGCTTGGTGCAAGACCCCGCGCGGCTGGAAGTGGAACGGGCCGGCTGGCAACGGCAGCACGCTCCCCAGGCCGGGGGCGGACTGGGACGGACGCCTGCTCGTGCCCGCGGGCCACATGGCGCGCCACCCACCTATCGAGCCAGCCGGCAAGCGGCAGGGCAAACCGAAGCCCCAAGGGCCAAACCAGCAGATGCCCCAGGCCAAGGCAGTAGAGATCATTCGATCGGCCTCCTGGGCTCGCTCTTACAGCGTCCACACCCTGGACGCGCTGGAGTTGGTCCGGGAGGTCGAGCAGTACTACGGACGCACGGAAGGAGGACCAGCATGACGACAGAAAAGCTCTTCCTGGATGATGAAGAACTTGCCCAACTGACCGCACGCCGCATGAAATCAAAGCAGGTTGAATGGCTGCGCACAGCGGGGATACCATTCCGTGTGAGTGCTACTGGGCACCCGGTGGTCACACGGGCGGCCATTGAAGGCCGTACCCCTGAACCTGAAACCCGACGCGGCACATGGACGCCACGTGTCGTTGGAGCACATTGATGGGACGCAAGCCGACTCGCTGGACGAATCTGCCGGTGGGCATGCGCGCCCGGGAGCGCGGGAAGAAGGTGCACTACTACCTCGACACCGGAGGCAAGCCTCGGCGCGAAATTCCGCTGGGCTCCGACTACGTGCTGGCAGTGGCCAAGTGGGCAGAGCTGACGAGCAAGACGACGCCGGCCGGCGGGGTGCTGACTATGCCGTACCTCGTGGAGCGGTACTTCGCCGAGGTCGTGCCAAACAAAGCCGCAGCGACCCAGACGAGCGACAGGCAAGAAAAAGGGTGGGTTCTGAAATTCTTCGGAGATCCACCGGCCCCACTCGAGAACGTGGAGCCTCAACACATCCGACAATTTATGCGCTGGCGCGCGGCAGAGGCCCGTGCTGCCGCAGTCGAAAAGCAGCGCACACGCAAGAGCAGAGGGCCGGAAGGGGAGATTCCGGCAGGCTTCGGTCAGGTCCGCGCCAACCGAGCGAAGGCGCTCGTATCGCACATGTGGAACTGGGCGCGGGGAGAAGGCATCACGGCCCTACCCAACCCTTGCGCCGGCATCAGCCGGTTCAAGGAGACGGGCCGCCAGACTGCGCCCGACACCGACATGGTGGCGCGCGTCATGGCCGTGGCCGATAAGCCGCTGCAGTTTGCCATGCGGCTTGCTGAACTGATCGGCCAGCGCCCAGCCGATGTTCGCAAGATCACAGAATCCGACATTCGGGACGGCATCCTGCACGTCCGCCAAGGGAAAACAGCGGCTCGGCTCCGAATCGAAATCGTCGGGGAGCTGGCGGTTTTGATCGAAGATATCCGCGCCTACAAACGCTCTTTCGAGGTGCACGCCATGTCGCTACTAGTCAATGAGTCAGGCCAACCACTTCGGGCAGACGCGATGCGCTACCGATTCGACCAGGCGCGTGAAAAAGCCGGGATAGCCAAGGGGGAATTTCAGTTCCGAGATTTCCGAGCGCGCGCAGCGACAGAAGCGGATGACGCCGATGGAACCCGCGTGGCCCAGGCGCTTTTGGGTCACACGACCGAGGCCATGACGGCGGACTACATCCGCCACAAAGCAGGCCGAAAGGTTAAGCCGCTTCGGTGAATTGCGGAACAGCGTCAGATTTTGCGGAAGTTTAGCTATGCATTCGATAGCATAAATCGCCCGTAAACACTGGTAGGGCGTGAGGGACTTGAACCCGCGACCAAAGGATTATGAGTCCTCTGCTCTAACCAACTGAGCTAACGCCCCCCCGACACCAATTGTATGTGCTTACTTGCGGTAACTCAGTGCGTTGGAGACCAGCTTCGAGGTGATATCCACGATCTGGATCATCCTGTCGTAAGGCATCCTGGTGGGGCCGATGACGCCCAGCGTGCCAACGACTTGCCCGTCCACTTCATAGGGAGCAGTGACGACGGAGAGTTCTTCGAAAGGCACTATTTGGCTCTCCCCGCCAATGAAGATGCGCACGCCATCTGCCCGGTTGGAAACATCAAGCAAGCGCAGGATTTGCGTCTTTTGCTCGAACATATCGAAAGCACGCCGCAGGTTGCCCATGTCATTGGAAAAATCACTGACGGCTAGCAGGTTTCGTTCACCGGAAATCACCACATTGTCCTGAGATTCCGCCATCGCCTCCGAACCGACGTTGACCGCAGCCTGCATCAGAGAGCCAATTTCCTCCCGGAGTTGCTCCACCTCCGTCTTCAAGCGCTCGCGCACCTGATCCATGTCCATTCCGGAATAGTGGCTGTTCAGGAAATTCGCAGCTTCCACCAAATGCGACTGGGAGTAGTCCACATCGGTGAAGATCACCCGGTTCTGCACGTCTCCCTCAGGAGAGACGATGATGACCAGCAGCCGCTTTTCGGACAACCTTAAAAATTCGATGTGCCTGAACACGGAGGCACGCCGGGGCGCCATGACAACGCCCACGAACTGGGACAGGCTGGACAACAAATGGGCCGCGTTGGCAATCACCTTTTGCGGCTGCTCCGCAGCCAGTTGCGGCGAATACAGCTGTTCGCGTTGCACTGTCAACATGGTGTCAACGAACAGGCGGTACCCTTTGGCCGTAGGAATCCGCCCAGCAGAAGTGTGCGGACTTGCAATCAGTCCGATCTCTTCCAGATCGGCCATCACGTTACGGATGGTGGCGGGAGACAGGTCGAGACCGGACGCACGTGACAGCGTACGCGAACCCACGGGTTGGCCATCGGCTATGTAGCGCTCCACGAGCGCCTTCAGCAACAACTTGGCACGGTCATCAAGCATTGAATCATTTTACTTATCTAAGGCCCACGCACCCGACTGGCCACGACCCTCATGGCGGTGTATGTGGTACCGCAGAGTACCCACAGGCACCCCCAGCATATCGGCCAACACAGCTTGCGTATACCACCCACTCCGCCAAGCCCGCACAGCCTGAGCGACCTCATCCCTAGAGACCTGGGCACGCCTGCCCCAGGTCTTACCAGCAGCACGCGCAGCACGCTGGCCCGCCACACAACGCTCGCGTATCACCTCTCGCTCAAACTCCGCAAACACCGCCATCAAATGCAGGTACATGCGGCCCTGAGGCGTAACTGTTTCGAATGCCTCAGTGAGACTTCGGAACGCAACCCCACGTGCTTTCAGCATGTCAAACATGGCGACAAAGTGAGCGATAGACCGCGCCAGCCTGTCAAGCTTGTAAACAACAAGGACATCACCCGACCGCAAACCAGCTAGGCACTGTTCCCAGACGGGCCGATGGCGCACCGCGCTGGCTTGCTCCTCATAAACAACAGCAACACCAGCAGCACGCAACGCAGCCAATTGCATCACCGTCTCTTGCTCCCGTGTGGACACCCTTGCGTAGCCAACCAGCCGCCCCATCGTCAATCCCTCCATATCAGACCTTGCTTTTTCCAATCCCGGTTTGCCGCTGCCCACCGCAACATCGACCGGACCACCTCGGCCTGAGTGCAGCCGTAAAAAGATGCTATGTCCGCAATCGTGGCGCCCATCTTGGGAGACACCGACACATCAAGGCGCTTATGGCTAGATCGATGCGCCGCAACTCTGGCAGCGCTGGTGTTTCCGGTAACGATCTCGCGTTTCTCGATGGGCCTACCCATGGCGCCCCCCTGCTAGATCAGGACCTAAATCGACCTCCCCAGGCTCTGAATACAGCATCCAAAATTTGCCAAATTGGCCCACTCGGTGGCGAACGATGCGATGACCATCAGGCAGACCGAAAGCCACCTGAACCAAGTCAGCGAGAGACATCTCTGGCATGTCAAAAACAACGGGCTTTGCTACATCGATGCCTTGAGTGCTGCCCCACTTATTGCGCCCCGCGGGGCCTGTTGCGTGGTCCTCGGTGAGGTACTTAGAAACATAGCCGGCCAGCTTGGCCAGAGACTCAGACGTCCTGTATTTACCGGGCAAGCCGTGACGAGTTTTACGGTGGCCGTCCACATCGATGTTGCCGTTATCACGGCCCACAATGCCGCGCCACATCCGGCGCAAATAGTCCCAGGAACGCACCCGGCCCTCGCCGGCAATGTCCAAATGGGTAGGCAGCTTGTCGATGGCCGCGTGGACATGCCAAGACCCACGGTCCTGTCGCTCAAAAGCATAGATCGCACGGAACCCCGGAATCGCCTTACGCAGCTTGCGCAACATGGCCGCCCAGTCGCGGCGCATGTCGTCAAAGTCGGTCTGGTTTTCCCGGTAGGTGCAAGTGAGCAGCGAAGACACCGCAGCTGACTTGATCTTGTGACGACACGTGCGCTTAGCACGTGCAGCACTACGCTCCAGGCCCAGCAAACGCTGACGCTCGAGGCGGGCTATTTCCTCCTCGGTGCCCGACTGATCCACGTCAGGCCCGGCATGCACCTCAGGGTTGTCGTAATCATCGAGAGGGACGTAAATCTTACGGCGCCACGCCATCAATTCACGTTGGCCCGTGGCCTCGCACTGCCAGTCCTTGACCTTCCAACCTTGTTCGAACACTTGACAATAAACGCCCTTGTGCACTACATATCGTTCCACGGCAAAGACCTTTCCTTTGTTGTCACGAGGCCCGATGCGTTGACGCGCATGCGGGCTTCACCTTTTTCAGAGCCACAGATCAATGCGGCCACCGCGCTTGTGGCGGTACTGCCAGTGCCACAACTGATCGAGGTAGCACCATTGCCCGTCAGGCCACTCCCAGACCAACAGCGGACACAAACCCAACCCCCACAAGCGACGCCCAACCGACCTGCGGCCGGGGGGTACGTACACGTAGATTTCTTGCATGGTCGAGATATGTCTTATTGATAAATCTAGGGCCGGCCTGCGGCCGGCCCCAGGGGCGCGCTACGCACACCCCCAGGGCCATCCGCAGCCGCCCATGCGCACCAGGGCGCACATGGCCATGTAGGTAGCCGCGATGGCAATCACCACGTACTCAGACATTGGGCACCTCCCGCAGGAGTCGCTCTACCGCCCACCAGACGACGACGGCGCCCACTGCCCACACCACCAAAAACACTGTCATGGTTGACCCCTCATTCAACGGCCGCGCTTGCAGCCAATTGCGCTTGATCAATGCGGCGCAGCACCACCTTGGCCCAACGCAAGCGATCCTCGGGGGGCAGCTGGCGACATAGCTCCAGCGCGCGGCGATAGGGCTCAGGGACAGGGCACCTCGGCGCCGGCCTAGATGGCGGGATTCGGCGGAAGAGGCGAGAGAAGAGCGAGCGGCGCTCGACAGGCGCTTCATGCCGGCCCTTGACGTGCCAGCCGCTCAGGTAGCTGTATGGACCCATATAGGGCTCTGCCAAGAACCCGGCATCGCTGGGCGAGCGTGCCCAGTCGCGGAACACCTGCAACGTGTCATAGGCATCGTGCAGATACGTGCCCTTGTACATTTCCCGATCGATGATGATGCCGGGCACATCGGACATGGTGATTTGCGCCACGTGCAGCTTCGGGAGCCTGCCGCGCTTGCCCAAAAAATCACCGACGATGGGCAATTTCATCTTGTCGAGGCGGATGCATTTGACGACGTACTCAGCAAGCCCGACACGCACCTGTTTGTCGATCATTTCCAGGTTTTGGACGATGAGGTACGCATCCCAACCATGCTTGCGCGCATGGATCAACCAGTCCAACAAGGCCGCACGTTCCGGACCACCAAAGGACCGACTGTTAAGCCAGCTACCCAACTCATCAAGGACCAGGACGCCGTTGCGATCCTCATCGTGACGCGCGCCCGGGTTGCCGTGGCCTATGTCGGTCAGATCCTGCGCAGTAGGCTTATCCGGCAACCGCGTGGCCGTCACGCGACTGGCCGGACTCACCAGATGCTCCATCCGTAGATCAAAGTTTGTCGCAACGCGCTTGCCCTCCAGCAATGCCTCGCGCATCTTGCCCACCGCGTATTTGCCTTTGCCAGTGCCGAGCTTGCCGGTAACGATGTAGACAGGCATGGATCAAGCCTTGAGCGTGATGTAGAGCAGGTCGCGTTGCCACGTGTACACCGTACAGGCCGTCCACACCGTGACATAGGTACTGATGCAGGCTGGGGCAATGGGAGGGATCGCCATTTGCATCGCCTGCAAAAATATCTGAGGCAGGCCGCTAGTGACATTGGCCGTGGACGCAAGCGCAGCACGCATGACCACATACAGGCCGAGCGTGAGCGCCGAGTAGGTGACCGCAGCGGCGGCGGCAAAAGCCACCTTGCGCGTTAGGTACTGGGCCAGCCAAGCAGCAAGGCCGCTGAACAGAGTCGTCAACAAGCCGCCGAGCAGTGGCATATCAATCCTTCGCCGCGGTGGTTACGCGGAAGACCATGTGGAGAGTCGCGAGGAAGGTCACAGCAGCCCACATGAAAGACATGATGGCCTCCACGTAAGGCATCACGCGGCACACGTCCACCTGGATAGGGACGCCAGGGCCGATAGGCAGCGTGCCCAGGTCCCACGGGGTGCAACCGCTGTGCTGCAACCAACTGGGAACGATGCCCCAGCTAGTGTCTTTGTCTGAGGTGGACTTGACACCATCGGACATCTCTTTGCGCTTGGCATCGATCTCATCGAGACCCTTATCGGCCTTGTCGTACGCGCCCTTACCGTCAGGCACGCCGGTTTCATCGATGCGGCATTTAGGCTGACCAGGGGCACCACAAGCCTGTTGTTCCTTGCCTTCTGTGGGCTTAGTCGTCGTGCCGTCAGGTTTTTTTCCGTTGCCAGCAGCCGAGCCCGGCCCGCCAGCAGAACCACCCGTACCGACACTGGGCGTGCGGGACTCACCACCTACACCACTGCCAGGGCCGGACGATGGTTTAGGCCCGGCCGCAGGGTTGCCTTGTTCCTTGTCGGAGCTGCCCGCAGGCCCCGAGGAAGCCTCAGGCCGCACCGGCTTTTCGGCATTGCCGTAGCACCCGCGCACACCGTTGACCTCCCCCACAAAGCCAGGACAGGGCGGGTCCACCGTGTCGCTGGGCGTGACCAACTTGTCCATGTCACTAGGCGTGCAAGCCTTCCCCGAATAGTGCCCTTGCATCTCCACGGAAACACGGTACATGCCGTTTGCAGCCGGAGTCTGCGAGACGTAAGACGTGCAATCAGCACAGGGCTCTAGCGGGTCAAAACTTTGCTCGCACTTGTCGGAGCCGCAAATCGAATTAGACGAGCCAAATTTCCACTTGGACGGATAGAGCCAGTCCTGATTGGGCGCGGTAGACGGGGTGCGCTGCCACGCAGCCGTGACATTGATGATCTCAGACGAGCCAGCGCGAGCCGAGCACTGATCGCCGCAATCCCCATCGCGGCGGGCCAATTGCTCGTCGCGGATATACATGCCACTGTCCATGATCTTGCACACGCCCTCTGACTTTTCAGTCACCGAGGTGGTGGCGGACCCGTAGCCGGGCGAGCCCTTCATGGCGGCGCAGGCTGCAGCAGTGGAGGACTGCCAGGTCTTGCCATTGTCGCCAGACCACTGGACGCAAGTGGCCGCATGGGCAGAGGCAGCGCACACAGCGAAAACGATGGCCGCAGCGGGAGCAATGGCCTTACCACTGCGTCCGCGCAGCAGGCCGCACAGACGCAGCAGAAAGGCCATGATTAGGCCGTGCCGCGCAGGGACTTGATCCACTTGGCGCCGACGCGCCAGCCCACGCCGGCCAGCGACAGCGCGATCATGGCAGCGCCACCAGCGGCGACGATCAGCAGCAGCTTTGCCAGAGCGTCAGCGATGCCCGATTCCGGGGTGGTGCCGGTGGACTGGGCCAGCGCAGGACCAGCGGCCAGTGCAGTGGTTGCGGCAACTGCGAGGGCGTTGCGCGCCTTAGCAGACAGAGTGAGCAGCGGGCGCTGCGATTGCGTTTGCGTGTCCATAAGGACTCCTTTTCGATTGCCGGATGCCGTCCGGCGCGGTTAGGCAGAAGAGCCCAATTTGTGGATGATTGAGCGGGCAAGGCCGAACTTGTATCCAGCCCAGTAGCACACGACGATGGCCGTCAGGTAGGCCAGCACCTCACCCTCAGTCATGACGTGCGCCCATCGCGGTAGCCAGCCCACGCAGCAGCCAGAAGGCCCAGCAGCATGAGCAAGTACCAGATGCGATTCAGGTGGTCTTCCATGCGCCACCCCTCATTTCAGGGCGGTCCGGGAACGGACCGTCGCTTCGAAACGCAGGGCCATCAGTGGGCGCTGCATGCATGCCGGACCAGAGCACGGCGGCGAGGAGTAGGACAATCATGGAAACAACCTTTCAGGGAGCGGGCATGGACGAGGTGATCAAGATGCTGGGAGAGATGGAGCGGTACTACCTGCGGCTAACTGTCTGGTGGGTGGCAGCAAGCATCGTGGGCACGATCCTGAGCTTCTGGGCGCTGTACTGGGTGGTCCGAGCAGGAGTCCGGGACGGCATCCGGGACGCAGCGCCGCGCAGGGCCGAGCGAGGGCACATCACGCAAGTGACCGGGCCGGACATGCGGGCCGACTAGCAGGGAGGGAGGCGGCACAGACTCCTCCAGAAAGCGGTGCTTTCCTCCGGACTCCGAGCCACCAGCGCCCAGGACCTGCGGCGGGGCGCCTGCGGCGCGAGACAGGTTTATCAGCGACGAATGAGGCTGTGCTAGCGCGGGCGCCGTGCTGCGCGGGCCTGCGCCGTGCTTGTCCCTGCGCCGCCCGTCGCCGCCGCCTTGCGTGGCATCAGGGCATTGCTGACATCCGCGCGCTAGGCACCTCGCGCCCCTTGCCGCCGGGTACGTCGCGCGTGACAGGTCTTCCATGGGGCGCTGCCCCATACCCCAGCGCAGCGTGCAGGCCAGCACCACCAGTGCGTGGAAAGCGCCAAACAAGACAAGCGGGACCATGCAAGCGATCAACGCGACATCGAGCCACCAACCCCAGGCCATGCTCAAACACCAGCCTTCGGTGCTGCGGGGGCAGCAGAAGCGCCGGGCTTGCGCACGTCATAAGGCGTGAGACCAGTCAGCACTGCGCCAATCTTGCGATCAGTCATCCCCGCACGCAGAGCAAACGACGCCGAGTAGGTGCCGACCTTGGGGGCGTTATCACCCATCATGTCCCGCCCCAATTGCAGCACGCCAACTTGCTCCAGCTCGCCAGTGTCGGCCAGCAACGCGCATTCGCAGTCTTGAATTTCGTAGGGCCGGCCGTTCTTGGAGGAAACGCCCTTTTTCAGCTCGTTAACCTTCAAAATCTGAATGATGGAAGTGAATGCCATAGTGGTCTTTCAGTGAGTAGGGCCAATGGGGCCAGTAGGAGCAGGAGCGCTCTGGAACGCCCCCGGTGGAGGCATTGCGGAACGGCCGGACTGTTTAGCCCAGCTAAACACTTAGGCAAAAAAAGGAGCAAGCCAGCACACGTAAAAAACCAAAGCCAAGCCGTAGGCGAGGATGAACAGCAGCAGGACAAAAAACGGAGGCTTGTCCCTCATGGCCGCACCACCTGCACAGAGGAGCAAGGGAGCCACTGCTGATCAGTCGCGCCCGCAGGAATAACACCCACATGAGAGGAGCGCACAGTGGTGAACTTGACGAGACAACGGCCAGTGCGGACACGCTGCACAGTGGCCCGGTAGCCATGCCAGGACACCGTTAGGCCGCGCTTGACGAGCTTGTCGTTTAGATCGAGGTTTGCCTTAGAGGCGCACTCCCCACTGCTGGCGCTGGACTGAGCTACCAATCCAGCATCCGCGCTGGGAAGAGGCGTGGGAACAGCAGGGGGAGTGCAACCAGGGCTAATCAGCCGATCAGCGATAACACGTAAATGGGCCGTGCAGTCTGCCCAGTCGTCAGAAACTGACGCATTAGCCAATTGGCGGCAGACCTCAAGCAAACGAGTAGCGGAAGGGGACATGGGTAGCTCCATGAGTGGTCAAACAACCACCACACCAGCCGGGCCCGCTTTCGGGCCCAATGCCAGCCCATTCCAGGGCTTGTTACTGTCAACCCCCGTCGCTTCTGGCAGTAGCCCTTGCGGGCACGGGGGAGGGTGGTAAATTACACGTTACCGGAAACGGCATCCGAATCCGTATTCCGTATCTGTAATGTAACACCTGTTCCCGATTCCGAAACTGGAATTATTGTAACAAGGAGTAAGTATGTACCTCGACCTAATCAACAACCTAACGACTGCAGACCGCAAAGCACTGGCAGAACGCGGCGTGCCCAATGCGAGAGTCTCCGAATGGCGAACGGGACTGCGGCTACCTACCCGCCCTCAAGCCTTAGCACTGGCAGACGTTACAAACATGGACCCAATGACCCTTGAAAAAGAGCTAGTCCTGATCGAGGCGGAAAAAGAGGCAGCCACAAAACCCCCAATGCGAGCCCTCTTAGAAAGACTCCGCAGGCTCACATTGCTTTAATGATCTAATTTCCAAATGAAGCTCAGGTTCACACGGGTCGCACTCTTCGGCAAATACCAGCCGCTCGCTTCGAGCGCTATTTCTGACAGTTCACGCAATGCCGTGCAAGAGGTGGCGCAGTTCCTCAGGAATGAAGGTTGTGAGCCTATCCTGGAACAGGAGACAGCGAACAACACCGGTATTGCAGACTATCCGGCGATGCCGGTGGAGCAACTCGGTCAGGAGTGCGATTTGGGGATGGTGATCGGCGGAGACGGAACGATGCTGGGCATCGGCAGGCAATTGGCCCCCTACAAAATTCCCTTGATCGGCATCAACCAGGGACGGCTGGGTTTCATCACGGATATCCCCTTGGGCGAACATGCTCGCGCGCTGAGACCGATGCTCCATGGAGAGTATGAAGAAGACGACAGGCCACTGATGCACGCCTGCGTGATGCGGCAGGATGAATGCGTATTTGAAGCGCTGGCACTGAACGATGTGGTCGTCAATCGCGGCTCCACATCCGGCATGGTCGAACTGCGGGTCGAAGTGGGCGGGCATTTCGTGTCCAACCAACGGGCAGACGGGCTCATCATCGCGTCGCCTACCGGGTCCACGGCCTATGCCTTGTCCGCAGGAGGTCCCATGCTGCACCCTGCGATTCCCGGCTGGGTGATGGTTCCCATTGCGCCCCATACGCTGTCCAACCGCCCGATCGTGCTGCCAGACTCGAAAGATATCGCGGTGGAAGTCGTGGGAGGACGGGACGTCAGCGCTAATTTCGACATGCAGTCACTCGCATCGCTTCAGCATGGTGACCGGATTGTGGTTCGGCGATCAGAGCACTGCGTGCGCTTCTTGCACCCTCGGGGCTGGAACTACTTTGCCACGTTGCGCAAGAAATTGCGCTGGAATGAAGGGGGCTCATAGATGGCGCTCAAACGGATCGCATTGCGCGATTTCGTCATCGTGGATGTGTTGGACCTGGATCTACAAAAAGGGTTTACGGTGCTGACTGGAGAAACCGGTGCCGGTAAATCCATCCTGATCGATGCCTTGCAGATGCTGCTCGGCGGGCGCGCCGATGCGGGGGTGATTCGCGAAGGCACAGAGCGGACAGACATCTGCGCCGAATTCGATTGCCCGCCCATTTTGTCCAGCTGGCTTGATGAGGCCGGCATTCCTCAGGAAGAAAGCCTGCTGCTTCGCCGAACCATCGACCGGCAAGGAAAAAGCCGGGCGTGGATGAACGGTATTCCGGCAACCGCCACCCAGATGAGGACCGTGGGAGGGCACCTGCTCGATATCCATGGCCAGCACGCATGGCAAAGCCTGACGCGCCAGGATGCTGTCCGCAGCCTGTTGGATGCCTATGGCGGCATCAACACGGCAGCGCTGGAACCGCTCTGGACTCGCTGGCGCGAAGACCGCAAGGCAGTGGCGCAAGCAGAAGCAGCGAAAAATACGCTGCAACAGGAACGAGAACGGCTGCAGTGGCAGATCAGCGAAGTGGAGAAGCTGGGCCCAGTCTCTAGCGAGTGGGAAGAACTCAACACACAGCACAGCCGACTTTCCCACGCCCAAGCATTGCTGGAGAGCGCGCAGATGGCCCTGTCGGCGCTCGAAGATGAGGAGTCCGGCGCGCAGACTCAATTGAGCCGTGCGGGTCATCTGCTGCAGGAGCAGCAAAACCTCGATCCTGAATTCAAGGCGATGGCGGAAGTGCTGCAGTCATGCATGGACCAGGCGGCCGATGTGGCGCACTCCTTGCAGAGCTATCTTCGGCACACGGAACTGGATCCCGAGCGCCTCGCGCAGCTGGATTCACGCTTGTCGCTGTGGATTTCGCTCTCACGCAAATACAAGCGAACACCATCGGAACTGCCTGCACTGCTTGAGGGATGGAAAGCGGAGCTTTCCAGGCTGGAAACCGCAGCAGACCTGGACGCACTCAATGCGGCCGAGGAAGCCAGTGGGAATGCCTATCGCAAGGCGGCGCTGGCTGTGTCGCGCCAACGGGCCAAGGCAGCCCCGCTGCTTGCCCAATCGATCACGCAAGCCATGCAGGGGCTGGGCATGGTGGGTGGTCGCTTTGAGGTACGTTTGGAACCATTGCCCGAACCAGGCATTCAAGGGCTCGACAGTGTCTCTTTTCTGGTCGCAGGGCATCCCGGCGCTACACCCCGGCCCGTTGGCAAGGTCGCCTCGGGAGGGGAGCTGTCACGCATCTCGTTGGCTATTTCCGTGACGACGAGCCAACTGGGTGAAGCACCCACCCTGATTTTTGACGAAGTGGATTCGGGCGTTGGAGGTTCCGTTGCCGAAACGGTGGGACGGCTGATGCAGCAGTTGGGCCGCGATCGCCAAGTGCTGGCCGTTACCCATCTTCCCCAGGTGGCGGCCTGTGCGGATCACCATCTGATCGTGGCAAAAACCAGCCAGGACAAGCACACCACCAGCCAGGTTGCCGTCGCCAAAGGAGAAAAGCGTGTGATTGAAATGGCCCGGATGCTGGGGGGGGAGCGCCAATCCAAGGCGACCATGGCGCACGCACGCGAAATGCTCAGCAGCAACCAGCCCGTGCAGCTCAAGGCGTGATGAAATGGCACTAGAGGTCGTACTGATCACAGGCATGGCGGGCTCCGGCAAATCCGTGGCCTTGCATGCTTTGGAAGACGCAGGCTATTACTGCGTAGATAACCTTCCACCCGAATTGTTGGCCGCCTTCGTGGCGCTGGAGCATCAACACCATGGCAACCGGATTGCCATCGCAATGGATGTCCGCAGCGCGACGGCTTTACCGCTGGTTCCCCAAGAGTTGAAACGCCTGCGCGGTGAAGGCGTCATCGTCCATTCGCTATTTCTGGATGCAACCACCGACACATTGGTGCGACGATTCTCGGAAACGCGCCGGCGCCATCCCCTTTCCCGGGACGAATGGACCGAGGGCCAACGAGCACTGCTGCAAACCATCGAGTTGGAGCGTGAACTGCTCGCGGAACTGCGTGAGCAGTCGCATGTCATCGACACAAGCGCCATTCGAGCGGCGCAATTGCAGGGCTATGTCAAAAGCCTGATGCCCGCCCTGCCTGGGCAATTGACGCTGGTATTCCAGTCATTTGCGTTCAAACGGGGGGTTCCTGTCGATGCGGATTACGTCTTCGACGTGCGCATGCTGCCCAATCCCCACTACGAGCCGGCATTGAAGACCTTGACGGGCAAAGACCAGCCTGTCATCGAATACTTACAGCATCAGGCGGATGTGACACTGATGCAGGAACATATTGCGCAGTTCCTTTCCCACTGGCTGGAGCCATTGGCACAAAATCACCGAAGCTACGTGACTGTGGCCATTGGCTGCACCGGCGGACAACACCGCTCGGTCTACTTGGTAGAGCGGCTGTCAACACACTTCAGCCAGCGTTGGACCACCCTGCGGCGGCATCGCGAACTGGACGGCATCTGAGGTATCGGACCTTTTCCGCGTTTTGTGGAGCTCCGCCTGACCAGAGAAAAAGTCAGGGCAGGTTGCGCAGCAATTTCCGGATGGGCGTTGGCATGCCCAATCGGTCCCAATCAGATGGGCCGAACCATGCCCCCTCCACCGGCGTGCCCCACTCCGCTTGCCACGGGATTCGCACGGGATGGAGGTGCAAATCCCGGTGGGTCAGGACATGAAGAAATCCTTCCATATCCTCAAACAGGACGGGCTGCAAGGGCACCAATGACGCTTCCAATGCAGCGCGGTTTTCGAACACCGGCAGGCAATGCAAGCCGGCCCAGATTCCGCTGGAAGGACGCTGCTGAAGCCAGACGCGCCCATCGCCATCCTGCAGCAGCATCAGCCACCACGACTCCGCACGGCGCGACAACTTGCGGGTCCGCACGGGATAGCGTTCGGGGTTTCCGTCGCGGCGGGCTTTGCATTGCCTGCTCAACGGACAGACCATGCAGGTGGGATTTCTGGGCGTGCACACCGTCGCACCGAGGTCCATCAAGCCCTGGGTATAACGCGGCATCGCATGCTGCAAATCGCTGACGGGCAGCAAGGCAGAGGCTTGATCCCACAGAAGACGTTCATTCTTGGCAAGTGCCAAATCTGCCGCGAAGCCAAGGACTCGCGTCAGCACCCGGCGAACGTTTGCATCCAATATGGGAACACGCTCGGAAAAACAGAAGGCTGTAATTGCCCCCGCCGTCGATCGCCCAATTCCCGGCAATTGGGCCAAGACTTCGGCGGTCCGGGGAAACTCGCCCCCGTGCAAATCAACGACTTGCCGAGCGCAACGGTGCAGATTGCGGGCACGGCTGTAGTAGCCCAATCCGCTCCACAAGGCGAGCACCTCGCCTTCCGTTGCCGCTGCCAACGACTGTACATCCGGAAATTGCGCCAGAAAGCGCTCGTAGTATCCCAGGACGGTAGCGACCTGCGTTTGCTGCAACATGATTTCAGACAGCCACACCCGATAAGGGTCGCGTGTTTGCTGCCAAGGCAGATGGTTGCGGCCATGCACCGCCTGCCACCGAACCACATCGGTGGCAATTTCCGGGATGTCGCTCATGCCAAAGCGGCTTGCGGATTGACCTGAGGCGGCTCGGCACGCGGAACCGCTGCGAGCTGCTCCGTCATCTCGTTCAAGCGTGCTTCCATCTGCCCCAATTCCTGCTCGGCCATTTCAATCTCTGCAATGCGCTCCACCAAACCACTCGCTGCATGCTGGATGCGATCCACTGCTTCGATGCGGCGCGCAAAGCTCCTTTTGCGCTCTCTCAGCTGGGCGTCCAGTTGCGCCGTCGCGGATTTGCTCCACAGTTCCAGATCGTTGGCGACCGACTCGAACACCGTACGAAGCCGCATGCCGAGCGCACGAACCAATCGCTGCGCAAACTCAGGCTGCGCCAATTTGAGGGCATTGCCCACGCCCAGGTACTGCAGGTGCCGCTGTTCGATCTGAGCGATCTCCTGGAGGAACGGCTCCAGTTGGGGAGTCGGAGGCACCTGGAGGGAAAAGCCGAAGTCCGTGTTGAGCTGGCGGAACGTACCGCCCAGCATGGCGTGGATTTCAGTGCCTGAAGATTGCGCCTTGTCCACGATCGCCTGCAGCCGCTGGAAGGTCTCCGCATAGATTTTTCGCACGCCCAGCTTCAGACCCTTTTGCTGCAATGCGTCTGTGAGCAGCGCCAGTTCGGCCTTCAGCGAACGGGCTCCGAGTTCATGAAAGATATCGCGCAGCAATTTGAGATGGACCGCGCGCACTGCCTGAATCTTCGCAGTGCTCATCTCGAACTCCCGCTGTTCCTGCTCGATCCGGGTGCGCATGGAATCGATGACGGATGCATTCTTTCCGCGCAAGCTCCGCAACTCCAGCATCTGATCATCGAGATCGCGCCGGCGGATGTTGATCACCCGGGAAGTTTCCGAACGAAGGCCAGCGATGCCTGCCCCCACCGCAGAGCGGAGAATGGACTGGCGCTTGCCCATCACACCCTGCGCCAGCGCTTCTTCCAATACGGGCAACCCGCTGCGTTCGAGCAGCAGGTCATCGCATTGGATTTTTGCGATCAGTCCTTTTTGCGCGGAAACCAGCATGACGTGTTCTTGGGAAATGCCCAGCATTTCGGCAGAGGTCAGGCGCTGGCGCTCGAGTTGCTCCTGAACCTGCTCAGGCGAGTTCAGGGTGTCCCACAACGTGTCGATCTTGTTGAGGACGACCAAGCGGGCATCCGCATTTTCCGATGGGGCGGCCAGATGCTCGCGCCAGATCGACAGGTCGGACCGCGTGACCCCCGTGTCAGCCCCCAGGATGAAGACCACCGCGTGTGCCTGAGGAATCAGATTGATGGTGAGTTCCGGTTCCGCGCCCACCGCGTTCAGCCCGGGGGTATCCAGAATCACCAACCCCTGCTTCAGCAGCGGGTGGGGAATATTGATGAGGGCATGGCGCCACATCGGGACTTCCACCAGACCGTTGGCATCCGGCACCGGATTTTCCTCCGGCAAGTCGTCGTGCCAGAAGCCCAGCGCTCGCGCCTCGTCCAAGGTGACGCGCCGGACCTCGGCCACCTTCTCGAGAGCGCGCGCCATTTGTCCCGCATCATTGACGTCCAAGGAAATCTGCACCCACCGTTCGGGTTTCAGGCGCCACTCAGCGAGGCCCTGCACCTGAAGCCGGGTATCGATGGGAAGCAGGCGCAAGCTCACGGGCACACCGGGGTCGTAGCCCAACTCCGTCGGGCACATCGTCGTTCGCCCCGCACTGGCAGGCATGATCCGGCGGCCATAGTCGGCGAAGAAGATGGCGTTGATCAGTTCGGACTTTCCCCGGGAAAACTCTGCGACAAAAGCCACCATGACTTTGTCGCTACGCACTTGGCCCTCCAGCCGCTGGAGCTTTTCACCAACGGCCGCATCCATGAGGGAGTGCGACGCCATCCAGTCGGCCAACTGCTTCAGTTGAAGTGCGAATGCCCGGCGCCACGCACCGTGCTGGTCGAACTGTTCGTTAAAAGAGGGTCCCACTTTGCTCCCGAGTGTCGCTGCGCCCGCACGTGCAGGAGCCTGCGCAAAATATAGCACCCCACGAACTTCTTGAAAGCCCGAAACGGCATGCGGCCACCGCACTCCCCCTATGCCTTCTGGCAGCGAATGCAATAGTAGGTGCTGCGCTGGCCCTGCCGGATCATGCGCACAGGGGTTCCGCAGGCTCGGCACGCTTCGTTGTGCCGCCCGTAGACATGCGCCTCCAATTGGAAATGGCCTTCGCTCCCGTCAGCACTGGCAAAGTCACGCAGCGTGCTGCCCCCTCGCTCCACCGCGCGCGCCAGCACCTCACGAATCGCCGCATGCAAACGTCGAACCCGCGACAACCCGATCGTCGATGACTTCACCGTTGGCCGAATCCCCGCCAGAAACAGCACTTCCGATGCATAGATATTTCCGACCCCCACCACCACTTTTCCACTGAGCAACACCTGCTTCACGGGCGCCCGGCTGGCACGCAGACCGGCAAAGAGGCCGTCGACGGTGAACAGGTCGGACAAGGGTTCCACCCCCAGTGAACCCAACAGCTTTTTCGCCTCTCCGCTGCCCTCGTCTTGTGCCCAAACCACTGCACCGAATCTGCGAGGATCACGCAGGCGCAGGGTTCCCGAGGTCGTTTCCATTTCAAAATGATCGTGTGGGCCGCGCGCCTCCAACGCCGAACCCAGGCGAAGGCTGCCCGACATGCCGAGATGGATCAAGAGAACCCCGCCATCCAGGTCCAGCAACAGATATTTGCCCCGGCGCCGCACCGCCATAATGGTGCGCCCGATCAACGTCTCAGGCGGGCAGCCGAGTGGCCATCTCAATGGCTTGCCCACCGTGACCGACTGGATCACCGCGCCTGAAATCCCCTTCGCGATGCTGAGTCGCGTCACTTCCACTTCCGGCAACTCAGGCATGCCTGCACGCTCCACAAAGACGTTGAACCATGGATTATTATGGGTTGATGGCGCAATCACATCGACTCTGGACCATCACCCTGGCATGCGCCATGGTGACGGGAACTCTTTCTGCACAGGCGCAAAATTCGCCAGCACCGACATCGCAAGCCGGGCTTCGAGCGTCTCAGGAGACTTCCAGCGATGCAGCCGCCGCGCTCGATGCAGAACTGTTCTATGAAATCCTGCTAGGAGAGATCAGCACCACGGGGGGCGATCCCGGCACCGGTTATTCGCTCATGCTGGAAGCAGCCCGCCGCAGCGGCGATGGCCAGATTTATCGGCGGGCCGTCGAAATTGCCCTGCAATCGCGCTCGGCTGAATATGCGCTGGCGGCGGCGAGGGCGTGGAAAAGTGCACAGCCTCAGTCGCGCGAGGCCAACCGGTACGTATTGCAGATCCTCATTGCGCTCAATCGCATCGAGGAGACATCCGACCTCCTCAAGCAGGAATTGGATCAATCGCCTGCGAATGACAGGGCCATGACGCTCCAGGCCATTCCGCAGTTGTACGGGCGGGCCAGCGACAAGACCATGGCCGCCAAGGTCGTCGAGCAGGCGCTGGCAGATCAGCTCAGCAACCCGGCATCCGGCCCCTCCGCGTGGATCACCATCGGCCGAATGCGCCTGGCCGCGGGCGACAAGAAGGGTGGACTGGAAGCCGCACGCCAGGCCCAGACCATGGATGCGCCAGCCGAAGGCGTCGCCTTGCTGGCGCTGCAATTGCTGGAAGCCGGCGAACCAGAGGCAGAGCCATTGGTTGCCCGCTATCTGGCCGGGACGCCCAAGCCGGAAATCCGCATGGTGTACGTTCGCACCCTGCTGGACTCACAGCGCTATGCGGAAGCCTCCAAACAGGCGGATCTGCTGACCCAGAGCACGCCCGACATGGCAGAAGCCTGGCTGGTCAAAGCCAGCCTGCACTTGCAGGCCAACCGCCTCGATGAGGCGTATGCGTCCCTGACGCAGTTTCAGAAACTCCTCGAGGCACTGCCTGCGGGCGATCCGCGCCGAAGTGCGATGACGCAGGCATTCCTGCTGCAAGCCCAGATCGCAGAAAAGCGGGGCAACCTGGCGGAAGCGGAGGCTTGGCTGGGCCGGATCGAGAACTCTGCTGAACTGCTGACGGTGCAAAGCCGCAAGGCGTCCCTGCTGGCTCGCCAGGGCAAGCTGCCCGAAGCCCTTGCGCTCATTCGCGCGTTGCCTGCGAAGACGCCCCAGGAAGAGCGCATGAAATTGCTCGCCGAGGTCCAGCTGCTGCGCGATGCACAGAAATACCGGGAAGCCTATGAAGCCCAAGCCAAGGCCGTCGCCTTGGCTCCGCAAGACAACGAACTCGTCTACGACCAAGCCATGCTGGCCGAAAAGGCGGGCCTGTTGGACGACATGGAAAAATTGCTGCGGCAGATCATTGCCCGCCAGCCCGACTACCACCATGCCTACAACGCCCTGGGATACTCGTTCGCGGAACGTGACATCCGACTGCCGGAAGCCAAGCAGCTGATTGCAAAGGCGCTGGAATACGCGCCCGGTGACCCGTTCATCATGGACAGCCTTGGCTGGGTCGAGTTTCGGCTCGGCAATCGGAAAGAAGCCGCGCGCTTGCTCGGCGATGCATTCAAGGCACAGCCCGATCCGGAAATCGCGGCCCATCTGGGCGAAGTGCTGTGGTCGCTCGGAGAGCGTGACCGCGCGACATCTGTCTGGAAAGAAGGCCTGCGGCTGAACAAGGACAACGACACCCTGCGCCAGACTTTGAAGCGCCTCGGAGCCAACCCTTGATGCGGCGCGCCGCGATCAATGGCCGCTACCGCGCAAATGCCAAAAGCACCTGGCCCGCTTGGAGCGCTTGGCTGGCAACGCTGACCTTTTTGCTCCTCGCGGGTTGTGCGCAGCACGCCCGGATGGTCACGCAGGACGCAGCGCCCAGCGATGCGTGGAGCGGCCGGCTGTCGCTGCAAGTGGATGATCCCGCCGCACAACCGTTGAACGCGGCATTCGAATTGCGAGGCGCCCCTGAACAAGGAGAACTGACGCTTCTCAACCCCTTCGGCAATGTGATGGCCAAGCTGGCTTGGTCGCCCGGACTGGCCACACTGACCAACGGATCGGAAACGCGACGATCCGACTCGCTGGACGCGCTGGTCCTGCAGCTGACAGGCAGCACGGTGCCGGTGTCCGCCTTGTTCGGCTGGCTCAAACGCGAACCCATCGCGGTCGATGGCTGGGAGGCAGAACTCGACGGAATGGACCGCGGCAGGCTCGTCGCTCACCGTCGCAGCCCCTTGCCGCACGCCACACTGCGCATTGCCCTGGACCGCTGACACACATGCGGTCTTTGCACGATGTGCCGGCGCCGGCCAAGCTCAACCTCTTTCTGCATATCACAGGGCGACGCGCCGACGGCTACCACCTGCTGCAGTCGGTGTTCATGCTGATCGATTGGTGTGACACGCTCCATTTCGAACTACGTCAGGACGGCGCAATCACCCGGGAGGACCTGTCGGAGGTGCTGCCTCCCCAAGACCTTTGCGTGCGCGCAGCCTCGGCTTTGCAGCTTGCCACTGGATGCACGCTGGGCGCGCACATCGGCATTGAAAAGCGGATTCCGGCGCAGGCGGGCATGGGGGGTGGTTCGTCCGATGCGGCCTCGACCCTGCTGGCCCTCAACCGATTGTGGAACCTGCAGCTGACGCGTGGGGAACTGGAGCGCATCGGACTGTCGCTGGGCGCCGACGTGCCATTTTTTTTACGCGGCCATAACGCTTGGGTGGAAGGAATTGGTGAGACAATACGCCCGCTTGAGAAAGCGCATGCACTGCCAAGAACACAATTCCTGGTGGTCAAACCAGAAGCGGGATTGGATACGAAATCGATTTTTTCGCACCCTTTCTTAAAACGCGATTCTGGCTGTGCTACAATCTTAGGCTTTGCTGCAGCACACTACCAATTTGGAAGTAACGATCTGCAGCCGGTTGCTCAGGCAATGTGTCCCGAGATCGGTCAAGCCCTTCAGTGGCTGGAATCGAAAGGGTTGCAAGGTCGAATGACTGGCTCGGGAAGTGCGGTGTTTGCGCAGATGCCACAGGCAGTGAACTTGCAAGACGCGCCCGGCGCGTGGCAAGTGAAGGCATGTGAAAATTTGATGATTCATCCTCTGGCAGGATGGGCTTCAGATCAGGATTTCGGTTGATTACTTTCAGTGATCGACCTGTGTAGGGGAGTCGCCAAGCTGGTTAAGGCACCGGATTTTGATTCCGGCATGCGAAGGTTCGAATCCTTCTTCCCCTGCCAAATACTTTCGCACACGGGCTTTTTTTTAGACTGCTGGGTCGCTCATGCAAGCCAATCACCCCGACTTCATGGTTTTCACCGGCAACGCCAATCCTGGGATGGCTGCGGACATTGCCCGGCACCTCGGCACCACGCTGGGTGCAGTGGACGTAGGCCGTTTTTCCGACGGCGAAGTCACGGTCGAAATCAAGCAAAACGTTCGTGCCCGCGATGTGTTCGTCGTGCAGTCGACCTGCGCGCCGACCAACGTCGCCTGCCGGCTGCTCGATCGGCGCAGCGGGCAGTGTTCGAACTATCGCAACCGCCGCGCCTATGTCGCCGAATGCGTACGATTGACGATGCGCAACGTGCACGCGATCGACTGGCTGCCGTCGACTTGTGCCTATCGGCTGCGCGCCGCGGGGGCGCCGCTTCCCGAGTGGCACTACCTCGTCTCTGGCGATCGCGAGGCGGTGCACCGCGCCGGCCAATCGGTGCGCGGCTGGACGATCAGCGAGGACGACGCGGGTGAGCTCGAGAATCACATTGTTGAGCGCGACCTGTAATCCCGTGACGAGCGAGGCGATCGACGTCGTGCGGCACCCGACCGCGCGACGCGCCAAGCTCGTCTTCGATCCGCTGAGCGGCCGAGTGCGGCTGACGATCCCGCGGCGCGCCTCGGCCAAGGCGGCGCTCGCCTGGGCGGCGGGCTATGGCGACTGGATCGCGGCACAGCGCGCCAAGCTGCCGCAGCCCCGCCCGTTCGTCGACGGCGCGACGATCCCGTTCGGCGACGACGTCCTGACGATCGCGTGGGTAGCGGGGGCGTCGCGCATCGTGCGGCGCGACCGCGATCGGCTGTGCCTGTCGGGCCCGCCGGAAACGATCGCGCGCCGTGTCGAAAGCTGGCTGCGGCGCGAGGCGTTGCGGTTGCTTGGTGAGGATACCGCCTTTTACGCCGCGCGCGCCGACGTGCGGGTCGAAAAGGTCGCGATTGGCGACCCGCGCGGGCGGTGGGGCAGTTGCAGCGGCAGCGGCGCGATCCGTTACAGCTGGCGGCTGGTGCTGGCGCCCGAGGCAGTACGGCGTGCGACCGCGGCGCACGAGGTGGCGCATCGCGTCCACATGGATCACTCTGGGCTGGAAGAAGGGATCGCGAGCAAATTGTCAGCTGCGTTGACC
>JAAIGE0101576681.1_pt1 | contig 27612 bp, 22 predicted proteins | sample 6487951 | NCBI WGS metagenome assembly JAAIGE01 (sample SAMN13974128, study PRJNA590717) | phyllosphere metagenome | biome: tomato field; feature: multiple bacterial spot infested tomato fields; material: tomato leaves; isolation source: leaves from tomato fields | host: Solanum lycopersicum ...
ACCGGTGTCTCAGCACTGCGATCCAGCAAGGCCGGGATCTTCGAGTTCGGGTTGACGTCAACGAAGCCGCTGGAGAATTGATCGCCTTCGTTGATGCGGATCAGCCACGCGTCATATTCGGCGCCGGCATGTCCGGCGGCGAGCAGCTCCTCGAGCATGACGGTGACCTTTACGCCATTGGGCGTCGCCAGCGAGTAAAGCTGAAGCGGGTGCTTGCCGATCGGCAGCTCCTTGTCGTGCGTCGCACCGGCGATCGGCCGATTGATGTTCGCGAACCGGCCTCCGCTCTCCTTGTTCCACGTCCAAACCTCGGGGGGCGTGTAGGTCGGTTCTGCCATGTCCGTTCTCCTCGATTGCGGTCATAAGCGTCCGCCGATCACGCACCAAGCCCGATCGCGATCGTTGCGCACAGCGGGTCACTTCAAGGCGAGGATCCGGTAGCCGACACCGCCCTTGCGCAGGCGCCCGATCCCCACGCCGACCACCGCGTTCAGCCAGGCGTGCGGGGAACCGACCGGCGCTTCGAACAGGGGCGTGCTGCGGAAATAATAGCTGGATGGATCGACGCCCTCGACCGTCTCCGGGTTGGCGATGGCGGCCTGATGCTCGGCCGGGATCGCGATGCGGCCGCCGTAGGTCATGTAGATCAGGGTGCCGTCATCCGCCTGGAGCGCGGCGCGCACATCGACAATCAGCGTTCCGTCGGCGCCCACGATCAGCCAGTCGCCACCGCTCGGCAACACAGCGCCGCTCAGCCGCGGTCCGGTGAAGCTCCCGCCGGTGAAGGACGCGATCACGCGCGTGCCGACCGGCCCGGCGGGGAGAGGCATGCCCGGCGCAAGATCCATCGTCAGGTCGAACAGGAATTCGGTCTCGATGCTCATGGTCAGTCCCTTCGTTTGCCGGTCGAATGCGGAATGCGGGCGGGGTGAAATCAGGCAGCAAGCGCCGCGAGCGAATCCGCGTCGATCGCCTGGTCGATCCCGCTGCGCGCCATGGCGAGGAACATCTGGTCGCCCCGCTCCGTGCGCTTGGTGCCGGCGGACGCGAAGATCGCGGTCTGCACGCCCTGCAACAGGGTGACGCGATAATCCGCGTACAGCGCGTCGTAGCTGTAATCGCTAACCCCGTGCCGTTTGAGTTCGTCGAGGTACAGCAACAGCAGGTCGCGCTCATGCCGGCGCCGCAGGTCAGCGGGCAGCGCCAAACCCAGGAAATAGGCGACATCGAGTGACGGCGGCCCCGCCATCACCGATTGCCAATCGACCACCGCCAATGGGTATTTTCCGTCGGCGGCGTCGAACAGCAAGTTGTCGAGCCGATAATCGAGGTGAATCAGCGAATGGCGATCATAGCTTCGCCCGACGAACGCGCCGGCGACCGCGACATAGCGATCGCAGAACGCCATATATTCAGGCTCCAGCATGTCGTCGTAGCGCTTGTGAAACCCCGCCATGCAGGCGGGCATCACCTCCATCAGCGCCGCCCCATTCTCTCCGCCGAACGTCTGGTGTCGCTCGTGCAGCCCCGGCATGTTCCAGCTTGGCCCATGCAGCGCGGCGGCCTGAACCATCGCGCGCTGCGCGTCTTCGAGCGAGCATCCGGTCAGCTGATTGCCCATGCGGGCGGGAGCGAGGTTCTCCAGCACGATCGCAAAGGCGCCGCTCTCCGCGTCGATGTCGGCGAAGTAGCAGTACGGCACGCGGATCGCGACGGAGGAGGCGACATTGCAGTAGAAGTCGACCTCGCGCCCATAGAGGCCGTAATCCATGCCGGTGCGCCGGCTCACCGGGTCGCTCGACGCGAACTTGCCCACGACCGATAGGGGCGCCCCCTCCTCTGCGGTGTCGTAGGTGAGGTCGAAGCGAATGCTGTCGCCGAGCATGCCCACGCCGACGGGCTGCGACGTGAACCCGATCACCTGAGCCGACCGGATCGCCCCGGCGCGGCGCAGCACCGTCGTCAGCCATTGATTGTCCACTGCTTCGGGCGTCAGCGACAGGTCGGGCAACGACACTCTCCTTCCGTTCTCTTGCTTTTCACTGGCGCGAACAGACGGTTTGATCAGCCGAGCTTCACGCCGCTGCTTTCTGTGCGAAGCTGGCGCGCAACGCCTTCTTGTCGGGCTTGCCAACGGCGGTTTGCGGGATGGCGTCGATGAATTCGATCCGCTTTGGCGCCTGGACGGAGCCCTTGTGCTCCTTCACCAGCGCCGCCAGCGCGGCCGGATCGACCGAGGCGCCCGGGCGGAGCACGACGGCGGCGCTGACCGCCTCGCCCCATTTCTCGTCGGGCGTACCGAACACGGCGACTTGCGCGACCGCCGGGTGGGTGGCGATGACATTCTCGACTTCGCTCGGGAAGACGTTGAACCCGCCGGTGACGATCATGTCCTTCTTGCGGTCGACGATGCGCAGGAACCCGCCGGGATCGCACACCGCGACATCGCCGGTGTGCAGCCAGCCCGAGGCGAGCGTCTCCCGGTTCTGCTCCGCGCGATCGAGATAGCCATCCATCACCAGCGGGCCGCGCACGCAGATTTCCCCGGGCTCGCCGTCGCTCACCGGCTGGTCGTCGTCACCAAGCAGCGCGACGTCGACGTACGGCACAGGCCGCCCGCACGAGGCGAGGCGCTGCGGATCGCTGGGATCATGCTCGCTGCGGCGCAGGACGCAGACGGTCATCGGTGCTTCGGCCTGGCCGTAGAATTGGAAGAAGACCGGCCCGATCCGCTCGATCGCCTCCTTCAGGCGCACCGGGCTCATCAGCGAGGCACCGTAGAAGATCGTCTCGAGGCTGGAGAGATCGTACTTGTCGAAATCGGGATGGTCGAGCAATGCGTAGATCATCGTCGGCACCAGCATGGTGCAGGAGATGCGATACTTCTCGATCGCCTCGAGCACCGCACCGGGATCGAAATAAGGCAGGACCACCATCGTGCCGTGCTTGAGCAGCATCGGCCCGAACAGCGGCCCGCCGGCATGGCTGAGCGGCACGACGGCGAGGATGCGCGGCTCGACCGGCCATTCCCATTCGCTCATCATGATCTGCAACGCGGTGGCGCCGGTGCGTGGGTTGCCGGGGATCGCCTTGGGCGTGCCCGTCGTGCCACCCGAATAGGACAGCCGCGTGATCGTGCCGGCGTCGAGCGTCGGCGGCACCAGCGGCCCCGGCGTGAACGTTTCACCAAATGCGAGCAGGTCCTCCCCCGCCTCACTGGGGCCGAGCGCCAGGAGCGACGTCAGCCGATTGGTGCGGCCCTTCAGCTCGGCCGCGCGCTTCTCGAACTTGGCGGGATCGTAGATCAGCGCCTCAACACCTGCATCCTCGATCGCGAACAGATGGTCGTCCGCCGATCCCATCGGGTGCATCGCGACAAGGCAGCCGCCGGCATAGCCGATTGCATTATGCAGCAGCAACACCTCGACCGAATTGCCGGCGAGCAGCGCGACGCGCGCGCCATTGTCGATGCCGCGCGCCTGCAACGCCTGCGTCAACCGGCTGGTCGCGGCGAGAATGTCGCCACCGGTCCAGGCGCGGCCGCCGGCCATCTCCACGATCGGGCGGTCCCGGTCGCGCTGCAACGCGTTGACGATCGGTGACACGGGAAAAGCGGCGGGGTGGAGCGGCTGGGTCATGCGGCGTCCTCGATGGTCGGCTGGAGCCAGGGCGCGACGAGCGCCGGATAGGGATTGGTTGCGGTCACACGGCCGATGGCGATCGCCTGTGCCTGCGCGCGCGATGCCTCGCCGGTGAAATTGGGCAGCACGTACAGGTCGCGCGCCATTACCGCTTCATAGACCTGATCGACGAGATCGGTGACCGGCAGGCCATCGTCGACGCCGGCGCGCATCACCGCCTCGAGCGCGGCGAGCACCGGATTCTGCTGCCGCGCCTTGAGTTCGTCCTGCAAGGTGGCGAGCCCGGTCTTCTCGGGGAACATGATGTTGGATTGCACCACGCCGGGCATCACGATGGTGACGCCGATATTGGGCACGCGCTGCGTCAACAGGTCGAGGTACAATGCCTCGGTGAGCGCGACGACGGCGTGCTTGGTCATTGAATAGGAGCAGAAGCCGGGATTGACCGTGATCCCCGCACCCGAAGAGATCGTCACGACATGTGCGTCGTGGCCACCAGCGATCATGCGCGGCACGAAGGCCTTGATGCCGTGGATCACCGAGCGCTGGTTGACGCCGATCACCCACTCATATTGCTCGACGCTAACTTCCCACGTCAGCCCGCTGGCGAAGACGCCGGCGTTGTTGACGAGCAGGTTTACCTTGCCGAACCGATCATGCGCCGCGTCGGCGAGCGCTGCGACGTCCTCCCATTTGGCGACGTCCGCCGGCATCGCCAGCACGTCGCCGCCGCGGGCGAGTTCGCGCGCCGCCTCGTCCAGCGCGTCGGCGCGGATATCGGAGATGACCAATTTCGCGCCGCGCGCCTGGGCGCCGCGGGCGAGCGCTAGGCCAATGCCGCTCGCGGCGCCGGTGACGACCGCCACCTTGCCTTGAAGATCCTGCATCATGCCTTCTCCAGCACGTGGATGGCACAAGCGGTGCCGGCGCCCGGCCCGCCGCCGACGACATGCGTGAGGCCGATGCGCGCGCCCTCGACCTGCCGCTCGCCCGCACGGCCGCGCAGATGCGTCGCGACCTCATAGATGTTGGCGATGCCGGTGGCGCCGAGCGGGTGGCCCTTGGACAGCAGCCCGCCCGAGACGTTGACGGGGATGCGCCCTCCGAGTGCGGTATCGCCATCGTCGATCAGCCGCCCCGCCTCCCCATCGGCGCACAGGCCGAGATTTTCGTAATGGACCAGCTCGGCGGTGGCGAAGCAATCGTGCAGCTCGACCAGGTTGACGTCCTCCGGCCCGAGCCCCGCGCGCTCATAGGCGCTGGCGGCGGCAAGGCGCGTTGCGGCGCTGAAATCGGGCATCGCCATCTGCCGGTCGGCAAAGGGATTGCTGCTCATCTCGGAAGCACGGATGCGCACCGCGCGGTCCATCAGCCCCAGCTGGCGTACCTTCTCCTCGCCCATCAGCACCGCCGCGGCGGAACCGTCGACGTTCACCGAGCACATCAGCTTGGTGTTGGGATAAGCGATCATCTCCGCCCCCATCACCTCCTCCAGCGGCGTTTCCTTGCGGTACATCGACTTGGGATTGAGCGTGCTGTGGTGGTGGTTCTTCACCGACACTTGCGCGAATTGCGCGAAGGTGGTGCCGTATTTGCGGGCATGCTCCATGCCGATATGCGCGAACATCGCCGGCATGGTGTAGGACCCGACCAGCCCTTCGGGGGACACGCCATGGCCCCCGCCGAGCAGACCCTTGCCCATCTGCTCCACGCCGACGGCCAACACGGTATCGTAGATGCCCGCCTTGATCGCCATCCACGCGTCGCGAAACGCTGTGGCGCCGGTCGCACAGGCATTGGCGACGTTGGTGACGGGGATGCCGGTCTGGCCGATCTCGCCCAGCATCCTTTGCCCGACCATGCCGTTCGCCTGGCCAAGATTGCCGCAGTACAAAGCCTGCATGTCGCGGATGGAGAGGCCCGCATCGTCGAGCGCCATCAGCGCCGCTTCCGCCGCAAGTCCGGGAACGGTGCGATCGGGGTATCGGCCGAACCGGATCATGTCGATCCCGACCACATAGACGTCGCTCATGCGGCTTGCCCCTCGGCTGGCGCGAAGAAGAAGGTGAGATACGGCCGGTCCGCGCCGACCGGCACCGCCTCGCGGAAGATCACGCGCACCGGCATGTCGAAGGCGAGCGTCGCCGGATCGGGATCGACGTCGATCAGCGTGCCCTTGAGGTGCGCGCCGTCATCGAGATCGACGATCGCATCCACGAACGGCGTCTTCACGCCGGGGAAGCTGCGATGCACGACGGTGTAGTCGTAGAGCCGGCCCGTTTCGGCGAGTTTCACCGGCTCCAGACCTTCGCGCGCGGTGCATTTGGCGCAGGCGGACCGCTCGCCGACATAGACGTGCCCGCAGGCGGTGCATCGTGTGCCGGCGAGATAGGGCGTGCCGTCGCCATGCTTCACGAAGGGCAAGATCGCGCCGCTCATGCCCCCGCCTCCGGTGCGTGTGCGAACAGCGCGTGGTGGATCGGGAGCAAGGCTTCAGGATCCCAGCTGATCCGCTGGCCGACGGTGATGCCGCCATCGATCAATTGATGCGTGCCGGTGACGAAGCCGGCATCGTCGCTCGCGAAATACAACGCCGCTGCGGCGATATCCTCTGGGCGGCCGGCACGGCGCAGCGGCTGCATCTTTTCGGCGGCGTCGGCAAGCGTGCCGGTCATCTGGTCCGCCGCGGCGCGGCTAAGGCCCAGCGTCATGCCGAAGATCGGGGTGACGATCACGCCCGGGCAGATCGCATTGACGCGGATGTTGGCAGCGGCGAGCTGCGCCGCGCTCAGCTTGGTCAGGTGGATCACGCCCGCCTTGGCGACGCCATAGGCAAGCCCCCAGCCTGCTTCGAGACCGGCGATCGAGGCGATGTTGACCACCGACCCGCCTCCGCGCGCCTGCATCAGCGGCACGGCGTGCTTGGTGCCGAGCATGGGCGCGCGCAGCAGCAGCGCCATGGTCGCGTCCCAGCCCTCAACCGTCATGTCGGCGGCGCCAAGCGGCGTGCCGCCGGCACCGGCGTTGTTGACCAGTATGTCGAGCCCGCCGAATGTGGATGCTGTCGCCTCCGTAGCGGCGGCGATCTCGTCCTCGCGCGTCACGTCGCAATGCCGATAGATCACCGTGTCGGCGAAGCGGCGGGCGAGCATCTCGCCCTTCTCGTCCTGCACGTCGGCGACGAGCACCCGCGCGCCCTCCGCCACGAAGCGTTCGACGATTGCGAGGCCGATTCCCGAACAGCCGCCGGTGACCAGCGCGACCTTGTCCTGAAGGCGGGCGTTCATCGCACCTGCCTCGCGAGGTAGGCGGCCTCGTGGATCGCATTGGCGTAGGAGCGCGGCGTGCGCGCATCGCCGACCACATGCAGCGCGACCCGCTCGTGGCGCAATTCGCGCTCCAGATCATTGAGCGCGCGGCGCCCCTGGCAAAGCACGACCGTGTCCGCCTCAGCGCGCGCTTCGGCGCCTTCCGCATCGCACAGGACCGCCGCACCATCCTCCAGGCGCGTCAGCGTCAGCCCCGTTTCCGCCGCGACCCCGGCGATGCCCATCATGCCCATGATCGCCCAGACGCGCGAACCAATGTAGTTCGCCGGCGTATAGGCCGGGCCGGCATCGATCAGCCGCACCTCATGCCCGCGCAGCTTTAGGTCGATGGCGAGTTCCGCCCCCTCTGCCGCGCCATAGACGATCACGCGCTTGCCGATTGCGGGCGGCTCATCGCGCCGCATAGCCTCGTCGATGCGCAGCGCCAGTCCCGAGGCGCGCGCCGCCTCCAGCCCCTCGATCTCGGCGCTCTTCGGCGTGGCACCGGTGGCGATGACCACCACGTCGGGCTTTTCGGCCATGATCTCGGCCACCTGGGCCTCGCGGCCGAGCCGCACGTCGACGCGCGATTGCTCCATCATCTTGCGATGGTAGTTCGGCTGGTAGCGCAGCATTTCCATGTTGGGGAGCGCGGCATAATTGCCGGCCCAGTCCATCGCGCCGCCCAGCGTCTGCTCGCGCTCGAACAGCACCACGTCATGCCCGATCTCGTCGGCGGTGATGGCATATTCCATGCCGCCCGACCCGCCGCCGACCACCACCACCTTGCGCGGGCGGTTGGTGGGCACGATGCGGAATTCGTCATCGCGGCCGAACACCGGGTTCTGCGCCGATCCGGCCCATCCCTTGCCGAAGATATTGCCCTGCAACAGCGAAGCGCCGGTATGCGTCGACAGCCGGATCTCGTCCTCGCGCCCCTGCATCATCTTGACCGGGAAATCCGGGTCGTCGAGTGACAGGCGGCAGACGCCGGCAAAGTCCGCGCCCGCCTCGTCCACCATCACGCGCAGGTGATCGGGCGTGATGAGGTTTGCTGACCCGATCAGCGGCATGTCGATGTTGCGCGCCTGAAGCGCGGCACGCAGTGTCTGAATATTGTCCTTGTTCACCACCTTGGGCGTGTAGAAGCTCGGCCCGATGAACTCGGTGGAGTGGATATCCGCTCGCCGGCTCGGCGCGCCGAGCATCGACCCGAAGGTGCAGTCGAGCACCGAGATGCCCAGCGCGTGGAGCCGCGGCGCATAATGCTCCGCGAAATATTCGATGTCGAAGCCGCCCTCGAGATTCTCGTCGCAGCACAGCCGGGGCACGAGCGGGAAGTCCTTGCCGCACAGCTCCTGCGTCCGCTCGATGATCTTCTCGCACATGTAGAAGCGATCGGCATATTTGTCGGTACGGCCCTGGTTGGCGAGCAGCGACAGGTTCGTGTGCGGCAGCGATCCGTGGCAGAAGTGATAGGAAAGGAAGTCGAAGCCTGCCTCCTTCGCGCGGCGCCCGGCCTGTGCGAAGCTTTCGACGATATCGTCATAGACCTCGGTCGGCACCACCTCGCTTGCCGGATTGCCGATGACATAGGTGTTGCTCGGTCCCCAAGCGACCGTGCCGGGGATCCAGCCCTTGCCCGGCGGCAGCGGGATGGTGCTGCCCAATCCGGGGATCAGCCCGCCGTAGAAGAGCTGGATGCCGGCCAGCGAGCCGTTGTTCTTGATCTCCGCCACCGTGTCGCGGAATTCGATCACATAATCCTCGTCGTAGAGGCCGAGCATCCGTTCGTTGATCAGGCCGTCGCGCCGTACGCAGGTCGCTCCGACGATTGTCGCGGCATAGCCCCCCGCCGCCAGCGCGCCATAGGCCGCCGCCAGCCGCCGCGTGGCATAGCCCTGCGGATCCGACATGTTGAGCGTCGTCGGCACATGGATGATGCGATTCTTGAAGTGCAGGCCCTTCGCGTCGAAGGGCTCGAACAGCTTGCTCATCGGCTTCCTCTCCCCCGCTCGGCTCGGGCCGCGCGTTTAAGTCATTTGACCTAATTATGGGTGGGCCGTATCGCACCGCGACGATGCAAGTCAATGCCACCGCCGACCGTCCCGATGGCGAAACCCGCGCGTTGCTGAAGCGGGTCGCGCGGCGGCTCTTCGCGGAGCGCGGCATCCGTGCGGTCACCGTGCGGGAGATTGCGCGCGAGGCGGGGCAGCGCAATCAGGGCGCGGTGGCCTATCATTTCGGCACCAAAGAAGCGTTGATCGCCGAACTGCTGATCGACGGCGCGGAGCGCATCGAACAGCGCCGCGAGGCGATGCTTCAGACGCTGGAGGCCGCTGGAGGCCCGATCGATGCACGGGAAGCCGTCGCCGCGATCGTCCTACCCTCGGCCGCGTTCGCTGACGAGGATCGCGAACATGGCGCGTCTTTCAACCGGTTCCTGCTTCGGTTGACGAACTACGATCCCGGCTACGTCGACCGAACCTTGGCCGGGCGCTACAACGGTGCCTACCAGCGTTGCCTACAACATTTGCGACGGCTGATGTCGGGAATGCCGCGCCGGGTGCAGGGGCAACGCTTCGTGTTCCTGGGTGCTTACATCTCCTCGGTGTTGGCGCATCGCGAGATGATGCTCGGCGAGGCAGGTGAAGGCCATCCACACTGGCGCACGCCGAAGATGCTGGACGACCTGGTCGAAACCGCCGCCGCGCTGCTGACGGCGCCGGTGCCATGACGTCCGTAGGGGGTAGGGGGCGCGTGCTCAACCCGCCTTCGTGGTCTGCTCGCAGCCGCCTTCGCTCACCTGTTTGACCACAAGACTCTGGTTTGTGCCAATCGCGTCAGTACGTTACCGCCGCCCGCGTGATTACACGGGAACATGGCTTGCGTATCGGTTTGGTGGAAATCGCAAGGAGGCATCCAGCCTCATTGTGGCTGTTGGCAGGAGCCGCATTCCTGATTTTGAATGCGCTTACCGCCCGTCTCGATCACGATGAAAGTCAGTACGTCGCGGGCGCTACACTGGCCTCGCGCGGCCTGCCCGTATTTAGATCGTTTATGTCATTGCAGCCCCCGCTGCAGACGTGGTTCTACGCTCCGGCGGCGCTGCTCTTCCCTGATGATAGCTTCGTGGCGATGCGCCTGCTGACGGCGATGCTGGCGCTCTCAGGCGTTGTGTTCACCTATTACAGTCAACGTATTCTGCGGATCTCCAAAACGGCAGCACTCGGCACTTGTGCGCTGATGATGAGTTGCGGTCCGTTCGTCATGGCCAGCGGCGTCGTTCGCAACGACATGCTTGCGTTCGCCGCCTCGGCTTCGGGCATGCTTGCCGCGCTGCTCGCCCTCCGGAGCGACGATCAGAGGTGGGGCTGGTCCGTGGTCGGCCTTTGCTTTGGCCTGGCGGCATCAACCAAGCTCTCTTTCGCACCCTATGGTTTCTTTTGCGGGATCTTCCTCCTTTGCGAAAGAACCGATGGTCAGGTCGGTCGCCTTGTCAGCTACGCGGGAGGCGCGCTCGTCGGGCTCGCACCGGTCATGTTCTGCGCTACCGCTGCGCCGAGCGCGTTCGTCTGGGGCGTTCTGACATTCGGTTTGACGGCACCACATGATTGGTACGCATTCTCCGGTTTGCACGTTCGCCTGACATCATTGGGTAAGTCGATCGACCTGGCCGTATATGCGTTGCAGGGGCCGCTGTTGCTGGCTCTGCTGATCGTTGTCACGAGCATCGCCAGAAACAGCTACAGGCCACTGCGCGGTTACCCGCTTTTGCTAGTCTTGCTTCTGGTCGGCGGCATTGTGGGCGCGACACTCCCGACGCCGGCGCAGAAACAGTATCTCGTCGCGCTGATGGCACCTTTGTTCGTTCTGCTTGGGTTGGTGCTGTCCCGGATGCGGGTACGTCCGCTCGCCACGCGAATGGCTTGGGCTTCGCTTTTCCTGATGGCGGCGGTCGGCGTTGCAAAGCCTGTTCGAGCGATTATCGGGCTACGAAACGACGACGCGAATGCACTGAAGGTGGACGACGCCGCTTCTTGGATCGGCAAGCACCTTCGCAGCGCAGGGGATGCGGGCGACGTCGTAACGCTTTCTGCGGATCGGCTTGCCGGCAGCGGCTACTTTGTCGATCCGCGGTTCGCCACCGGACCATTTCTTCTGCGCAGCGGGCATCTCCTGACGCGACGCGAAGCGAAGGATTTCAACGTGGCCACGGTGTCCACCCTCAACGATATGCTGGATAGCGCTCCTCCGGCCGGCTTACTAACTGGATACGAGGATCACCGCCGGGGGCCGGACCTGGAAGGTCCGCTGATTAGATGGGCATTGCGTAGAGGCTACTCGCCGGTCGCAATGCCCGATGGCATCGGCAAGCTCTACGTCTGTCCTGGTCGCCTGGTGCGCGGTTTTGGATGCTTGGAGCATGAGGGTTGAGGCGTTGCCTCTTGTGCCTTGTCCGACGTTGTCCGACGGTGATGCAGTGGTCAGTCGATCGTTAAGAGCCGAAATTGACGTAAACCGGGTTGGTGATCAGAACGCGCTTGCCGCCTTCACGAACCTCGAAGCGGATCCAGTGCCGACCACCGTCGCTCATCCACGAAAGCGACGCCCGCGCCGCCGGGATCTCGCTCAACGACAATGCTGCGGAGGGCTTGCCGTCGAGCAATCCGACAAGCGTCGCACCCGCGCTGCCGTTGGCTTCGATCGTCATCTGCAGTGTTTGTTCTGCCGGAAGCACGAAATTGTCACCTAGCGTACCCTCTGCGCTTGTTGCGCGAGCGGTCAGATCGAAGCTGCGCCCGGGCTTGCCCGTCATGTCGATCCACACGTGGCCGGCTTTGATCGCGTCGAGGATCGCGCGCTCCGACAGAGCGTCCGCACGCACCACCGTGGTGGGAAAGCCGACACCAAGGCGACCGAGTTGCGTGTCATGATTGTCGCTGCCACCGATCGCCGTGATGCGGCGGCCCTTGGCGATCTCACTTTCCCAGATCGTCACGTCTTCCATCGGGTCGCCACCGGCGAGTTGCTTCCAGAGGTTACCCGCATTCATCACCTCGAAGGCATCCACCATGCCGCGCGTTTCCGTCGGTGCGATCCAGCCGCAACCCCGGCAGCGGTGATCGTTCGGAGCCCCGGGATGGTTGATCGAGACAAGAGCGCCCGCCTTTCGCGAGGCGCCGATCATGGTCGCCATGTCGGGCATGGTCTTCTCGCCGAGACGATGATCGACATAGTCGGTCGTGCCGAAGATATTCGCATGTCCCTGTTCGGTCGTCATTTCGCGACCGGGGATCAGCAGCACATCGTCGTAGAACGGCTGCAGCTCACGCATCGCGTTGTAATGGCCGACATTGTTGTGATCCGTGATGGCGACGAAATCGAGCCGGGCATTCTCTGCCGCATCAACGGTGCGGTAAATCGGGCAAGGAACGGACCGACCGCGCCGGCTGTCGCAGAAGCCGTCGCTATCGCCGGTGTGGAGGTGGAGGTCGCCCCGGTACCAGGCGCGCCCTGCCTTGAGCGGTTCGGGGGAAAAGGTGGAGACGGCGGGGACGTCGCCGGGGCGCCAGAACCAGATCTTGGCGGTGTAGGTGCTGGTTGCGCCTTCATCGATATAGGACACGCCAAGGTCGAGCGCCCAGCGCCGCCCGCCGATCGGGCCGGGGGTAAAGGACGGTGTCGCGCTGGTCTCGTCGAGCACCACGGCGTGCTTGTTGCTGCCGCTCCAGCCACGGAAGCGCTCGCCGTCGAACAGGCCGAGGTTGATGACCGTCTTACCGTCCGGGCGGGTGTAGGTGAGCTCGATCGCCATCCGCGTCACGTCCTTGGGCACGGCGAAGGGCACGGCGACGTTGCGCTGATAGTTCGAGCGATCGACCGTGCCTGTCAGCACCAGATCGGGCGCCTCCTTGCCCTTGGCGAGCGGCACCTTGTCCCACGCCAGAAGCGTCTGGGCGGGCAGCGCGGCAGGAGTCAGCAGCAGCAGGGCCAGAGCGGCGCGGCGAAGAGCAGGGGCAAGCATAAGGTCGATCCTCGAGAAAGTCGAAGGCAGCGGGGCTAGCGACACCCCGCTGCCCATCGGGTCAGAAGCGGAAGGTCACCGCGCCGCGCACGCTGCGGCCGAAGATCGAGCGGGCGATATACACGGCATCGCCCACTTCCTCGTTCTGGATCGACCCGGCGCGTGGATTCCCCTCGGTCAGGCCGATCGTGTTCGTCAGATTGTTGACGTACAGGTTGAGGCTCAGCGCCGGCGTCACGTCGAGCCGCGCGTTGAGATCGACGGTTGTATAGGCCGGTAGGTTGATCTGGTTCGCCACGTCCGACCAGCGCTGGCCATAGTGCGAGATGTCCGATTCCAGCCGGAAGCGACCGTCGAAAAGGTTGATCCCCGGCGTGACGCGGAATTGGTGTTCCGGCACGCGCACCAGGCGGTTCTTCGAATAGTCGAACACCCGGCCGTTGGCGTCACGATAGACGAAGTCGGTGAAGCGCGCGCGCTGGTAGGTGTAATTGGCGTGCACGTCAAACCATGGCACTGGCCGCCACGTACCCTCAACTTCCGCACCCCAGGTTTCGGTGTCGCCAAACACGGTGTTTAGGACATAAATGCCTTCCGCATTCTGGCGATAGTCGCTGATCTGGTAGCTTTCGTAGATCGTGCGGAAGCCAGTGACAAACAGGTTGAAGTCGCGGCGGTCGAACTTCAACCCGACTTCTTGGAAGTTCATCTGCTGGGTTACGGGTGCCTGCGTCGGCGCGCCGAAGAAGCTCGACACGCCCGGCAGGCGGAAGGTGGAGGTGTAGCGGGCAAAGGCCCCGAAGCTCGGCTGGAACTGGTAGTTCACGCCGACCGACCAGGCGAGGTCGTCGTTGTTGCCCTTCCACGGCGTGAATACCCCGTTGCCAACCAGCACCGCATTGTCCGCGACGGTCGGACTTTGGTTCAGGTTCGCGGTGCGCGCGCCTTCGCTGAGGCCGTTGACGCTCACCTGCTCCCAGCGCAGCCCGCCGTCCAGGCGCAGCTTGTCAGTGATCTTCCATTCGTCCGATGCGTAGAGCGCGATGGTGCGCGACGTGCCCGACGACCAGCCGAATTCGCTGCCATAGCTCAGCACGCCGCCCTCGGTGAGCACCGTGCCCGGCGCACCGCCGGCGCCGGGCAGCACCACATCGAGCAAGGAGGCGTTGTTCTTTACGTCGGTGAGGATCGACGCGGATGTCGCGCGATAATCCTCGTCGACATAGGCATAATAGAGGCCGAGCGCGAAATCGTGCTGGCCGCCGGCTTGAAACGTCTTCTGGAGGCGAGTGTCGCTGATCACTTCGCTTTCGGGCACCGTGAACGAGCGCGCAAGGTCGAGCAGCACCAGACCGTTGCCGTTCTGCGTGCGCGAGAAGGCGCCGCTGCCATTGGTATAGGTAAGAGCAAGCGGCGTGCCGGCGGGAAGGCCGAAGGTGCCGCGTAGCGACGTTAGCACGTCGTCATAGCTGAAGATCGAGCGCGGGGTGATGCTGTTCCGCTTCTGGTAACTGTCGCGATAGCGCAGGCTCTGCACGAGGCTGAAATCTTCGCCCAGCTCGAACCGGCCCTGCATCGTCACCTGGGTGATCTGCGCCTTGTTCGCGAGGCCGGCGTCAAAGTCATAGCTGCCGCCGGGCGTTCGGAAGCTGAAGAAGCGGGTTTCAGGCCCTGCGATCGTATCCTTGAGCGCATCAAAGCCCGGCACACCCACCGGATCGCCATCCTCGCTGTTGACGAACGGCGTAACCATTGCATTCTCGACCCGCTCGTCGAGATGCTTCACGCTCATCATGAACGAGCCGCCGTCCCAATCGGTCGACAAAGTCGCGCGGATCTGACCGCCCTCTCCCAGGCGATAGCCAGTGTGACGCTGCCCGTCCGAGATGCGGTAGAAGCCGCCGACGAAGAAATTCCAGCCGGTGTTCGCAATCGGCCCGCCGATCCAGCCGTCTACGCGGTGCGAGTTAAAGTCAGCGCCCTCGTAGCGGACCAGACCCTCCAGCGTGTCGCCGCCGCGACGGGTAATGAAGTTGACCACCGCGCCCGGCGCATTGGAATAGAAGAGCGACGACGGACCGCCACGCACAACTTCGACGCGCTCCAGCGACTGATCGATGCGGAGCGACTGGTCACCGTTGAGCCAGCCGAGACCCGGATCGTGCTGGATCGTGATGCCGTCCTCAAGCAGCGCCACCTGCGAATAGCCGTCGGTCGGAATGCCGCGGACACGAATGTTGCCGCTGGTTTCGCCCGATGAGCTTTCGACCCAGAAACCAGGCACGTTCTTCAGCGCCTCACCGACGCCGATCGGCGCCTTCATCTTCAGCATTTCGGCCGAAATGGTGGAGATGGCGTAGCTCGCCTCGACCTTGGCCTGATTCTCATTGCCGGCGCGCGCGGTGACGATGATCTCACTGCCGCTTTCCGGATCGGTCGCCTGCGCACCGCCGGTGCCACGCGCCGGCTCGTTCGCCGGAATCGCCGCGCCGTCCTGCGGCTGGTTGCTGGTCTGCGCCCAGGCGGGCGCCGCGACGACGAGCGCGATCGTTGCCGACGCGCCCAACAGGCCGCGTCGCAGAGGATTGACGTACATGAAGGCTAACCCCTTTGTGTTTCTATGGGTCGGCCATATGATAGCGATCGCTATCAGTTTTATGACGATTTGGTTCCGTTTTGATGGCAAGGGGAGGCAGCGGATTGCTGACGCATAGAAAGCCGGTGCAAGCCCGTGCGCAGCGGACCTACGATGCGCTACTCAACGCGGCCGGCGTGTTGCTGGGAGAGGTCGGGATTGAGCGCATATCGACCAATCTCATCTGCGAGCGCGCGGGCACGACCCCGCCGGCGCTTTATCGTTATTTCGATGACAAATATGCGGTGATTGGCGCCTTGGCGGAGCGGCTGATGGAACGCCAGAACGTCGCCATGGAGGCTTGGATCGCCCGCTATGCCGATGCGGGGCTTGCAGTGCTTGCCGACAGGACGGTCGAGCTGTTGCGCGACATGCACGCGATCACCAGCGCCGAACCCGGCGCGTTGTGGATCATGCGGTCGCTGCATGCGGTACCAAACCTGGCCCACATCCGCTTATTGTCGCACAATTGGGTCGCCGACCTGCTGACGGATCTGTACCACGTCTATCTGCCGCATGTTGATCGCGCGGTGTTGCGCCGCCGTACACGCCTTTCTGTCGAATTCGCCTATTCGCTGGACGAAATGCTGAAGGAGGAAACGGTGGACGTTGAGAAGACGATTGAGGATGCGCATTTCGTGTTCAAGGCGATGTTCACCTATCCCGATTATCGGACCTCAGGTGGAGCATGATGTGCCCACGCGATTTACTGCGCAGCCTGAGTAGCGGTGAGGTCGGTCTTGCCGATGGCGGGAAAGGCATTCCGCGCGAGCCGCGTCAGCAGGCGCGCAGCATGGCAAGCGCCGAGGGCCGCAAGCCGGTGAGCGTGCCAGGTTCTCGCCGCTCCCTCGAAGGTCATCTCCAGCGCGCTGAGTTTCCTAGCGCCCGGACCGCGGCCCTGCCCCAGCGCCGCCTTGGCTCCGGCGCGGCGTAGCCGGGTATCAGCGAGGGTGGTGCTGGGATAGGCGCCGAAGGAGAGCAGCTTCTCCTTGCCGTCGAAGCGGTACTTCATGTGCAAAACTTCAAGCCGTTCGGCCGAACGAGGAGGTACAGCCCCTCCCAATCGGGCAAGCTTGTAATCCTTGGCGCGCTTCGTTGCGTAGCGGCCTTCGAGTTCCTTGAGAGCCAATGCGGGTATTCCAGCGGATGCTGGAGGGTACCCACAAAAATACCCCCAGAAGCAAAGCCATGTCGCGGCATCCTGACGGACCGAGTAAGGGCTGTGAGACATGACAGGTCACGAGAAAAAGGCACAAGAAACCGCCTCGGGATGTTCCGGGCGGTTGTGGCAAATCAAGTTGGTTGCGGGGACTGGATCCGACCGCTGTAGAACACGATTTCGCCTTTCGACGCGGCGGTCGTGAACGTACCGACCCAGTCTTGGAACAACACGAAGTCTACCTGCGAGTAGGCCGCTCCTGCCTACTCTCAGACGCTAACGGTCGGTGAAGGGGCGCCTCTGCTCGCAAGCGGCCCGGCCGCCTTTCGAGGAGCCGTATTCGGCCATTCCGTGCCGCTCCAGCATCTCCCAAGCCAGACGCTCGTTCAGGTGAGTCTCTTGCGGCAGCCAAACACGCGGCAAGCCGGCCTCTCGAGCTATTGTTATACCAATAGTACAAAACAATTGACTTGGTAGTCGGCGACCATAGGATGGCGCCGACCTCACGGTTGCGCGCAGGCGCGTCTTGGCTGTCGAAGGTGCTTGGTAGAGGAAGGTCGGTGTCAGTGTTCCGTAAAGGCCACGTCCGAAGAGATGGGCGCCACCTGGCAGTCATCGATGCGCGCCGCGGTGCCAAAGGCCGATCCGTCGCCCGATGAGCTAGGCCGACGCTGCCGCCAGAAAACGGCAATCACAGATTAGGAGCAGGATCATGTCATTCGCGTTTGCGCGAACCCTTCGTCGCGCGTGCCTTTTTTCCGCGGCCGCCATTCCGGCGATCCTTGTCGCGGCACCAGCCGCCGCACAGCAAAGCCGCGAGGCGGAAGCTGCCGTCGGCCAGGCCGAGCCCGAAGTGCCGGTGGCCCCGGCGGCGACCGGAACGTCCGTATTGCCCGCCGATGCGCCTGCCGTGCCGCTGACCGATGCCGAAGCGGAAGCCGCCAAGTTCAAGCGCTTCGACGAACTGTCCGAGCCGGGTCTGACCACCCTTGTTCCGGGTTCCGCAGATTCTGTGCTGCGTGACGCGGGTGGTTTTCGCAGCTGGCTTGCCGAGCGCGATATCGGCCTTCAGGCCCGGCTCACTGCGGTAGGTGTCTACAATCCCCTGGACACTGGGCAGCCGCGCAACCCGCAGCGATACAATGGGCAGCGCCCGACGCTTCAGTTCCAGGCCACCAACGTCATCGGGACGTTCGGCCTCGGCAAGATCGGGCTGCCCAACTCACGCCTGATCCTCGGCTACAACTCGCAGCTCACCAGCTTCGACCCCAATGGCAAGAACACGGTCGGCATTCGTAACCTTGCTTACTATCAAAGCTTTGCGGACGGCAGGATCGAATTGAAGTTCGGCATCATGCCCAATTATTATGAATTCGTCGGGCTGTTCGCCGGCGGCAGTCCGATTCTCTCGTCGGGGTTGACGGGATTGATCCCGATCCAAGCGGGTCTCAGCGCCGACCCGGTATCGACGCCAACCGCCAACATGACCTTCCATTTCAAAAAGGGCACCTATGTGAAGCTGGGTCTTCAGCGTAGCACGCCGCCAGCGGGGACCAACTACGAACTCGAGCAACGCAAGTTCGGCATCGCCTTCTCGATGAAGGATGCCGGGCCGATGGGGATCGCCGAGATCGGCGTGAAGCGTCCGTCATCGAAGGGTGGCAAGCAGATCTGGGTGCGTGCCGGCGGCATGTACAACCAGTCCGACTATAACCGCTTCGATGGCCGGGGCACGTCCGCCAACCAGACGCTATACGGTGCGGCCGACTTCCAGTTGACCCAGCCCGATTTCACCCGTCCCGGCAAGGGCTTCTACGCGGGCGCAAGCGCCTTCTGGGCGCCCGACAGCGTCAATACGATGACGCAGTTCTACGAAGGCCGCGTGTATCAGATCGCGCCTTTCGACGCACGGCCGCTGGACTCGGCCGCGCTGCGTATCGGCTATACCAAATACTCGCCGGACGCGATCCGCTCCAACCGCCTGCGCGGCGACTATGCCAACGACCACCAATTTTCGGTGACCGGCAGCTACACGCTGCACGCCACCAAGGGCCTCTACCTGACCCCGGCGGTCGCTTACCTGAAGAACCCGTCGTTCATCGGCCGCTTCAAGGACGCCCTGAACTTTTCCGGCACCATCTACCTGCTGCTGTGATGGGGCGCTTTTGTTATATCAATAGCACATAATACGCTTGACTTGGATGCGCCGGGGCATAGCATAACCTGTGTTCTGCCGGGATGCGCAGCGTCCCGCCGGCGGGTCGAGCCGATATGCTGCAGGCCATATTGGCCGCGGCTGTCCTAGGAGAGAAAAGATGCGGTTTCCTGGAGCCGGGGGGTGCGCCCCCTTGCATGTGTCGTCGTCGGCGGTCCCGGCCGCCGTTGAACTCACGGGTCGTCGTCAATGAGCGCCACTACAGTCGGCGCGAGCATCGTCGCCGAGGCGGCCGTTCCAGGCGCACGCGTCGGTGAAACGATCCGATCCGATCGCTGGACGCCGTTGCAGATCCTCGTGGTCGCGATCTGCGCCGCCATCAACGCCCTCGATGGCATGGACCTGCTGATCATGTCCTATGTTGCGCCCGCCATGGCGGCCGACTGGAACATTGGGCTCGCGACGCTGGGCATAGTGTTCAGTGCCGGACTTGCCGGCATGATGATCGGCTGCGTGGCAGTGGCGCCGTTCGCGGATACCTGGGGTCGTCGCCCCACCGTGTTGCTCGCGCTGGTGCTGATGACGATCGGGGCGATCGGCAGCGGCTTCGCCAACGACCTCATTGTCTTCTCTGCGCTGCGTGCGCTGACCGGCGTCGGCATCGGCACGTTGCTGGCGAGCGTCGCGGCGCTGGTCAGTGAATATGGGCCGCCGAAGCACCGGTCGCTGGCAATGGGCATCTTCCAGGCTGGCTATCCGGTTGGTGCGGTCGCCACCGGCCTCGTATCAATGGTCACCATCCCGGCTTATGGCTGGAAGGCGACGCTGATCGGCGCCGGTGTGATCAGTGCCGCCCTTGTTCCCGTCGTCTGGGCGCTTCTGCCTGAATCGGTATCGTTCCTCGAGACTCGCCAGCCCGCGGGCGCCCTGTCGCGCAGCAACAAGCTGCGGCGGCGGATGAGCTGGCCGGAACTGGCCAAGCTGCCGGCCCGTGCCGAGGTCGGCAGTTTGCCCAAGCCACGCGACCTGGTGTCGCGCGAGCTATGGCGGTCGACGGTCACGCTATGGATGGCGACCTTCCTGAGCTTCGCCGTACTGTATTTCGTGACAAGCTGGATTCCCAAGCTCGCCGTTGAGGGCGGACTGAGCCAGTCCAAGGCGCTGTGGGCAGGCAGCATCTTTAATCTCGGCGGCGCGGCCGGCGGGCTATTGATCGGCTGGCTGGCGATCCGGCGTCCGATCGGTCGGCTGATCGCGATCTTCTTCGTGGCTTGCGCTGTGCTGATGATGATCTTCGCGCAGCAGATGCCGCTGGCGCTGGTGCTGCTTACCGCCTTTGCGCTGGGCCTGACGCTGCAAGGCGGGTTCACCGGCTTCTATTCGCTCTCGGCGCAGCTTTATCCGCCCCGCGTACGCGGTGCCGGCATCGGCTGGGCGGTGGGCATCGGGCGTGGCGGCGCGATCATCGGCCCGATGGCCGGTGGTGCACTGCTCGCGGCCAAGATGCCGCTGTGGATCACCTTTGCCTGCTTCGCCGTCCCGCTGGTGCTGGCCGGGCTGCTCGCCCAACTTGCGGCCCGCCTGGGCGATGTTGCCGCAACCGACAGCTGAACCGAACCGGAGTCCCTCTTCATGACCGACACCCAGGTTGTTCCCGCCAGCGTCCTGCTGAACCAACCGACATCCGGCTGGCTCGATCGCTGGGCGTCCTTCGCGGTCGACCAGCGCGCGGCCGCGCTTCCCCAAGCGGCGCTCGAACGCGCACGGCTCGTTCTGCTCGACAGCATCGGTGTGATCGCTGCCGGAATGCAGGAAGAGGACGTGGCGGCGCTGGTCCGACGGCGAGCGACGGGGGGCGGCGTGGCAGTCATCGGCAGCGGCGCGCACGCCTCAGCCAGCGAGGCAGCGTTCCTGGCAGGCCTCGCTGGAACGACGCTCGAGTTGGACGAGGGAAACCAGTTCGCGCGCGGGCATCCGGCGATCCACGTCGTGCCGGCGCTGCTCGCCACCGCACGCGACTGCGACGGCATGGCGCTGCTTCGCGCGCTGGCGTTGGGCTATGAGATCGGGTCGCGCATTGGCATCGCCTCCAAGCTGCACGTGACCATGCACCCGCATGGTACCTGGGGCACGGTCGGCGCGGCGGTTGCCGCCGCAAGCCTTGCCGAAGCGGATGCCGCGACGATGGCGAGCGCTATCAACATCGCGGCCGGACTTGGGATTGCGACCAGCCGCCGCACGATGCTGGAGGGGGCAACGGTGCGGAACAGCTTCGCCGGCCTTTCCAACCAGTTGGGCCTGCTCGCCTGGGACATGGCCTGCGCCGGTATTACCGGTGAAGCCGATGCGGTCTCGACGGTCTATGGGGGAATCGTCGCCGACGATTTCTCCCCCGACGCGATGCTGGAGAACCTCGGTGTTCGCTGGGAGATTGCCCGCAACTACTTCAAGATGCACGCCGCCTGTCGCTACACCCATGCGTCGCTCGACGTGCTGCAGGCGCTGGTCGCAAACGAAGGCGGGCGGATCGTGCCGGACCAGATCGAGGCGATCGAGGTGGATACTTATGTCTGGGCCGCGCAGCTCGATGCGCCGCGGCCGCGCACGATGCTGGCGGGCAAATTCTCCATTCCGTTCGCCATCGCAACAACCATCGTGCACGGTGAAGCATCGCCCGCCGCGTTCCGGCCCGATGTGCTGGACGATCGCACGATCATCGACGTGGCGGCGCGAGTGCGCGTTCGCGAGGACCAGGCCATGACCGACGCGCTTCCCGCGGAGCGGCCGGCGCGCTTGAAGATCACGCTGAAGGACGGGCGGCGGCTCAGCGGCGAAACCCGCGTCAATCGCGGCGACACGGAGGCCCCCTATCCCGTCGACGAGATCATCGCCAAGTTCCGCCGCTTGGCCCGTCCGGTGTGGGGCACTGAAGTGTCCGGCGCGATCGAGCAGGCGGTGGCGCATCTCGACCGCGCCGACAGTTGCCGCCCCCTCTTGGACTTGCTCGCCACGCCGCCGCTGGCAGTGCGCTGAATCAATGGAACAAGCCAACATGCCGCACATCATCAACGGCCCTGCGCCTTCGTTCGACATGACCTTTCCCGCGATCGTCGTCGGTGCCGGTGCGACTGGCCTGAGCGCCGCGCTTGCGCTTCGCGATCGTGGCGTAGAGGTGCTGGTGCTGGAGCGCGACTCCACGCCGCTCGGCTCCACCGCCATGTCTACCGGGCTGATCCCGGCGGCGGGCACGCCCGAGCAGCGTGCCGCTGGGATCGACGACGATCCGCAACGCTTCGCAGGCGACATGCTGCGCAAGACGAAGGGGCAGACGGACGAAGCGATCGCGTTGCGGCTGGCCGAACAATCGGCCGATACGGTCGCCTGGCTGCGCGACACGCATGGCGTGCCGCTCGAGCTAGTCGATGGGTTTCTTTACCCCGGCCATAGCGCGCGCCGGATGTACGGCACGCCGCACCGATCGGGCAGCGAGCTGATGGGCGCGCTGGAGGCGGCGAGCGAGCGCGCCGGCGTGACGCTGCTCACCGATGCTGCGGTCGAAAGTCTGCACGCCGACGGCGATCGCGTCACCGGCGTGCGCATCCGCCGGCCCGATGGTGCGGAGGAGGATATCGGCTGCAACACGCTGATCCTCGCCTGCTCCGGCTTCGGCGGGAATGGCGACATGGTCGAGCGGTTCATCCCGGAGATGAATGGCGCCGTTTTCCACGGCCATCCCGGCAACAAGGGCGATGCCGTGGCCTGGGGCGAGGCGCTGGGCGCCGCCACGGCCGATATGAGCGGCTATCAGGGGCATGGCGGGCTTGCGGCGGGACATGGCGTTCCGATCCTGTGGCCGTTGATCGTCGAAGGCGGCTTTCAGGTGAACGCGCTTGGTAAGCGCTTCTCGAACGAGGCGGCGGGCTATTCGGAACAGGCGGCCAAGGTAAACGCACAGCCGGGCGGCGTCGCATGGTCGATTTTCAACGAGCGGCTGCATCAGTTGATGCTGCAGTTCGACGATTATCGGGACGCGCTGTCGGCTGGCGCGGTGATCGAGGCAGCCGATCCGGTGACGCTGGCCGACGCCGTCGGACTCCCACAAGCTGCTCTCGCGGAGACGATCAGTGACGTGGCGCGGATGGTAGAGGGTAATGCCCAGGATCCGTTCGGCCGCGATTTCCGGGGCAAGCCCCTGCTCGCGCCGCCGTATCGCGCGGCAAAGGTAACGGGTGCGCTGTTTCACACGCAGGGCGGCCTGGCAGTGGATGGGGATGCGCGCGTGCTGCGCGCTGATGGAACGCCGCTGCCCAACCTGTTCGCCGGCGGCGGCGCGGCGCGTGGCGTCTCTGGACCGGGCGCTGACGGCTATTTGGCGGGCAATGGCCTGCTTACCGCGACGACCTTCGGGAAGTTGGCCGGGTTTGCGGCCGCCGCACTCGTCGCGGCGGCCTGAGGTTCAGGCGCCGGCAGACCCCGCTGTGGGATAAACCCACGGGCGGCGTTGCCGGTCGGCGGCGAGGAAGGCGTCAATCTCGGGGCGACGCAAGAGGGTAAGCGCGATTGCGTCGAGCCCTTCCAGCAACATTTGCCGGCTCTCGTCTTCGATCTCGAACGTCCAGCACGTCCCCGATGCCGCGCGTACCTGGCAGGCGGTGAGATCGACGATCATGGCGTCAGGCGCTTCTTCGGCGAGTTGCGCGATCGCTTCTTGCGGGAGGGCGACGGGGACGATGCCGTTGCGGACGCAATTGCCGCGGAAAATGGGGTTGAACGACTGGGCGATGACGGCGCGGAAGCCGTATTCCGCCAGTGCCCAGGCAGCGTGCTCGCGGCTCGACCCGCAGCCGAAATTGCTGCCCGACAGAAGGAACTGCGCCCCCGCGAACGCCGGCTGGTTGAGGACGAAGTCCGCTGTCGGTTCGCGTCCGCCGACCTTGGTGTAGCGCCAGCCGGCGAACAGGCCCTCCTTGAGCCCTGTTTTTCCTACCGTTTTCATCTCGCGTGAGGGGATGATCGCATCGGTATCGACGTTGTCGCGCAGGAGCGGCGCGGCGGTGGCGGTGAGCGTGGTGAAGGGCGTCATGCTGCTGCCTCAAGGTCGGCGGGGCTGGTGATGCGGCCTGCGATGGCCGAGGCAGCGACCGTTTCCGGAGACGCCAGATGAGTGCGGGTGTCGGGTCCCTGACGGCTTTCGAAATTGCGATTTGTGGAACTTATCACGCGTTCTTCGGGTCCAAAGCTCTCGCCGCCGGCGAAAAAACACATCGAACAGCCCGCTTCCCGCCACTCGAAGCCTGCATCCAGAAACACGCGATGAAGCCCTTCGGCTTCGGCGGCGGCGCGCACAGCGGTGGACCCCGGAACGCAGATCGCACGGACATCCGGCGCGACGCGTCGCCCGCGTAGGATCTCGGCCGCGCGGCGCAGATCGGACAGGCGGCTGTTGGTGCACGAGCCGATAAAGGCCGCGTCGATCGGCAGACCGGCGAGCGGCTGTTCCGGCGCGAGGCCCATGTAATCGAGGGCGCGCGTCATGGCCTCGGGCGTGTCGCGTCCGGCTTCTGCTGCCTTGGGCACGGCAGCGCCCAGTGGTACGGCATGCTGCGGGCTGGTGCCCCAGGTGATCATTGGCGCGACATCGGCCGCGTCGAACGTCTCCTCGCGATCGAAGCGCGCACCTTCGTCGCTGACCAGATCGCGTGCCGCGCGTTCGGCCTGCTCCGCAAGACCGCCAGTCGGACTGAATGGCCGACCCGCGAGATAGGCCAACGTCTTGTTGTCGGGCGCGATGATCGCGGTGAAGGCGGCGAGTTCCGTCGCCATGTTGCACAAGGTGAGCCGCGCCTCGACGTCGAGATCGGTGATCGCCTCGCCGGCATATTCGAGCACCATGCCGCGTGCGCCGGCCGAGCCGATACGCGAAAGAATATGGAGCGCGAGATCCTTCGCCGTCACGCCGGTCGCGAGCCGGCCGGTCACGGTGATGCGCATCGTTCCCGGCTTCTGGATGCGCAACGTGCCGGTGGCGAGCGCATGTTCGGCCTCGCTAGAGCCGATTCCCCAGGCTAGCCCGCCGAGCGCGCCTTGCGAGCAGGTGTGACTGTCCGGACAAACCAATGTGTAGCCGGGCTGGATGATGCCTTGTTCGGGCGAAATGACGTGGACGATCCCTTGCCTGGGATCGCCGATGTCGAAGACGGTGATCCCGGCCTCGCGCGCGGCTTCGCGGGTCGAAAGGATGAAATCTTCACCGGTCGGCATCACCGTGGCGTCGCCGCGACCGGGGCGGGTGTCGACGACGTGATCCATCGTCGCAAAGGCCCGCTCCGGGGCGAGCACCTGATGCCCGGCGGCAGAAAGGCTGCGCAGCGCGACGCCGCCGGTCCGCTCGTGCAGCAGCACGCGATCGATCGCCACAAGCGCGGCCCCGTCGCCCAGATCGGCGACCTGATGCGTTTCCCAAATCTTCTCGAACAACGTTTTGGCCATGGCAATTCGATACCAAAGCGCAGCCCCATTTGCTATATCAATATAACAATATGACCGGTGACATTTTTGATTGGGCGCGCAGCGATCGCTCCCCTACGGTGAGCGGATGGCGCGAGAAAAGGACAATGCCGCTGCATCCCCCGCCCCCGTCCAATGGGCAGGTGCGGTTCCGCTCTATCACCAGATCTTTCTCGCGCTGCGCGACGACATCCTGCGCGGGCGCCTGGCATTCGGCGCTTCCGTGCCGACCGAGCACGAACTGGCGGCGCAGCACGGCGTGTCGCGGATCACGGCGCGGCGCGCCGTTCACGAGCTGGCCGCCAACAAGCTGGTCGAGCGCCGGCGGCGCACGGGCACGCGCGTGGTCTATCGCGCATCGACGGTGCCGATCGAAGCAAATGTCGAACAGGCGATCGAATCATTGCTGGCGTTCGGACGCAACACGCCGGTGAAGGTGGTGGACCTGGCGCAGGAGCCGGCGTCGGGCGAAGTGGCCGACATTCTCGATCGGCCGGCTGGCACGCTCGTCTACAAGGCGCGACGTATCCGCCACACCGACCGCCAGCCGCTCGGCCTGGTCACCAGTTGGCTGCCCGTCGACCTTGGCGTGTCGATCACGAAGAAATCGCTGACCAAGAACCCGATCCTCAAGCATCTGCACGATGCCGGCATTTCGATCGTAGGCGGGCGGCAGACCGTGTCGGCGATTCACGCCAGCCCCGACACGGCCGCGTTGCTGGGCATCGAACCGCGCGACGCGCTGCTCCGGATCGAACGCGTGATTCTGAACGACGGAGACAAGCCGGTGTTGTTCACCATCGCGGACTATCGGGCTGATCGCTATCGCCTTAGCCTCGATCTCCACAGCGGCTCGCGCCCCGCCGTCGGCTGACGCTATCCGAGCGCGGCGGTGATCGCCGCCTCGTCCAGCCCCGCGTCGCGCAGCAGCGCCGCGCCATGCTCGCCCGGCTGCGGCAGATCGAGCCGGCACGGCATGCGCGCGCCATCGAGTTCGATCGGAAGGCCGGGGAGCCGCGTTTGCCGTCCTTCGTCGAGGGTGATGTCGACCAGGCCACCTGCTTCGAGGTGGCGATCCTCGAACAGGTCGGACGGCGTGGCGATCGGCGCGAACGGCAGACCGAGCCGGTCGAGCAGCTCGACCGCTTCGGCGCGCTTCATGCCGCCGAAGCAGGCGCGGACCTGCGGCAGGATCCGGTCGCGCGCCTCGACGCGCTGGTTGTTGGTGGCGAGCGACGGATCGTTCAGCAGCTCGTCCAGCCTGAACGCCTTGCAGAAGGCGACCCACTGGCCGTCGCTGACGACGCCGACGAACAATTGCTCGTCGGCTTCCTTCGTCTCGAACACGTCGTACACTGCCCAGGCGGAGATGCGGTCGGGCATCGGGCGCGGCGCCTTTCCAGTCACCGCTTCCTGCGCCATGTGCTGGCCGACGAGGAAGGCCGTCGTCTCAAACAATGCGCATTTCACCTCGCCGCCGCGCCCGGTGCGATGGCGCCGCTCCAGCGCGGCGAGGATGCCGATCGAACCGAACATGCCGCCGGTGATGTCGACCACCGATGCGCCGGCGCGCAGCGGGCGTCCGGGCGGGCCGGTCATATAGGCGAGGCCGCCCATCATCTGCGTCACTTCGTCCAGCGCCGTGCGCTTTTCGTATGGGCCGGTCAGGAAGCCCTTGGCGGAGCAATAGATCAGCCGCGGATGCCGCTCGGCGAAGTCGTTATAGCCAAGGCCGAGGCGCGCGAGCGTGCCGGGGCGGAAGTTCTCGATCAGCACGTCCGCGCTGTCCACCAGCGCAATCGCCGCAGCCTTGCCGGCCTCGCTCTTGAGATCGAGGCAAACGCTGCGCTTGTTGCGGTTGAACATCGGGAAATAGCCGGCGCCTGACCCCAGCAGGCGGCGCGTTTGGTCGCCACCCTTGGGCTCGACCTTGATGACGTCCGCGCCGAGATCCGCGAGGATCAGCCCGACCGACGGACCCATCACCATGTGCGTGAACTCGATAACGCGGATACCGCTGAGCGGAAGCTCCTCCCCCATCGTCTCATCTCCTTGATAAATTGGCAGCCCTCTCGACAGGCTTCGCTCATTTGTTATAGCTTTAATACATAAAAGCCAAGGTGAGTCGGATGCGAGAGAAGATATTGATCAGCGAGGTCGGGCCGCGCGACGGCCTGCA
>JAAIGE0100474043.1_pt1 | contig 27466 bp, 24 predicted proteins | sample 6487951 | NCBI WGS metagenome assembly JAAIGE01 (sample SAMN13974128, study PRJNA590717) | phyllosphere metagenome | biome: tomato field; feature: multiple bacterial spot infested tomato fields; material: tomato leaves; isolation source: leaves from tomato fields | host: Solanum lycopersicum ...
AGCGACGGTTCCCAAAGGCTTAGGTACTATTGAATGGGATGCTGAAATACTGGACGAAGTGGAAAATGAACGACTGCTCTGGCGTTCGGTAGCGGAGGCCACTGTAGATAATGCCGGAGAGGTTTACTTTAAAGATGCCCCCGGTGGACGGGGTACTGAAATTCACGCCATCATTCGGTATCAGGCACCGGCGGGTTACGCCGGACAGGCTCTGGCTTCGCTGTTCAATCCTGCCTTTGGTCAGATGGTCAAAGAAGACCTGCGTCGCTTTAAAAATTTGCTTGAAACGGGCGAATTGCCGGTGAGTGAAGCCCAGTATTCCGGCCAACGGGTATCCGAATCTACTGAACCATCTAAAAAGCAAGAAACCTATGAGAGCCCTGTGTTATAATGGCGTCCGCGATCTACGGGTCGAACGCGTCCCCGATCCCGGCATTATTAATCCCCACGACGCCATCATTCGAGTTACCCTGTCGTCCGTATGTGGCTCCGATCTGCATTTGATTAATGGCTATGTTCCTACCGTACAGGCGGGCGACATTCTGGGTCACGAGTTCATTGGCGAAGTGGTAGAAACGGGTCCGCAAGTCAAGAAACTTAAAAAAGGTGATCGCGTAGTGGTCGCTTCAGTGATTGCCTGTGGGGAATGTCAGCATTGTCAGGAACAATCGTATTCGCTTTGTGACAATACGAATCCGAATGCGTATATGGCCGAAAAAATGTTCGGTGATTCCGGAGCAGCGATTTTCGGATACTCGCACGCTTTTGGTGGATATGCGGGGAGTCATGCCGAATATATTCGGGTACCCTTTGCCGAAAAAGGCTGCTTTGTTATTCCCGAAGGCATTGCCAACGATTCCGCCGTATTCTGTTCAGATGCCTTTCCCACGGGATTCATGGCGGCGGATATGGCCGATATTAAACCCGGTCAGGTGGTTGCCGTTTGGGGTTGCGGTGGGGTAGGACAAATGGCTATTCAGAGTGCCCGCCTGCTCGGAGCTGAACGAGTCATCGCGATTGATGGTCATGAAGAACGCCTCCGAACCGCTCAGCTGATCGGGGGAGCTACTGATATTTTGAATTACAAAAAAGTAAATATTCAGGATGCTCTGAAAGAACTAACGGGCGGACGTGGCCCCGATGTCTGTATTGATGCCGTGGGTATGGAAGCTTTCGGCGAGGGGATCGGTTACTATTACGACCGAGCCAAGCAGTATGTACGCCTGGAAAACGATCGGCCGGTGGTACTGCGGGAAGCCATCATGGCCTGCCGCAAGGGAGGTACCGTTTCCATTGTGGGCGTATATAGCGGTTTTGCTGACAAAATTCCGATGGGAGCAGCCATGAATAAAGCTCTGACGTTTAAGATGGGTCAGATGCACGCTCAGAAGTACATTCCACGATTACTCGAATACGTACGGGATGGTAAGGTAGACCCTTCCTACCTAATTACGCACCGGGTAGGGCTGGAGCAGGGACAACAGGCCTATGACCTGTTCTACGAGAGTCGTGACCACTGTATGCGAGCCGTTTTTGTTCCCTGAAGCAGGTTGGATTGGTCATGATTCAGGGAGCATGGCCCATTCAATTCTTTCTGAAAACAATTAGCCGAATTTTTGAAGGCTTCAACTAAACTCCTAACTAAATCTATTGCTTATGCGTACGTTATCAGTAGCGGGTCCGACGTTTCTAACCGATAAACGGAAAGTTACGACCACGGGTGAATTTTCGCAGCAGGCGTCCGACTTGTTGTCCAGCACAGGTGAGTTTACAAAAGCAGCCGTTGTTGGCGATGATTCCTGGACGGACCTCTTAGTCGATATTCATACGGGCCAGTTATACGCCGTCTATGTGGCCGGGCAGGGTACCCCTTTTTATTCGGAAATTCAATACGTTGAGCTGTCCCGCGAGGATGTTCCCGAAGCCTGGGAGGCTGCCCAGAGCGGAACGGCCTCTTAAGCCATCATGATTAATCATCCATCCCACTTTATCCGATAATGAGAATGAAAACCGTCATACTTGTCACGGGGCTGCTGCTGAGCTTTACGCTGCAGGCTCAAAAAAATCGCCAGGAGCGAACCGAATCCACCTATGATACCACCATGCGGGTAACCAACCGGAAGCCCGTAAAAATGGATCCCAACAAGGATATTGTACAGAACATCAACAACTCGCACCTGTTTTACAGTTTCATGACTGCCATCCGGGGCGTAGGTCTGGTCCAGACCTTACAGGGGCCGGGACCATTTACTGTATTTGCTCCCACGGATTCGGCTTTTCAGGGAGCCTCTCAAGTTCATCCTTTAATGGAAGACGATAATCACGGACAAGAGCTTAAGAAAATCATGTCCATGCACATTGTACCGGGCAAATGGACCGTACGTAGTTTGCAGGAAGCCCTCAAGAAAGGAAAGGGTCAGGTCGCATTGGTGACGCTGGACGGAGAGAAAATTATGGTCGTACAAAAAGGTAAACAACTGGCCATTCAGGATCGCAAAGGAACGTTGGCGTATTTGAGTCCGAAGGAGGAACTACAGAAAAATGGTGTCGTTCACATGGTGAATTCAATTTTAAGACCCTGAACAAAGCTATGTACAGGACATTCTTATGTCAATGCTGAGTTCTGATCAAACAAATCAATTCACCAGCTTTTCGTGCTCAAATGAATTGATATATGTTAGAATTTACGCCAAGTCAACGCTCACTTTCTGCAGAAAGTGAGCGTTTTCGTTAAAATTAAGCCTTAAGTATTTCGCTACAGCAAACATATTTTTGCCGGAATGGTTATTCTCGTTGGGTAGAGATGCCCTTGTTTAGATAAACTAAACGAATTCTATTGTAAATTTACCAGACCTTATCCAGTGCTTTCTATGGACGTACGGTTCGCCTTTCTTAAATCGTATATAAACCCCGGTATGTACTTAAGGCTCTATTATTTTGATTTAAAACAGTTTCGTTGGATATGATTCTTCTTGTGGATGATAGGCCTGAAAATATTCTTCCCCTCAAAAAGATCCTCGAACTGCATGAATTTTCTGTTGATACTGCAGTATCAGGAGAAGAGGCACTCAGAAAAGTCCTGAATCAGAGCTATTCAGTTATTATTCTGGATGTCCAAATGCCGGGTATGGATGGTTTTGAGGTGGCTCAGGCCGTTGCCGGATACAGTAAGGCGAAGGATACGTCCATTATTTTCCTCTCCGCAGTTAACAAAGAAAAGGAGTTCATTGCCAAGGGCTATACGTCTGGTGGGATGGATTACCTCACCAAACCCGTAGATCCCGATATTCTGCTACTCAAAGTCAAAACGCTTAATCGTTTGTACGAACAGCAACAGGAATTAAGGGCCATTCAAAGTTCGCTCCTTACTGAGATCGAAGTACGGAAACAGGCTCAGGAAGAACTCGCCGAACGCATGCAGGAGCTACGCTCGACGCTTGAGTCATTGCCCCAGATGGCCTTTACCGTTACCGGTGAGGGACAAATCGAATTCGTTAATGAACACTGGTTTCATTACTCGTCCGATTCGGGGACCTTTCCGGAAACGCATCCGGATGATGCCGCCTGGGAAGCCTGGAATCAGCAGCGAAATACAGGCGTTGAATTTACTTGCGAAGTCCGTTTAAAGGAGCTTAAGTCGGGGGAATGTCGCTATCACCTGCTACGCATTACACCCATCAAGCGACAGGGCATCATCGTTCGCTGGGTGGGTACGCTGACCGATATTCATCAGCAAAAATTAGCGGCTGAATTATTGGAACAAAAAGTTGAATCGCGGACAAAAGAGCTACTCGTTAAAAACGTGGAGCTGGAGCGAACCAACCACGAATTGCAGCAATTTGCCTGGGTAGTTTCGCATGATTTGAAGGAGCCGCTGCGAAAAATTCAGATTTTTAATGACGTTATTAAAGAAAAATATCTGAAAGAAAATCAGGAAGCCGTGGCTTATCTGGAGCGTTCGATTCATTCTTCCGCCCGGATGTCACGCCTGATTAATGACGTACTGGAATACTCCCAGCTTTCCGTATCGGCCGCCTTTCAGCCTACGAATTTAAATACGCTTATTCAGGAGCTGTTAAATGATTTTGAAGAAATTATTCGCAGCAAACAGGCTACTTTATTCATTGAAGAATTACCAGTAATTGATACCATTCCCAGTCGTATCCGACAGGTCTTTCAAAACCTGATTAGTAATGCTTTAAAATTTACGGCTCCGGGAAAACCACCCGTTATTCAGATACGGGCAGAACGAATTGAGGAGAAAAGTGTCGAAAGTAAAGTTTCTTCAAGCGGCGACTATTGCCGGATCGTCGTGGAGGATAATGGCATTGGGTTCGATGAAAAATTTCTGCAGCGTATTTTTATCATCTTCCAGCGGTTAAACGATCAAAGTAGTTACGAAGGTACCGGTATTGGTTTGGCAATTGCCAAGAAAAACATGGACAAACATAACGGACTTATTTCCGCGAAAAGCCGACCAAACGAAGGGGCTAGTTTTATTTTGATTTTACCCATACATCAGACCAGCGAAACGCCGGAATCCCTATAATCGTTACCATGCCTAAAACAACGCATTCCGTAATACGACAATTGCAGGTCGTATTTTCCATTTCTACGGTATTACTGCTCATTAGTTTAGCGGCTTCTTTCTACAGTATTCAGGGGTTAATCGATAACTCGAAACTAGTCAATCATACCAATCAGGTGATTCTAGAGTCGGAGAATATCATCTCGTACATGAAAGATGCTGAAACCGGACAACGCGGTTTTCTGCTAACGCTGGATTCGGATTATCTGAATCCTTACAATGGAGCTTATGAGAAAGTCAATGCTACGTATGTCAAGTTAAAAGAGCTGACGCAGGAGAATGTAGCCCAGCAACAGAGTCTGAATCAGGTAAAGGAACTTTATACGGCCAAGTTCGACCAGATGCAGAAGATCATCAATCGGGCTCGGCGGGCTAAATACATGACGCGTGACACGGCCCAGCAAAACGAGGAGATGGCAGTTGGTAAGAAGATTATGGACAATCTTCGGGTTTCGGTAGAGCGTATTAAGAAGTACGAAACATCCATTCTGCAGAGTCGAATCGAGAAACAGCAATTCTACATCAATTTTACCCCTGTTTTATTAGGAATTGCTGCCATTATTTCAACGTTAATTACAGCCTATGCTTACGGTCGGATTAAAAAAGATTTAGATAATCGCCTGGTACAACAGCAATTGGCTCAGCAGCAATACGATGAATCGGTTCGGCGAATTGTTGCGATGGAAGGCGTGGCCGCCAAGATCTCCGCGGGAGATTACTCCATCCGTAGCGAGGACGAAAAAGAGGATGAACTCGGCCGGATTTCCAAAGCTTTAAACGGTATGGTAGAGTCTCTGGAAACTACCTTCAATGATCTGCAACGCCGGGATTGGCTACAAACCGGAGCAGTTGAACTAAGTACGGCCATTGCGGGCGAGCGTAATTTTAAAACGCTGGCTTCCCGTATGATCGAGACAATTACTAACTACGTTAAAGCTCCTGTAGGAACGGTATACTTCATTGATACCAGCTCTAAATTTAGTTTGGCGGGTAGTCAGGCCGTAGTAGAAGTACCGGAATTTGTATACACGGGTCAGGGGATTTTAGGACAGGCCATTGAGCAGAAAAAAATAAAAGTAATCGAAGATTTACCCACCGATTATCTACCTATCACTTCTTCCTTAGGAACGGCTCCAATTCAGGCCTTAGTTGTACTGCCTTTGCTTTACGCGGGGAGTTGTATTGGTGTAATTGAACTTGGATTTTTACAAAAACCCAGTGAATTAGAACTGGAATTTTTAAGAAGCAATCAGGATGATCTGGCCGTAGCTACGAACGCGGCTCTGGATTACATTAAATTGCAGAATTTTCTGGAGGAAACGCAGGCTCAGTCCGAAGAATTACAGGCTCAACATAATGAGCTTGAAAACCTGAATGCGGAGCTGGAAGCACAGGCTCAGAAGCTACAGGCTTCGGAAGAAGAATTACGGGTACAGCAGGAAGAATTACTGCAAACCAACACGGAATTAGAGGAGCGAAGTGTATTGCTGGAAGAAAAGAACGATGAAATTCAGAAGAAAGCGGAAGAGCTCGAATTAACGACCCGCTATAAATCAGAATTTCTGGCGAATATGTCGCACGAGTTGCGTACGCCGCTCAACTCTATTCTTTTATTAAGTCGATTACTGGCCGAAAATTCTGAAGAAAATTTATCGAACGACCAGATTGAATACGCGAAGGTCATTCAGTCTTCGGGCAATGGATTACTGGGGCTGATTGATGAGATTCTGGACCTGTCTAAAATTGAAGCAGGGCAGATGAAACTCGAATATTTGAATGTGGCTATCTCGGATATCCTGGAAGAACTCCGGGCCTTGTTTACGCCGCTGGCGAAAGAAAAAAATCTGGAGTTTGCCATTAAAGTAGAACCCAATATTCCCGGTGTTATCGAAACGGACCGCATGCGACTGGGTCAGATTCTGAAGAATTTGCTCTCGAATGCCATCAAGTTTACCGCCACGGGTTCAGTATCGATTATCGTGAAGAACGATGCGGAACGGCCCGGCATGATTGACTTTGTGGTGAAGGATACGGGTATTGGCATTCCTCGGGAGAAACAACAACTCATTTTTGAAGCCTTTCAGCAAGCCGATGGCTCTACTAAACGCAAGTATGGTGGAACGGGACTAGGATTGTCGATCAGCCGCGAATTAGTGAAACTGCTGGGTGGAGAGTTGGTACTGGCTAGTGAGGCTAATCAGGGCAGTGAGTTCACGGTTCGGATTCCCGTTTCAAACGTGTATGCCCTTACGGTACATGAGCCCGTGGTACAAATCGTATCGCGGAAAGCCGAAGCAGAAACGCCAGCACCGATTGCGGTGAAAGAAGAGTCACCGCAGTTTATTAGCTCATCCATTCCCGAGGGCATTGCCGATGACCGGCAAAGTATTAAGGAAGATGACAAGAGCATACTGATCATCGAGGACGATACTGCTTTTGCCAAGTCCCTGCTGGAATACGCCCGGCGAAAAGGATACAAAGGTATTGTATCCGTTCGTGGGGATGAAGGATTGAAACTGGCCAGCCATTACAAGCCCATGGGCATTCTCCTGGATATTCAGTTGCCCGTCATGAGCGGCTGGGAGGTCATGGATGCGTTGAAGGCCAATCCGCAAACGCGTCATATCCCGGTACACATCATGTCGTCTCACAAGCTGAAAAACGAGAGCCTGATGAAAGGGGCTGTAGACTTCGTGGACAAGCCCATGGCTTACGAACAGATGCATGAAGTATTCAAGAAGATCGAGTATGTCCTCAACCGAAATCCGAAGAAGGTACTCATCATCGAAGACAATCCCAAGCATGCGAAAGCCCTGGCGTACTTCCTGGAAACGTTCAATATTAATTCTGAACTGAAAAGCGATATTTCCCAGGGCGTTGAAGCGTTAAAACGAAACGAAGTCGACTGCGTCATTCTGGACATGGGCATCCCGGATACGAAATCCTACGAAATGCTCGAAGCAGCCAAGCGTAACCCCGGATTGGAGAATTTTCCGATTATTATTTTTACGGGGAAGAGCCTGTCCATGTCGGAAGAATTACGCATCAAAAAGTACGCGGATTCGATCATCGTCAAAACGGCCCATTCCTACCAGCGGATGCTCGACGAAGTGTCGCTGTTCCTGCATTTGGTGGAAGACCAGAAGCAGTCGGCTCAGACCCCGGGCGGACCGAAAAAGCTGGGTGAACTGAGTCAGATTTTGCATAACAAAACCGTACTGGTAGCCGATGATGACATCCGGAATATTTTCTCGCTGTCGAAAGCCCTGGAGAATTATAAAATGAACGTCATTACGGCCTTGGATGGTAAGGAAGCACTGGAGAAATTACAGGAAAATCCGACGGTTGATGTGGTGCTGCTGGACATGATGATGCCGCAAATGGACGGGTACGAAACGGCCCGTAAAATCCGGCAAAACTACCAGTGGAAAGACCTGCCAGTCATTGCTGTTACGGCTAAAGCCATGACCGGCGACCGGGAGAAATGTTTTCAGGCAGGAGCCTCTGATTATATCACCAAACCCGTGGATGTTGATCAGCTGTTATCGTTGTTACGGGTCTGGTTGTACGAACGATCTTAAGGATAAAGGCTGGAACGATTTTGTTTTCTAACAAAGCATTCGCTATGGGGAAAAAACGCGTATTGATCATCGATGATGATGCCAAAAACATCTTTGCACTAACGGCTACCTTACGGTCCAAATCCTACGAATGCGTGTCGCGTATGAGTGCTCAGGAGGCTCTGGATTTACTGCGAACGGATGAAGTCATTGATGCCATTTTAATAGACATGATGATGCCCGAAATGGATGGATACGAGGCCATGCCCCTGATACAGGCAATCGAACATCGACGGAATACGCCGATTTTTGCCGTAACGGCTCAGGCGATGGTGGGGGATCGGGAAAAATGCCTGCGTGCCGGAGCGACAGAATATATTTCTAAACCGATTGATGTAGATCGCTTACTAGCTCTGCTGGATCGGGTGTAACCGGATAGAGTATGATGATTGAAGAGGATGAAATAACTATTTTGTTGAGTGATTTATTTGAATTATACGGATACGATTTTACGAATTATTCAAAAGCTTCTCTCAAACGACGAATCTTGCGACTGTGTTCGTTAGACAAGTTTCCCAGCTTTGCGGAACTTCGCTACCGACTCAAGTCCGATCCTACTTACCTGCAACGATTTGTGGAAGAAATTACGGTTAACGTAACCGAAATGTTCCGCGATCCTCAGTTTTATAAAATGCTGCGAACCGAGGTATTACCCAGCCTGGGTTCGAAGCCTTTTCTGCGAATCTGGCACGCGGGTTGTTCGACGGGCGAAGAAGTGTATTCCATGGCGATTTTGCTGAAAGAGCTGAATCTTCTGCACAAATCTTTACTATACGCCACTGATCTCAACCCAACGGTACTTGAAAAAGCCCGTAAGGGAATTTTTCCGTTACCGCACCTCAAACTATACTCCGAAAACTACATTGCATCGGGAGGAATTCATGACTTTTCTTCGTACTATACCGCTCATTACGGGCAGGTAAAATTCAGGGAAGAACTGAGTGAAAAGATGATCTTTTCCACCCATAACTTGGTGTCGGATCGTTCGTTTAATGAATTTGATTTAATCCTTTGCCGGAACGTCTTAATCTACTTCGATAAAGACTTACAGGAGACGGTGTTACGCCTCTTTGATGAAAGTCTGGGATCGCTGGGGTATCTGGCTCTGGGCTCCAAGGAAACGCTGAAGTTTTCAAGCGTTGCTGCCCAGTACCGGCAGTTGAACCGAGAGAAAATATGGCGGAAAATTTATTAATCCCTTCGCACCGGCTGGTCGTTATTGGCGGATCAATGGGTAGCATTGATGCGTTAATGAAGTTATTGCCCAATCTAAAGGTATCGGTGCCTTTTGCTCTGGTCATCGTATTGCATCGCAAAAGCTCCGTGGATTCGACATTGGCCGATTTGTTTGCCACCCGAACCCGGATTCCCATCCGCGAAGTAGAGGATAAGGATGTGCTGGAAAAAGGGAATATTTACATCGCTCCGGCGGACTACCACCTGCTGATCGAACAGGAACTGATCTTTGCCCTGGATGCTTCGGAGAAAGTGAACTACAGTCGGCCTTCACTCGATGTAACCTTCGAATCCGCAGCGGATACTTTCGGTCCGGCGACGGTAGGCGTACTGCTTTCCGGAGCGAATGCAGACGGTACCGCCGGACTGACGGCCATTAAAAAAGCGGGTGGTCTAACCATTGCCCAGCATCCGGAAACCGCTCAGGCTCCATTTATGCCCCAGCACGCCATTACGCACACGGTCATTGATTACATTTTCTCCATGGACGAACTGGCTGCTTACCTCAATTCCCTCGGCTAGAGAGAGTAAACGCATTCACGAAAAAATCAGGCACTACCGCAGAACTAGCCCGGAAAAGTTTCCGCATATTCGTCCCGTAAACTTTTCTTTCTTTTCGTATGCGTACCCTTTGTACTCTTCTCCTGTTTTGTGCATGGTTTGGTAAGGCTGAACGTAGCCAGGCCGCCAAAGTAGACACGGTCAATACCTACAGTGCCTCCATGAAAAAATCGATTAAAGCGGTGGTCATTACGCCCGACTCGTATACGACTGGGAAAGCCTTTCCGACGGTCTACCTGTTGCATGGCTACAGCGGTAATTACAGCGACTGGGCCAAGAAAATGCCCACCATCGGGCAATGGGCTGATGCCTACCAGCAAATCATTGTATGTCCGGATGGACAGTTTTCCAGCTGGTATTTCGACAGCCCCGTAGATCCAGCGTACAAATACGAAACCTACGTGGCTACGGAATTAGTTAACTGGGTTGATGAACATTACAAAACGCTAAAAGATCGTCAGCACCGGGGTATTACGGGTCTGAGTATGGGTGGTCATGGAGCGTTGTATCTGGCTTTTCGTCACCAGGATGTATTTGGTGTGGCGGGCAGTATGAGCGGTGGTGTCGATTTTCGGCCTTTCCCCAATAACTGGGACATCGCTAAACGCTTAGGTACCTACGCTCAGGCTCCGGAGAAATGGGAGCAGAATACGGTTATCAATCTGGTGCATCTGCTGACGCCAAATTCCCTGGCACTGATTATTGACTGCGGAAGTGAAGATTTCTTCTATCGGGTAAACTGCAATCTGCACGACAAACTGCTGGAGCGGAACATTCCCCATGACTTCATTAGTCGTCCCGGTGGGCACAATTGGCCGTACTGGAGCAATGCCCTGCCGTATCAGTTACTCTACATGCGGACGTACTTTGATCGTCAGAAGTAAGAATGACGGCAACAAAAAAACACCGGTGATGAGCCGGTGTTTTCGTTTCTGGAAAGCTAGTTTTCGTATACTTTCCGAAGGCGTTTGATCTTTTTGAGCCGGGCCTTGGCTTCGCGTTTGATTTGCTTCTTCTGAGCCGTATCCGCCAGCGAAGGATCGACGTAACCCACGCGGCGAATCAGCAGATAGCTCGCGTAGTTATAGGCAATAAACAAGCCCACTAAAATCAGCAGACTTTGATTCGTCGTGATGGAATGACGGATGAGCAGGAAAAAGCCCGTTAAACTAATCGTCAATCCACAAAGGGCACAAGTGGCCTGAAAGTGGCTGAGTCCCTGAGCCAGCAGAATATGGTGCGTATGGTTTTTGTCCGGAGTAAAGGGCGAGCGACCGTCCATGATCCGAATAATAAACACACGGAGTGTATCAAAAATCGGTACAACCAGCACGACAATGGCGAGAATAGGAGCATCAAGAATAGCTCCGGCTCCCGTATTCAGGTGAATGAACTTAACAGCAAATAGCGTCAGGACGAAGCCCAGAATCAGCGAGCCCGTATCCCCCATAAAAATCTTACTGGTTCGGGAAAAGTTAAAGCGTATAAACCCGAGTAAAGACCCTGATAGAGAAGCCGCCAGAATGGCCAGCGGATACTGGGCATTCAATAGGAACCAGGATCCAAAAATCATTGAGGCAATTAATCCAATGCCGCCCGCTAAACCGTCAATACCATCAATCAAATTGATCGCATTCGTAAGGGCAATGAAGATGAAAACCGTGAGTAGTACGCTAATCAGGTAAGGAATCTGGTGAATACCCAAAATTCCAAAGAAATCGTTGATTCGTAAATCCGCACCAATGATGACCAGAGCCGAGGCGAAAATCTGGGCCAGCATCTTTTTCATGGGAGCAATCACCAGAATATCATCTTTAACTCCCGTGAAAAAGAGAATGATGATACCGGCAATGGCTAAGTGGTGCAGATGTGTCTCACCATCGGGCTGCCAGAGAAAGTAGCCGATCATGGTACCGGCAAAAATGGCAATACCACCCAGCGTGGGCGTTCTGTTGGAGTGAGCACTCCGGGCTTCGGGTTCCTTCATCAGGTTACGGAGCCGGGAAATGTTTATAATGACTGGAATTGCTTCAACCGTAAGCCAACATGCGGCAAGGAGGGAAATGATGACCTGAACAAATGCTTCGTTCAGGAATTGACGTAACGCTGTTATCATACCGTTTGACTCAATACAGTTGGTTCGATCAAGTATGGCGGGTGGGCTCTGCCAGGTACTTCTACTAGGGACTTCACCAAAAATCTGCTAAAACTACTAATCAAAACGTAGCCTTTCACCATTTGTCTGGATTTATAACGTATAAAGTTGATAAAAGCTGACAAAGGGCTGCCCATCGGTAACAAACCTACCAAAGATATACCGAGCGGCAATACATACGTCTGGACACTTACTCAATGACCCGGGTGCGTACTTTTGCGGCTGGATTTCCCCGATAAATCCCATACGCCTCCAGATTAGTCGTTGCTACCGAGCCTACCGCTAACATGGCATGGGAAAAACAGGTGACTCCCGGGCATACAATCGACTTGGCACCAATCCAGACGCCAGCTTCGAGGGTGATGGGGGCGGTCATCAGGTCAAAGCGGGAGGATTTGTAATTATGATTGCCACAAAGTAACATAGCTCCCTGCGACAGACAGGCATTGGAACCGATGCGAACCTGTACCAGATTGTCGATCCATACTTCTTCGCCAATCCAGACGTAATCGCCAATTTCCAATAGCCAGGGAAACTTAATATTCACACTGGGTTTGATCATGACCCCAGTACCAATCGTTGCACCAAACTTACGTAAGATCCAGATTTTCAGACTTACCGGTATGGGCCAGTTACTGGCGAATAGCAAGGCATTGATTACAAACCAGAGACGATTCCGCCAGCTTTTGCTGGAGTACTGCGGCAGTTGCTGGTAACGGGACAGATCAACGCTTCCCGAGTACGTCTTTTCCATATTCGGTTAGAAAAAATTGAGCGATGCCTTCCTTCGAGGTACCCGCCCGGTGATATACTTCAAAAATTTTGGCGTCGACCAGAAATCGGTACCAGAAGCCCTGTAAAAAGTGCCAGACGATTCCACGTTTGCCGTCCAGAAATCCCATCTTGAAGAAGTACCGAAACAGGAAGTACAGGAAGGGCCGTGTAAACAGGGGCAGACTGGCGTATTTGATCTTCAGGTAACGTTTCCGCTGTTCCTGCGTACCAAAGAGTTTAGGGGTGACGATTTCGACGTTTCCGAAATCATACTTTACATTAAGCAGATCAATTGCCTCCCGAATGGCGTACAGATTGTGTTTCTGCGTCCACCAGGTCAGGTTATTCAAATTATGATCGACGAGATCGTGGGTCATCCGGGCCGTTTCACCTTCGGAAAGCTTGATGTGTTCGTCCATCCATAATTCTTCGCAGTGACCTTTGCCACTTCGCCAGATTCGCAGAAGCCAGGTGGGATAGTAGCCGCCGTAACGAATCCACTGATCCATGAACATCACCCGCCGTTTGATGTACAGACCCGAAACTGAAGCGGGAAGCGTCGGTAAGGTTTGTCGGATTTCCTGAGCAAGTTCGGGCAGAATGTATTCGTCGGCGTCCATTCGCATGAGCCACTCCGTCTGATAGGGGCAGTGCTGAATGCCAAAATTGAACTGATTGGCGTAGTTGACCCAGGGATTCTGAACGACCCGGGCACCCAATGCAGTAGCTAGTGCGACGGTACGATCCGTCGATCCGGAATCAACGATGAAAATTTTATCCGTGACGAGCAACAGGCTTTTCAAACAACGTTCAATGTGTTTCTCCTCATTGAATGTCAGTAATATGACCGTCAGATCCGGAACGGTAGGAGACAGGGGTAACGGAGTAGGGGTCATGGGAAAAAGGATACAACTACAGAATAGATTCGAAGGCCCGATACAACCGGGTAGCAACCTTTTTAATGTCGGCTACGTCACGGGCAAAAGTCTGACCTTTAGCGGCCAGTTGCAAACGATACCCCGGATCGTCGATCAGGCGTCGCAGGCCACGTTCCACGTCGCTTACTTCGTGCGTGACCAGCTCAGCAGCGTGGTTTTGTTTGAGTAAATGACCAAAGCCAATCCGGTCGGTGGTCAGTACAGCGGTGCCGCAAACCATCGCTTCCAGAGCCGCCAGTGAAAAACTTTCCGAATACGTGGGCAGAGCAAAAACGTCAGCATCAACGATGGCTTCGAGTTTATCGGTACCCGTCAGCATGCCGGTCAGAATGATTTGCTGGCTCAGTTGATGTTTTTGAATGAAATCAGTAACGTAAGAAAGGTAGCCATCATCTGGACCCGTAATACACAAACGAGCTTCGGGATAAGTTTTAAGCAAATTCTGAAAGGCCGGTAGTAACAGATTCAGTCCCTTCTTGACATTGATGCGGCTCAGGAAAAGTATGAGCGGTGCCTGCTCAGCAATACCGAATTTCTTCCGAAAAATACCTTTCGCTGGTAACTGATCATAATCGGAAAGAAGCATCCCGTTGTTAATCATCACCACATGCGGGTGCGTGTGCCCGAGGTAACGCTTCAAATCTTCCTCTTCATCGGGATTGTGTACCTGAATCAGATCGCACTGAGCCACGTATTTTCGCTGAAAAAGAGCGGAAATGAGCTGTTTTTTCCAGCCCGATTTTTGCATCGCCCAGCGATCAAGCGTACCGTGGACGGTGAATACTTTCTTCGCTTTCGACCGTACCCAGAAAGGCACCCAACCCGCAAAGTGAAAGGGGCCGTGGATGTGAACGATGTCGTATTCGTGGGCATGTTGCCGATAGTAGCGGTACAACTCAGGCGAAAACTCGGGAATAAACCGGGCCAGCCAATGCCGTTTGGTGGTAACGACTTTCGCTCCTTCGGGAATGGTATAGAGCCGTTCTCCTTCCGACAAGGGCGTAAGAATGGTGACTTCGGCTCCCAACTGAATCTGTACGTTGGTATGATCGTAAATCACTTTCGCCGGCCCACCAATTTCCCAGGAATACCCACACAGATTTAATATTTTCATGAATTCGCTGCTGATAAAATTCGTTGGTAACCCTGCCAGATTTCCTTGGCTACCCGCGTGATGTTAAACGGTGCAATCAGTTGCAGGGAGTGTTGACCCATGCGGGTCCGGTCGGCATCGTTTTGCTGAACGAAAGACTGCATCAGAGAGGCTAGTTCGCGTTCGTTGCGGGGGTCAAACGTATACCCGTTTTTCCCTTCCTCCACCAGATCATTCACACAACCGCATTGGGACGAAACCAGAACGGGAAGCCCGCAAACCATTGCTTCGTTCACAACCAGTCCCCAGGGTTCAAAGTAACTGGGTAAAATCAAGGCATCCGCTAAAGCTAGGTACGCTGGAATCCGGTCCCACGGTTGTCCACCCATCCAGCGAACGCCCGCCTGATTTTCTACCTGAGATCTCAAGGGGCCGTCGCCTACGATGAGCAATTCCCACTCGTGAGCCTGCGGTTCATTCGCCTTTAGCCAAGCAAAGGCCTTCAGCAAGGTGGGAAGATTTTTCTCCTCGGCCAACCGGCCTACGAAAACAAACTGATGCGGGGCCAGTCCCTGTGTTTGACGTAAGTCTTCCCGCTGGGCGTAGGCCTGCGTATAAACCGATCGAATCACCGCCTCGTTTACTACGGCCGCGTGTTGCGTTAGCAGTTGCCGGGGTTGAGCTCCCAGACGCAATACGTACTGAGCGGAGGAAGAGCCAAAATTGATGAAGCCGTCGAACTGACGAATGATATACTCCTTGATTCGTTCTTTGATACCCGCACGGGAACCATCTTTTTCGCTGGATTCATTGCTCAAAACCAGAGCAATTCCCCGTAGTCGGCAGTACATCATGACAACCCAGTACGCAGGGTCGTAATAGCCGGATAAGTTGACCACATCAGGTTTGAAACGGCGAATGGCCCGTACTAACCCCTGCACTTTTTTAGCCAGGGTGAGCGTATGCAAGGGACCTTCGTGGAGCAATTCGTAGGGGTAGTCATGGGTAATGGCACCGGCTTTACCCAACTGCTGGTATTTGCTTTCTGATTCAGCCATCTGCAGTACTAAAAATGCCGATTGAGGCGGGCACTGACGAGCCAATTCTGAGAACAAAGCTGCCTTGTAATGAGACCACAAAATGTTATGAACTACAAGTACTCGCATACGTTAAGCAACAGGAGCCAGCGTTTGGGCTTTAGGTACGGGCTTCGCGTCCGCGACATCTTTTTCAAAGTTCATGAAGCGGGCCATTAATAAAAATGGATAAATGAAAGTAGTATCGTTCGGTTGTCCTTGTGAGAATACCGAAACCGTAATAGGAATGAATACAAAGCCTAAGAAAGTCGAAAAAGGACTGATAACCGATCGTATACTTTTGTAACACTCCTTGACAATTTCGATGACAGATTTACCGAAGAAATAAATACCGGCGAGTCCGTAATTGTACATCGATTCAAGAATGGGGAAGTCCATATAAATAGCCCGGTATCCATTGCCCAGAATTAATGAAAGCGGATTATATAATAACGTATTCTTGAATGTATTAAACGAAATAACCCGTTGTAAAGCGGAATAATCGGCTACTTCATCCGCATCCGCACCCTGCACACTGGTTTCAAAAACGTCCAGGAATTTCTGGAAAAACGTTTCCGATATCCCAATAAGCAGGTTTATAAAATCCATCCGGCTGATTTTGTAAATGACGTAATAAACGACAACCAGCAGGATGATCAGGTTGCCGGGCTTGAAGACAGTACTGGCAATTCGCTTTAAATTACTGAGCTTGAAGTGGAAAAAAAGCAGTACGCCCAGCGACAATAGAACGGAGAGTAGTGTGGAACGACTTTGCGTTAAGATTACCGTTACCAGCGAAGCGAAAAAGTTAACCAGAGCCAGTAATTTGTAAAGAATATTCTCTTTCGTAAGGAATAATAAGATGGCTGAACCAATAACACCAAAGAAACCATTACGGGCAAACACGTGCGGATTGCCGCCGTATTCATCATCAAAATAAATGGAAGCCCGGGCTCCCACAACGTAAAAGGGGTTGGTAAGCAGGGAATAAAAGAGCCCTAGGTTTCCCAGAAATATAAATAAAATAAAGACGGGCAAGGCGTGATCTTTTACTTCATCCGGCGTACTAATGAGCAGGAAGCAGAAAGCAAAAGACATCGCGTAGTTAATCAGCTCGCGGGAGAGCGAACTACCACCCGGGTTGATGATAAACAGATAAAAAATACAAAGACCAATCCAGCCCAGAACGGGCACCGCAATCTTTTGATTAAGACTATAATACTTTCTGAAAAGGGTCTTGGGAATCATCAGCAACAGGCCCAACGCCAGACAGATGGCCGTAAAAACGGACGACTGGGGAGCTAATTTGAGTCCATCCCGTAGGAAGAAAATGATGGGATAGCCCATGGAGAATAAGGCAATCCCCAAAGCCATCCTCTTGTATTGGAAACCTTCAAACAGGCTTTTAAACATTGCTTCTTACGCTTTAGGGGTAAACCGGAGTCTATAAAAGAAATAGCCTAAATCACCACTGGTCAGAAATAAAAAGAATTTACGGAATCGGATGACTTTTTGTAGCATACGCTCGGGAAACGAAGGCCGTATCGTCTGGGAATATTTATGTTTGATTTGCTCGTGTTCGGATAAGCCAACCGTAAAAATGGTTGAACTTTTAGCTAATTCATGTTGACGAAAACAGCCCCAGAAATCATTAACCAAACGGAATTTAATTTCCGAATGCGTACCCCATCGGGTACAAATTTCGTAATCAAAAGCAAAGCGGTAATTTTCGTCAAAGTAGCCGTATTTAGTTAATAAGTCCCGCTTGAAAAGCATGCACTGGTTAAAGACCTGCATGCCCTCGTACACCTGAGCCTGCATCCAGAAGGGAATCTGCTTTTTGTGTTCAAAAACCCGGTCTTCGCCATCAATCATCAACAGGTGACCGTAGAATACTGAATCTTCGGGATGATTTCGGATCGCTTTGGCTACGTTCAATAACGCATTGGGAGCAAAAACGTCATCGGAATTCTGGAAAGTAACCCAATCGCCGGTTGCCTTTTTAAAGCCGGCGTTAATGGCAGCGGTTTGTCCGCCATCCTTTGCACTAACCCAATGGGCAATGTACTTTTCGTATTTCTTGATTACTTCAACACTGCCATCCGTGGAACCACCATCCATGATGATGAATTCCAGATTGGGATAGTTCTGATTGAGTATACTTAAAATGGTTTTTTCCAGGAACTCCGCCTGATTATACGAAGGCGTAATGACACTTATTTTCGGATAATTCTGATTTTTATTCAGGAGAACCTGCTCATCAAAGGAAGCTTTGCTGACAAATTCTTTTATATCATTCTCTTTAAAAAATCCCATATACTCGGTTGATCATAAGGTTAAACCGTATACCCTTCCTGCTGAAAAAACGGACGCCAGAAGTGGAGATCGTATTTCTCCCAGGCATGGCAGCCAAAGGGCAACTGTGATTGAGTTAATTCGTACCCGTAGTCCGGAAATTGCTCGAAAGCAAAGGAGATGGCCTGCCGGGGTGTGGGTAAATGCATGAGTGGTCTGAAAACAACCAGGCGAGTCGAATGCAGCGAAAAAAGCATGTCTTCATTGCCGGGCCACTGACCGTACAGACGTTGGTACGCCTTGATTAATTTTATCGAAGCCTGCACCTTCCGTAAGGAAAGCCCTCCGTTCAACAAAGGCTTCTTCAGATCCGTCAGCGAACGCGGAGCGGCATTCGGTGCCAGCAAGGGAGCTCCTACGTAATCGTAGCCTTTCTGACACCAGCTGGCCAGTTCATCCCTGAATACAAAGGCATCGAGCTGATAGATGAGTATGTATTCGTAGGCGGCGAAAGCCTGATAAAAATCCGTTTGGGTCAGTAGTAAATTATAGGCGTCAATTCCTTTAAAATAAGCGTCCGCAAACGACACCCAACGAAAGTCCGAATACCACTCGTTCAGGTACGTCAAATCCAGCGATTCGGGCTTTACAATAACGATGGGATACTGACTTAATTTCCTCAGGCATTGTTGTAAAGCTATTTTTTCGTATGCGTTCAGGTCAGAACGATACATGGGAATAACAACGGCTACCGATGCGGACATACCTACCAATTAGATTACTCAAACAGGTCGCCTAAAAAGGGCAACCACCAATCTTTACTACTGTACCGATACCGGCCCTGAATACACTCGCCAAGAACCCTAGGCAGGCGTTTCAGCCGCGACTGGGGCAGGGTAGCCCGTACCTTAAAATGTTTTTGCCGTTCAATCAGCTGAGCCAGCTTTTCGCGGGGAATGTCGTTTCGGGCCTGTAACAAGCCATACAGCGTCTGATAGTTGGCTGCTTTTTCGCGGAGTGGAGCCAGTTTAAGGGTACGGTCTCTGGAAAAACGGCTTTTCAAGGTGACTTTCTTCTTCTTTTGACCGAAGCCAACCTGTTGGGTGGAGTGTTTTCGGTAGAAAAGTAGCTCGTCGGCAATGAAGCCGATTTTATCCTGCAGCGACAGCACCAGAGCGATCCAGGCATCGTGGATTAATTCCTTGTACGCCACCGGGAACGGTGAAACCCGGGCTAGGATGGAACGGCGAATCGCTAAGGTCGCTCCGGTCACCACATAACCTCCAAACAAAATATCATAAGCCTGACCCTTGGACCAGCGTTGCTGAGCGTCGGCATCAAATTCAATCTCAGCCCAGATGGTTCTATCGACAGGCTGTGAATCATCGTCGATAATCTGGGCATTCGTAAATACGGCGTCCATTTCCGGATGCTGCTCCAGATACGCTACCTGCCGGGCTACTTTGGTTTCGTGCCAAAGGTCATCCTGATCACAACAGAAAATGACGTCGCCCGTGCATAAATTCATACACTTTTCGAAATTCTTCGTTGACCCTAAATTGCTGGGATTGACGTGAATATGTACGGGAAAAGAAACGGTAGCAGCAAAGGTTTCCAGCAGTTGAATAGTAGTATCCTGCGACCGATCATCGCATACTACCAGTTCATGAATGGGAAGTGTCTGACGCCGGATACTTTCCAATTGTTCGGGTAAATACCGGGAACCATTGTAAGTACACATCGCCACTGAAACTTTCATACAGACAAATAAGGGCCTTTACAGGAATTCGGTATACAGATACGTCCTTCCCAGGGGTTGAACTCAAAGAAAAAGTATTCAAAGTTAGCCGTTTCTTGGGGAACTACGAAGGAGTACTCCAGGAACTTACTGCGGCTGTGATTGCCGGAAGAGGAAATCGGGTTGATAGGTATTAATGGTTTTGATCCATTTCTGTACCCAGGCAGCCCAGTGTTGCCGTTTTAAACTGACGGGTTCCAATGGATCTGGCAGGCCAAACGCCGGTTGCCAGGACTGCGTTTGATTATATACGGGTTGTTTCGTCACCAGGGTTTTATATCGCTTACTGGCTTCCTTGAAATAAGCAGGTATGGGCCGGTTGGTCAGATAAGACGCATACTGACCGCTTGGGTAGGAAAGTCCCCCGTGGTGTAAGGTAACCGGTTCAGCAATCGTACGCTCAAACGCGTTACCGGCGTGAATACCGTAGGCCGCGTTTCGTAAGGGAAGCACCCCTTCAAACAGGGCCGGAGCCATGTCCAGCCAGAGTTGGTCGGAACCCTGACCTTCGCACAAACGATAACCGCCCCGGGTTTCCAGATTCTGGCACCACCACGCCAGAAACGAATCCGTTATCGCATCCGGACGAATGGCCCAGATGCCGGAAAAATACGTTCCGTAGTTCAGAAAATATTTACTATCCGGGAATTGCGTATCCGGGTGAGGCTGAAGCCATTGCGAAAATAGCACGGCTGGTCGTTGCTCCAGAGCTACGACTACTTCGGTCAGCGGGCAAAGTACCTGCGTTTCGGGTTCCAGAAAAATCAGGGCATCCTGCTTTAAGAGATGGCGTCCCAGCCAGACCCGACTGATATGCAGAAATTCGGTTTTAGTATAGCGTTCAGCCAGGGGTAATAAACCGGGAATATCTCCGACCTGAATCATCCGTACGTTGGCCGGAACCGCTACGTTGAAGGACTGATCCATCCATCCCACCCACAGTAGAGAATCAGGATGATGCTGGGCCAGTTGATCGGCTAGGAGAAAGACCTGGGCTAGCTGCCGACTCCAGCACGCGGTAAAAAAATGAACAGACATACGTTTAGATAATCCGTTTGGTAAAGAGTTCTGTCATGCGGCGACCCGCCAGATATTCCTGAATGGGCTGCCAGACTTCCTCAAAGGAGAGGGATGACGCCGGACCTTTCCGCTTCCAGATCACCCGGGCGTTGGTACCTTCTCCATACCCTCCCGTGTACAAATTGAAATCATCAAAATGGCCTAACTGACCAATGAGCAGAAAGCCGTACGTGCCTACCGCATTCGCCAGATGAGCCGGGCCACTATCGACGCCCACAAAAAAACTCGCCCGACGAATCACTTCGGCCGTTTCCAGGATACTCAGCTGACCGCATAAATCGCGGAATTCGGGTGAGGAACTCTGAATTTGTCCTTTCAGCCCTACTTCTACAACGGGGCCAAAATCCTCCAGGACGCGAGCCGTTAACTGATTCCAGTGTTGCGGTTGCCAGTCTTTGACGGGCTGATTGGAGAACGTATGGAAAACAGCGAAACGGGCCGGAAGTTTGAGCGAATCAATTTTCGTCCGTACCGTATCGGGAATGTACAGCCGGGGAGCTTCCGTACGGTTGGGGAGTGGCAATCCACCCGCCGCCGCAAACACTTCGGCCAGTCGGCCAAAATGCAGGTAATTATGAATGGTCAGATTTTGCTGATCAGCGTGGGTATTGACCAGTCGTTTGTTGAGGGGAAAATATACCCGGTTTGATAAGTGCAGATTGTACAGTTGATCAAAGGGATTTTTCTCCAGCAACAGACAGGAAAACAACACGTTGGGTTCTTCAATGCGATGGGAAATGGCGGGATTGTATTCAACCAGCTCCCGGAAGGATTTCTTGACAACCCAGAAAATCTGAGCATCGGGATGCCGCTCCCGAATGGTACGTGCCAGCGGTTCGCAGGCCACAATGTCGCCCAGGTGCTCGGCCATGAGTACACCAATGGTGGGTTTACCACTCGTGATTTTTACCCACTTAATCCGAACGTAAGCTTCCCAGAATTGAACATACGTCCGCAGGACCTCGGTGTATTTTCGGTATCGATGTTGCCAGAGGGCAATGAATTTTTCCATACAAGCGAATCGCGTAGCCGCAGGATTTAGGCCTGCGGATTTAACCAGTGAGCGACTTTTTCAAAGGGCATTCGCAGAGCTTTCCGAACCCGCAGTAATCGAATGAGTTTTTTGGGACGCACGTATACGCAGGGAAAAAGCCGGTAGTAGACGTTGAAATTCGCATTCATCCGTTCCGCGTAGTAGTCAAATAAAGGTCGTACGTCGGGTCGATCTTCGAAAGTAAACCGATTCTGGTACCGCGAAATGGAATCGGGTGAAGTGGGCGAATAGCCCGAAAAATGAAAAAACTGTAAGGGCCAGGTATCGTTGATGAGCCATTGTCCATCGCGGTAGGTGAACTGCCGTTCGTGCAGATTCCAGTACGCTACATTATGACCGGGATGCCTACTAATGTACACACCATCGAAATAATGAGGTACATAATTAATCCACTTCTGATCGGTAAACAGCCCATTACAAATGTCATTATAAGCCTGATACGCCAGCTTTTCAGCCCACCAGTTAATAAATTGTTGCGTCTGATGGGTTTTCCGCAGAGCAATAAAACCCAGATTGAACGTACCCGTGTTGAGCAGATCGCACTCGTTGGGCATACACCTATCCGGAAACGGACTAAGCGTATGCGGCGTCAGTACAAACTGATGTTCCTGCAGGCGGTCGAGTAAGTACGTTAAACGGGTAAAAACAATAATATCTGGATCAAAATAAATAAAGTTCTGATAGTCAGAATACTGTTTATAGAAATGCTGAAAAAACAGAGGCTTTACCGCCGTATTCAGCTCCGTAATATCGTAGTTCTTCTCCATCCACTCCCGGTTTGGAATGTGGATGCGATGGAGTTCCAGTAATTCAAAGGAAGGTATTTTGTCCGATTCGAAAGCTACCCCTTCGAGTCGGTCTACCAAACCAATGACGTAATGAATGTCGGGATTGGTAACCGCCAGCGATTCGCCCAGCGTACGAGCCTGGGCCAGGTAGTTAATCGAACAAATGGTAAAAGCAAGCGTTTTCAAGGGGTTGAAGCGTTAAGGGGCTCTTCCGCTTTGAGCGATGTAAAATCTAATTTTTATTAAAACCGCCAACCAGGCAGTCGTGTTTCTAACCGGCGGATTTGACCCGAACGTCTCAGGAATACGTTGCCCGCGTAGGCTTCGAGCCAGGGGTTTCAGCTAGACTCTTTTCCAGCAGGTCTACAAAGACTTGCATGGCATGGTCGTCCTGATGGCGAACAAACACTTTTTCCCGAGCCTTATTCCCCATAGCTTCCCGTAAAGCAGGATCGTCGAGTAATTGGGTGATTTGCTGACTCATCATCTGCGTATCCAGGTAATCGGCCACAAAGCCCGCATCGCTTTCCACGAAATCCGGAGCTCCACCCGACTGAGCAAAGCAAACGATGGGTTTGGCCAATAAGGCGGCTTCCAGTACCACCAGCGGATACGGTTCTTCCCGGGACGTCAGCACGAATACATCGAAGGTAGCCATGAAGTCGAAGGGCCGGTCGGAATGCGGAATCAGATGGACCCGGTCGCTAAGGCCTAGCCGACGCAAGTCTTCCGTAATCATGTGATACTCGACCTGATGCTCATGGCCGCCTACCCACACAAAATGCGTGTCGGGCGTCGATTGTCGGGCGAGTTGCACGAAAACATCAATTCCTTTACGCCAGTCGAATGTACCCACGGCCCCTACCAGCAGAGCCTGTTCCGGTAAATCCAGCAGTTGCCGGATTTGCTGGGTAGCTTCTGTAGAAGGCTGCAAATCCCAGGCTCCATCGGGCAGGAGCGAGGGCAGTACCGCAATAGATTCGGGTGAAATACCGAAACGTTCGATATACACCAGACGTTGAGCCTGCGAACAAGCCCAGTATTGACTAGTATGCCGAAGTGTCTGATTAAAACTCGAAGGATCTGTATACATCGAAATACCCATGGGCATTTCGTGGGCGTAAGTCACGATGGGACAGGATACCAGCGGGCGTAGCAGATTCAGCAAGTCACCGTTAGTAATAGTATTCGAGACAATCAGATCGAATTTTTCGTTCTGAATATCCTGAAGAACCTGATCGTGAAAGGTTTTACGGTTTAGTAAACGCGAAACCTTGCTTCGTTGCTGGGTGTCGCGGTGATACCAGTGATAGACGGGAGCTACTCTTTCAAAATCCCGGATGAGCGTACCGCCGTGTTTGAGTAGAACTTTAAACTGATACTCAGGAAGTTGTTTCAGCTTCTTCAGAAAACGAAGCAACAAAATCTGTGCACCTGCCCGGTTGGCGTCGTGACTGATGAACAGAATTTTCTTCATAAGGGGATTAAGGGTTTATCGCTCAAACAAGGGGGCAAAAATACGACTCTTTCTCAGAAAGAAAGCCTTTTTCGTGGATCAAAGCTGCTGCATGATGGTTTCCCAGCGGGAAATAATTACGGAAACATCAAATTGTTGGGCTCGATTTTTCGCTTGTTTAGCATTGAAAATCAACTCTTTATTCATTACTTTCTGTAGAGCAGTGACTACATCCCGCACGTTCCAGGAATCGACAACTTTGCCCATTCCTTCCTGCACAAACTCAGCCACACCGCCCGAATTAAACGCGACGATGGGTTTTGCCAGAGCTGCCGCTTCAATCATTACCAGGGGAAACGGGTCCTCCCGGGAAGTCAGCAGAAAGCCGTTGGCGAGGGATAAATAGTGATAATAATCCTCCCGTTGTACGCCCAGTACATCAACTCGGACGCCCGAATTATGTTTTAATTTTTCCTGCGTATACGCTACGAATCCGTCGTCAATGACCTGACCCAGCCAAATGATACGAGCAGGAGAGCCCTTTAGCTGCTCCGCGAAATCGGGTAGCAGATCAAACCCCTTGCGGTACGTGCTTTGTCCAGACATTACCCATACGAACTCATGGGGCTGAATACCCAGCGATTGCCGAAGCTGCTGTACGCGGTCCGGCTGAATCTGAATGCGAGAATGATCGATGAGGGAATGGCAGAGTTCGATTCGCTGTCCACCGGCTTCGCGAATCCGCTGGCAAACAATTTCCGAACAGCCAATGATGCGATCGCTTTCGGTAATTAATCGCCGGAATGCCTCTCCCTTCAACACCATGTATTCGAGGGGGAGTTCGTGAAAGTGCGTCACCACTCGCACCCCTAATTCCTGAGCCAGCGGTAATAAGAAGGCCGGTACCAGGGTGTTCAGATACCAGATATCGGCTTTAAACTGTTTCTGTACGTTTCGCAGGTACCGGAAAATCGGGTTTTCGCCGAATTTATTCTGTAATTTCTGAACGACTGAAAAGTGGTGCGGAGCCGTAAACGTAGGAACATCCGGGGGTAGGTCATTCAGTAATTCACCGGGCTGCAGCGTACACAAGCCCAACTGAAAAAGATCCCGATTGAATCGATTCAGCAAATACCCCATCATCATTTCTGATCCGGTTCGACCTGCGTAGGGAGTGATAATCAGTATTTTACGAGTGGACATAAGCGTACAGACTCAGGCAATGTTTTCTTCCGGCTTTATCTTGTAAAAACCCGGACGGTTGAATACCGTCGGCCAAAAATATCGTAATAACATCTGAAATCGCCGGGCAAAGCGACGTTGATTTTCCATTTCACTGCCCAAGGGTCGCCGATTCTTTAAATTCACAAAAGCTTTCCAGCCCGTAAAAATCGGAATCAACAAAGCATAATTCAGCATGACGACCAGGTACGCCCCCACGCCATATTGCTTGCGTAACCAGAGCAGATTTGATACCTGCATCTGTACATTGAACCGATTGACGTAGGAAACATCCGTCCGACGGAAGGGCGAGTCACTGGTAAGATGCAGGAAACCTAAATCTTTGAAGTACAACAGCTTCCCAGCTTTACCAAGCCGGTACGACCATTCCACATCTTCGCCGTACATAAAAAAGCTCTCATCCAGAGCACCGACTTTTTGTACGGCTTCCCGGCGTACCACCAGAAAGGCTCCTACGAGCCAGTCGTGCTGACGGGGATCGGTATACACCGTAGCGGGTAACATGCGTTCCACCCAGGCCTGTAAGCGGATGGGGACGATGTAGAAAATACGGCGAAACTCGGCAAAACTCTCAAAATAGGGTTGAGGGCTGCCATTCCCGTACAGTTGCATGGGAGCTGACGCAGCAACGTCCGGTTCAGCATCCATGCGTTCCACGCACACATCAATCGCGTCCATATTTTGTAGCGTATCCGCATTCAGCAGCAGATAGTACCGACCCTGAGCCGCCTGAATGGCTCGATTGTTGGCCCGGGCAAAGCCCGCGTTATAGCCCATATCGATCCACTGAATGTCGGGGTGTTGCTCCAGTACCTGAGCTTTACTCTGATCCTGTGAATCGTTATCCACCACAATCACTTCGTAACTGACCCGTTTGGTCCAGTCTTTAACGGACTGAATGGCCGCAATCGTCAGATCCGCACATTTATAATTAATAATCAGAATGGAAACATCAACCATACAAAAGGGCCGCTTCAAATCCGGCGTTTGATACACGATCACTCTAGTACGTACGCTTTCAACAGCTCACCCACTTGCTCTTTGGTATTGAACATCAGTACATCTATGATACTCAACCAAGGGACAAAGTCTCCGCCCAACTGGGGATATTCTGCTTTTTCGGAACGAATAAAATTTAACCGGATCTGGTGTTCGGCAAACCGCTCGTGGCTGTACAGCTCTTTCCCGCCAATGGGATTGATGTAATGATCCGCTTTTTCCTGTAAACAGATGTCAAGAATGCGTTCCTGAGCTTTTAAATCCTGGTTCTCGTACATCGTCGAACTGGGTACCAGCTTCGTCGTAATGCCCAGATACGCATTGATTTGTACCAGACTATTAAAGATATAGGTACTGATGTTTTCCTCCGGGAATTGTAAAATTTCCTCCAGTAATGGATATACTGCTGCGTACTGCGGTGCTTTCCGGTACGTCTGCTGAATGGTCTTTAGCAATTTATCCCGCCATTTCTGTTGCGTATCAATAGAAATTTCCCGAATCAGTTTGTTCTGACTGGCATCTTTCAGTGGAATCGTAAACAGTTGGGCTTTCCCGTTATTGAGCAGGTTATTCCGATTGATCCAGCCCCGGTTAATGAAGGCGACATCATCGTAGAGGACAAACGTATCCACCGCTTTCATCAGCTGAAAATAGCCAATGTACGGAAACAGATAGGGTTGCATGATGGCTAAAGTCATATCGGCTGGGTTCAA
>JAAIGE0101160890.1_pt1 | contig 27424 bp, 15 predicted proteins | sample 6487951 | NCBI WGS metagenome assembly JAAIGE01 (sample SAMN13974128, study PRJNA590717) | phyllosphere metagenome | biome: tomato field; feature: multiple bacterial spot infested tomato fields; material: tomato leaves; isolation source: leaves from tomato fields | host: Solanum lycopersicum ...
GATCGGCAACCCGACGCGGATCACCGATTTCCAGACCGGTACCGACACGCTCAACCTCGACGAGTATCTCGCCGACACGCTGATCGGGTGGGACAAGGCAACCAACCCGTTCGCGACCGGTCACCTCAAGCTGGTCCAGTCGGGCAGCGACACGTTGCTCCAGCTCGACCGTGACGGCAGCACCGGCAACAGCTACTCGCTCGCCACCCTCCTGACCCTCGCTGACACCACCGCCACCAGCTTCACCGCCAAGGACCTGGGATTTGCCCCCGACGGCTCGGCCGCCTTCCAGGACGGGGTAGCAATCGACACGGCTGCATTACATAGCCTGCTGATGCCAGGTTTGCAGGAGATGATGCTGCCGCATACAGTGGATGCGGGATTCATCTTTTGACAGCCATATCTGGCTGACATTGCCGCTTTGGCCATGCTCGATCCTGATGTTGCTGCGAGGGTCGAGCATGGGCCGGCATGCCAATATTTGCCGTAACAAGACGCTTGTCCGGCAGACCTGTATCCTACGCCGGACGCTCAGGTCAGGGCTGTACTGGGTGCAGCGAGGCGCCGGTGATCTGTCCTGCGATACCGCCGACCTGCGTCGAAGGGCGCACAACCAGCGTCAGATATTGTGCTTCGCAGCCGGCAGGAACGTCGAACATTCCCTGAAAGCGGCCTTCGGCGGTGGGAATATCAACCCGTCCGATTTCGCGACCACTGGTACAGGCGAGCCGCCAATAAGGCCGTGCGGCTTCGTTCGGGTCGAAGCCGGTGTTCGTCCCCTCGATGACATAGCGGCCAGGGGTAAGCAGTTGCATCTGTTGCAGGATCGGACCTCCGATCCCCGAAGGAACCGAGAAGTCGAAGATGCCGCCATTCTGACCGCGTTGGATCGATGCCGATACGCCATCCGCCTCGACCGGAACCCAGTCGAAGGGAGCCGGAATCGCATAGATTGCCTGAAATTCTGGATCGCGCGACCGACGACGATCGGTGTTGCCGGTCGATGCCGCATAATAGGCCCATGCTTGCTCGACCGATCCCTGTCCGACAAGGCGGCGCAGCAAGGCGGAGCGGGCATCGTAGGTAATCGGTACCTTTGCCTGGTCCAGTCCGCGGAACAAGGTTGCAGCGGCACCAGCGTCAGGACCGTTGCCCGAGATATAAGCGATCCACTGTGGTCCCCACAGCGGGCGGGTGGCGAGAATACGGACGAGGCCGCTCCGAATGTCGGCGTTCGTGATCGCTCCGGCGAGAACCGGGAACAGCAGGTCGGGGGCAAGCCGCGACGTGCGCAGTGCAATGTCGTAGTTACGCAGTGCGCCAGCGATGTCGTTGCGGGCAACGGCATCCTCGATCGCCCATAGTCGCGTACGCAGATCGCGCCGTGACAACGTATCGGCCTGTGCGAAGAACCGGCGCGCAGCCGCAGTATTCCCCCGAATTTCGGCATTGATCCCGAGTGTCGCGATGGCACTGACGGCGGTCGGATCGTCGCGTAACGCGCTGCGTGCCAGCGTATCGGCACGCAGGCGATCGGCGGTGGTCGCTTCCGGCCCGGCCAGTTTTTCCGACAATATCGCCGCGATCCGACCATCGTCTGGAGCAAGCGCATACGCCCGCTCGGTCGCGCTGGCACGCAGGGTATAGGCAAGCGAGTGGGTTACCGCGCCATAGCCGAGCACGACGGCACCGGCTGCCAAAGCGGCACGCCCCGCCCATTCGATGCTCGATCGACGGGGGGCGGGACGAGCCTTGGACCTCATCCGTTGCGGGCTTCGCCGGTATCCCGACCATAGCCATAGCCATAGTCGTAGCCATAGTGCGATTTGCGCACCTCGAACTTGGTCAGAACGCTACCAAAGATATGCGCGTTGGCGGCGGTCAGTCGGTTGAGCGCGGTCTTGACCTGCGTCGAGCGGATACCGTGCGATTCCACCGCATAAACCACGCCTTCGACCTTGCTGGCGATCAGCGGCGCATCGGCCAGCCCCATGACGGGCGGGCTGTCGATCACGATGTGATCGAAGCTCTGCAACAATCGATCGATCAGGATCGACAACCGGTTCCCGGTCAGCAGTTCGGCAGCGTTGGGCGGGATCGGCCCTGCCGACATGGCAGCGAACCCCAGATCGGACATCTCGAAGATCAGCGCGTCGATATCATCCTGCCCGGCAAGGAAGTTGCTGAGACCGCGATCGTTGGCCACCCCGCCCAGATGATGCACTGACGGCGAACGCATGTCGCCGTCGATGAGGATGACCTTCTTGCGTGCGCGCGTGAGCATGGTCGCAAGCGCCAGTGCAGTCGTCGACTTGCCTTCGGCCGGACGGGTCGACGTGACCGACAGCGATCGCGGCGCGCCGTGTTCGGTGGTGAAGGCAAGGTTGGTCTGGATCGCCAGATAGGCATCGACCAGGTTCGACTTGCGATCGAGCAGTTCTTCCTTGGGCGTCGTCCCCTCGACCTTGGGTACCGCGCCGAGCAGCGGCAGGCCGAGGCGTCGCTCGACCTCGCTCGGATCGGAAATCGCCTCGTCCATCTGTTCGAGTGCGAACGCCAGTCCTGCACCCAGACCAAGTCCCGCCAGCAAGGCGATGATGAGGTTGATGAGCAGATGCGGCGAAGAGGGTTGCTGCGGAATATCCGCCGGATCGACGACCGAGATATTGTTCACGCCGACGCCGCCGGCGACGCCGATCTCCTTGTACCGCTGCAGCAGCCCTTCGTAGAGCGCGCGGTTGGTATCCACCTCCTGCTGGTAGATATTGTACTGGATCGAACGGCGCCGCAGGTCGAGGTAGTTGCCCTTGAGCTGTTCGACCCGCTGCTGCAGACCGCGCTCGCGATCGACCGCACTGCGATAATCGGCTTCGAGCGAGCCCGAAACCCGGCGTTCCTCGGCTGCGATGCTGCGATCGAGCTGATTGATCTGCGACTGGATCGCCCGAGCAGCCGGATAGCCCGGCTCGAACTGCGTCATCAGTTTCTGATAATCGGCGGCCAGTTCGGCGCGACGCTGACGCAATGTGTTGATTGCCTGGTTGCGGAGTGCTTCGGTCGATGCGCCCGGACCATTGGCAGCGCGATAACGGGCTTCTACCGCGATACGTTCGGCAGTGGCCTGCGATAGGGCGCTGTTCAGCGACGCCAGGTCGTCGGCGACGATCGAGCGTTCCGATGTCGTACCACCTTGCCCCTGTTGTGCGGGCAAGTTGATGATCCGTTCCTGCGACGCATAGGCGACCAGCTGCCGCTGCGACTGGTCGAGGCGTTCCTTTTGCTGCGCCAACTGGCGCTCGAGCAGGTTGCGGCCATAGGAAGTCGCCTGGAGCTTGCGCTCCAGATTGATCTGGATGAACGCATCTGCCCAGGAATTGGCAACCTTGGTCGAGAACTGCGCCTGGGGGCTGGTGAAGCGGATCGCCACGAGCCGCGATAAATGGGTCGGCGCGATCGTGACATATTTGCGCAGGATTTCCCCCGCGACACGTTGCCGCGCGGCACGACCCGCCGCCGGATAGCGGTTGTTCACCAGCGTGAACGCGGCCTCGTCGCTCGAATGGCCGAACAGGTCGTAGAATGCCGGATCGTCAACCAAACGAAGCTGGGTAGCGACCCGTTCGGACAGGGTGCGCGATTCCAGCAGACTATACTGGGTCTGATAGAATTCCTGATCGGCAACGCTGGTTTCCCGTTCGACGCCCTGGAAATTGGTGACCTGGTTCGCCTCGCGCGAAATTTCGATGGTCGTGCTGGCTGTGAATTTTGGCGTCATCAGCAACGTGACGATCAGGCCGAGGATCAGGCACGCAACGGTGATTCCAAGGATCACATAGCGCCAGCGCATCGCGATACGCAGATAGTGACGGATCGCCGTCACTTCTGGTTCGGACGTCGTCGGCGAAGGGGGCGGCACGGTGCCGATACGCGGATTGGGAATGGCCAGGTTCATGGTGTCGGGCTTTACTGCAGGAGCGCGATCAGCGGGGCAGCCAGCAGCGGAGCCACCGACACGAAGTCACGGAACAGGCGACGTTGCGGCGAATCTCCGACGATGATGACATCGTTGGCGTAGACTGCCGGATCATCATAGGCACCGCGGCGAATGTCGTTGATGTTGTACAGCCCCGCCATCCGCTGGTTGCCGACGGTCCGCAGGATCACGACGTCCTCCTGACGAGCGAACTCGGTCAGCCCCTTGGCCGACGCAACCACGCGCAGCAGCGTCATCTGGTTGGTAACCGGGTACAGGCCGGGTTCGACGACCTGTCCGTCGATCGTCACCACCTGGCTGACCGAGCTTTTGATGTTGACCGTAACTTCGGGGTTGCGGACGTAGCGCGCGCGCAGCGCGGTCTCGATCGTCCGCGACAATTCCTCGGCGGTCTTGCCCCGGGCATCGATCGTTCCCGCCAGCGGCATGGCGATGCGACCGCTGGAGTCGACCTGCATCTCGCGGTCGAGGTCGGGTACGTTGAAGACGTTGACCTCAATCGTATCGAGTGGACCGATCAGTGCTGGGCGGTCTGCTGCGGTAAGGTCCCCGCGATTGGGTGGCGGGAGGACGGTTTGTCCCTCGACAACCGTCAGACGTGCCGTCGATTGCAGCGGTTCGCGGCGGGTACATCCGGCCAGAGCGCCTGCTATGAGGAGGACGATACAGAACTTGCGCATGCGCTGGGGAAAATCCGCGAAAAGGGCAGTTGCCGGCAGCCTATACTGACTGGTCCCCTTCTGGTAAAGCTGACTGCGCGGACCGACGGCTGCCCCATGCCAGCCATGCTGCCGCAATCGTCAGTATCGCCATGATGATCGGTGTGCGCGCTGGATAGTCAAAGATGCTGGCGACAAGGATCAGCAGGATGATCGCGGATCCCAGACGTGCGAGCATGGGGTGAGCTGTCTCTGCGCGCCATGCCCGGATACTGGCGATCGCCCACCATCCGATCGCGGCGATCAGCAGCAGCAGCGCGAGGATCCCGCCATCCATGATGATTTCCAGAAAATCATTATGGGCATGGTTAAAATAGGTAAGTTTCAGCAGGGCGAACGGCTCGTGTATCCGGAACACCGGGTCGAACCCGCCGAAACCGCTACCGGCCGGAAAATAGGTCTTCACCATTTCGATCACGGTCGGCAGCGCGCGAACCCGCATGTCCTGTTCGCTTTCGATCGCAACCGCACGCCTGATTGATACGGCGCGATTGCTGAACACGCTGAGCGCCACCACGGTCGAGATCGTGACAACGGCTGCCCCCAACACCGCCGGCAGGACCCAGCGCGGCATATGGCGAAGCTCCCGCCGCAGCGGACGCAGCGCCATTCCGATCCCGATGGCAATTCCCAAGACGCCCAGTACCATGCCGGCCCGCGATCCGCTGGCGAGGATCGCAAGTGCGAACAGCAGGATCATCCCGATGGCGAGCAGGGCCCGCCATTGCGCCCGTCGGCTATCACGGAATGCCCAGGCAGGTGCCAGAAGACAGCCGATCGCCATGAGCAGTGCGAAGTGATTGCGGTTGGCGAGATTGCCGCTCACTTCGCCGCGCGTCGCATTAATGAATGGATTGGGAACGATCGCGCCGGAAAACTGGATCAACCCTACAAGCGCCGATCCGATGACCAGCGCGAACAGGATCGTTGTCAGGCGCGAGCGTTCCGAGGCAGGTAGGCCATGGAACAGGGCCAACGTCGCCAGAGCGACAACCAGCGACGACGCGGCATTCCATGTTGCGCCCGGAACCATCGAAAGCGGCCGCCAGGGCTGTTCCTCGCCCATGCCGATACTGCCCAGCAAGATTTCGCGGTGGGGCAGTGCCGTCCAGATCGCTGGAGGCAAGGGTATGAGCTGCACGAGGACGAGAGCGAGCGTGGCAGCAAGAAGCAGGGTGACCGGACGCAGGTCACGCAGCACCGGCCGGCTGCCGAACAGGATCAGGGCAATCACGCTACCCCATGCCGCGGTGCGTACCACCGTCTGGCCAAGCGCATCTGCACGCGATGCACCCCCTGCCAGCCATAATGTCCCGAAGAACAGCAACAGCAGGACGAACGACAGGCTGGGTCGGAACGGGAGCAGGGAGCGGGAATGCGATGGCATGGGCCGGACCTGGTTACGGGACGTGATCGTCAGGAAAAACAGCGCTTTGGGCCGATCGTCGGCCCGAAGCGCTCAGGAGAACTGATCGATCGTCTGCCGATTGATCCGATCACGGTCGCGGTCGACAATCCATCCCCATTTGGAAAAATATTGCGACAAGCTGACGATCGCATAGCGGATACGCTTTAGCGAGGGACGCGTCTGGCTGCGATATTCGTGGATGACGCTTTCGGCGGGATTGTAGAGCGTCCTGGCGACGGCATGAATGCGACGCGACAGGTCCAAATCCTCAGCATACAGGAAATAGCGTTCGTCGAAATGACCGACCGTGTCGAGGATCGACCGGCGACAGATCATGAAGCAACCCGACAGGAACGGGAATTGCGCGACGCTATCGTAGTTCCAGTTGTGGAATTCGTAGCGCTCGTTGCGTGCCTTGGCCCATTTCGTACCGGACAGAAGGCGCCGGGCGACAATGTCCTTGGGATCGGGAAGCAGGCGGCAGAGCCGTTGCAGCGATCCATCGGGGTAGCGTACCTTGGGCATCGCCAACCCGGCATCGGGATGGGCATCCATGAACGCGACCATGCCGGCGATCACGTCGTCCTGCGTCTGCAGATCGGTGTTCATCACCAGATTATAGCGGCATTTTCCCCTGCTTGCCGCCAAGGCGATGTTATGACCGCGGCCATAGCCGATGTTCTCGTTGGTTGCGACGACGGTCGCCCCCATTTCCCTGGCAAAGCCAAGCTCGAGCGGCGGACAGCTGTTGTCGATGATGACGACATGCGTCGAAACGCGGCTCGATTGTGCCTGGGTAATCGCGCGGGTAATTTCCTCGCGGTCGTTGCCGAACAGGACGAATGAAACACAGACGTCCAGATCATTCGGCATCGATCGTTCGATGTGCTCGACGAGGTGACCGAATTTAGTCAATTGAAATCATCCTGGAATATTGCGCGCGCAGATCCTGCGGTGCCGCCATAAGGGAAAGCAGGTCGATCCGGATAGCGTAAAAACCGGATCGTACGCGCCGCGATACACAATCGGCATCGTTGCGGGAAGGCGACGGCACGGGTACGGGAGACGGCATGGCGACAGTAGCGATCACGGGTATCACGGGATTGGCGGGAGGGCATGTCGCGCATGCGCTCGAGGCAGCGGGGCATGATGTCGTCGGCATCAGTCGCCGGCCGGCGCAAGGGCACCCGACGATCCGTACGGTTGCGGACCTGACCGATGCGGCGGTATTGGGTAGCGCGTTGCAGGGATGCGATGTCGTGCTCCATTTCGCCGACCGTGCCGATCGGCGGACCTACGAAGAGGCGGATGTCGCGACCGCTGCACGGGTGCTGGTTGCGATCCGTACAGCGGCTGCGGCCAATGGTATCCGCCGGATCGTGGCCGCAAGTTCGGTCTATGCCGACCGTCCGGATCGTCCCGACGACCGCTACGGCCGATCGAAGCGGCAGATGGAAGCGGCAGGGCTGGCCGATAGCCCGGGTGAACCCGCTGTCATCCTGCGTCTGCCACCGCTCCATGGCCTAGGTGCCAAAGGCGCCATGCGGCATATCCTGCGCGCGATCGAGCGGGGATGGCCGCTGCCCTTCGGGCTTGCTCGCGCCCCGCGTCGCTTCCTCTCGCTCGATGCACTGGCCGATCTTTCCCAGCATCTCGTGGAACTGGACGAAGCCGCCTTCGCCCGGGCGGCGGGGCGGATATGGGTCCCGGTCAACGCCGATCAGGGTAGTTTGGCGGCAGTCGTTCGTGCCTTGGGCGGCGGTCGCGAACGGCTCGTTCCGGTTCCGGGAATCGATCGGCTGCTGGGAGGGCGTGTCTCGGCCGAACAACTCGAGCATGATCGTGAAGCCCTGTCTGCCACGATCGGGTGGCAGGCGCGGCGCTGACGCTATACCGCTTGTTGCGCGAGTTCAGCGGTGAGCGGCGTCGCCCCGTCCGCCGCCCATGCCAGTGCGAACCAGAAGCTGCACGTCGCGGGTGAGCGACCAGCGGCGAAGATAGGCGGCATCCGTCTCGGCGAGACGTTCGGGCGTGGACATGTCCAGACCCTGTACCTGAGAAACGCCGGTGATGCCTGGCAGCAGACGATCGACGCCATGACGGCGGCGTTCGTCGGCAAGGACGATCTGGCTCGGCAAGCCGGGACGCGGACCGACGAAGCTCATTTCGCCGCGCAGGACATTCCAAAGCTGCGGCAGTTCGTCGAGCTTGGTCCGCCGTAGAAGGGCGCCGGTCCGCGTGATGCTGCCATGTACGGTTTCGTGCGACGGGCGGTCGCCGGTGCCGACCCGCATCGTACGCAACTTGACCAAGCGGAACGTCCGGCCATCACGGCCGAGGCGACGCTGTATGAAAAAGGGATTGGCCCGGTCGTCGAACCAGATCAAGAAGGCAGCGATCGTGCATGCGACGAACGCCGGTGGCGTCAGCAACAACGCCAGCACCAGGTCGAAAACCCGTTTCCCCATGCTTCCGACCGGATCATTCTGCATGGCGCCGTCCGTACGTGGAAAGCCATTGGCTGGTCAAGCGACGCTGCGGGCGGTAGGGGCGTCTTCGAATATTCCGGTTGAAGAGAAAGACCCGCATCCACATGCGACTGGTTGATGTAGCCCAGCTTGTTATTGGTCTGCCACGGTGGACCAAGCGTACGCTAATTGTCACAGTCGACGTAAGCCTGTGCATTCTTGCGGTCTGGGTCGCCTATTTCCTACGCCTTAGTCAGTGGGTGCCGCTGTATGATACAGCGGCATGGGCGGTTGCCGGTTCACTGATGCTGGCGCTGCCGATATTCATCCTTGTCGGGATTTACCGGCCGGTATTTCGCCATGCCGAAACTGCCGGCTTCAACCAGATATTGCTCGCATCGCTGATCTACGCGCTGGCGTATACTGCCGTTTTCACTGCGTGGAGCGTGCCGGGAGTGCCGCGCACCGTCGGCGTCATCCAACCTGTCTTGCTGTTCGTCTTTATGATCCTCGCACGGATCGGCGCACGGTATGTGCTGCGCGAGCTGCTGGATCGCAGCGACGGGGTTCGGGTACTGCCGCGGGTGCTGATCTACGGTGCCGGCGTGTCGGGGCGCCAGCTTGCCGCCGCGATCGCCAGTCGGCGTGAGATGAGGGTGTCGGGCTTTCTTGACGACAGCCGGGAGCTTCAGGGCGCATCGGTCAACGGTATCCGAATCTACTCGCCCGATAAGGTACTGGAGCTGGTTGATAAGCTGGTGATCGACGAGGTCCTGCTCGCCATTCCCTCGGCGACCCAGCACCGCCGCAATGAAATCCTGTCGGTCCTGCGTTCGCTGCGTGTCCGGGTGCGGACGCTGCCCGATATCATCGAACTGGCCCTGAGCGATCTGCCCAACGGCAGCATTACCAACCTCGACATCAACGATCTGCTGGGGCGTGATGTCGTGGTTCCCGACCGTAACGTGATGCGCAAGCATGTGACCGGCAAGACCATTCTCGTCACCGGTGCCGGCGGTTCGATCGGTTCGGAACTGTGTCGACAGATCGTTGCGACCGGACCCAAGACGCTACTGTTGCTCGATAACAACGAATATTCGCTGTACAGCATCCATCGCGAACTCGAACTCATGCTGGCGTCATCGAAGGTCTCGCCGACCGGTCCGATGACCGAACTGATCCCCTTGCTCGGATCGGTTCAGAACGAACGCCGGGTCAGCGAAATTCTTTCCTGCTGGCAACCGAGCCATGTCTATCACGCGGCGGCCTACAAGCATGTACCGCTGGTGGAGCATAATCCGATCCAGGGTGTCGTTAACAACGTCTTCGGCACGATGACGGTCGCCCAGCAATGCGTGCGTCACCGTATCCCGCACTTCGTACTGGTCAGCACCGACAAGGCGGTTCGCCCGACCAATACTATGGGTGCGACCAAGCGGCTTGCCGAAATGGTGCTTCAGGCGCTGGCACAGGAAGACAATTCGACCTGTCTGTCGATGGTGCGGTTCGGCAACGTGCTGGGATCGTCGGGATCGGTGGTGCCGCTCTTCCGGCAACAGATCATGACGGGCGGTCCGGTGACGATTACCGACGAACGGATCACCCGTTTCTTCATGACGATTCCCGAGGCAGCGCAGCTCGTCATCCAGTCGGGAGCAATGGCGTCAGGGGGCGACGTGTTCGTTCTGGACATGGGCGAGCCAGTCCGGATCGTCGATCTGGCACGCAACATGATCGAACTGTCGGGTATGACCGTGCGCGACCATGACAATCCGTTCGGCGATATCGAACTGCGTGTCGTCGGGCTGCGCCCGGGCGAGAAGCTCTACGAAGAGCTGTTGATCGAGGATGCTCCGCTCGTCACCGCGCATCCGCGCATCCGCAAGGCGGTCGAAGGCTTTCTGCCGCCGGCGGAGCTGCGTATCCAGCTCGACAGACTGAAAGCTGCGGTCGAGAACCGGCAGCCCGATGTCGTTCGCAGCATCCTTTGCGAAACCGTCAAGGAATTCAGTCCCAATTCTCCGGTCGTCGATCATATCTATATCGAGGAGAGCCGAAGGGCGGAGCAGGCGGCAGGATGACACAGCGGTCGGCTGTAGCGAAAGCATACCGGGCTGGCCTCCGACCCACCGGAACGTGTATGGGGATGTCGATGCGGTTCTTGTTGTTGCTTCCTGTCATGGCGATTGCCCTGCCGCTGCCCGCTGCTGCGCAGCAGCCCGGGCAATCGGGCGGTGCCTATGGCGATCAGGATAGCCGGCCGGTCGTGGTGACATCCGCACCCGAAACGCGTCCCGGCCAGACTGCGGATTCTTTCGCCGGAGAGACAGGTCAACGCCGAACGCGGGAGCAGGTGGCACAGGATGCCGGCGTCGAGCCCATGGCACGGATCGGCGGAAGAATTCAGAACCGCACGCAAAACAGGATTCGCAACCGGATCGACCGGTATTACAACCCGCAGGCCAACGCGACATCGCCGTTCGTCGTCGCGAGCGAACAGGCACGGACCGCGGCACGTCGCCGGCGATAGCGACGTTCAGATCAGGGCTATCGTCCGCCGCCCGGTCGGGCGGCAACGATTTCCTCATATCTACCACAGTAGCGCTTGCCAGCCTTGAGGGCCGGCACCGGCTGCCCGCAATAGTCGCTTGCGCCCATGACGACGTCGCGCAACACCATCGTGCGTCCACCGCGCAGTCCGACCGTCAAAAGTCCGTCGGGGCCGACCATGACGAAGGCGGTCGACAGGGTCCGGCGGCCGAGCGCTGCGGCGGGCGTGTCCTTGGGAGCGGATGGTTCGGAAGTCGCGGTCATCATAGCAGGTGTCGCCGGAATGGAAGCGGGCATCGTGGCATCCCTTGGAAAGGGCGTACAGGCGATCAGCATCGCGCACAGAGGGAGCAAGATGCGAAGCATCGCGGTGCAGCGTACGCGAGCCGCAGTGGCAAGTCACGACACAAACCAGCGGTTTCCGTCCTTACAATCCGGTTCGCGATTGACGGCATTTCGACAGTGAAGTCAGTCATAATACATATCAAAAATAAGTATTTTTCTGTATTTTAAAAGGTACGGAATTGACCTTCCGGGCCTGCTTGACGTGCCTTTGGGGAACATGGATAAATTGTGACAATAGCCGGTTCGGGGGTCCGCGCTGTCCCATTCGGGAGCGGATGACACATCCGGCGGTTCACAGGGGTAACGATCCATGAGCACGTCCGATTTCGGCCTTACCGCGTCCAGTGGCGATATGGGGCCCGGAACCCTCGATCCGCTGTCGGAGATTCCCCACGAAACCATCGTGTCGGGTTGCGGCTGTGCCATCTGCCAAGGACTGCGCGAGGCGGAGGGTGCCGACAAGAACACTCGTGGCGTTACTGATGCCAATCCCGAAGGCGAGAATATCGGGACGCTGCTCAACCTGATCACCAATCCCGATGGCAGCCGCTCGTTCACGGGCAATCGCAACGTCGACGCCACGCTGATCGGTTCCAAATGGGGTACCCAGACCCTTACCTACAGTTTCCCGACCAGCGGCTCGAACTACAATGGCAGCGGCTACGACACCAACGGCGTCAGCCTCTATCACCTCGATCTGGGTGCCTTGCAGCAGTCGGCGGCGCGCGCATCGTTCGCGCAGATCGCCGCTGCGACCAACCTGACGTTCCGCGAAATTACCGAAACCGATACCGAGCACGCCAACATCCGCATCTCGCAGAGCGCGGATCAGGACGTGACGTCGGCCTATGGCGGTTTCCCGTCGGACACGCGCGGCGTGGCGGGCGACATCTGGTTCGGTCGCACGAACCAGCCTTTCTATGATCTCTCGGTCAAGGGCACATGGGGCTATGCCACCATGATGCACGAGATCGGCCACACCATGGGGCTGAAGCACGGGCACCAGGACTATACCAACTCCGACCTGTCCTTCTATTTCGGCACCGCGCCGCGCTTCGGCACCCAGGCGCTGACCCCGGATCGCGACGGGCAGGCATGGTCGCTGATGACCTATACCCCCGCCCCCGGCACTACTGGCTTCGCCGGTGAGAAGATCAACCAGCCCCAGACCTATATGCAGTATGACCTGGCGGCGCTGCAGTACATGTACGGTGCCAATTTCAACACCAATGCCGGCGACACGACCTACACCTTCAGCCAGACGACCGGCGAGATGTTCGTCAACGGCATCAGCCAGGGCATTCCGTCGGGCAACAAGATCTTCCTGACCATCTGGGACGGCGGCGGCAACGACACGATCGATGCCAGCAACTATGCCAATGGCGTGACGATCGACCTGCGTCCGGGCGAATATTCGACGGTCGATCAGTCGCAGTTGGCTAACACCCTCGCCTATCAGAACCTGACCGCCCTCGCGCCGGGCAACATTGCCATGTCGCTGCTCTATAACAACGACACGCGCTCGCTGATCGAGAACGCCAAGGGCGGTGCCGGCAACGATATCTTCGTCGGCAACGTCGCCAACAACATTCTCGATGGCGGCGCCGGCAGCGATACCGTCATCTTCACCAACACCACCGGCGTGAACGTCACGCTGAACGACACCGGTGCGGACGTGGTCGTCACGCATGACGGCGAAACCGATATCCTGCGCAGCATCGAGAACATCCAGGGCACCGTCGGCAACGACGTGCTGACCGGCAACAGCCAGAACAACACGCTGAGCGGTGGTCGCAGCGGCAACGACATCCTGTCGGGTGGTGCCGGCGACGACCGGCTGATCGGTGGCGGCTTCTCGGTGGTGAACAACGCGCTCATCACCAAGGCGCAGTCGGAATCCAATCTGAGCATCGCAACCGCGATCAACCCTCAGGCGCGCAACGCCTACACGCTGGTTTCCGACGCCAACGTCACCAATTCGACCACGACGCCGCACGCGACCATCAACGCGACGGCGACCGGTGGCGGGCTGGAATATTACCGCATCGATGCCACGGCGGGGTCGAGCGCGATCTTCGACATCGACTTCAGCAGCATCGACACCTGGATCGAACTGGTCGATGCGAATGGCGCGCTGCTCGCGCAGAACGACGACAACTCGGCCGACGCGGGCAGCACGGCGGGTAACAGCTACCTGACCTATAATTTCCAGACTGCGGGTACCTATTATCTTCGTGTCGGCCGCTGGACGGCGAACGACGGCACCAAGGCCGAGCCGCTGGCAGCGGGGACGACCTATACGCTGCACATGTCGCTGAGCTCTGCTACGGTGAACACCGCTCCTTTCACTGCGGTCAACAACAGCAGCGTGGTGCTCGACGGTGGCGAGGGCAACGACTTCCTCCAGGGGACGTTGGGCAACGACACGATCGCCGGCGGTGCCGGTAACGATACGGCTTCGTTCGCGACGGCGTTCAGCAACACGGCGGCGGGCGTCACCGTCGATCTGGCGCAGCAGGGCATGGCGCAGGACACCGGCGCGGCGGGCATCGATACGCTCACCGGTATCGAGAATCTGGTCGGTTCGGCGTATAACGACATCCTGCTGGGCGATGCTGGTGCCAATGTCATCGAAGGTGGCGGCGGCAACGACACGCTGGTCGGCGGCGCGGGTGACGATACCGCCTCCTATGCCGGCGCGGCGGCAGGCGTGACCGTCAGCCTCGCGCTTCAAGGCCAGGCGCAGTTCACCGGCGTGACCGGCACCGATACGCTCAGCGGTTTCCAGAACCTGCTCGGCTCTGCCTTCAACGACACGCTGACCGGCGATGCGGGCGAGAACACCCTGACCGGCGGCGCGGGCGACGACACGCTCGCCACCGGCGGCAATGTCGCCGGCACCGTCGATCTGCTCGACGGCGGCACCGGTAGCGACACCGTTTCGTTCGCGGCCTATACCACCGGCGTCACGGCAACGCTGCGCGGCAGCACCGATGGCATCGCCGCCATTGGTGGTGCCGCGATCGCGTCGCTGCGCGGCATCGAAAACCTGACCGGCGGCACCGGCAACGATACGCTGACGGGCGATGCCGGGGCCAATGTCATCGAAGGCGGGCTCGGTGACGACACGCTCGACGGCGGCGCGGGGAACGATACCGTGGCGTTCACCGGCGCGACCGCGGTGACGATCGACCTGTCGATCCAGACCGCACAGAACACCGGTGCCGGCAACGACACCATCGTCAACTTCGAGAATGTTCGCACCGGGTCGGGCAACGATACCGTGACCGGCGACGCGAACGACAACATCTTCTTCGAAGGCGGCGGCAACGACACCTACAACGGTGGCGCGGGTAGCGACACGGTCGATTATTCGCGCGTGAACGGGTCGGTGACGGTCAACCTCAATACCACGACCGCGCAGAACACCGTCGGGACCGGCGGTACCGACACGATCACCAACGTCGAGAACATCGTCGGGGCGGCGCTTGGCGTCAACACGCTGACCGGCGGCAACACGACCGCCAACCGCCTGACCGGCGGTGCGGCCAGCGACTTCCTGATCGGTGGTGGCCAAGGCGACACGCTGATCGGCGGTGCCGGCAACGATGTCCTCTTCGGCGACTATGTGAACACGTTCAACACCGGCGCGACGACCGCCGATGGCGATGACGTGCTGGAAGGCGGTGCCGGCAGCGATACCCTCGTCGGTGGCATGGGCAACGACATCCTGCGCGGTGGGGATGGCGACGATATCCTGGTTGGTGGCATTGCCAACGGGACTTCGGTGGGCCTCAGCGTGGTGTACACCAATGACGGTGGCGACGACACCTATGACGGTGGCGAAGGCAGCGATACCGCCTATGCCTATTACACCGATCGCAACGCCGGGATCAGCTTCAACCTCGCCAATGTGGCGGGCGACAGCGCGATCCTGGTCGACGGCGTCGCCAAGGGTTCGTTCACGAGCATCGAGCGGGTGATCTTCCGTGGCGGCACCGGCAACGACAATGTGGTCGGTACCGCCGGCGTCGATACGCTGGTGGGCAACCAGGGCGACGACGTTCTCGATGGCTGGTACGGTAACGACATCCTGTCGGGCGGGTTGGGCAACGATACGCTGAACGGTGGCGAGGGTCTCGATACCGCGACCTATGTCAATTCAACTGCGGGCGTTACCGTTGACCTGCGTCTCCAGGGGGTTGCACAGGATACCGGCGGCGAAGGTGTCGATACCCTGATCGGCATCGAGTATCTGACCGGCTCGAGCTATGGTGACACGCTGCGCGGCAATGACGATTTCAACCTGATCGTCGACAACAGCGTTGCCACGACCGCAACCGCGCTCAGCCAGACGGACTCGCTGTTCGGCTATGGTGGCAACGACAGCATCCAGGTGACCCGTGCGACGACGGCGGTGGCGACCAACGTCAACATGGACGGTGGTGACGGTGACGACTTCCTCGAACTGCGTGGCGGTACGCTCTCGACCGCGCTGGCCACCAACGTTGCCGGTCTTTCGACGGCAACCTATCTCGCGCTCGGCGCGACCTCGAGCGATCGCAATCTCGATGTCGTGACCGTCGATGGTGGTGCCGGCAACGATCGCATCGTGCTCACCGGCGTCGCCAGTGCGGCGATCAACGCCGGCTCGGGTGCCGACATCGTCAGCATCAGCCTGCGCGGTGCAGCAGGCGTCAACAACTACCAGATCACGCTCGGCACCGGTGCCGATATCATCCAGTTCGGCGTCGGCGCGAACGCTGCACAGTCGGTGGAGGCGACCACCACCGTCCGTACGAGCCGCGTGACCGATTTCGAGCGCGGCAACAACGGTGATCGGTTCGAACTCACCAACTTCCTGAACCTCGGGCTGACCGGCTACACCGCGAACAGCAACGCCTTCGCCAGCGGTCACATGCGCCTGGTGCAGTCGGGCACCGACCTGCTGCTCCAGACCGACCGTGACGGTGCAGGAACCGCCAACGGCTTCGTGACGGTGTTCACGATCAGCAATGGCTATACCGGCGGGTTCACCGCGTTCAACTTCGACGGGTTCATCGGCAACCTGACCCTGACGGGCTTCGCCGGTGACGACACCATCACCGGTGCCACCGGCAACGACGTACTGAGCGGCGCGGGCGGCAACGACGTGCTGATCGGTCTGGGCGGTAACGACACGCTCGACGGCGGCGACGGCGACGACCTGTTGAACGGCGGTATCGGCGATGACGTGCTGATCGGCGGGGCCGGCAACGACACCGCGACCTATGCCGATGCGGCGGTCGGCGTCACGGTCAGCCTTGCGATCACCGCCGCCCAGGCGACTGGCGTGGGGTCGGATACGCTGAGCGGGATCGAGAACCTGATCGGATCGAGCTTCGACGATAGCTTGACCGGCGATGCGGGCGCGAACCGCCTCGAAGGCCGGACCGGTAACGACACGCTGGACGGCGGCGACGGCGACGATCTGCTGATCGGCGGTCTGGGCAACAACACGCTGATCGGTGGTGCCGGCAACGACACCGCCAGCTACAGCGATGCGATGGCCGGCGTCGTCGCGAACCTGAGTCTGGGCGGCGTCCAGAAGGCGGACGGAAGCGCGGATATCCTGAGCGGCGTCGAAGGGTTGATCGGGTCGAACTTCGACGACGTGCTGACCGGAGACGCCGGTGCCAACCGTATCGATGCAGGCGCAGGTAACGACTTCGTCACGGGCGGTGCCGGCAACGACATCCTTATCGGCGGCACCGGCTTCGACGTGCTGTTCTATGGGGACATCATCCAGGGGATCCAGGTCAACCTGTCCACCGGACAGGTGAATGCGGGCGACCAGGGCGGCACGGACCAGGTCTCGGGCTTCGAGCGGGTGATCCTCGGCTCGGGGGCCGACCTGTTCATCGGTGATGCGCTCGACAACATCGTCGAGGGTGCTGCTGGCGACGACCAACTGTTCGGTGGCGCGGGCAATGACCGCCTGTTCGGCGGTGACGGGATCGACCAGTTGTTCGGCGGGGAAGGCAACGACCTGCTGGACGGTGGCGCGGGTGCCGACTTCATGAACGGCGGCATGGGCGACGACATCTATGTGATCGACGATGCTGGTGACCAGATCACCGAATTCGGCGGTGGCGGTGTCGATACGGTCATGGCGAGCATCAGCTACACGCTGGGCTCCGGCATCGAAAACCTCATGCTGACCGGTACGGCATCGATCAACGCGACCGGTAACGACGGCGACAACTATATCTGGGGCAATGTCGGCCGGAACATACTGTCGGGTGGTGCGGGCAACGATACCATCGCGACGGCAGTCGGGGTCGCGGCGATCAAGGTCGATAGCGGCTTCGATCAGATCATCGGCGGCAGCGGCAACGATACGCTGGTGTTGGCCGGGTTCCAGTCGGACTATCGGTTGCTGACGGCCGACGGACGCACCTTCCTCGTGGCGGCACGCGGCGCGACCGAAGTGTCGGGTATCGAACAGGCCGGGTTCTTCGGTTCGGCTACCCAGTCGTTCTCGAACGTCCTGTCGAGCACGACCGCGTTCGATGCGCTGAGCTATATCGCGGGGTACAGCGATCTGCGGGCCGTCTATGGGACGAACGCCGATGCCGGGACGCAGCACTTCATCAACTTCGGTTTCACCGAGGGGCGTGGGATGGCGTTCAACGCGCTGGATTACATCGCCTCCTACGGCGACTTGCGCGCTGCCTATGGTGCCGATGTAACGGCAGGTGCGAAGCACTTCATCGAATGGGGTGCGACCGAAGGCCGGACGACGACCTTCGATGGCTGGGCATATCTGGCGTCCTATAGCGACCTGATCCAGGTCTATGGCGCGAACGAGTCGGCAGCGGCACGGCACTTCATCCTGTTCGGTGCGGCCGAGGGACGGACGGCTACCTTCGACGCTCTGGCCTATGGGGCCGCCTATGCCGATCTGACTGCCGCGTTCGGTACCGACAAGGAAGCGCTTGCCCGTCACTACGTCCTCTACGGCTTCGCCGAGGGTCGTTCGCCCGGCGGTGCCGCGGCAAGCCCCGCAGCAGCGGTCGTCGCGGCGGCTCCGGCGGAAGCGAGCATCCATGACGCGGTACCGGCTTCGGCGTTCGTCGATCCGGCAGCAGGGCATGTCGACAGCGTCAAGTTCACCGGTGATACCTGGTTCGGTGAGATCGGCATTGCCTACAACCCCAACGACATGCTGGTTATCGCCTGAACTACGCCGCCCCTGGGCCCGTCCTGACGGGTCTGGGGGTGTCCCATGTTGTGTTTTGCATGGCGATCGTGCTTTGCTTGCCCTTCCACGTCATGTCACTCAGGCACTAGCGCCATGATCCTATCGATAGCCGGCGGGTGCCGTAGCGCACGTGTCGGCCGTGCCATCCTTCTTGGCACGATCGCGGTTGCACCGATGCCCCTATGGGGTGGACAGGCGATCCCCCCGTCATCCGGTTCGCTGGTAGTGGATCCGCAGCAGGGCGCTACACCGCGGCCGCTCCCGACGACGCCCGCTGCCCCGACAATCCCCATGCCGGTCGCTCCCGTATCCGGACCGACATCGCCGACGGATACGGGGCCGTTGCTGCCACTGCCCCCCGCCAACGCCCCGGTACGGCCGCAAGCGGTGCAGACGGTGCCGCCTCGCCCGCTCCCGCTGACCCGTCGCCAGGCCGAAGGCGGACTGCCGGTACCGGTCGCGGATCCGCTGCGGATCGATCCGGCAGCCGACCCCGTGCTGCGCCTTGCCCGCGCTTCCGCCAACCCCGCGTTGTTCCGCACGGCGATCACCGAAGCGGTGCACCGCAATCCGTCGCTCGACGAGGCGACGGCTCAGGTCGACGAGGCCGAAGCGGCCCGCGACGAGGCAGAGGCTCGTGCGCTGCCGACCGCCGACCTGACCATCTCCAGCTTCGAGGTGCTGAGCCGCGCCTTCTCCAACGATCCGGGCAACGTGCTGGAGCGTTCGCGTCCGCGCAATCGCACCGACGGACTGCTTCGCGTCCAGCAGCCGATGGTCGACTGGGGTGCCAGCCTTAGTCGTATCCGTGCCGGTCGCGCCCGGTTGGAAGCGGCCCGGGCGGGTGTCGAGGATACCGGCACACAGGTGGCACTGCGGGCGGTGTCGGCATGGTATCAGGTCTATGGCTACCGGGTGCTGGTCCGCCTCGCCGAAGTCTTCACCACCAGTCAGCGCGATCTGCGCACCGCATTGCAGAGCCGTGTCGCACAAGGAGCCGCCGCTCCCGCCGACATTGCTCAGGTTGATGGCTATATCGCTGCGGCGGATACCCAGGCCGCCGACTTCCAGCGGCTGCTGAAAAGTGCCGAGGCGCAATATATCGCCGTGATCGGTTCGCCGCCTCCTGTGGATCTCGGCCGTGCCCCGGAACCGGCGCTGGCCGGCGTCGGTACCACCGGTATCGCACAGGATATCGATCGCCTTCCCACGGTACGGATCGCGCGACTGGGCGCCGATGCGGCGCGGCTCGATGCGCGGGCGTCGCATGCCGACCTGCTGCCCCAGGTCGGGGTCGGGATCGATGCCGGTCGCTATGGCATTTTCGAGACCGAACGCGATTACGACGTCCGTGGCAGCGTTACCCTGTCGATGCGGATCGGCGGCGGTGGTGCGCAGCGTGCGCGTCAGGCGTCGGCCCGTGCGAACGGGGCCGATGCGCGGCTGCGCCGCACCCGGATCGATGCCCTGCGCGATGCCGAGATCGCCCGATCCGATGTCGCCGCGCTGGAAGCGGCGCGGGCCGCGATCGAGACCAACTATCTCGCCACCCGGCAATCGCGCGATGTGCTGGCCGAACGTTTCCGGGTATCGCGTGGCACGCTGTTCGACCTGTTGGCCGCGGAGAATAACTATTTCAATGTGGCGTCGCGCTACATTCAGACCGTCATCGAACTCGACAGCGCGCGCTATGCGCTGCTCGCCCGTACCGGCCGGTTGCTGCCGGCACTGGGCATCGCCCCTGCAACGCTGGACTCCCGATGAGCCAATCCTCCGACCTGGTCGAGCTCCCCCGCCCCCGTTTCGCTCCGTGGTTGATGGAGCCGATGTTCCGCAACAAGACGGCGTACATGAAGGTCGCGCTGGCGGCGGCGATGATCAATATCTTTGGGCTCATCACTTCGTTGTTCACCATGACGGTGTACGACCGGGTCGTTCCGAACAACGCCTTCACCTCGCTCGTCGCGCTCTCCATCGGCCTGCTGGTGGTGGTGGTGTTCGATTTTCTGCTGCGGATCCTGCGCGCCTATTTCACCGACCTGGCCGGTGCCGATATCGATCATGACATTGGCGGGCGCGTCTTCCGGCGACTGGTGGCGATCCGCCTCGACCAGAAGAAGGGATCGACCGGTGCCTTGACGGGGATGATGCGCGAACTGGAGACGCTGCGCGACTTCTTTGCCTCCGCGACGATGACCGCCCTGGTCGACGTGCCGTTCATCGTGATCACGCTGATCTTCATTGCCGTTCTAGGTGGACCGCTGGTCTGGGTGCCGCTTGCCGCGATCCCGCTCGTGATCGGAGCCGGGTGGCTGACCCGCCCCGCGCTCGATCGCCTGTCGGCCAAGTCGATGCGCGAGGGTCTGTCCAAGCAGAGCGTGCTCGTCGAGACGGTCGGTGCACTGGAGATGGTCAAGACATCGGGCGCCGGGCGGCTGCTGGGGCGGCGCTGGAGCCGGGCCAATGTCGCCCATGGCGACAGTTCGACGCGGCAGCGACTGGTCTCGACGATCGCGACGACGGTTGCCGCCTCGGCCAACACGCTGGCCTATGCGGGAACAGTGGTGGTCGGGGTGTTCCTGATCGCCGACCATCGGCTCACCACCGGCGCGCTGGTCGCATGCTCGATCCTGTCGGGCCGGGCGGTACAGCCGCTGGCGACCATTGCCTCGCTGCTCTCGCGCATCTCGGCGACCCGGACCGCCTATCGCCAGATCAACGCCATGATGGATACCGGATCCGAGGAGGCCGGGGCTGGCGCGCTGCATCCGGCGAAGTTCGATGGCCGGATCGAGTTGCGGGGCGTCTCCTTCCAATATCCGGGCGCAGCGGAGAAGACGCTCGACGGATTCAACCTCGTCATCCCGGCGGGGCAGCGTATCGGCCTGCTCGGCCGCGTCGGATCGGGGAAGTCGACCATCGCCCGCCTGGTGCTCGGCTTGTACCCGCCCCAGGAAGGGTTGGTGATGATCGATGGTACCGACATCCGCCAATATGCCCCGGACACGATGCGCAGCCTGATCGGCACCGCGTTGCAGGAGCCGGTCCTGTTGTCGGGCAGCGTTCGCGAGAACATCGTGCTCGACCGTCCGGCGATCGACGATACCGAGATGCTGCGCGTCGCCGAACTGTCGGGAACCCATGGTTTCATGGGCCGGATCGCGAATGGCTACGACCTTCAGCTTGCTGATCGCGGCGAAGGGCTCTCGGGCGGTCAGCGTCAGGCGATCTCGCTCGCCCGGGCGCTCGCCGGGCGGCCGCAGATCGTGATCTTTGACGAACCGACCAGCGCCATGGATCAGGCGAGCGAGGCGCAACTGATCGCGCGCCTCGAGGCGGAGCTTCAGGGGCGTACCTTCATGCTCATCACCCATCGTCCGGCCCTGCTGCGTCTCGTCGAGCGGATCGTGCTGGTGGAAAACGGCCGCGTCGTACAGGATGGACCGCGCGACGTGGTGCTCAAGGAACTCCAGCGTCCCCGCGCCGCGGCCTGAGACCCGAACCATGACCGATACCCGTACTTCCCCCGCGCATCTCGAAGACCTGGCCGACCGGATCAAGCCGCGGGCCGTCTCCAACCTGTTGCTGTGGCTCATTCTTGGCTTTGTCGTCGTCTTCGTGATCTGGGCGAGCGTGGTGAAGCTCGACCGGACCGTGCATGCCTTCGGGCGGGTGGTGCCATCGGGCCGGTTGCAGGTGCTCAGCAGTTTCGAGGGGGGCATCATTTCCCAGATCCTCGTACGCGCCGGGGATGTCGTCCGTCGTGACCAACCGCTGGTTCGTCTCGACCGTACCCAGGCCGGTGCCGAACTCGGCAGTTCGGAGGCGGTCGTCGGCGCGCTGGCCGTCAAGATCGCGCGATTGCAGGCGGAGATCGCCGGGCGCGATCCGGTTTATCCCGCCGCCTCCACGCCCGAGATCGCCGAGCAGATCGGGATCGAACGGTCGCTGCATGCTGCACGGATGAGCGATCTTGCCAGCCTCAGTTCGGCTGCCACCGCCCGCGAGGCACAGGCGTCGCGCACCGTCGCCGAAGCGAGGGCCGCCTATCAGTCGCGGGTTTCTGCACGCGATTCCGCGCAGCGTCAGCTCGAACTGATCCGTCCGTTGGTACAGCGCGGCATCGAACCGCAGATGACGCTCATCCAGCTCGAGAACAGCGCCGCCGTCGCCACGACCGATGCGGCGCAGGCGTCCGCCGCGATCGCACGGGCGCAAGCGGCGGTGGCGGAGGCGCGTGCCTCGCTTGCGCAGGTGCGTGGGGCATGGCGCGCACAGGCCGGTACCGAACTGGCGACTGCCCAAGCCGAATTGGCCGCTCGCCGCCAGGGGGTGCCGGCGCTGACCGCCCGGCTCAACCGCGCGACGGTGGCATCCCCGGTCGATGGCCGCGTCAACCGGGTGCTGGTGTCGACCATCGGTGCCAGCATCGGTGCCGGGCAGCCGATTGTGGAAGTCGTCCCCTCGGCCGATGCGCTGACCGTGGAAGCGATGGTCAGCCCCAAGGATATCGCATCGGTACGGATCGGCCAGCCTGCCAAGGTCAATGTGACCGCGTATGAATCCGGCATCTATGGCGGCATGGAGGGTCGGGTCGTGACCATATCGCCCGACGCCACGCTCGACGAGCGGACGGGCGAGAGCCATTACATCGTCCGTGTCCGTGCCGATGCACAGAACTTCCGCGGACCCGATGGGCAGCGTCTCGTGATCGGCCCGGGCATGACCACCGACGTCAACCTGATCGGCGATAAGCGATCGGTGATGGCCTATATCCTGTCGCCCTTCACCCGCCTGAGCGAGGATGCGTTCCGGGAATAAATGCCGGCTCCGGCAGTCCCGCAGACGACCGATCTGGTGACGATGGAGATAATGGCGCTGGTACCCGTCCTGATACCAGGATGGGTTCCAGCGCTATCGCATCAGGCGATGAAATAGTCGCTCTGGTACGTAGCGATATCCCATGACGGGTTCGACATATCTATCCATAGCCCAGCGTCAGACGATGCCGCCGTGCCCACGGTCGGGGTATAGCCCAGTTCCCTGCTGGTGAATGCCGTGGCGGTCGTGTTGGCGAAGGTCAGCAGGGTCTCGAACCCGAAATCGGTCCGTGGACCATCACGATCGATCTGCAGGAGAGTATCGCTGCCCGATTGCACGAGTTTGAGAACGCCGGACGTGAACGGATTGCTGATCGGTCCCACGACTCCGAGCGCCTGCTGAAGATAGGACGTAAGGCGTACGGTATCCGAACCGATCGTAAAATCGGTCACATAGGCTGAATCGCCAGGTAAACGGGAGACGTTGTTGCTGGTCAGTATCAACGTGTCCGATCCTTCGCCCAGGGTCACGCGATGCTCACCGCCGCTGATATTGATCGATACCGTATCGTTTCCGGCACCGGCATCGATCCGGCTTCGGGCGACGTTTCCGACTCCGATATTGTCATTGCCGTTGCCGCCCATGACCGTGACCGTATCGAGGTTGCGCAAGGCACTGGTGAAGCGGATGAGGTCGTTGCCGTCGCCACCGTCCAGCAGGATCGTGCTGGCCATCATCCGGCCCAACCGGACAGCCGTTACCTGATCGTCGCCTCCCTGCCCGTACAGGCTGTCGTTGCCGCCACTGCTGTCGAACAGGATGTCGTTGGCCAGATCGTCATCGACGCCGTCGACCGAATGGCCATAGACGCGGTCGTCGCCGATGCCCCCGCTCAAGGAATCGGCACCTGCGCCGCCCTCGACTAGATCGTTACCTGCGCCACCCCGCAGCGTATCGGCACCACCCAGCCCTTGGAGCACATCATCGCCGTTGCCGCCCAGTATCTGATCGGCTTCTGCCGTACCGACGAAGGTCTGCGCGATCTCTGCTGCGCCGTCGAGCCGATGACCGAAATCGCTCGCGCCAAAGGCGGTCAGCGAAACATTCTCGAAACGCAGCAACGTTTCATAGCCATGGGCGGTCCCGGCACCGTCGAGGTCGATCTTGAGCAGTACGTCGCTACCCGCGGCCTCGAGCATCAGATGCCCGGTCTGGAACGGGTTCCTTGCCGTATCCCAATCGATGAGATTAACGACGAGGAAATTGTCGATCGCTACCCGGTCGATCTGCGGCTGATAGTCGGTCAAGCGGACCTGCCCAGCAATGCCGGTCAGGGGCGTGGTGGTATTGGGAGCGTTGGGTGAGAGGATCACTACGTCCGCCCCGGTTCCCAGGGTCACGCGCATGTCGCTGCCAAAGCGCTCCCCGGGGACGTCTGCAAACAGAGCGTCCGTGGTGTTCGACAGGTCAAGGAAGACTTGATCGTCGCCATCCCCGGCATTGATGATGATTTTTGCGGCAGGACCGGCGCGGAGGATATCGTTACCGCTGCCGCCCAGCATGGTCACCGAGTAGTAGCGCACCAGCGATACATTAGCCTTGAACTCGATCGTGTCGTTGCCTGACCCGCCGTCCATCAAGATCACATCGTCGCCGATGAACGTCCGTTCGACGGTCAGCGTATCGTCGCCGCCTTGGCCATAGAGCCGATCGCTGCCGCCCTGATTGTCGAACAGCGTATCGGCGGACAGGTCGTTGCCGCTGTCCTCGCGGTTGTTGCCGTACAGCTGATTGTCGCCGTACCCGCCGATCAGGGTATCACGGCCCATGCCACCTTCGAGGATGTGGTCGCCCTGGCCCGGTACGGTCAGCCGGTCGTCGCCGCCAAGGCCCTGTACCACCCGCGACACGATATCGCCCGATAGGTCGTCATCGCCTTCGGTGCCGACCACCGGATCGAGCCGCTGGTAGCGCAGATCATAGGCAAGCGCTCGCGTGCCGCTCACGACGAAATAATAGGTCCCGTCCTGCGGGGCGATGAAATGGGTATAGAACCATCCTTGGGGGTTTCGTTCGAGCAGTCGCCCGTTGGCATCATAGATTTCGACGGTCACATCGGGGACCGGCCCGCTTTCGTTCCGGGGGCGATCGGTCATGACCGATCCGGTCTGATCCTTTTTCAAATCCATCGTGAACCAGTCACGGTCGCCACTCGCGTTGATCCGCTCGCGCAACACGCCTTCTTCTCCGACGAGTGCATGCACCGTCTGGTCGCGGCCAAAGCCACCGGTTGCCGCGCGACCTTCTCTCGCACCTGTGGTGATCCAGTGCCGGGTCGCGGCAGGGACATCATAGCCTGCTGCAATCAGGTCGGCGTTACCGAGAAGGTAGAGAATACCGTCGAACCCCGGCATGCGTCCTTCACGGGCGCCGTTCTGGACGAAATGCCGCGTAGCCGCTGCCGTGTCGGTACCGAACGCGGCGCGCAGATCGGCGTAGGTCGCAATATAATTGAGCGCATCGAAGGTGATCGTGCGCCCCTCAGCTGCACCATTGTGTACGAAATGCGCGGTGGCTGCTGCAGTGTCACTGCCGAATGCGGCGCGCAGGTCGGCGTAACTAGCGAGATAGCCGTACGCATCGAAGGTAATCGTGCGTCCCTCTGCCGCGCCATAGCGCACGAAATGTGCCTTAACGGCTGCCGTATCACTGCCGAATGCGGCGCGCAGGTCGGCATGACTGGCGAGATAACCGAACGCATCGAAAGTGATCGTGCGGCCTTCCGCAGCGCCATGATGAACGAAATGCGCCGTAGCGGCTGCGGTATCGGTACCGAAAGCTGCACGCAGATCGGCCTGGCTCGCCAGATACCCCATTGCGTCGAACGAGGCGACGCGTCCTTCGCGCACTCCGGTTTCAATATAGTGTCGGGCGGCGGCGGCCGTATCCGTCCCGAATGCAGTCCTCAGGTCGGCATAGCTGGCCAGATAGGCCATTGTGTCGAAGGAAATGGTGCGTCCTTCGGACCGACCATCTTGAGCGTAATGCATTCGTCCGGCCTGCGCGTCGGCGCCGAACGCCCGCATCAGGTCGGCATAGGAAGCGATATAGGCGAGCGCCTCCGCGTCGGTCCAAGTCGAACTGTTCGTCATCGTCATCCCCCCGGTTTGGACCGGTTTCCAGCGAAGGGGCACAACAGTCAAGCAAGGGTACGCAGCCGCGCAGGTATTATGGATGTTGGATGCTCAAACTGGTTACGCTCTAAGGAATACCGTCCATGGGTCGCTGGAGACTTGTCGGTGTGAGAATAGATAGTCTGGCCAATAATGTCTTTCCGGACCGGTTTGAGTCGGTCGTCCGCGGCTGCTACCCTGACGGGCATGGTCCCGTTGCAGCACTTCTCGATATGATCCCGGTCGTAAGCCATCATCCGCGAAAGCACGAATTGGCGCTGTCCGGGGCGCTCCAATCGCCGCTTTCCGCCCCTGCGCCCCAGCGGATTCGTGCTTTCGCGGATGATGGTCACTCCACAATTCGTGCTTTCGCGGATGATACCAACCCGGAGGTTCGCGCATGACCCTGCCCCGGACCCAGCGCGATCTGTTCGTGCTCGACAGCCCGCTCTTGGCCGATGTGCGCGGCGAGCGGTCGCTCATGGCGTTTCCGTTCTTTGCGCTGAGCAAGGGCAAATGGACCCGGCCGCTCGCCTACAAGACCGACACCGTCTCGATCGAGATCGTGCCGACCGCCAAGGGGGCGGCGACGATCTACGACAAGGAGATCGTGCTCTATATCGCCAGCCTGATGATCGCGCGGTTGGAGGCGGGGGAAGAGGTGAACCAGGAGTTCCACTTCACCGCGCACGACCTGTTCTGC
>JAAIGE0101404906.1_pt1 | contig 27371 bp, 24 predicted proteins | sample 6487951 | NCBI WGS metagenome assembly JAAIGE01 (sample SAMN13974128, study PRJNA590717) | phyllosphere metagenome | biome: tomato field; feature: multiple bacterial spot infested tomato fields; material: tomato leaves; isolation source: leaves from tomato fields | host: Solanum lycopersicum ...
AGGACCGCCGCGATGCCGGGCAGCACGATGACCAAGGGCATCAACAGCTTGAGGAAGGCGGCGAATACGATACCGCGCTGTGCTTCGGCCAAGGATTTGGCGGCAAGTGCGCGCTGGATGATGTACTGATTGAAACCCCAGTACGAGAGATTTGCGATCCACATGCCGCCGATCAGCACGGAGAGGCCTGGAAGGTCCTTGTAGAATGGATTCCCCGGCGAGAGGATCATGTCGAATTTCTCAGGCGCGCGCCGGGTCAGTTCCGCGAAGCCGGCGATCGCACCTTGTCCTCCGCCGATCTCGGAAAGAGCGAGATAGGAGACGGTGAGGCCGCCAAGGACCAGCAAGGTCACCTGCACGATGTCGGTCAGCGCCACCGCCTTCAGACCGCCACGAAGCTGATACAGCAGCGCGAACAGACCCAGACCCACCAGCGCAACGTCCTGATCAACGCCCGCGACCTGAGTCACGGCAAGCGACCCGAGCCAGATGATCGAAGTCAGGTTCACGAAGATGTAGAGCGCCAGCCAGAACACCGCCATCAACGTGCGGACGGAGGGGCCGTAACGCTGCTCCAGGAACTGCGGCATCGTGTAGATTTCGTTCCGAAGAAAGATCGGAAGGAAGAACTTGCCTACGATCAGCAGCGTCAGGGCTGCCATCCACTCGTAAGAGGCGATGCCCAGGCCTAGGGCGTAACCAGAACCCGAGGCTCCGACGATCTGTTCGGCGGAAATGTTTGCGGCGATCAGCGATGCGCCGATGGCCCACCAGGGCAGTGACTTGGACGCAAGGAAGTACTCGGAACTGTCCTTCTGCTGGCCTGACTTGTCGCGCGACACCCACTGCGCAAGCCCGAAGATTCCCAGTGCGTAAGCGATGACCACGATGAGGTCGATTGTAGAGAGGCTCATTTAAATCCTCAAAATATCCGGGCAACTGCGCAGAACCGCTCAAGAGCGAAACTCAGCCTGCGAAGGTGCATGCTGGAAGACCGCGAACTCCAGCATCGACTGCAAACAAGCAGCCCCCCTGCTCTTCGTTCAAGCCGTGCGCGGCGGAAGTTATGAACATCTGGTCGAAGTTCGGCCCGCCGAAGGTGCAGCTCGTAATCTGGCTTGCTGGTAACGTGATGCTTCGCTCGATCGTGGCATCCGGCATGAAGCGGCTCACGCGCGATCCACCCCAATGCGCGATCCACAGCCCGCCGTCCGCGTCAAACGTCATGCCGTCTGGCGATCCCCAGTCATCCTGGAACTGCACGAAGACTTCTCGGCGGCCAAGCTGGCCAGCCTCGTTCAGGGGGAAGCGATAGACCGTTCCAACATGGCTGTCGGTGTGGAACATCCAACGCCCATCGGGTGAGATCGCCGGACCGTTGGCTACACAATAACCGCTATCCACGCTTTGCAGCGTGAGATCGGTCTCGACACGACAGAAAGAGCCGGTCGGGACGTCCCCGCTCATGGGCATGGTTCCAAACCATACACGGCCTGCGCTGTCCGCCTTGGCATCGTTCAGACGATTGCCGGGCTTGTCCTGCTCGACAGACAGGAGCAGCTCCAGTTTGAACGGTTCGAGCGAGACTGCGTGGATGCCACTCTTCAGGCCCGCGACAAAGCCACCAGACCGGCGCTCGATGATCCAGCCGACAGGCTCGGGCATGTCCCATTGATTGATCTGCCCACTCGCCACATCCAGCCGGTTGAGCCTTTGCCCCAGGATATCGACCCAGAACAACGCCTGTTCGCGGGAGGACCAGAGCGGGCCTTCGCCCAGCCGGTCGGCGGTGTCGCGCGCAATAACGCGGACGTTTGTTGTCAAGTGGGCCTGCGCCATCAGTGGCTGTCCCGGGGCAAGCCCCGCTCCCGCGCGATGCGCTGGTACTTGACTGCGGGCTCCAAGACCGCCCCGTCGGCGAACTGGCCCACCAACTGGCGCTGGATCTCCTGCCAGGGCGTCTGCGACTCTGGATAGGAGTAGCCGCCGTCCTCGATCAGGCGAGTGCGACGCGCGGCCAGCTCCGCATCGTCCACAAGCAGGTTCACTTGACGCCGGCCGACATCGACACGGATCCGGTCGCCTGACCGGACCAGCGCCAGCCCGCCGCCGACCGCTGCCTCCGGCGAGGCGTTGAGGATGGATGGACTCCCGCTTGTTCCCGATTGCCGCCCATCACCGATGCAGGGCAGAGCGTGGACACCAGCGCGGATCAGCGCAGCGGGCGGTCGCATGTTCACCACCTCGGCTCCTCCCGGATACCCCACCGGCCCCGCTCCGCGAATTATCAGCACCGTACGCTCATCAACCTCAAGCGATGGATCATCGATCCGCTCGTGATAATCCTCGGGACCATCGAACACGACCACTTTCGCGTCGAAAGCGTCAGGATCGTCGGGGTCGCTAAGGTACCGGTTGCGGAATTCATCGGAGATAACCGACAGCTTCATCACCGCTCCGTCGAACAAGTTGCCAGACAGGACGGTCAGACCGGCTGCTGACTTCAATGGCCGAACGTAAGGCCGGATGACGTCTTCATCGACAATTCTGGCATGTGCCACGTTGTCCGCGACGCTGCGGCCATTGCAGGTCAGCGCGGCCCCATCCAGAAGGTCCGCCCGGTAGAGCTCCCCCATGACCGCCGGCACGCCGCCGGCGCGGTAATAGTCTTCGCCGAGATACTCGCCAGCAGGCTGCAAGTTCACCAGCAAAGGCACCTCGGCGCCTTCGCTGGCCCAATCCTCAAGGGTAAGTTCGACGCCTACGTGTCGGGCGATCGCGTTCAAGTGGATAGGCGCGTTGGTGGAACCACCAATGGCGGAGTTCACCTTTATCGCGTTCACGAAAGCGCTGCGGGTCAGGATATCGGAGGGCTTGCGATCCGCATGAACCATCTCAACGATGCACTTGCCCGTCTCGTAGGAGGCCTGCTGGCGGTCGCGGTAAGGAGCAGGGATGGCCGCGGAGCCCGGCAACGACATGCCAAGCGCCTCGGCAAGCGAGTTCATGGTCGTTGCCGTACCCATGGTGTTGCAAAAGCCGGTTGATGGCGCAGAGGACGCGACCAGCTTGATAAAACCGGCGTAGTCGATTTCGCCTGCCGCCAGCATCTCTCGTGCCTTCCACACGATCGTGCCGGAACCGGTACGCTTACCTTCATGCCAGCCATTGAGCATCGGCCCGACGGAGAGAGCGACCGCGGGGATGTCCACTGTGGCTGCGGCCATGAGAGCAGAAGGGGTGGTCTTGTCGCAGCCGATCGTCAATACGACGCCGTCGATCGGGTACCCGTACAACAACTCGACGAGTCCGAGGTAGGCGAGGTTACGGTCGAGCCCCGCTGTTGGTCGCTTGCCGGTCTCCTGAAGAGGATGCGTGGGAAACTCGATCGCAATGCCACCAGCATCGCGGATGCCTTCCCGCACACGATCAGCCAGGACGAGGTGATGGCGATTGCATGGGACGAGATCGCTGCCTGACTGTGCGATCCCGATGATCGGGCGGCCGGACTGCAGCTCGTCAAGTGAGAGGCCGTAGTTGAGATAGCGCTCTACATAAAGCGCGGTCATGTCCGGGTTTGAGGGGTTATCAAACCAGCTTTGTGAGCGAAGGTTAACGCCCGCAGCGGTGCCCACCAATGTCGGTCCTCTCCTAGATTCGCTTATAGCATCTTCACACCTAGGAGAGCCATACATGGGCTCATTAATAAGACAAGAGGCTCATCAGCTGTTCCACTGAAATGCCTGGACCTGCTGACGTTCGGCCAGGAGGAAAGCGTCAGCCACTAGCCGGAATGGTCGAAGATCGACATCCGAGCTGCCGTGGGCAATCGCCTTGGCAAAGTTCTCGTAGACTCTGGTATACTCACTTTGATCATCGGCGACAGGCTGCTCGACGCCATCGATCGTCCAACGCGCACCTCCATCCAGAAGCTCCGCCAACCCCTCGGCGCAATCGACTTGGATCGTCCAGCTCTGCGGTCCACGTTGGTCGAACGAGAAACGAACATCCACCGGGACGCCGCCCGAACCGGCCATCATGATATCCGCCGCGATGGGCGCCTGGCGGTTTTCCGGGAATGACAGGATGCTACTCACAACCGAAAGGCTCATTGGCATGATCTCTGTCAGTATCGAAAGAGCATTGATGCCCGGATCAAAAACTCCGATGCCAGGGCTCCAGATCCACTCCTGCGCGGGATGCCAAACACGCACATCCTCCATCCAGCGCACCTCGGCACGCTGAACAGTCCTATCGCTTAGCCAAAGCCTCATGGGCTCCACGGCCGGTGCGCACTGCGAGTGCCAACTTTGATACAGCACTGGCTCTGCAACCTTCGCGAGCCGGGCGAACTCCTCGGCTTCTGCCAGTGTCTTGGCAGGCGGTTTTTCCAACAAAACATGAAGTCCGAGATCCAACGCGTCCTTGACCACGTCAAGCCGACCGACAGGCGGTGTGCAAATCGCTATTGCTGCAAGGTCGGGACTGGCGGCCTTGAGTTCGCGAAGAGTGCTGCGCACCGGAACGTTCATCTCCCGTGCCCCTCGTGAAACCGCGCCTGCGAGATGAAAGCTGGAACTCGCGGCAATACTCGGGATATGCTGATCAACGGCGATCTTGCCGACGCCGACGATCGCGATGGGCACAGTCATAGCTTGCTCGTCATCCTTCTTCAGGCTCGAAAAGGGTCAACACATTCCCGATAAGTTTTCGCATAGCGACGCTTGCCGCATCGGGATCGCCGGCTTCGATTGACTCGGCGACGGCAGCATGTTCTGCGATGCTGGCTGTGCGGCCGGCGACACGATTAGTGAACTTGATCGAGGTTCGCAACGCCGTTGCAACCAAATCACGGAACTGGATGAAGAACGGGTTATTGGATGCTCGCAAAATCGCTACGTGAAAGGCAATGTCTGCGTCCAAGGCATCATCTTCACCCTTCTCCGCCTCCTGCATGCGTTGCAAACCCGCGCGGATCGCTGCCTGCTGCTCGGATGTAGAGCGCTGCGCGGCGAGCGCCGCCGCTTGTGGCTCAAACCCAATGCGGAGTTCGTTGAACTCGCGCAGCAAATTGTACGACAGTTTTCGGTCCAGAAGCCAACGCAGCACATCCGGGTCGAACAAACTCCATGATTCCTGCGGGAGCACGAAGGTGCCCTGCTTGGGCCTGGCGCCAACAAGCCCTTTCGCGGTGAGCATCTTGATCGCCTCCCGTGTTACCGAGCGGCTTACCCCATGCTCCTTGATCAGCTCCGCCTCGCTGGGGAAGGGCTGATCTGCGAATTTCCCGGACACAATCGCCCGTCCAAGCGCATCCTGCAGCCCATGGGTGAGATTGCGACCCAAACTCTCCTGCACAGTCATTGCCTTTCTCGCCTAGGGTTCGATCCGAATTAATGCCACCCCCCTTTGAGGAGTGCCCGTTCTCCTCGATTAGACGCCGATCCCAACGTTTCTCCATCTCCGGATCGATAGTGCATTTTCTCCGGCTCTACCGCAGCTTATACATACGAGGCGTCTATAGAGCGCAAGGGAGAAAGCTAGAAATGTTAACAGTCCTACTTGCAGCCCAGCGCTCGGCCATGAGAAGCTCTCAACTTCTTTTGCGACGAACAAAAGACTGGCGGCGACATCGTCTGGTTCGCGCAGCACTCGCCTCCACGACGTGCCTTGCGCTCGCGTCCGCCCTTACAATCACAAGTCCAGTTCACGGCCAGCAAGTGAGCGGCGCGTCGGCGCCAAGTTTGCGCGAAATCACGGTCGACGCCTCGAGTGACCTTGGTCGATTGAAACCGCTCAGAGGGGTGAACTCGGGTCCCTTGCCGTGGAGTGACCGCCCGGCAGTGGAACGCCTGAATGACGTCGTCGAGGTTTCCGATCGCACCGGCTATCGCTCGCTAGGCGCAGACGCGTCTCTCGGGTACAAGGCCGCGAACATCGATCTGATACGCATCCATGACAATTATGGCCCAGGCGACATCTACGCCAACTTCAAAGGCCGGCGTGAGATGGCGGACGGAACGAGCGTCGCGGCAACATCTCGCAACGAACTCGTGATGTTCCCCCGTCTTTCAGCGAATTCACAGGATCCCGCAAGTTATAACTTCGGCCCCACGGACACGCTAATCAAATCGATATACGCAATCGGCGCTCGGCCAATTTTCCGCATCGGAGCCAGCGCCGGAGAAAACAGCGGTGTTCCCAGTGCCTTTGATAGTGATAGCGACTACAAGCACTACGCAAGGATCGCCCATCACGTCGTGAAACACTACAACAAAGGATGGAACAACGGCTTCCGATACGGCATAAAATACTGGGAAGTCTTAAATGAGCCAGATGGCCGCATAGACGCCCGTAAATATTACAAGTTATACAGTCAGCTGGCCCGAGCGGTGAAATCTGCAGACAAGCATGCCCTGATAGGAGGGCCCGCCCTCATGTTCACACACAATGGACCGAGCTATCGCGAAGATTTTCTCCGATACTTACGCGATAATAAAGTTCCTTTAGACTTCTGGACGTTCCATGACTACAATGTCGATGCTGCCGATCCGTACCTCTACGTGCGCATCGGTGAGGACATGCGCAAACTCTTGGATGATTTCGGCTTTCAGAAGTCCAAGCTTATCATGGATGAATGGAACGTACTGGGCATCAATCCTGAACTGCTTACTTTGGGCGGCCGTGCGGCATTCACGACATCGGCCATAATCTACATGCAGGACTCACCAATCGACGAGCAGACCTTTTACATGGGACCGAATCTGTTTGGGGAAGACGGTAAGAGTCCGAACAAGCTCGGCCAATCTTTCATCGCCTTAGGTAAGATGAAGGAAACACCTATTCGCCTCAGCGTGACGGGCAACGACACGAAGGGGTTTGCCGTGCAGGCTGGCAAAGCGCCAGATGGGAAAGCAATCAACATCTTGATAAGCAACTACGAAGTGCCCGATAGTCTGCGTAATACGCGTGGGCACGGGGACACTGTTGAAGGCGCGGGCTTCCGCATCAACCTGTTACCGCGCCGTACTTTGTCGTACGATCGTAACGATGGCTACGACTTACGCGTGAAAGGACTCGATCCCGACAAGCTTTACAAAGTGAAACGGTTTCGTATCAGCGACGTTTGGGACTTCAGGGTGCTGAGCACGGTGACTTCGAGGGGCAAAGACGTGCGGGTCACGCAGACGCTCGCACCCCCATCCATCGAGTTAATTTCAATCAGTCCATCATCCTAATCGAGCAATTTGATCAGCACGGTTGACATACCGTGCCAATCAAGGCGGCTCACCACGCCACACGCTGCAGGCTGAACAGGCAAGCCGCCGCCGAATAATCATACTAAAATTACTTTATGGCGGTTTACAAAGTCGCGGATGCGCGAGATACAAAGGTTGCTGAGCACGAGCTGAAGGCCATAGCCAGCGAATAACGGGGAGGAGTATCGGATGCCCATGCGTGCATCATTGCGTTCGTTCACCTGGCTCATGGCCAGCGTTTCGTCGAGCTGCATTAGCGCTGCTTATGCTCAACAATCGATAGGGACAGAGATGCCCGCCCAGCAATCGCTGGAAGCGAACACGCCGCCGCCCGCCATCGAAAACTTGGCGGCGCCGGTGAACGATGCGTTGTCTGACATCGTCGTCACGGCGAATCGCCGTGCCCAGGCGCTTCAAGACGTGCCGATGAGCATCAATATTGCTACTGGCGAACAGCTGCAGCGCCTACAGATCTTCGATGCGAAGGACGTGCAGCAACTTGCGCCCGGCCTTGAGCTAACCAACACGGTAGGCCGCAACAATACCGCAGTACTTCGAGGCATCAGCTTCGATCCCGATCAAGGCACTTCCCCTGCGGTAGACCTTTACTTGAACGAGGTTCCGGTCGATGCACAGACCGCTTTTACCGCGATCTACGACATCGACCAGATAGAAGTGCTGCGCGGCCCACAGGGAGCGCTACGCGGTCGCACGTCGCCGGCAGGCGCCATCACGATCCGCACCCGGCGGGCCAACCTTAACGCCGCAGAGGGGTATGCACAGGCTACCGCGACTGACAAACACGCGTATAACGTTCAGACGGCTCTGTCTCTGCCGTTGCTAGAGAACAAGCTGGCCTTGCGCGTGGCACTCCTGGCCGACGGAAACCGCCTGAACCAAGTTCGTAACGTCACTCAAGGTAACCGTTCACGCAGCCGGACGGAGAGCGCGCGCGCCTCGCTCGCCTGGAGACCGATCGAGGATTTGGACGTTAATCTCGTTTATCAGTATCTCACCGCCGATAACAGGCAGTACCAGCAGGTCTTCGGACCCGGCAACGGTGCAATCGGCAATGCTCCTATCGATCTTGAGGATCGCTACGCCGTTTCGGAAGGCATTAGTCGATTTCAGAACAGCAGTCACTTCGTAACACTTGATGCCAACTACAATTTGGGCCCTGTCACCGTTGCAGTGGTCGCCGGACATCAGTTCTCGGAACTGATCACTTCTGTGGAGAACGACCCCGGCAACGCCATCCAAAACTATGGGCCGGAAGGCGTAACCACCGCGCCATACAAGGTGGACACTGCCGAGGTTCGTTTGCTGTCGAACAATGACGGGTTTTTCAATTGGTCGTTGGGCGCATACTACAACAAGCAAACTGGCACTGTTCAAGCATCTCAGCCGCTGAACTTCGTGGGTGCAATTCCCGGATTGCCCGTGCCAGTTGCCATAGTCCCGGTGGAAGGGTCCTTGCGGATTCCTGTATACAGCCGCACGTTGGCGGTCGCCGGCAGTGTCCGCCTCGCGTTCACCGAAAAGCTGACGCTCGAAGCAGCCGCTCGCTACACCGACATCAAGGCAAGGCAATTCGCAACGCTTTCAATCCCGGGCATCGGTGAACTTCCTCCGCTTGTAAACTCGCGCAGGAATGAGAATCCGCTCACGGGGTCAGCCACCCTGACCTACGAATTCAGTCCTGATTTTACGGCGTACGCCGCTTACGGCCGGTCATTCCGCGGAGGAACAGCCGGCGTCGGGACGCCGCAGAACGTCAGCACGGATCTGGCGATCACCGACTCGGAGAGATCTGACTCTTTTGAAGTTGGGCTTAAGACGCAATTGTTCGATCGTCGCGTGTCACTCGACGTATCAGCGTTCTACCAGAAGTTCGACGGCTTCATCTCACGTTTCAGTGACATCTACCAGGATCAGGGAAACAACATCGACGTATCAGGTGACGGGGTCCCAGACGGCGTCTATGTCGGCCCACCAGATGGCGTTATCGATGGGACTGCGGGATACAACTACAACGCAGACGCCAAGGTAAAAGGCGTCGAGGTCACCATCAATGGGCGTCCGTCTCCCAACTGGGACTTCTCGGTAAGCTCCGCGTACGTCAAGGCTCGCTTCGACAATGCACTGGTGCCCTGCAATGTGCTCGCCCCCTCAGGCGCCGCTATCGTAGTGCCCAACCCGGCTTTCGGCGGCGTCAACAACGTCAGCTTCTGTACCCGCAACAGTCGCCTCTCGGACGTGCCCGACTTCAGCCTCACCGCAAATACGGAAGTGCGCTTACCGATCGGGCGGGTCCAGCCATTTATTCGGGGTCTTTTCACTTACCGCCCCTCGGTCTTCTCGCAAAATGTCCAATACCGTTATCCAAGCCGGGAGTTGCTGAACGTCTTCATTGGGATACGTGGCGAAGAAAATCGGTGGGAACTAACTGCGTTTGCTCGCAATGTTCTTGGCCAAGACAGGATAACGAACACCACGATCAACAATGGGACGATTACCGGCACCAACCTTTTGGGTGGATCCGGCGTGCTCTTCGACTCCGGCTATCGCCTCGTTAATCTTACCAACCCGCGTGAATTCGGCCTCTCAGCCTCGTTCCGCTTCTGACATGAACTGCCCCCGCCGGTCCGAATGGATCGGCGGGGCTACTTGCCCGTCTTGCGGTTATGCAGGATGGGCGGCCGATCCGGAAAGACGTCGGGGCTGAGCGCCGTCTTCGCGCCTGAGGTGTCGGGCGGGATGAGCAGGCCCACGTCGTCCCAATTGTACAAGTCCGTGGAGCGATAGAGCCGGATACCCCAGCTTTCCGGAGTGCCCTTGCCGGTCGTGAACTCGTTGTTCTCGCCATACCATTGAAATACGCCATCGACATGGATGAGCCAACCGGCATGCGCCTGGATCGGTTTTCCCGAGGTGTCGACTCAAAGCTCCCCCGACTTGAAGCTGGTTCGCCGTGCAGCAGCAGTGGTGTTCTGGGCTGACGCTGGCCCCGCCAGAGCAAGCACAAGCCCGCAGGCGAAACCGGCTTTGATCGGCTCTCGTCTTGATAGTCGCATGGGGTCCTCCCCTGTTTTTCAATGCGCGCGCACGCCTGGTCGCAGCGGTATGTCGCGGTAGGGACGCAGGACGACCGGCCCGATCAGGCCGGTGCCTGTCAAACGCTTGGCCCCCTCACCGGTGGCGGACTCGACCGCATTGCGCAGCGGTGTCGCGACCCGAACGACGATCCGGTTCGATCCGCCACGCAGATAGGGACCGATATCGATGCGTGAGGTGTCCTGAAAGCCGCTTGGCGGAACCGCGCGTCCATTGACCTCAATCCGGAAGGTGTCGACCACCCGGCCCAGATCGAGCCATGCTCCGTCACGTCGCGTCCAGGTGGCAGGAAGCGCAACCTCGGCCGTGTAGAAGCCCAGCCCGGCCTTGTCGGCGTGCCCCAGCGCGTCCCAGCCGGGCAGAGCATGATCCGTATCCGCCGTCACCGCGAGCTCCGGAAGTTGCCGACGCAGCGTGTGATCGAGGCCCGGCAGGTTGGTCTGGTCCGGCGTCCAGCTTTCGATCTTCAGCGTCCAACGGTCCAGGGGTATCGGGGCGGTCACGCCGCCGACCGATGTCACGACGGACGAGCCATTCGACAGGCGCGTTTCGAAGCGCCCCGGCTGCTCAGTGCGCAACATCAATGCCTTGCCCTCTCGGCGCACGGTGCCGCCATCGGCACTGACGGCGTGCAAGGCTTCGCTTCCGTCCACCCGTCCGACCGCGATCAGCCGCACGTCGTTGGGCGGGATGGCGACGGGGATGCGCACCTGCGCCCCGTTCCCTTCGTACAACGCGAGCGGACGCAGCACGCCGGTCCAGCTATCCAGCTCGGCGGGCGTCCCTGCCCCTGCAAGCGCCAGCGTCGTGGAGATGGGGCGCGTACCCTGGTTGAACAGCAGGTAGTAGTCCGCATCGGCGCTATGTCGGCGGACTGTGAGGATATCGTTTGCATCGTCAGCGACGACGGGACTTGCCGCCGGGGTCACGCCGAGTTCGGCCAGCGCCCGCGTCGCCTGCGCCTCGCCTGCGACGAAGCGGATGCACGATCCGGGCCGCGCGGCCTGCGCCTTCAACTCGGCGACGATGCGCGCCAGTTCGGCGTCGCCGCCGCGAAGCCCCGACAGCCCCGGCGTCCGTCTGGGCAGCCCCCCGATCACCACCAGCGGCACGCCATGGCGTAGCACGGTGTCACGGATGCGCGCCAGGCTCTCGACCGGCATCACCGTCTGCTCGTTGAGCAATATGGCCCTGAACCCCGGACCATCGGGCATCCACACGCCGTCACGCACGACACCTGCCGCCTGGGCGGTCAGATAGGAAGGGCTGACATATTGATAGGTGAAGCCCGCCCGAGCCAGCGGCGCGGTGGTCGTCGGCATCTTCGACAGGCCCGGATATCCGGTGAAGGCAGTAACATCGGGCGCGATACCCTTCACTCCGAAGTCATGCCAGAACACGGCGACGTCGTAGCGCGCACGCCCTTGCCGCAGCATCAGTTGCAGCCGCGCCAGATGATCGTTGACGAGGCGATAGTCCGGCCATTGTGGCATGCGCGGCCCAAAGGCTTCCGAGAATTGAGTGTTCCCGTCGAAGCTGTTGCCTGGCCACTTCGCGCGTGGCCCGCTACCCGGCGGCGTCGTGAGATAGGGGAAACCATGCCAGACAAGCTGGTTCACGCCGCCGGCATAGGCCTTGTACACCCAGTTCAGATTGGCGTTGTTGCCTGAGCGGCCGAACGATCCGCCGGTCCCCTGCGCGATCGTGAACGGCTTGCCCCCGGCCGTGGTCGCCCAGGTGCCGCCATCGATCGGGCAGCATTCGGTTGAGAGGAGTGCCTCTACCGTTCGCAACTGCGCGCCGGTGCCGATAACCTTCCAAAGCTCTGGATTGTTCAGGAAGTTGCGGTTCTCGCCCTCCGGGATATCGGGAAGCGCCGCGAGGTCGGCGATCTCCATCGGCCCACCTTCCACTTGCAACCGGGTGGTCATCCCGAGGCCGTGTGCAAAACGGTTGTAGGGCGCTATATGGTTGGCGCCGTACAAGTCCGAAAACGTCTGACGGTAATCCTCGCGGACGCGCTCACCAATATCGGCGAAGTCGAAGAACCCCTTGCGTGCGCCCACGTCTCCCCGGACCAGCATGGCGAGGTACGACTTCAGGTCGTAGCCACGGCGGACCGCGAACTCGGCCAGAAAGGTCGAGGTCCACTTCAGGCCGACCGACGGCTCGAAACTGTCTTCGAACAGGGAACTGCCGGGGCGCCTCCGGATCAGTGCGCGCAGACGCGGGTTCAGGATGGTCTTTCCGTAATAATCAGTCACGGCCTGCGCGCCCGCCGGGCCGATATGATCGATGACGTAGTTCGGGCTGGAAGCGCTCAGATGCTCGACCTTCTGCCCGTCGGCGGTTTGGTAATAGGCGATGATCCACCAGGCCGCAGGGCCGGCAGGCGCGGTCCAGTTCAACTTGCCGCGCGCATCGACGTTCGCCGTGAGATCCACCACTGCCGCCGGATCAAGCAGCCTCACGCTGCCCGTCGCCGGACAGTCCGCCGATGCGCAGCGCACCGCCTGCACCGCGACCAGCGTACGAGGCGCACCCGGCTCCACCTTCTCGTCAGGCGACGGCGGTGCATCCGCGAACACCGCACCCGGTGCGATCCGCGCGTAGCCTGCGACCAGCTTCTGCTGCGCTGCCGGATTGTCGAGGTTCGACACGGTTGGCATGCTGGTGGGCCAATGCGGCCCGACCATGACGTCGACTCGCATGCCGAGGTGACGGGCATACGTGAAGATCGTTTCCAGCGTGTCGGTCCACGCTTTCGAGCCGAAGCCCCGCTCCTTCAGGAAGGCAGTGTCCCTGCCGATATCGCCGGGCACGGGCATCGCTGCGACCTCCACCCCGCCAGCCCCGGCGCGAGCCATCTCGTCCAGTTCTCGGCGCAGTTCCACCGGATCGACAGCAGCGAGCGGAAGCCACCAGCGGTACAGCGGGCGTACGGATTTGGGCGGAGTTAGAAAGGATTGTCGGTCGAGTTGTGACACGCGGCTCGGTGGACGGGCGCTCGCGTGCGAGACGGGGCTGGCGGCAGACAGCGCCAGCAACCACAACATTCCCCAGCTGACGTTGCTATGCTTGCGTGCTTTCATGCACCTGTCATAACTGAAATTATATAGAACGTAACCGTTCTATTTTGCGTGGTGCCCCGAACTGTCGGAATGCCTGGGTCTGGGTGGAAGCCGCCGGTTGCGAGCGACCTGAGTGGGCTGGCAAGCGTTTGCCACCACATTCTCGATGACGGGAGAAAGCTGATCCGGAGCAAGCAGGGCATCGTCACCGCTCCCAGCGACAGGTCCGACGGAAGTGCCGCGAAACGTTGTAGAGCTTCTCCAGTTGCGAATCATTCTGCACCGCGAGCCAGCTGATCATCCTAACACTGCGCTTGGAGCGTCAAACGGCGCGCACCGGTGGGCAGCATGCCTTGTAGCCGATGGGTCGGCGCAGCCAATGGTCTCGACTGAATCGGCCAGATGTGGCGGAACGAAACAGGACGGTGTAGAGTTGATCAGCGATTTGATCGGGTCCTACTTGGGCTTAGGCCAGAACCGGTCGGGAGAAGACAATGAACGAGTACATGCTCGAGCTGGTCGGCCCAGAGGACGCGGAGATCACGTCCGCCGATCTCGGACGCCGTGCCGCCCGCCTGCGTGACGCTCTCGGCATGACACCAGAACAAGCCGCCGATAAGGCCGGAATACAGACGTCGGTGTATCTGAGCTTCGAGAGTAATGGGGAAGCATCGGTCTCCGAGATGCTTGCGATACACCACGCTCTCTCGCGGGGAGGCCTCGAAGAGCTTTTCTCCACGCCGAGGTTCCACGATATCGCGGATTACCAGTCTTATCTAGAACGGCGCAAACGCGCATGAAGCGTTGGCCCACAATCCATCGGGTCGATGTCGCGATCGATTTCGGCAATGGTCCTGAACCGCTGGGCATTGCCGTCGGCGAAGGACCAGCAATCGCGTTCCAATATCATGAGGCGTTTGTGGCACGGGGGCTGCAGGCTTCGCCTATCAAGCTGAAGCTCGGGCCTGGCCCAAGGACGGGCCGCGCGAGTTGGACGGACTCCCCGGGATGCTCTTCGACTCGCTAAACACCATGTCACGGTCGCGCTTGGCATCCGCAATCTCGTTGGATGCCCGGTCAGCGTCACGCTTGGCTGAATCCAGGTCGGAGTGGCTGAAGGCAAAGAAGGAGTGCCTAGGGATCGGCTTGCCTCGCTTTCCGTAGATCGGGAAGCTCGACTTCGAGCGACTGTGCCAGGACGAGATCCGGCCTTTGGCGCTCTTCAAATCGACATAGGCGTCATCCACAGCCTCCTTGGCAACCGCCATTCTGGCCTTCATCTGTCCAAGCTCGGCATAGGTCGCCTTCAGTTCGGCTGGATGGTCGCGGATCAGGGTGGCATTTTCGGAATCCAGTACCGCGGCTCTGGATCGTGCTGCGACGAGATCAGCGATTGGCGCGCATGGGAGCGTCGAAGCGCTCCTCCAGTTCGGCTGCAAGTCGTTCGCGCGCGTTCTCCAACTCCGATTGCAAGTGCGCAGTCGGGAAGGCGAGTGTCGCTTCGGCGATCTCCGCACGCCGGGCCACGCGCTCGTGCATTCGGAACCGCACTTCATCTCGTGCCGACGTGAACAGGCCAGTAATCCAGTTCATGCTTCTACCAGCCCGATGTCCCAGTGCCCGTGCTATCTTTGGCGGGCGCTTGGCTGCCGAGGTGCAGTGCCTCCATGTTACGTGGAACTCCTTCTAGCATCGGCGTGTCGGGGTACTCAGTGTCGTCGAGGATGTTCCGCGCGCTCGCGACTTTTCCAGATCTCGTTCACCAGGATAACGGGATGCCGCAGGCAGCCGATGCAGATACAAGCGGCGAGCGCCATCACGCCACGAGGGGATTCACCTCAAGATTAGTCAGCGGGACCGTGACAGTGACCCGCAGGCCTTTCGGCAGCCAGTCGAACTCAGCAGTGCCCTGTAGCTGGCGTTCGAGACTGGATCTCAAAAGGAGTGATCCAAAGCCCCGGCTGGTCGGCGGAGTCATAATGGGCGGGCCATCCAGCTCGCTCCAGACCAGCTTGAGCTTGTCGCCGATCACTTCCCAGACCGCATCAATGCGTCCTTCCATGACAGACAGAGCACCATACTTGACGCTGTTCGTAACCAGTTCGTGGATTGCAAGGGTGAGCGCCTCCGCGGCATCCGATGAGAGCGCAAGGTGCGGCCCACTGAAGCTCGCGCGGTCTCCACCACTGCTGTACGCGGCAACCTCCTTGGTGAGGATCTCCCTCAGGCTCACCTGACTGGCAGCGCCCTCCAAAAGGTCGTTGGCTCGCACCAGCGCCTGCAGCCGCTCCAAGATCGTCTTCTTGTACGTGCTTACATCGGTCGCTGGTGTTAGCATGATGGCAGCCTGGACCATCGTCATCAGGTTCCTTGCCCGATGATGAACTTCGCGGCTTATCAGTTCCTGGCGCTCGTCAGCCTCTTGCAGCCGGATCAACGCAACGCGCTCGTCCGTGACGTCTTGGGCGATGCCGCCAACCTGCACGATACGACCGCCCCTGTCGCGGACGGGAAAGCCGCAATCCTTGATCCAGCGGACTTCGCCGTTCGGGCGAACGATCCGGTAAACCACCTCCTTCGCCTCGCCGGACGAGGCAATCGGAAAAGCCAAGAGGGCGGCGTCGAGGTCGTCGGGGTGGACCGAATTGATCCAGCACGTGGGATCGTTCAGCATCTGCTCGGCAGTGACGCCCCAAACCCGCTCTACGGCTGGGCTCAGGTATTCCAGTGGGCGGTCCAGCCCTCGTGTCAACCACAACACATCCTCGCTGTGGTGCGTCAGCGCCCGGAACCGCCGGCCATCCTCAATCAACCCGAGGAAAGGATTGAACTCTTCCGCGTTCATCTGCCCGCCCCTTCGTGCCCTCAAGGCAACAGCCATTATCAGAGTTACAGAGTGTTGCCGAGTGGACAGATGGGCATTACATTTATGTACCTTCCTTGTTGAAAGGCTTTATCTCTGCACCCCGGCGAACGTGCGGGCGCGACGTGGAAGGATACGCAACCTAAGGATGCTCTGGTTACTGATGGTTGGTGGCAGCGCCTTGGTGATCTGGTCCATCGAGACGGGTTTCACCATCTCTCGCCGTGTGCGGATCGCGATGGCGATCTTGGGCTTGCTTCTCCTAACTGGCGGTGCGCTCTTCAATCCGTCGCCCTGGAGCATGCAGTAGACGCCCGAATCTGCGCTTGCTACCTCGATTCAGGCGCGCCGCCTGATAATCAGCCAGCGACCCTCACCTGAGATCAGTGATGTAGCGGACAGCGGCCTCGTCGACATGCTTCAGGCGGTAACTTGCTCTTTATCCGCCGCATCCAACACCTCGCAACCTTGGCGGCGAGTTGATCAATCCCGAACGGCTTGGGATGGAAGTTCGCACCCGGGTCGAACACGCCGTTATGAACCATGGTGCTACGCATGTAGCTGGTCGCATAAACAGCCGATCAGCGTTGCGACGTAAGCATCAGCGCTCACGGTTGACCTTTCTCAACCAGCAGCGCCTTCTTCTTCCAACGCCAGGTCGCGTAAGAGTATGTGCAACTCGCTGCCGCTTAGCCGCGCCGGATCAAAGCCACTTGACGAACCGACTGCCGCGAAGCGGTGGGCATGCTCGGGGGAAAGGCCGATGAACCCCATTGCCCAATTCGGAAAGCTGCGCTCATCCTGCGGATCAAGCGAGAGCAGCGAAACCTCGCCATGGCGTTCGTCTTGTTGGATCCTCTCGAACGTCGCTTCGATCGCTTCCAGAGAGCCTTCCAGAACTTGAGCGAAGCATCCGGCATTGAACAGCAGCGCTCCGGTGATCCCATCGCGCGCGTTGTTGACTCGGCTTCTCTCAAGGATGTCTGCGACCTCGGTGCTGAACGTCTCTGGCGTTTCAGACACATGATTGCGGCTGTAGTAGACCAGACGATAAAGCTGAGACATCAGCGCCTCTCCAAGGTTGGTTGAGATTGCAGAAAAGCGAACAACTTGGCCGTGTCCATCGGCTTGCCGGTCAGATATCCCTGCACGTGGGTGCAGTTCTGGTCCTTGATGCGGCTGAGCTGTTCAGGCGTTTCAACCCCCTCGGCGGTGATCGCCATTCCAAGGTTGCTGCCCAGCCCCGATACGGCGCGCAGAATGGCCTGACTGTCAGCATCCGAACCGGATACGAACGAGCGATCGATCTTGATCTTGTTGAAAGGAAACTTCTGCAAGTAACTGAGCGAGGAATAGCCGGTGCCGAAATCGTCCATCGAAATCCGCACGCCCAGGTCGCGCAAGGCATGGAGCGTTGTTAGGACATTCTCAGTATCGTCTAGCAGCGCGCCCTCGGTAATCTCGAGTTCGAGCAACTCCGGAGCGAGGCCTGTGCGTTCGAGCACCGATGACACCGTCTTCAGGAGCGTGTCAGCCTTGAACTGCAATGGAGAGACATTGACGGCAACGACGTAATCGCCGGGCCAGCTAGCCGCTGCCTGACAGGCGGTCTGCAACACCCAGTCGCCAATCTTGACAATCAAGCCGTTCTCCTCCGCGACGGATATGAAGCTGAGCGGGGGCACGCTACCTCGAACCGGATGGTTCCAGCGCAACAAGGCTTCGAAGCCGATCACTACGTTGGTTGAGAGATCGAGAAAGGGCTGAAAGTGCAATTCGAACTGCTTCAGTGCGAGAGCCCGCCGTAAATCGATTTCGAGTTCCCGGCGCTCGTGCAGAGAGGCTTCCATGCCGTTCTCAAAAAAACGATAGCGTCCACGACCTGCGCGCTTGGCTTCGTAGAGCGCCAGATCGGCATTGCGAATGAGGTCGCGTGCCTGCCCTGATTGAGCCAATGCCACGCCCACGCTGACGCCGATGTTCACGGTGTGACCGTTGAGGACATAGGTGCGGCCGATAAGGTCGACCAAGCGCTGCGCCAACTGCTCTGCTTCTTGAGGCTCATCTATGCCTGTCAGCAGGATAACGAACTCGTCTCCTCCGAGCCGAGCAATGATGTCTCCCTTGCGGCATGCCGAACGTAAGCGATCACCAACCTTGCTCAGCAGATTGTCGCCCACCTGATGACCAAGTGTATCGTTTACGATCTTGAAGCGGTCGAGATCCAGGCACAGCACTGCGACGAACTTCCCGCTGTCGGTCTCCTCAACCAAGGCCTTCTGCAGTTCGGCCATGAACGCATTGCGTAGCAGCAATCCAGTCAGGTCATCGCGCTTGGCGAGCTCGGCGGGTACCGTCCTATCTGGAACAGTCCAGCAGCTAATACAGATGCCACCGTCTCCCATCGGATTGAGCAGAGCCTCGAAGCGCTCATTCTTTTTCGAAGTAAGCCGGGCGCTGGATGGACCCGCAATCACCGCTGGGCGCGAGAAGTCCTTGAACAGATCCGCGATGGACGAGCCGACAATCCATCCGCCGAGACTGGCTGCGGCAGTCGCGTTGGCGTAGATCACTTGGCTATCGGCATCAATGACCAACACAGGATGCTGCAGCGAATCGAGAATGCGTGAGGAGGACGTCGCCTCAAGCTCGCAAGTTTGGGGAAAGCTTTGGTTCAACAACGCGCAACTCCGTACGTCCTGAATCCAAACGTACGTGGGAAATGCGAAAACTAGCTTAATGCCGTGCTTTTCCGATGCGTCTGCCGTGACCGCCGAGTGTGAGATCTAGCGTTTCGCTGGCAACCAGCCTTGAGTAGACGTCCGAGCTAGGGACTTCAAAGGCGCACGACCCACAATCGGTCATTCAGTACCTGATGAGGTTCCTAGTTGGTCACTTGTTAATGTGAGCGGATGGGAGCGCCAGGTGATAGTATCAACCAGCGAGGCTCGCCGTGAGCTGCAATGCTGTTCGCTGGAAGGGTATAGGTGCACGAGGTCGCAGCCACCGCGCAGCAACGAAGCCGGAGCCTCTCCAAGGTCGACTGCTTGGGATCGAACGATGTTGCAGGCCCAAGAAACGCCGTGAGGCCTTATACAAGACGTTATTTGCCGGAGACGCTTCCTCCTGCCCACCGAGCGAGGATCTCGCCCGTGGCGGCGTTCTCGATCGCAACCTCGTCGAAGGTCGCGCCGACTAGGCAGGTCGGCCGCTGGTCGGGTCCTCCGGGCTGGCGACAGCGGATTGCACCGCCGCCGGGCAGATCCGTCAGCTGCCCCTCAAGGCGGACTCGAAAGCCCGAACCCGCCCGCACCGCCTCAGGCGTCGACCGGACGACCGCGACGTACGGCTCACCGTCGCGGCGGTCCTGACGGGCGCCGCCCGCGCGAAAGACCTTCGCGATCGCTAGGGTCTGACCTGCGGGTGTCGCTGGCTCGCTTGCTGCGCCAGGCGCTTCGCCCGTTGGGCACGTCTCTGAGCTTGTCCAGGGTTTAGGTATCCAAAAGCCCTCGATCGCCTCTACATCTGCTGGCGGTTTCACGCCGAGCCAATACTGCGACGGCCAGTGCGTGGAGGTGACTTGCAGCCTCAGAGCACTCCGATCCGCATCGTACCGCCAACCGGTGCCGGTGGCGTCTGTCTCGCTGAGCTGTCCCATGCAGCCGAAGGGAAGTGCAAACGTGAATGTCCGGCCTGCGAGTTGCGCGACCTCGGCTGGCACAGCGCGGTCACTCGCAAAGGCGTCGACGCTCGCGGCAACAAGCGCGAGCAGTCCAGCGCGGTCTAGCTGCTCAGGCGCAGGCTCAGGCTTTACCAAAGCCGGCTGCGGAATGGCGGTCACCGACGCCACAGGCGTTACCATGCGCGCAGGCGCCGGTGCGACCGAGCGACGTCCGGTGACAAAGCCAGCGCCTGCCACGACCACCAGGGCCAGCACACCACCGGCAAGGGCGAGACGGCTGGTGCGGGGCGTCGGTTCCTTCATGGACTTCACATAGCAAAGTCCGGCAAAGGTATCACCATGACATCGCCAATTGCCTTTCACGTTCGGCATCCCGAGTGAGCGCAGACCAGATCCTCACGCTCACAGTGCTGGTCGCTGTCATTGTGGCGCTCATCTGGGATCGGGTTCGATCAGACGTGGTTGCGCTAACCGGCGCAGCGGTACTGCTCGTCTCCGGCGTTGTCCGTCCTGTAGAGGTGCAAGGAGCATTCGCGAGCCCCGCAATCATTGCCCTCGCCTCGCTGTTCGTGATTGCTTACGCACTCGAGCTGTCGGGACTACTCGACCGCGCGATTATCGCTGCGGTAGGTATGTGCCAGCGGATGGGGGCTGCCGGAATCTGGCTGATGCTGGGTGCCATCGGATGCCTGTCGTGCTTTCTCAACAGCACTCCCATCGTCGTGCTCGGCGCACCTGTCGTGCGCGACGTGGCGACCGCCCTTAGGCTACCGCCTAAACGCTACCTGATGCCCCTGTCCTACATCACCGTGCTTACCGGCTGCTGCACGCTGATCGGCACCTCCACCAACCTCCTCGTCGACGACATGGCGCGCATTGCGGGACAACCGCGGTTCGGCATCTTCGAGATCACGCCCGTAGGCCTGCCGATTGCGGTTGTGGGTGCGCTTTACCTATTTCTTTTCAGCGGCAAGCTGATGGGGCGGAGCCTCGCCGAACCGGCCGAGCCGCATAGCGGACATATACAGGTCGACAGCGCGCAAGTTGGGGACGCCGACCTTTTCGCGCAGCAGCGCCCGTTCCAGCCTCGTCATGCCGCGATCGCGGCGATGGTCTTCATCGGTGCGATCGCCGCCGCCGCTCTCAACTTCGCGCCGATCGCAGCGACTGCCTTCGCGGGGGCCGTGCTGCTGATCCTGCTGCGCGTCATTACGGCGGATCAGGCTTATGGCGGCCTGCGTCCGCAGATCCTGATCCTGATCGCCGGCATGGTCGTAATCGGCATCGCGATGGAGGAAAGCAAGCTCGCGGGCCTCGCGACCGAGGCGCTGATCGGGTCGCTTCATGGCGTCGGGCCGCTCACTGCGCTGATCGTGCTCTACCTGGTGACCATGGTGCTGACTGAGTTGCTCTCGAACGCCACCGTGGCGGTCCTGATGACGCCGATCGCGGTCGCACTGGCGGAAAGCCTTGGCGTCAGCGCCCGCCCGTTCCTCGTCGGCGTGATGATGGCGGGGAGTGCGGCGTTCGCCACGCCGTTCGGCTACCAGACGAACGTCATCGTCTACCAGATGGCAGGCTACCGCTACATGGACTTCATCCGAGTTGGGCTGCCATTGAACCTCCTCACATTTGTCGTGGCGGTCGCGGCGATCCATATGTTCTTTCCTTTTTGATTATGACAGGAAACGGGTCGAGATCTTGAAGTGACCGCGTCGTACGCTTCAGGTCCGCTCGAACGGGCGTCTAGAAGTCGGCTTCAGTCGGCAGCCATCAGCCACCAGCCACCAGCCACCAGCCACCAGCCGGGCCCCTTGCCTGATTGGCATGAATTGCTCGCAAGCTGGTTCCACTCTTATTCTCTTCTAGCGGTGCTACGAGAAGCCACGGGTCCGTCCGGGGTCGTCTTGGCAACTGCCAGTTGTTCAGGAGGCAATTGGAAGATCATTGATCTGGGTCACCAGAGCTGCGACGGTGCGGCATGGACTCATGAGGTGCCTAAATTCGCTCGACGAGCGCCTCTTCGAAGTGATGAGTTGGCTCGTCTTCTTCCCGCTGACGCTATGGCGCACGCTGATGCGGCCATCGGCGATATGGCCTATGCCGATGAGCGGTCGGCGCTGCCCGAGGATGAGCAATACGCGGCCGCTGTCAGCTCGCCGCTGGTCCTGGCGATGGCGCCGCATACCGCGCACGACTTTAGTACCGCGCTAGGACAGACCGACGCCATAATCGCCAACAGGTACGGGTTGGCCGCACTTGTCGACAGCGAAACAAGCGCGCTGCAATAGCGATTGTTGGCGTTCGCAACGTTCCCGTTGGCCTGTCGGTTCAGTTGCTTCGTCGGCGAGGCTTGGAGATGATGCGCGGCGCGCTGCGCCTGCCCTTCTTTGATCAATGCCACCCGGCGGCGGCGTTTCGCCCTGATGATCAGCCTTGGAACAATGCCGGGCTCTGTGCCGCATCCTGCAGCTCATATCGTTAGCACCGTCATGGCCGCAGCGACGCTTTTGATTGATCGTGTTTTGTCTAACGGAGAAGTTAATTCGTTCGCGAGCGGCAACCTGAAACGCACACTGATGCCGCTCACGAATTGCTGAATCCCATGCCGCACGACATCGATCCGAAGATCCCCATCGAGCGCGCTGATAGGTGGAGCGGCGCCGATGCACTCGAATGCCTCAACGGAAATCGGAGCGCGTCTGAGCTACTGAACGGCATCGAGTTTACCGGCACCAAGAAGAGGCGACTGCTGCCGGTCAAACTGGTGATCGAGCGCGCTGCAGCGGGCGTCACCACCTTTGACCTCACCCGCAGAAGCGGCGTCGGAACAACCCGTATTGCCGCAAGGCTCGAGCAGAACGCCGTTCCGCAGCTGGCCTCCGGCCTCTGGGAGCGGACACGCGCCGAGGAACTCACTCTTGGCATGGGCTGGTAACCAAAACGTCCAAGACGATGCATACGGTTGCCGCACAGAGGCAGTTAGGATTTTGGTAGAGGAAAATCACCTATGACACCAGCGATGGACTTCAAAGACCTTCCGACCTTCGTTCCAAAGAAGCAGAAGCTGCTGGCAGCAATCCTGCTCCTCATCGAAGAAGCCTCCAGCTTGGGGCTGAAGCTCACCACGGGTGAGATCGTGAAATCGCTGTTCTTGGCCGACGACCGGCACCTCGCAGAGTTCGGCCGTCCGATTACGTTCGACAACTACATTGCTATGAAGAACGGGCCGGTGGGCGACACCGCCGTCGATATGCTGAACAATAAGCCAAACATCCGCTGGAGCGACTTCGGCGTCGAGCAAGCCCCATGGCTCCGGGAACAGGACGGCGATCTCTCCTACTTCCGCACGGCCGGTATCACTGCAGATCGGCGTAAGCTGTCACCCAGCGATATCGACGCACTTAATGCTGCGCTCGATCACGTTAGGACGGTGGGGTTCGGAAAAGTGTCAATCGAGACCCACGCCCATCCCGCCTGGGCTGCAGCCTGGTCGGGTAAAGACGAGGGCGATCGCGCAGCGGCGATGGACTGGCGCGACTTCCCGATGATCGACGCCGCCACCGCGACCGACCTCGCCATAGCATCGGCGAATGTCGGGTGAACTATGCACATGGCAAGAAGGCGTTCGGGCCGCGAGGAATCCAAGCTGCGCCTGGCGATGTGTTCAGCTGGTACCGCTTGCCGCCGATCGGCAAGCACAAATATCATCTGTGCCTCTCGTTCGACTACGACTTCACTTTTTTGAACACCCCGTCCGACCACGCACACCGTCTGGACATGAAGATCGCCGCTTCGCACATGCGCTTTCTTAAGCCCACAACGACGAACTTCAGTTCGGTCACCTGCACGCACCTGCAGGAAGTTGCGACGGTGGAGCGCTTCCGGTCGTTTAAGCCCGTTCACCTCGGCACTCTCGCTTCGCACGTCCTCTGCGACCTGCTCGATTACATTGTCGGATTGAGGACGACCACGCCTGACGACGCCGAGCGCCTTTCCGAAACGATCCGGCACATGAGGCCCATCTACGCTTCTAGACGCAGTCATCGCTGCGATTGCGTACAGGGCTATACGTGACTGTTATGCATGCAACCGCCTACACTGCCGCCATGGTGAAGCAACTGGGTGAGCAGTGTAAGTGAAAGGATCGCCTGCTTTGAGCGGTTGACTTGCAACATAAGCTACTGCTCAGTATGAAAATTGCTTGCCTTTTCAGATCGGCTTTGAGCGACGTTTCCTGAAAGCTGACAACCTCCTCACATCGCTGGATCAGTAAAGCCTCAGCCTCGCTGAGCGGGGATGCTTCACGGTCTTAGCATGGTGCCGTCAAGCCAATGGCGCACCCGTGCCGGTCGCACCTTGCATCCATCACTCAGCCGCGCATCCAGTATGTTCGGAGGTCATGCCTGAGAGATGCCGCCATCCAGCGGCACCTCTCTAATTGGACTTTGCAGAGCCTTCAGGCGGCGATCGTGCCTTCGTCGCCGCCGTGCCAGTAACGGATTCGCTCTGCGTGGACCTTGATCATCACCACGCCGGGCGTGTCGATCCCCTCGGGGAAGTAGCGGTCGAGGTCCTTGGTCCAGTGCTCCTCGAACGTGGTCTTGTCGTCGATTAGCGAGGCTGCGCCCTCGACGGTCACGAACAGCGGGGGGCCGCCCAGCATGCCGCCGGCGCCGGTGAAGGTGAGGGTGACGGCCGCGTCGGCACGAATTTCGCTGACCTTGCGTGAGTCAGCGTAGGCGAAGAAGTAGCTGTCGCCGTCGTAGTCCACGTCGCCGTTGTTGCTCATCGGGCGCGAGGTGGTGCCACCGTCCAGGCACTGGGTGGTCAGCATTGCAAAATCGAGCTTGGCCATCTTCTTGGAAACGTCGTGCAGGGTCAGTTCGCTCATGATCGGTTCTCCATCCGGAAAGAGAACGCTTGCCGATGCGAGTCGGGTCCTTGCCCTGTCATGCGGGACACAGGGCATGCAGCGATTGCGGGTTACATCGTCACCGTGGCCTTGGAATCCTGTAGGCCAATATCAGGTCGGGATGATCGACGAGGTGCCCTCAAGCGCGGGCGCGCAAGCGTGCAACGTCGGACAGCAGCTTGCGGTCGGCAAGAAAGAGCGCGGCGGCATAGGCCATGGCTCCCGCGGCGATCAGCGCGGCGGCGCGCCAGGCCGGGTCGATACCCATCGGTAGGGAAAGGCGCAACGCGTGCGTCACCACCAGCATGCATCCGGCCGCGCCTGCAGCGGGTAGGGCAGCGCGCAGGCAGCGGCGAGCGGAGATTCCGGCGACTTTCTCCAGGTACAGCATCGTCAGCGGCGCAGCGACCGCGGCGCGCACGAAGTAGCCGATCGTCGCGCTGATCAGGCCAAACGGCGTGAAGGCCAGCGTGCACAGCAGCGAAAGGACGAACTCGCCCAGGTTCACCAGAAATACGTGGCGGTAGGCGCCTTGCGCGATCAGGGCGCTGCTGCGGAAGTAGGTCAGCGGCGTGAACAGACCGATGAAGCACAGGATCGCCAGCAGCTGCGCGCTGGTCTGCCACTGACGGCCGAACACCAGCGGGATGAGGTCCGGCGCCACAGCCGAAAGGCCCAGGAACATCGGTATGATCGCCACCGAGGCATAGCGGATCAGCCCCAGGTACTCGCCTTCCAGACTGCGGCCTTCGTGGCGGGACTTGGGCAGGCTAGTCAGCGAGACGTTGCCGATCGGGCGCACCACGATCTCGAACAACAGGTCCAGCATGCGCCAGGCGATCCGCAGGTATCCCAGCAGCACCGGCCCCAGGAAGTATCCTACCACCAGATCGACGATGCGCTGGTTGCCCGCCCCCAGCACCGAGGACAGCGCCACCGCCGATCCCTGGCGCAACTGGGTGACGAGTTCGCGCCAATCGAAATTCAGCCGGGGCAGCCAGCGGGTCGCGACCATCATCGCTGCCAGGCTCCACACCGTGCCGACGAGCCGCTGCGCCACCAGCGCCCACACGCCCCATCCGGTCAGCGCCAGGGCGAGCGCGATCAGGCCGCTGACAACGGTGGAGGTGGTGTTGCGCAACGCAAGCTGCTTGAATTGGAACGCGTGGCGCAGGATGCCTTCGTAGACCGCCCCGGCAGCGTAGATCAGGCAGATCGGCGCCAGCGCGGTCATCACCCCACGCAATTCGGGCGTGTCGAATGCATCGGCGAGCAGCGGGGCGGTGGCGATCAAAGCCAGGGTCAGCACCGCGCCGCAGATCAGGCTGGCGAGGAAGCCGGCATGCATCGCGCGCGGCTCCAGTTCGCGGCGCTGGACGAGCACTTCGGTAATACCGCCACGGCCGATGAAGTTCAGCAGGTCGATCACGGCGGTGGCGATGGCGACGACGCCGAACGCCCCGGGACCCAGCGTCCGCGCCAGAACGATGAACACCAGGAGCTGGAACAGGGCCTGCCCGGCAGCGCCGCCCGCCCCCCAGGCGACGCTGGATGCGACCCGCCTGCCGCTCATCGTCGCGCTTGAACGGCGGGGGTGGCAAGGCGGCGGGGGAAGCACAAGACCATGCCGCCTCGTATGCCGGGAAAGCGCGCATCACCTAGCCGCAATGGCTCGGGTCCGGACCAATCGTTCGCACGCGCAGCATGACAGGTGCGTCCGATCAATGCGTTTGCTCTCGACGAGGGCCGCCCGAAACCCCATGTGGCCAGTATGACTGAACCTGAAGACAAGAACCTTACCCATCGTCGTTTCTACAAGGCCGAGCAGGAAGCCAGCTTCGCCGATGCCCAAGGCGGCACCCCGCAGACGCAGGATCCGGCCTATAAGCTCGCCTTCCTCGATTCCGAGTTCCTGCTGCGTGACGAACTGCGACCGGTGCGCTTCCAGCTGGAACTGCTGAAGCCCGAGATGCTGCTGGAAGAGGCGCAGATCGGCTCCACCCTGGTGGTTTACGGATCGGCACGCATCCCCTCGCCCGAGCATGTGGAGGCCGTGCGCGCCACTGCCAACACGCCCGAGCGCGAGAAGGTGGTGGAACGACTGGTCGCCAAGTCCAAGTATTACGAGGAAGCGCGCGGCCTGGCGCGGATCGCCAGCGAGAAGGCGATCGTCGAGAAGGGTATGCGCCAATTCGTGGTCTGCTCGGGCGGCGGACCGTCGATCATGGAAGCAGCCAATCGCGGTGCGACCGATGTGGGCGCGGAATCGCTGGGCCTCAACATCGTGCTGCCGCATGAGCAGGCGCCGAACCCTTACGTCACGCCCAGCCTCTCGTTCCAGTTCCACTACTTCGCGCTGCGCAAGATGCACTTCCTGCTGCGTGCCCGCGCGGTGGCGGTGTTCCCGGGCGGCTTCGGCACCTTCGACGAGTTTTTCGAACTGCTGACGCTGATCCAGACCGGCAAG
>JAAIGE0100713266.1_pt1 | contig 27321 bp, 17 predicted proteins | sample 6487951 | NCBI WGS metagenome assembly JAAIGE01 (sample SAMN13974128, study PRJNA590717) | phyllosphere metagenome | biome: tomato field; feature: multiple bacterial spot infested tomato fields; material: tomato leaves; isolation source: leaves from tomato fields | host: Solanum lycopersicum ...
ACGGTGGTGAACTTCTCGCCACTCTATACCGCCGCCGAACTGGCCGACCAGGTCGCCGATTCGGGCACGCGGCTGCTGTTCACCCTGTCCGCCAGCGCGCTGCTGCCGACCGCAGTACAGGTGCTGGAGCGCAGCGGGCTGGAGCGGCTGGTGGTCGGATCGGTGGCCGGGGCGCTGCCGCCGGCCAAGTCGCTGGTCTATCGGCTGCTGCGCCGGCGCGAGATCGCGGCGCGGCCCGACGATCCGCGGATCACCGCCTTCTCCCGTCTGATCGCGAACGACGGCATCTGCACCGTGCCGGCGATCGATCCGCATCGCGACGTTGCCCTGATCCAGTATACCGGCGGCACCACCGGTACGCCGAAGGGCGCGATGCTGACCCATGCCAATCTGGCGGCAAACGCGGAACAGGTCGCGAGCGAAGTGCGCAAGCTGGGCCGCAAGGGCGTTCCGATCGAAGCCGACATCCTCGATGAAAGCTCGGTGCAGAGGGCGCTCGCGGGCATCGAAAAGGCGCTGGGTGGTCTCGACATCCTTGTCACGATCGTCGGACAGGCTCTCTTCAAGCCACTGCTGGATGTGACCCTCGAAGAATGGGATCACGACCAGAATCGCAATCTGCGCTATTTCTTCGTGACTGCTCGTGCGGTTGCGGCATCGATGATCGAGCGCGGTACGGGTGGCTCGCTGGTCTGCATCGGTTCGGTCGATGGAACGGTAGGGTCGCCGATGCATGCTCCCTATGGCGCGGCAAAGGCGGGGCTCATGCATCTGGTCAAATCCATGGCGGCGGAGTGGGGCCGCAATGGCATCCGCGCGAACGCCATCGCGCCTGGCAGCATCACCACGCCGCGCCTACCGGAGACGGACCAGTCGCGCATGCTGATGGAGCAGAGCGTGCTGCCCATCGGCCGTTCTGGCACCACCCGCGATGTTGCCGGCGCCGTACTCTTCTTGGCTTCCGATCTTTCCGCTTATGTAACCGGGCATACCCTGTACGTAGATGGCGGCTGGATGGCGGCGAACCATTTCGATCCACGCGTCCTGGCGATCAAGAAAAGCAACGAGTAGCTCGCAGCCGTCAGCACGGCAGGAGAACGTCCAGGAATTCGGCAATCGTCGCTAGACAAGTGCCAAGCGCATCGTGGTGCGGCCAGTGTCCACTCTCGGGTAAGCGCAGCACTTGCGCGTTGCCGACTATGTGGGCCAGTCGCTCCGGCACGGGCGAGGGCCAGCTGCGATCTCCAAAAATCAGAAGCGTCGGACAGGCAACGCGACGCCATAGCGCCTCGGCTTCCGCTGGCTCAAGCTCGGGAAAGGGCCATGCCGACAGATAGGGATCGTGCTTCCACCGCCATCCGCCACGGCAACGGCGAACACCGTGACGGGCAAGATGCGACGCTTGGGCAGTGGTCAGAAACGCATGCCTCAGCGCCATCCGTTCCGCCGCTTCAGCAATCGAGGCGAGCAGTTGCGGCTCCTTGATCCTTGCTTGGTCGCGCTCGTCGAGCCAGCCGCTTAGCCGCTGGTCAATGGGCATCGCGGCACGAGCCAAGTCAGCTTGCGCGGGTGCACCGGTTGCTTCGATTGCAACCAAACGGCTCACCAAGCTCGGCATCGCGCCTGCAAACCGCAAGGCGATGTGCGCGCCTAGCGAGTGCCCCAACAGCACGGTCGGACGATCCTCCGAAACGCCCAAGGCATCGCACAAGGCGACAAGATCGGACATGTAGGCGGCATGGTCATAGCGCCCATCCTCAGACCAGGCGCTATCGCCATGACCGCGTAGATCGACAGCCACGACATGATAGCCTTGACGAAGGAGCGCGGCGACCGCGTCCCAGCTGCGCGCGTGATCACGGCTGCCATGGATCAGGATCGCCAAGGGGGCGCCGTCACGCGGCCACTCCCAACAGGCCAGACGCATCCTGACATTCAGGAATATGCGTCGTACCGGTTTCGGAGTGCGATCACCCTTGGCCGGCCTCGGTGAGACAGTCGCTTCGCTCATCGTATCCATGCTTCGACTAAGGGCATGGTAATGGGTAGATGCAATTGGCCCATACCTAATTACGCGTGAACGTAATCGAGAAGCGCCTGCGAAAAGCAAGCGAATGCTTGTCTCGCCGGTTCGCTCAGAATATGGTCGTGCATTGAGGGCAGATCGGAGCAACCGGCGCCTCGGCACGCGGTATCATGCATGCAGGAGAGAGGACATGGGTTCCGATAGCACATCGCCGTCAAACCGGTCTCAAGGTCGCGGCAGCGTGAAATCCTGCCTGCGTACGCTGGATGTAATCGAGTACTTCATGCAGGCACAAGCCCCGGCACGAACGATCGAGATCAGTGAAGCTCTGCGTATTCCCAATTCCAGCACGGACGAGATCCTGCGCACGCTCGCGGCAGCGGGTTACCTTAGCTACAATCAAGCTACAAAGCTTTATGCGCCCTCTTACAAGTTGGTGTCGAATGCACGGGCGATTGATAACAGCTTTTTCGGTCGCGGACGTGTGCAAGACGTGATGGAGGCGCTGCGGCGGGAGACTGGCGCTACTGTTTTCCTCACGCAGCAAAACGACTTCTGGATGGAGAGCGTGGCCGAACTGGTCGGCGCCTGGACGGCTGTGCCTGGCGAGAAGCCCAAGTACGGCACGGAAATGATATGTTTCGACCGCAACAGCTGGCGCCCCGGCACCAACTTCGCCGCCGCTATGCTGGCACAGCAGTCGAACGTAGCGATCATGCAACTTGCCACCCGGACGCAGAGGATCAGCGTTGGCCCCAAGGGCCCGGCTCTGATGAAGACCCTGGTAGACCGTATCGCCCATACGCGGTCACGCGGATTTGCACTGTGCCGGCGCAAGTCGAACATCCCGGTGGACTCGATCGCGATGCCCTTGCGCGTTCCGCACTCGGTCGCATCCTATGCGATCGGGGTGGTTGGCGATCCGCTGTTTAGCAACGACAACGATGTGAAGCGGATGTTGTCGGCCATGCAGTCTGTCGTCCTTTGTCATAACGACGCCGTGCATCAGGCCAGCGCGCCTAGCCTCCAGTGATCGGCTGCCCATTGTCGAGCAGCGCCTTGATGTGCGCCGCGCACGTGATGCGTGCGATCATCCGCAGCTGCTCCCTGACGATAAGGTCATGCGCGGCGGCATCGCCCGCCGCGATGCAGTCTTCCGGGATCAGCACCTCGTAGCCCAGGTCGGCAGCGATCATGCTGCAGCCAGCCACCGCGACGTTGGTCGATACACCCGCGATCACAACCGCTTCGATCCGCATTCGGCGCAGCATGGCGTCGAGCGCTGTTCCCCCAAACCCGAGCAGCCCCGAACTTCGGCTGACGACAAAGTCGGTCGGCGCGGGAGAGAGCTCGGCGATGATCTCGGCTTCTGGCGTCCCGGCGACTAGGGCCCGGTTCCTGTGGGCCATGACGGTGAGCAGGGTGTTGGCGGGAACGTCGGCGAAGTCGGCACGATGCGCTATGGTCAGGTGCAAGACCGGCCGCTTCACCGCGCGGAACCGGGCCGCGAGTTCAGCGATCCGCGGAAGGATGCCGCGCTGCCGAACCTGGTCGATCAGCCCCTCGTATCCACCCATGCCTTGTTCGACGATGCCGCGTTGGCACTCGCTGATGATCAGGGCTGTATTCTTCGTCATCGTGGGGCGCACCCATGCTGCCAGGCGGGAGAAGCGGCTTCGATCACCGCAGAATACGGCGTATCAGCGTGTCCTGGCGTGCCTCTAGGCTCAAGACTAACGGCCGGTTTCAGAGCTGATCGACATATTGGTCGGTGCCCGGGATCGTAGGTATAAATGGTGAGGCTAGCGCGATGGTGCCTATGCCGGCTTCCTCAATTGCCTTTGCCAACGGAACGTACTGATCGTCCCACAGAGCCTTGGGATCCGAGATCGAAAAGCTCAGGAACACCGCGCGTTCGGTTGTGTCTGTCGGCACGTCCTTGGGGCTGGTGGGGTCCAGCGGCAGCGGGGTTCCGCTCAGCGCAACGTCACCGGGAAGGTCTCGTTGTCTTAGCAGGCCGGGAAGATCTGCGCCCGTCTTGCCGGGTGCCAGATTGATCACGAAAGCAACCACGCCGCCGTAGTGACGATCCAGCGCCAGCTCGATCGGCATCGTGCTGCCTTTCGCGTTGTACTCTGCCTCGAAATTGTAAAAACTGGTGTGGATATGGTCTCGCTCTTGGAACATGCGGCCGTTGGCGTGCAGGTCGTTGACTTGCTTCACCGCCCAAGCGTCCCAGTCCTGATGATGGCCATCCAGAATCCAGTAAAGCGCGAGGTAGGATCCCTTGTCCAGTGGGATGCTCCCCGAGCCGAAACGCTTGTCCTTCTCCGCGCGTGTCGCGACGTAGCGGGCACCCGCAACAGTGTAGGCACCGATCATGCAGCCGCTGTAGAAGTGATCGCGCTCATACCAGCGATTGTAGGCCGCCTGGAAGCCGGGGCGTGGTTCTACCAGGGTGAACAACAGTGAGCCCAGCCTGATGGGGCGCGCGGAACGCGGGATAGATGGCGTGCTAAACAGGGCTTCGCTGGTCTGCATGGCGTTCTTCCTGATTATGGGTGTTGCCGACGGGGGCATGGCTGGCTTGCGTTGCTCATGAAGGCGCGCGGCAACACGCGTCGAAGCCAGTCTTGGTTCGTTCCTGAGAGGCGGAACTTGCTACTGCGGCGCCGTGCGATGCCCCGCCATGGCGCGATAGGAGGGGTGCCCGATGTCAGTCAGTATGTCGAGGTGGCGAGGCTTCCAGCCTAGCTCGCGCAGGGTGCGCGGGCTGCGAGAACGGCTGCAAGCCGCCATGGCGATCAGGGCTTCGAATTTGCCCCAACGCTCAATCCCCTCGGCAAGGTCGACACTGCGCGTGGTCATGCCGAGATCGGCCGCTACGGCCTGCGCAACGGTGCGATTGTTCACCTCGCCACAAACAGCATGGTATAGCGCGCCGCTGGTGCCGCGTTCCACCGCAAGCCTGTACACTTGCGCCAGATCCTCGACATGAACGTTCGAGTAGAGGCTTAGACCAGGGCCCAGATAGGCGACGTCGGCGCTGCGGCCGCCATCGGTGTAGAACATCCGCAAGTGGCCGCACCCGCCATTGCCCCAGACCATCGGCGGCCGGATGACCATCGCCCGGAGCGCCCCCGATGATCCGATCTGCCGGACCATGGTCTCGGTGACGAGGCGAAAACCGAGATACTTCGATGGCGTGAACGGATCGTCCTCGGCAAAGCTGTCCTCGCTCCAGGCGCCATCCGTGCGCTGTGAGAGGAGCCCCGTGCCGCTGGTGAAAAGGAATGTGTGATCCTGTCCGGCCATGCTTCGAAGCAGCTCGGTGACCGTATCAAACTCGTCCTGCAACAAGAGCTGTGCTGCATAGACGGTGGCGTCGTGCTTGCGCATCAAGGCAAGAACGGCGGCCGTATCCGCCAAGTCGCCGCCAACCGCCATGATCCCGTTGCCGGCTCCCGCGGTTTCGGCACTGCGTCCAAGGCATGTGACATGATATCCGCTCGCAGCGAGATGCCGCGCGATGTGCGATCCCAGATAGCCAGTTCCGCCAAGCACAAGTACCCGCATCGATGCATCTCCTTGCAGCGCCATCAGGAGCTTCCAAAGCGTATTGTCAAACTTGCAAAAGAGCGCTCCGGGATATCGGAAAAGTAATGACCGAACCGACCTGCCCATGATTGTGCGCATTGCGCCGGCCTCGCTCAGGTGTTTTGCAGGGCACCGGAAGGCACCCAGAGCGAACAGGAAGATTACATGGCCGGTTCGCGACACTCATGCGGGCTTTGTCAAACCAAGTGCACCAACAGGTAAGGTCGGCAGGGCAGGGCACGTGAGTGCCTCGTCTACGCAAGCCCGCTAGCTCGTTCCGGTACTTGGACTCCTCGCCAGAAGTCATCCGGCTGGTGGTGCTGATGTACGTACGCTTCTGGAGGTGGTGCGTGCGATCGAGGATCGTGCCTCGATCGAAACAGCGCGGCATGTGCGCCAGCGGATCTCCGCGGTCTACTCTTATGTCATGGCTGAGGGCCTTGATCCGACAGCATCGATCCGAGCTGCGCTCAAGCCTCTGATCAAGGGACGGCAACCAGCCGTCGCGACGCCCGAGAACGGACGCGCACTACTGCGGATGGTCGAGGCTGCTCCTGCGCACCCTATGACCAAGCTGGTCTCGCGTATGCTGGCGCTCACGGCATTACGGCAAGTGTGCTGCGAATGACAATGTGGTCAGAGTTGGAAGCGCTGGACCGGGACGAGCCAATCTGGCGGATCCCTGCCGCACGCATGAAGCTCGACCGCAACCTCGACGCTCGGTTCGACTTCATGCTGCCGTTGTTCAGTCAACCGTCCGAGGTGCTGGATACTGCGCGTGCGCGTGCCTCACAGCCGCCTTATGTTCCCTGCCAGCGGCGGTGTCATGGGCCGATCAGCGAGCATGCGGTCGGTCTATGCCCGAACGCGAAAAGCTCCTTCTTGCTCATGCCCCAAGGGACGTCGTCGGTGAGCGCGGCCTTGATGTCTTCAAGCGCCGTGGCGCACGAACTCGCGATGATGTTGAAGCGCTCCAGATGCTTCGCGAGCCGCACACCGTCGGCGCCGATAGTGACCGAGAACAGGCCGCGGTCGTGGCAACGTCGATCAGCTCCCCGGCGTAGACGTCGACTTGTCACGCCCATTGTGTCCTTAGAATAGCGTGAGGTTGTCGAGCTTAAGCGCAATGGTAGTGTCGCACGTCATAAATACACCGACATTACATATGCTGATCTTATCAGCATTTCTCGGCTGAAGCCGGAACGATGCAGAGTAAAAGTAGGTTGTGTTGACTAAGGCACGAACTTTGTCCAGATGCAAGGCAGTTAGGTTACTCCGCGTAGAGGCGCGACGATTTCATGCTCGCGGCTCGCAAAGACTGCTGCCAACGCCATGGCTGCCGTTGACCATGGGGCGAGACTAGCTGGCGACCAGTGCGGGCGCGCCTTTCAAGGGCTGAGCTAAACCTTCTCGGGCGTTGGTAGAACTCCGAGACCTGTCAGTTGTTCACCTTGTGCCGCCCGTTTAGGAACTGCATTTGGGCAAGGCGTCCCTCCACTCCGAGGATCTGACCAGGAGCAGCAACCGCCACTGCCCGTAGGGATCACGGCGCACATGCGCACCTGGCGCTCGAACGGACGCGGGCGGGTTGCGCCTCGCTCCACACTCCGTCCCCGATCCATCGTCGATGTTGAACGGCGGAAGCGCCTTGAGCGTCCATTTTTGAGCCGTGAGGTATCACAACGCAGCTGACAGATCCGCTGAGGACAGCTGCGACCATGAGGACCTAACGAGAAAGTAACGCTTCTCAGCGATTTGAGCTTCAAGGAGGCGTTCATGCGGCTATCGATATCAGCGCGAGTTCTTATCGCCTGTACGGCGATCATTTTGATGGCGCTTGCGGTTCTCGCGGTGGGCCTGACTGTGAGCAATAAGATCCATGACGCAGACGCGCGTATCACTCAGCTCAGCCAAGCTCTGCATCTGGAAGATCAGCTGGACCAAGATCAGCGCCGCTTACGCCAGGACCTAGGCCGCGCAACGCGCGACGTCGAGAGAGGGATGATCGTTTCAGCGGCAGTTTGGAACGATCTGCAGTATCGGGTCGCGCGATTTCGTCGCCAATCGTTGTTGCAAAGACAATTCCTTGCGGGCAAGCTGAAGGAAGAAATAGGCTCAGGACAAGGTACAGGGCAGGCTGCGGCTGAGTTTACCAGCGTTGCAAGCCTACTGATTGCAACAGGTCGGACCGATCGCTTGGCAATCAAGACCGTCATGCCACGTTTCCTGACGGCCCTCAATACTTTGGAGAGTAACCGGAGTGAGGCGAGAAAGCATCTCACCTCCGCTATATGGGGTGCGGCCGACAAGAATAGGCGAGAAAGCCGTCGTGATATCGTATCGGTTCTGCTTGGTGGTCTTGTAATCGTAGCCATAATGCTTGGCCTGACAATCTGGCTGCGCCGGAGAGTCATACTGCCGATCACAGCGTTGGCTGCAAGTTTACGCGAGTTAGAAGCTGTAGGGAGCGACAGGCCCATCCCCGGTTTGAGGCGCGCCGATGAGTTAGGCGACCTAGCTCGTGGGCTGTATGATTATCGCAACGCCGTTGAGAGTCGTCGCGCCGCCGAGCGTCATGCAGAGTTTCTCGCCAATCACGACATGCTTACTGGGCTGGCAAACAGGCTGCTGTTCGAAAACCGTCTTTCTCATGAGCTTTCCCGCAGTGAGCGAACCGGCGATACAGTGGCCGTTTTTGCCATCGATCTCGACGGCTTCAAAGCCATCAACGATCGGCTAGGGCATGCAGGCGGAGATCGGGCCCTCAAGCAAGCCGCAAGATTGCTGTCTTCGTCCGTCCGCGATGATGATCTGGTTGCGCGTATCGGCGGGGACGAGTTCGCAATTGTCCAAGTGGCACAGTCGCAACCGGCAGCAGCTGAAGCGCTGATTTCGCGCATATACAAGAATGCCGCTGGTTCATCAGACGAGGGTGCCGCCATCCAGATGAGCATCGGTGTATCGCTATCAGAGCCGGGTCGCAGCGGAGATGAGCTTCATGAACTTGCGGATGTGGCGCTCTACCGTGCCAAGGCAAGCGGGAAGAACACTGCTCGTATCTTCAACAAGCACTTAAAGGATGAGGAAAGCTTACGGGTACGGCTTAGCAGGGATCTTGAGCGTGCTATCGAAGGCAACGAGCTGCACCTGGTGTTTCAGCCCATTGCCAGTGCTGCTTGGCTAGACACCGTCGCACACGAAGCACTACTTCGCTGGAAGCATCCCGAGTTGGGCAACATACCGCCGGATGTTTTCATACCCATCGCCGAGTCTACCGGTTTGATCGAGCCGATCGGCAACTGGGTTATCGAGGAGGCCATCTGCAGCGCGTCGAATTGGAGCTGTGAGCGCTCTGTAGCGATAAACCTGTCACCCATCCAATTTCGTTCGACTGGTCTTGCAACTCGAATCCGTGACACCGCAAGGCGCTGCAATGTCGCATTCGATAGGTTGGAGTTCGAGGTCACCGAAAGCTCCACTTTGCTGGGACTACACCGCGAAAACGTTCTTGCCACGCTCAAGGAACTGCAGGAGCACGGAGCAAAGATCGTCATGGACGATTTCGGGACTGGTCATTCATCGCTCAGCAACCTCAAGGACTTCTCATTCGACAAAATCAAGATTGATCGTAGCTTTGTTGCAACCATGCACAGCCATCCCTCATCGTCATCAATCGTCAAGGCGACAATCGGCTTGGGCAAGAGCTTGGGCCTCACTATCGTTGCAGAAGGGGTTGAAACGGACAGGCAGCTTTCGAAGCTGCGTCGATGGGGCTGCGACCAGGTTCAAGGCTTCTTGATTGGGAAACCCAAGAGACACGCGGCGAATTCAATGGCGCGGAGCACCGACATGGAGAAATATCAAGCGATCGGGTAGGAGCTTGACGCGCTAGCGGCGCATTGCTTAGGGGTTGGCGTGGCTACCGCGATCCGCCGGCGGCAGATAGTGTTAACTCACGGTCGCGCGTGGCCAACAAGCCGGGTGACGATCAGCGTGCCTGAAGGTCAAACACCGGCTAGGGCAATAGGCTTTCGCTGCTCGGATTGGCCAGCCCAGATACCTGATGCCGAAAGTTGTAAGGGGAACTGTGCGCACCAGCGTCGCTGCGTCGCCCTCCACGCGCAACTCGGCGAGCGTGGGGACCGACGTCGGTGTGCGGCACGATCTTCGCCCCAGACACGCCAAGCAGCGGTGTTAGGTGATCCAACCCGTACTGGCCAATGATGTCTCGCACCTAGATGTTCGGTCCGCGTCTCCGATTGCCCAGACTTGCCCAGCAGGAGCACCCGCGCGCTGTGCTAGGCCCATGCCGAAGCCGTACCTCCCGCACCCGTCGCCAGCGCCATCGGCACGAAGCCGAGCGAGGCGACGAGCGCGGTTATTACGACGGGACTGAGCCGCGCCATCGCGCCCTCATGCGCCGCTTGCGCGCGCTCCATGCCGCGCTCCATCAAATAGTGAATCGACGTGATCTTGACGAGACCGTTGAGGACCGCGATGCCGGACAAGGCGATGAACCCGACCGCGGCCGATATCGAGAACGGCATCCCTCTCAGGAACAGCGCTAGCACGCCACCCAGAGATCGGCGTCCAGACCGCTCATGTTCCGTAATGCAATTAAGTATATAGGGTAGATCATAAGGGCAGACGCACCATGGTGCTAACGCATCAGCCACTGCATTCAAGGGTTTTGGCTGAACGCTCGTTTGGCGGCCGTTTGCAGACGATTCCACCACGAAACCCCGGAACGGTGCGAAGCGCCCAAACCCGGTTATCCCCATTTGATCATTGTTTGCGGGCATGCCGTAGTGTTTCCTCAATGAGCACGATCGTATCCATGATCGGGTGAAGCGAGTTGGCAAGGGACACGATCATGGCGCAGGACACCAAGCAGCGGATGATAGAGGCTGCAGCGTGGTCCCTCCGCACACGAGGCTTGGCGGCGACGTCGTTCACGAATGTGCTGGAAGCGAGCGGTGCAGCGCGCGGAGCAATCTACCATCATTTCCCAGGGGGCAAGGACGACCTTGCCGAGCAGGCGGTGGACTGGAGTGGCCATCGCGTGCGGATCGAGATCGAGAGCATCGGCGCCAGCAGTCCTAAAGCGGTTGTCCAAGAGTTCATCACGCGCATGCGACCCGTCGTGTTGGAGGCCTCAAACGGTGTTGGCTGTGCCGCCGCCATCGTCGCCGCCGAAGCATCGCCAGCCCAGGCCTCGTTGACAGCGGTGGCCAACGCGGCATTCGGATCATGGATCGACGCTTTAGACGGACGGCTTCGTCAATCGGGCGCAGTAAGGGGGGAGGACCGTGCCACGGCGCAGTTGTTGATCGCATTCATGGAAGGAAGCCTCGTCCTTGCGCGTGCCAGCGCTTCAATGGACGCCTTTGACGCCAGCGTTCCCGCCCTGCTGCGCCTTCAATGATGTTGCTCGACTAGAACGGCCAACCGACCCTAACTCTCGACTAGTACGGCCGTACTAGTCGAGATAGCATGACGCTGCTTGATCATGGCCGACGCAAACCGGAGGTATGAATGGCCGCCTACGTCATCTTCTGTCTTACCAACGTTCATGATGAGGAGCGTCTGGCAGAGTATCGCCGCCAAGCGGTGCCGCTGCTTGAGGCGACGCCGGGGCTCAAGTTCTTCGCTGGCCCTGCACCAATCGCCTTGGAAGGGGCGCCGCTGTCAGTTGCCGTGGTCATTGAGTTGCCCGACCTCGATGCGGCAAAGAGCTGGTACCACTCCGAAGACTATCAAAGACTTGCGGCCATCAGGCATGAAGCTTCAACCGGTTTTGCGTTCATCGTCGAGTCCTGGGGCGCTTCCACAAGCTGACCCAGGATCATCGTCAGATAATGGACCGGCGGACACGTCACATATGCCGTGAACGATGATCCCGAAAATGAAACCGAGCGCGACGCGGGAAATGTCCACCCTTCCACCTCCTTCACACTACCCTTTGGGACACGGCCTCCGGCTTTTGCTCGCTCGCCACGCAATTGCTGGCGAACGCCCGCCCGATAGGAGGTGTCTGTTTCGGGATTATGTGGGAGCAATATCACCGCAAGCGGTTGTCGTTCCATGTAGCGGCAGTGCTTCGTTCCAAGGTAGAAAAGGTACCCGTCGCCGGGCCCGCTCGCGAAATAGGAGGTATCAGACTTGATCTGCACGTTTAGCAGTCGGCCAGACGCTCGGCCGGCTGCATCGACAAATTCGATTTGATCGTCATTGCCGACGTCGGCCGTAGGCGTTTCTCGCGAAATTAGCTCAAGACGTGCCATAACAACTGCAATGGCGCCTATGCCTAGGCGCTAAGTTTAATGGTTGCTCGGGCTCGAGTAAAATCACAGCATGAATCCGCGACGGCTGCAGCAAGCAACTGGGTTGTCACAACGGGACTTTTGATGTCTGCTTTCTCAAGAAAGACGTCGTTTGCAGAGTGCAGCCGGAATGTTAGGAAAGTCCCACTTCTCGCCATTTCCACCGTATCGATGCGGGCCGGCGAGGGGCTGACCATCTCATGTGAACGAGTGACCCAAGTCAGGAAGTGAACAGGGCGGCCTAAATGTCGCTTTCTAGGTCATTGCCGCGCCTCTTGATAATTATCGCCGGCTTGGCCTTCATCGCGCAGTCTCCAGCTTGCTGTCGTTACAACCAGCGGGGCGCCGCATAGGATTGCATCGTGCTGGAGCATTGGCGGATATCGCAATATGGTAATCGGACAAGCGCGGTTCGGGCCAGAGATAGTCGGTTGAGACGTAATGTGCGCCGCTCGCCAGCGCGGCTTCGCGCCGGGCGGTATTGTTGGCACGGGCTTCGACTGTGTCCGCATCGGCCCGAGTGCGTACCAGATAGCCGGCTTTCACCGCTGCAGCGATCCGAGCTCCTTCGGCGATTGGGTCGTTGAGGGTGAGGTAGGCGGCTGCGGGCGATGCTTCCTCAGTGTTGATGAAGAACACTCGGCCTTCCAACGACTTGCGCTTGCCGCGGTAGATCGCGACCTTTGCTGGCGGCTCGTCGAGCGCGAAGAGGAACCGATCACGCGCCTTCTCCAGCGTGGGCCAGTTGTTGGCCAGAACCGCGTCACGCAAGGTAGGATAACCGCCCTGTACGTTGTCAGGGACGATCAGCTTGTCTGGCTTCAGGATCGAGCGAATTTCGGCATCCAGGGCATCGTAGGCTGCCTCGTCATAGGGCAGCGCATCGATACCGCCGGGTAAGCCGTGCTGCGCGTCCTTGGCGTTGAACATCAGCAGGATCGGCACGTGGCCGGGGTGTGCGTCAGACCAGGCCTTCACGTCGCGCAGGCAAACGGTGAGCAGCACGCAATGCGTGGCATTGTCGATGCCCGCGATGTGCAGCACCTTGAAGCCGGGCTTGCTAAGGTCAGGGTTGGAAGAGCCCTTGGCATAGTGGCCGCCATGGGGGTCATAGTTGACGTCGATCTCCAATTGGCGCGCCCCGTGGTCAAGCTGTTCGGCCAACGAACGGTGGCTATAGTCCAGTGCATCGGCGATGCGGGGATCGGCTTTGCGAAGCTTCTCCATCGTCTCGACCGGAATGGGCAGCTTGTAGCTGTTGTGCGTGCCCACAGCGGTGATGTCGTTCATCCTGAGCGGTGCAGAAGCGGGCGCCGCAGCAAGAACGGCAGCGATCATCATAGCATGCATCTTGGGCCTTTCGTACGGCATGCCGGATAGGCATCAGCCTATCCGGCATGGCCTTGATCAGAACTTGAACAGTGCCGAGCCCTGGAAATTCCGGCCGAAAATCGGACGCGCCAGGATCACGTTGCCGTCGTACTGACCCGGGATCGCCTGGCCGCCACCGCCTTGGCCCAAGCCCAGCGAGTTGCTCAGGTTGTTGCCCTTGATCGATAGCGTCAGGTTCTCGGTTAGGTCCAGTTGCATGCTGGCGTTGAACACGTCGAAGGCGGGCAGCTTCACGACGTTGGCATCGTCGTTGAACTTGTTCCCCTCGTGGCGCCACTCACCCAGCACGCGCAGGCGATCGTCCCACAAGTGCAGCTGCGGACGCACGCTGAACATGACCTTGGGCATCGAGCTTGGGCGGTTATCGTCGAACGAGGTCGAGATCAGCGCGCCATCCACCAGCGTGTTGTAGGTGTAGTTCTTGAACTTGGGGTCTTGATAGGTGCCGGTGGCCGAAAGCTCGAAGAGCGAGATCGGCCGCACATTCCCTTCCACTTCGACTCCGATCGTGCGCACGTCGCCGTAGTTGACCTCTTGGCGGGTACCGAACTGCGGATCGAGGAAGGTATTGGTGAACTGCACGTCCTTGAACGAATTGTAGAACACCGTGGCATAGAGGCTGCCGAAGCTGTTCTGGAACTTTACCCCGCCTTCGGCCTGCTCGATTGACTGGCTGCGCACGTCGATGGGCAGGGAGCTGTCGCGATACTGGCCAATCTGCGGCAGGCGGTAGCTGTTGGTGTAGCGTGCAAAGATGCCTGCGTTCGGCATGAACTGCCAGTTCGCGCCCACCGTGTAGCTGTGATCGTCGAACGCCTCGTTGAAGTTGTTGAACACGCCCGAGCCGAACGAGACGGTGTCGTCTGCCAAGGTCGTGCGGTCACCCAGATTGTAGTTGCGGACGCGCTCGCTGACGCCCTTGATCCAGATTTTCTCCCAGCGGAAGCCGCCATCAATGCGCAATTCGGGGGTCACCTGCCATTCGTCGGCGATGTAGAAGGCAATGTCGTCGTAGCCGCCAGTCGCGTTGGCGAAGCGGGACTCGTAGCGCTGGATGCCGTTGTCGGTCACCCGGCCAACGATCTGACCCGCCGCGTTGACCGCGACGAGATCGAGAAGACGCGCGTTGTGCGTCACTTCGGTAATGCCAACACCGTCGTTGCGATCGTGCGCCCAGTCCGCCGTGGTGAAGTACGCGCCGATTTTTACGTCATGACGGCCAAAACCGGTCTCGAACACGCGGCCCAGTTCGAGCAGCGCGGTCGCTTCCTCGATCGGGTTTTGGATCGACTGGAAGGTGTTGACGCCAACCAGGCCGTTGCCATTGGCGTTCGCCGGATAAGCGGTGCCATCGTCGTTGTAGACAAAGCGCAGCGTGTTGGGCCCGAACGCGGTATTTGCCGCGGCGCGGATCGCGGGGGTGACGAAGGCCGCCTGCGTGCTCAGGCTGCTGAGGCCGCGTGCGTTGCGGTTCGTCTTGCTGTCACGATAACGGAAGCCGCCGCGCAGCGTCGTCATGTCGTCCAGTTGAACATCGCCCTTCACCGTTAGCTGCAGGTCGCTCGACTGGTTGAACAGGTTGAAGTCGGCGTCGCGGACGCCGTTGGGCGTGCGGATGATGACGTTGCCGTCCTGTGGCCCCGTTAGGGTATCATCATGGCCATTGAAGCCGGGCAGCGGCACGATGTCGCCGTCCGTTTCGCGTAGCAGCGGGATGGCGTCGAAGAAGAAGTTGTTGTCTTCCATGTACTTCACGCCGAACGACAAGTGGCCGCGGGCGAAGTCCTTGGAGATCAGCACCCGGCCTTGGCCGCCGTTGTTGGCAGTCGGCCCCGGATCGCGAACGCCCTGGTCCTTGTTGTAGAAACCGCCGATCGAGAAGCGCCAGCCATCGTTGCCGATCGGACCGCCGACCCAGACGTCGCCGCGGATCTGGCCGTAGTCGGCAGTGGTAAACTTCACCAGTCCGCTCAGTTCCGGCGTGCCCTGGCGTGGGATGAAGTTGATCAGGCCGCCCGGCGCGTTGGCCGCGAAAATCGACGACGGACCGCCACGCACCGCTTCGATCGAGGCATAGGTCTCGTCAATCCGCAGGAATTGGTCGACGTTGATCCAGTTGATGCCCGGATCGTGCTGGATCGGCAGGCCGTCTTCGTAAACCGCCAGCGATTCATATCCGCCACGTGGAATGCCGCGCACGCGCGTGTTGTTGGCGGTGACACCGGCGGAATCGTCTGCCCAGACGCCGGGAATGGTCTGGAGGGCGTTGGCGAGATTGTCGATCGCGCGGGCGCGGATGTCCTCGTCCTGGATCGCGGTGATCGAGTAGCTGGCATCGATTTTGCGCTGGGCGGTGGTGCCCAGGCGCCCGGTCACGAGGATCTCGTTCATCGAGCTTGCGTCTTCGCTCGAAGCGGATTGATCTTGCGCCTGTGCGTTCGTGAAGGTCGATGCGGCGCACAAGGCTGCGGCGGCCGCAGCGTAGCGCAGCTTGAATGTATTCTTCAAAGCGGACCCCCTGTAATTGCGACCGGCCGTTTGACTGATCGCTCGGGGCCATCTGCTAAGGCGTTGGCGTGACAGTACTGTCGCGCTTCGATGGCACTCGCGAGACAGCGAAGGGTTCCGATCTACGCCGGTTCAAGCCACTACGGTCGAACTGCCGGCGAACCGGCTGCGCGTAGACACGCCGGCGATGGCTGGCCGTGAAGCAACGTATTCTCCGCTAGGCGAAACGAACAGAGCCGGCATCGCGCTTGAACGCAACTTCGTGGATCACGCTGGTCGTGTATTTGGGGGAGAGGATGGTGCTGACCGCCACGAAGCTTGCCTTGCCGGAGTTCCTGCCGAACTCGATACGGACGTAGCCCTGGTGCATGTTGTCGGTCCATTCCACTTCGGAAATGTGCTGCGCGTAAACCTTGTCCAGCTTGCGCGACATGGCCGGGCCGAAGCCGCTCTCGATGAAGTCGCCCGGCGAGGATATGCCTGCGGTGCCGAACTCGATACCAGTACGCCGGCCCGCCTGATCGACCAACTGGTTGGCCCAGAAACTGTGGCTATCGCCCGAAAGGAAGACGAGATCGCTGGCTCCGGCCTCGCGAGCAAGATCGTACAGGCGTTCCCGCGCCCAGGGATAGCCGCTCCAGGAGTCGGTATAGTCGGGCAGGTTCCACAGGCCTCGCCAAGCCAGCGATACATGCGGATCGCCTGCCACTTTGGTGAGCTCCGCTGCAGACTTGGCGGCAGCCAGGCACGGGCGCGGGTCGGGTAACACCCCTAGTTTCACCATGTCAGGCACGTGCAGCCTTGCGATGATCATGGGGCAGCCGATTATACGCCAAGGCTGCTCCTGTGCGACCGAGCGAGCCAGGGCGCCCTTGAGGTCGCTTTCCAGCGCGGGCGAAAGCATGGGCCGGTCAGGAGCCTCCAGCACATCCTTGCGGAACGCTTCTGCGGAGGCTGCGTCAACGAGCTTGCCGGCGTGCTGCGAATAGTCGACCTGCTCGGCGCGCGCGGTGTGACGCGTTTCCAGCGTGTGCAGCAGCGCAAGATCGCCAAAGCTGTAGGCGCGCCAGAACTGGGCTCGGCTGCGGTCAGGATGCTCGGTGTCGGCGGGTTCGCGAACCGGCATCCACTCGTAATACGCCTGGATCGAAGCGGCGCGACGCGCGGTCCAGTCGCCTTCGGTCGCGGGCTGGTGGTTGCCGGCCCCGTTTACCCAAGGGTTGTTGGCGCTTTCGTGATCGTCCCAGCACGCGAGCAGCGTATGGTGCGCGTGCATCGCCTGCGATCCGGCATCCATCTTGTACTGCGCGTGGCGCGTGCGATAGTCGGCAAGCGAGACGATTTCGTGAGCAGGAGCATGGCTGCGGCCGATAGTGGCGGCGATCTTCTCCCCCCAGCCGTCCTTGCCGCCATATTCGTAGATATAGTCGCCGGTGTGCAGCACGAAGTCGATCGCCGGATCGCGCGCAATCGCATCGTAGCCGTTGAAGAACCCGAAAGCGAAGTTGGAGCAGGAGGCGAGCGCGATCCCCAGGTTGTCCAGCTTGCCCTCTGGCAGCGTGCGTGCACGACCGATGGGCGATGTCGCACCGCCCAGGCGGAAGCGGTAGAAGAAGGTTCTTCCCGCCGGCAACCCGCGTGCCAGCACCTTGACCGTGTGGTCGCGCGCGGCGTCGGTGGTAAAGCGTCCGGACATGCGGACGGCCTTGAAGTCCGGTGTGTCGCTCAGTTCCCAGGCGACGTTTGCCGTGCCTTCGGCGGTGACGCGTGTCCACAGCACCACGCTGCTGGCATCAGGATCGCCGCTGGCTACACCGTGAGCGAACACCGGATCGTTGCCCAGCGCCCGGCCGAGCAAGGGCGAGGGCATCGCCAGCATGGCGGCAGTGCCCGCCAGGCCCGCCAGCAGCGCACGGCGAGAAATCTGGGTCTTGTCGAGGATCATGGCACGGCTCTTTGCAAGGCACTAGGAGCATGGACTCGGCCCCGAGCGATGGTGAGGCGCCGCTCTCCGGAGCCGGACGGTTCTGTCCGGCCCCGGCGCATGGCGCCTAGCGTCCGCGCAAGGCGATAGGGCGTGGTCAGAAGTCGGCGGTGACGCTGAAGATCGCGGTGCGCGGCGCACCGATCCAGGCGTAACCACCCGAGATGCCGCCGAGGTAGCTCTTGTCGGTCAGGTTAATGACGTTGAGCGACAGGGTGACCGCCTGAAGCAAATCGCTCAACGCCTCACCGCGCAGGGTGGCATTGATGTCGGTAAGGAAGTAGTTTTCCGCTATCCACTCGTTGCTCGGGTTCACCGCGCGATCGCCGGTGTATTTGCCGGTGATTCCGAGCGTCAGCGGACCAGTGGTATAGCTGCCCGAAGCCACCCACATGTGCTTGGGGATGCCGGTGACCCGGTTGCCCGGGTTGATGCCCTGTTCCTGGTCCACCACCGCGTTGCCGGTGCCACGGTAAGTGGCATCGATGTAGGTGTAGGCGCCGTAGAGCGTCAGCCCGTCCAACGGCCGCACGTTGGCGAGCAGTTCGAAACCTTCGGAGTCGATGCCGCCGGCGTTGAAGAAGGTGCCATCACCTTCGCTCAGATAGTCCGGACCCGCTCCGGTCGTGCTCGAGACGAAGATCACGCGGTTGGCGAACTTGGCCTTGAACCACGTGGCCGAAGCCTGGAAGCGTGGTGTGTTGTAGCGCACGCCCGCTTCCCAGTTCTTGGCCGTTTCTGGCTTGATGCCGATGAAGGCGTCATCGCCGAACTCCAGCAGGGCATCGGTCAGCGCCTTGAAGTTCTCCGCATAGCCGCCGAAGACGTTCAGGGCTGGCGTCAGTTCGGCGGTGAGGCCGCCCGACCACAGCACCTTGGACTTCGACTTCACGCTGACATCGGGTGTTTCGCCGAACAGATCCTCGCGGTCGATGTGATTGGTGAACTGCTTGGCGCCCACCCGCGCGGTGACCGGCCCGAACGTAAACTGATCTTCCACGTACCACTTGAACGTGTCCTGGGGATACTTGCGGCTGTACTGGGTCCAGTAGGGCGCATTATCGAAGGCCGGGCCGACACTGGCATCGGTTACCTTGTGCCAATCCCGCCACTCGCGGCGACGCGTGTCTTCGTACCACAGGCCGCCGCGCAAAGTGTTCTCGATCGAGCCGAACTGCGCGTTCCAGGCACCGTCAAGCGTGCCGCCCAAGCGCTTCTTGCTATAGTGCGTGTGGCGGTACGACTGCACCGGGCGCGCACCGGCGACATAGCAGCGCGGGTCGCTGGCGTTGGCGCACACAGTCGGGCTGAGCGCGGCTCCCGCTGCGTTGACATAGACGTAGCGCGGCGGGATGGTCGCGGTGGAGGGAAGGGTGGCCCACCAAGCCGGAGTGCCGTCGACCTGCCCGCCGGTCAGCTCGCGCTGCGGCCCGGCACCGTCCTGCAGCACGTCGACGATATAGGGCGGAGCCCAGTCGCCGCGGCCGGACATGTCATGGTAGTAGGCGCCGGCCTTGATGTCGAAAGCGTCGGCGATCGTGGTCTCGGCCTTGAGGTAGGTGAAGACATTCTCGCGCAAGGTGCTCCACACGCGGCGGTACTGCTGGTCCTGCACGGGCACGCCTGTCCAGAAGGCTGTCAGCCCGTCGCGATCGGGCGCCGACGCGAACTGCTCGGGCGAATAGATCTGGTCGTAGTTGTCTTCATGGGCGTCGTCGTAGCTGGCGTAGCCGGTGATCTTGACCGGCGTGTCGAAGATGAACTTGCCGGCGAAGTGGCTGCGGCGGTTCTGCGCCGAGTTGTTGATCCAGTCGGTGGCGCGCTGATGAGAGGCTGAGATCCAGGCGCGTGCCTGGCCGCCCAGAAGCAGGCCGGTATCGAGACGACCATAGATGCGACGAGCATCGGCATCACCGAACGAACCGGACACGCGCACCCGCGTCTCTTCCAACGGGTCAGAGGTCACGAAGTCGATCGTGCCGCCCAGCGCCTCGTTCGAGCGTGAGGCGATATCCGCGGTGCCCTGCGACACGACGACGGTGCCGATGTTGGCGGTGTCGATGAATCGGTTCGCCTTCGAGCCGCCGCCGTAGCTGGAGTCGCCGTTGGGCATGCCGTCGATCGTCATGCCGATCTGCTGTACGTCCAGGCTGAACTGGAAGCCGCGGACCGAGATCGTGGTCGACCAGTCGTCGAAGCCCAGCGCGTCGCCTTGCTGGACCTGAACGCCGGGCAAGGTGTTGATGAGATCGATCACCGACGACACGGCCGAGCGATCGTCGATCAGCACATCGTTCAGCGCGGAGTTGTTGTACGTCGTGCGGGCGCCGGAAACGACGATCTCTGTCGCGTCGGCCACCTCCCCGGCTTCTGCTGCTTCTATTACCTCTTCCGCACATGCGGGAGCGGCGGCAAGTGCGGCCATGCTCGTGCCGATGATGCAGGCATGGCGAAGCAATCGAATACGCATGTCTTGAACACCCCAGTAGACCCCGTGTCGCGACGCAGCCCTGAGCGATGTTTCTGACGCCGCTCGGTCACTTCCGAGACGGTTTGATGAAAATGCCTCGATCTTCGAAAAACTCAGCTTTTGTAGCAGCCTCCCACTCTGCGGAGGGCGTGATCCAGCGCTACTATCGACGTTGGGCGGGGCCGATCGGCCGCTTTGCCATGCCCGGGAGCGTCAACCAGGCCGCGCCGGCCAATGGCTTGATCGCGACGAAATCGGCCTTGCCGGGTACCAGGGGATACAGGCCTATGGTGGACCAGATGTACCAAGCGGACATCGTGCCGGCGTCGTCGTCCATACCGTCGGCAAATCCCTGTGGCCGGTCAGCGAAACTGCGACCGATCCACGGCTGGGAACGAACGCCAGCGTTGGTGTAGCGGTGGGCGACGGGTTTGCTGGCATAACAAGCGACGATCCTGTGCGCGGCTTGCCGCTCGCCGTCCCACGCCAGCAGATAAGGAACGTGGATGTCGGGCTGGTTGGTCATGTTGAACAGATCCTGTGCGAAGAACTTGTCCAACTCGGTACGAAAGCGAGGGCCGAGAGTTCCGCGCACCCATGCCAGGTCGAACACGGGCGCCCAGCGATATTGCGCCAGCGTGCCTTGGTAGAGCCCACGCGCCTTGACGACGTCGGCATCGGGCCCGAGTTGCTCGAACGTGGCGCGCCACATGGGGCGATAGGACAGCGCCTTGCCGCGGAATTGCTCTGCAACCGCGGTGTCCCCCAGTTCAGCGGCTAGTTCAGCCACAGCCCAATCATCGTAGGCCGCTTCGATCTGTTCGTCCGGCGTAGCACGGGCGAGGGTAGGGCTTTCCGCGATCATGCCGGCAAGTGCGGCCTTGGCGTCGAAGTCGCGAATGCCTCTGCGCCAGAAATCGAGCAGGACGATGCCGGCATGCTCGGTGCGCACGGTCAGAAACGGTTCGTTCGGCGTCGACCAGCGCTGTTTGCCGCTCTGGTATAGCCGCACCAGCGAACGCGCCACGGCACCGGCACGTTGCGGATCGATGAGCGCCAGCAACGGCAGTTGTGTGCGGTAATTGTCCCAAAGTGCCCAGCTCGTGTAGTGCTGCTCACCCGGGGTCAGCTGCATGACCTTGCCGTCACTGCCACGAAAGCGTCCATCGGGATCAGCTATCGCGACGGGAGTTTGCATCACGCGGAACAGGGCCGTGGTGAAGATCGTCTGCTGTTTTGCCGAACCCGCGATGGTCAGGCGTGAAAGCTCCCGGTTCCAGGCCGAGCGGGTCGCCGCCGAAATCTCCTCGAATGTGCGGCCGCCGAGTTCGTGATCGCGCACGTGCGCTGCGGCCGCTTGGTCGACGGAGGAGAGACCGGTGCGAACTTCAATCACGTCACCCTTGCGGACGGCCAGGGTGGCGATGGCTTCGCCTGGTGTGCCGGACCAGCGTAGCGCAGGATTGCGGCCGGCGTGCCACACGGCGGTGGCGGAATGGAGGTGGTAGGTGCCTTGATCGCATACGGTGCCGGCCGAGAAGCTGGCGCGCAGTTCGTCTCGCACGCTGGCCCACACCGTTTTGTGGCGCTTCGAATACCCCTTGTCATACGCCACTGCGATCCGGACTTCGCCCGAGCGCGGTAGGGTAAACCGGATCACGCCAGCGCCGCGCGTCGCGGTCATGGCAGCGACAATGCCGTCCGCGTGGCGCACGGTGTAGTAGCCTGCGTGCGCTGCCTCGCGCGTCTTGTCGATCGGCCAGGGTGCGACGCTATCGGCATAGCCGAGCGACACGCGCACGTCACCGCCGGCGCCGCTGCAACCCACGCCAACCCCGCGCGTGTGCGAGAAACCGGCGAGGTGACGGGCGGCATAATCGTATCCGGCGTGATTGGCTGGCGTGGTATCCGGCCCCAGTTGCACCATGCCGAAAGGCGCCACCGCCGCCGGGCTGAGTTGTCCGAAGTCCGCAAGGGTGCCGATGAACGGGTTGACCACCAGCGCCGGTTCGCGCGCCTTGGCCGCTTGTGCAGGCACGAGGCCCGCCAACGCGAAAACGGCGATCAGGCGCCTCATGGGTCAAGCGGGTCTGCGGCGGCGTCGACGTGGAAGGCGGAAGGATCGGGCATGAAGCGTAGGCTGAACCGGTCGGGGCCGGACGAGAGCTTGCCCGGCTGCACGCCCATCTCACGCAGGTTGCGCGCAGCCAGTTCGGAGCCGCCGATGTACTGGATGGTCGTGTGGTCGGAGACGACCAGCGCGGGCTTGCCGACCGGAAACCCAGCACCAAGCAGCAGGCGGGCGCTGTTGCGCAAATTGGTGGTGGTGTGCCGCGCGTGAGGCTCCATCAGGATGCGGTCTGGGGGAACATCATAGTTGGCGACCAGCAGCCGCTTCATCTCCATCGCCTCGTTGAACGCAGTGCGATTGGGGTGCACGTTGCCGCCCGAGACGATGAGGAAGGGCGCCAGGCCGCGCTTGTAGAGGTCCGCTGCGATCCCCAGGCGAATGTGTCCCATCACGCCGGTGCGTGAGAGGGCGTCCTCAGGACCGTGCCCGAAGGCAAGCAGTGCGGTGTAGGGCGCTGCGCTCCAATCGGTGCGGGCGATCGCGGCCACGGCCGCGGCATTGTCGCCGCCGAGCAGCGGCCGGTAGGCGCCGGCATCCCCACGCTCGTTCATCCGCAGCAGGCCGGTCGCGTAGCGCAGGGTAGGGTCGAAGAACAGGTCGTCGGACTGGGCGCGTGCTGCTGTGGCGACGCCATGCGCGTCCAGAACTTGCGCGAACTCGGGCGTCGCAACCTCGAAGATTGTCGCGTCGATCTTGGGATAGCGGGGCGCCGCGCCGGTGGCATAGACTGCGATCACCTGGTTGAGCGCCGCAGCGGTGTCCTGCCAGGCGGAGACCAGAAGTTCTGCATCGTTCGACATGGCATGCCGGTCGAAGCGATGGGAGGCCCGCAAGTGCCGCGTCACCAGCGCATCTGCCAAGGCCCGATTACGCATGAGTGTTCGCAACCGGGTGGAGACTGTGTTGATGTCGGCGGGAGTCCAGGTCCAGGGCTCAGCCTGGCACTGGGGCGTCGGCGTGCATTTCGCCTCGGTAAAGCGAGCCCGCCGATCGGCCGACAATGCTCGCAAGCCTGAGTCTTCGCGCAGCGCTGCCGCCCATCCCGAAGCCATGCGCATCATGGAGAGCAGCGGGAAAACCCTGCTTTCCAGCTTGTCCGCGAAAGGTGCGGTGTAGCCTGCCGGGTCCTGCGCCGCTGCTGCCAGCGGTTGCAGCAGCGCGGCGAGGAGGAGCAGGGCTCCGGCAGGCTTGCGCATGCTTACCAACTCCGGCTGAGGATCAGGCGGAAGTTCCGGCCGAACAGCGGGCGGCCATAGATCGCCTCGGTCGTGCCTTGGCCGGCGAACTGGTCGGTGCGGGTGTTGCCTTCGGTCAGGCCCTTGGCGTTGGTAAGGTTGTCGCCCACCACTTGCAGGCGCCAGTCGGCATAGTTCACCGCGACGCCCGCGCCCAGCGTCTCGTAGCCGGGCATCGCGGTGCGGTTGAACAGGTCGACATAGCGCTTGCCGACCCAGTCGAAGCGGCCGAACAGTTCCAGCTCGGCCTCACCCACGGCGAAGTTGAAGGCCGGGCGCAGGTTGCCGAAGAACTTGGCTTCACGGATGATCTGGTTACCTTCGACGGCGCTGGGGTCCGCGCCCGAGTTGTTGACCAGGTTGTTGTATTCCGGTTCCTGCCGCGTGACCGAGCCGGTCAGCGTGAACCAGCGCACCGGTGCGATCTGGCCGTCGATCTCGACGCCCTTGACCGTGGCTTCACCCAGGAAAGGCAGAACCTGGTCGTTGCGGCCAGTGTCGGGATTGAACGCGGCGAAAGAGGCGTTGAACGGGTCGAACTTGGTGTAAAAGCCAGTTGCGTAGAGGTAGTTGCGCCCAAAGCTGGCCTTGATGCCGGCTTCGATCTGGCGCGCCTTGGTCTTGACGATCGTGGGGTTGATGCTGGTCACAACGCCCAGCTGCGGCGGCACTTCCAGGTTGGAGATGCGGCCGTAGACGCCCAGATTGCTGCTGAAGTCGTAGCTGGCGCCGACGGTCCAGTTGGTGGCCGTAGGGTTAAGTTCCTGGCGCAGCACGGTGTTGGGCAGACCGCGGGTCTGGTCATCCGCCAAAGTCGTCCGGTCGCCGAGATTGACCGGGCCCACGCTGGGAATCGCATAGCCGTTATAGCCGTAGCGCTCGTGGCGGATGCCGGCGTCGATGCGCAGACCCTCGGTCACGTCCCAGGTATCGTTGGCGTAGAACGCGATCATGCGCGCATCGCCTTCGCCCTGGTTGAGCGTGGTGGTATAGCGCAGCACGCCGTTCTGGGTGACCGAGCCCAGCACCGCGCCCGTGGCAGAGTAGGCGTTAAGATCGAGCAGGCGCGGCTGGCTACGCACCTCAATCAGCATGTCCTGGTAGGCCTGAAGCAAGTCGTTGCCCCAGAACGCGGTGTACGCACCGACGCGCAAGTCGTGCGTGCCGAGGCCGGTCTCGATCTTGCGGGTGACGCTGAAGTCGCCCTGCGCCGAGTAGAAGTCCGATTCCGACATGCGGTACTGACCCGAAACAACCAGACCGGAGTCCACATAAGGATCGTAGACGGTACTGGTCCCCGCCAGCGTGTAGCCCAGCCGCGCCACGCCAGGCCCGAACGCTGTGCGTGCATTGGTGAGGTTGGTGCCCGCTGCGAAAGCGTTGGCATCGCTGGGGTTGGTGGTGGAATAGAAGGCGTCGAAGCTGCTCTTGCCCTTGGTGAAGCCGACCTTGGCCGAGACGAGCCAGCCGTCCAGGTCGCCTTCGTACTGCACTCCGGCGTTGAAGAAGCGCATGTGGCGCCCGTCCGCCAAGTCGCGGTTGTAGCTTTCGACGCCGCCGACGCCGCGGCGGAACCGGATGTTGACGTCGCGCAGTGCAGGCGAGTTCAGCGTGCCACGGTGGTAGTCGATGAACGGATCGAGTGAGACGGTCGGATTGCGCGGATCGGAGATCGGTATCGGCAGGTAGAACGTGTTGTGATCGTTCACGTACATCGCCGAGATCTTGACGAAGCCATTGTCCGTCTCGCGCTTGATGTTGGCACGGATCTGGCCGCCCTTGTCACTGGGGAATCCACTATCGCGGTAGCCTTCCTCGTGACGGCGATAGAAGCCGCCGATCGCGAAGTAGGTGCGGCCGGCCAGCTTGCCGGTCTGCATCAGGTCCAGGCGGTAGAGTTCGGTATCGCCGACGGTAATCTGCGCCTTGCCGCGCGGCTCCTCGCCGCCGCTGGCAGTGATGTTGTTGGCGATCGCGGCTGCGCTGCTGGCGTAGATCGGCGCCGGACCGCCACGCACGATCTCGGTACGCTCGGTCATCAGGTCGAAGCGATGCATACCTTCGCCCGAGTTGAAGAAGGGCCCGTCGATCTCGTGATAGAGCGGCAGGCCATCCTGCTGGAAGATCAGATAACCGCGATCGGTGGGGATGCCGCGCACGCGGGTGACGTTCTGCACTTCGCCGCCGGTCGCCTCTACCTGGATACCCGGCACAGTGCCCAGCAAGTCCGCGAAGCTCTTCGGTGCGATCCTGAGCACGTCTTCCTGGCTCAGCGAATTGATCGCGTAGGCTACGTCGAACCGGCGCTGGGTGCGCGCCGAACCGGTGACGATGATGTCCTGGGCCGCGATAGTCTCACTCGCCCCGTCGGTTGCGCCCCCCGCGTCCGCCGAGGTCTGCGCATCTTGCGCATAAGCCGTATGGGGCAGGGCCGCCGCAAAACTGGCGAGCGATATGGCAGACAGCGCGAGAACGCTGGAACGGCGGATGTGCATTGCGAACCCCTTGTTGGATCGCCCAGCACCTATGAACGCCATGCTGCAACCATGTGACACGAGAACTGCTGCTAGTCACATATCAGGTGGCGCGAGCCTGCTCGCCGCCGTCATCTCCAGCAAGGGCAGGGTACCCCATGCTGAGGCTAACGACATCTATCCTCGAAGCTGTAGCCGCCGGGCAGCGCCGGGCGATAGTGCCAAGCCATACGGCGACTTCAACAGCGATCGAAGATCGCGTCAGCGCCGCGGCAGCTCGGTGCCGGCCGGGGCTAGAGAGCGGAAGATGTGCTCGACATTACGCGATCGGGAAGCGGCAAGGTGAAGCCGCTCGTTCGCGCCGGAGCGTGGGAAGGCTTGGCTGCTATGTTGCAAGGCAGCATCACTCTGCAATCATTCGGCAACCTAACTGCATTTCTGTCACGAATGTCACATCGCGGCCGCCTAGGGGGCCGCGCATGCCGTCCGATCGACGCATGAGATAAGAACAAGGGACATTCGCATGACATCCTACAAGCAGCGCCGAGCTCTGGTTCTTGGCGTCTTGAGCCTGGGCGCCAGTGCGCTGCCGGGTGTGGCGTTGGCGCAGAACGCCGCTGCCATCGATGCCGGTACCGCCGCCGTTCCCGGGGACACAGAGGTCGGCACCGATATCGTCGTCACCGCACAACGCCGCCAGGAGCGCCTGACCGACGTTCCCGTCTCGGTCGGCGTGGTGCGCGGCGACGATTATCGCACCTTCACCTCGGGCGGGGACGACACGCTGCTCGCCCTCTCGGGCCGCGTGCCGGGCCTCTATGCTGAGTCGACCACCGGCCGCATCTTCCCGCGCTTCTACATCCGTGGCCTCGGCAACATCGACTTCTATCTCGGCGCGTCGCAGCCGGTGTCGATCATCCAGGACGACGTTGTGCTCGAGCATGTGGTGCTCAAGTCCAACCCGGCGTTCGATATCGCGCAAGTCGAAGTGCTGCGCGGGCCGCAAGGCTCGCTGTTCGGGCGCAACACGACCGCGGGCATCATCAAGTTCGACACGATCCGCCCCGGCCAGACCTTCGACGGCCGCGTCAGTGCCTCTTACGGCAGCTACAACACCGCGACAGTCGACGCAGGGATCGGCGGCCCGATCGTCGCCGACAAGATCGCGTTCCGCCTGTCGG
>JAAIGE0101397435.1_pt1 | contig 27293 bp, 18 predicted proteins | sample 6487951 | NCBI WGS metagenome assembly JAAIGE01 (sample SAMN13974128, study PRJNA590717) | phyllosphere metagenome | biome: tomato field; feature: multiple bacterial spot infested tomato fields; material: tomato leaves; isolation source: leaves from tomato fields | host: Solanum lycopersicum ...
CCGCCTGGCGCTGCTCGGCGGGCGACATGCCGTCCTTGATGCCCGTGCGGTTGGCCGGGTCCTGGTCACCCGTGGGCGGAAGGGGAAGGGCGCGGAGCGCGTCGCGCGACTGCTCCAGGAACTGCAGCCGCTTGGCCTTCAGCGCCGGCGTTCCCGATGCCTGCTCCAGCGCGGCGGCGCTTTGCTTGCTGCTGCCTGCGAAGCGCATCAGGTCGGCCAGGTGGTCACCACCATGTCCGGCATCGAAACCTCGTCCAAGAAGATTGCCGAAATCATCAGCGTCATCGACGGCATCGCGTTCCAGACCAACATCCTGGCCTTGAATGCCGCGGTGGAAGCGGCGCGTGCCGGCGAGCAGGGCCGTGGCTTTGCCGTGGTGGCCTCGGAAGTACGCACGCTGGCGCAGCGTTCGGCCGGTGCAGCGAAGGAGATCAAGGGCCTGATCGACGACTCTGTCGGCAAGGTCAACGACGGCTCGGCGCTGGTGCACAAGGCCGGCGCGACCATGGGCGAGATCGTCGCCTCGGTGCAGCGCGTGACCGACATCATGGCCGAGATCTCCGCCGCCTCGCAGGAGCAGTCGGCCGGCATCGAGCAGGTCAACCAGACCGTGGTGCAGATGGACGAGACCACCCAGCAGAACGCCGCGCTGGTGGAAGAAGCCACCGCCGCCGCACGTGCGATGGAAGAACAGGCTGGGCACCTCAGCGAGGCCGTGTCGATCTTCGTGGTCGACGAAGCCGAGGTCGTGGCCGCTCCGCGCAAGGCAGTTGCAGCGCCGGCACCACGTGCCGCCGCACCGGTCGCACCGGCTGCGGTCGCCCCACCGGCCCGACGCACTGCAGGCGGCCGCCCGATGGCCACCGAACTGGCTGATGGAGACTGGCAGGAATTCTGATGCCCGCCTGACCTGACGCACGAGAACGCCCTGGCCCTGTGCTGGGGCGTTTTCGTTTACGGGGTATCTGGATATCAGCCAACGGCGGAGCCCCTCGGGGTGGTCGCGGAGAGCGGCGGATTTCCTTCGTTTGGGCCGGGAGGATGGGTTGCGCAGGGGACGCTGCAAGTACGTCCATGTAAGCTCGGTCGCCGCATCCATGCGGCTCACGCCCCTGCGCAACCCACCCTCCCGGCCAGGGACACTTTCCGTGCGCGTCCACCCCGGATTGAAAAGAAAAGAGCAAAAAGCAAAAGCCAGGTCGCGTCCGGGGTCAGATCCGTTTTCCTGCGGAAAACGGATCTGACCCCTCTTTCCACTTGGAAACCCAACGCTCTTGCCGTCCGCCGAAGTGAAGCCCTGGCGGGCCGGATCGGGGTGGGCAGGCAGGACCGTTGGCGCCATGGATGGCGCCATCGAGCCCCCATGGATGGGTTCACGGCATGTCCTGCCTGCCCACCCCGACCCGGCCAACCCGTAGCAACCCCTCGCCATGACCTGCCGTTGCCGTTGCCGTTGCTGTTGCTGTTGCTTCAAAACCAGCCTGCCGCAGGCAGCGCCGCAGCCGCCGCTGCAAGGAAACCTGAATACGTTCGGACACTGCACCTCAATCCCCCGCCCCCGCGGCCGATAACGGGGTTGTCACGGCGTATCACGTCGCGACCGGCTCGGCGCCGCCCGCCTGCTTCAACCTGGTCCTGCTCGATGAATCTCCTGCATCGCTGGCAACACTACTTCAGCAACCTCTCCGTCCGGCGCAAGCTCAACCTGCTGACGCTGCTCATCGCGCTCGGCGTGATCGCGCTGTCGGTGATCGCCGCCCGCATGCAGTACCTGGACCTGACCGAGACCCGCAAGACTGCGCTGAAGACCCAGGTCGAACTGAGCGACGGCATCCTCCAGCACTACCATCGCCTGGCCGGTACCGGCGAGCTCAGCGAGGAAGCTGCCAAGGCCGCCGCCCTGCAGGCGCTGGAAGTGATGCGCGCCGAGAACGACACCTATTACTACAACGTCTACGACACCGGCTATCGCCTGCTGATGCACCCGTTCCGCAAGGACCTGGTCGGCAAGGACATGAAGGACTTCCGCACCGACGACGGCGTGCGGATCTACTACGACCAGGTCGAGGCGGCCAAGGCCGGCGGCGGCTTCGTCAACTACCGCTGGGCCAAGCCGGGCAGCAAGGGTGACGTCGAGAAGGTGGCCTACGCCAGCCTGTTCGCGCCCTGGAACTGGGTGATCAGCAGCGGCGTCTACATGGATGACGTACAGAAGCAGGCGCTGGTGTTCACCGCCATCATGGCCCTCTCCGGCGGCGTGCTGGTGCTGATCGTGCTGGCCCTGAGCTGGGTCATCGGCAACCGCATCGCCGTGCCGTTGAAGCAGGCCACCGCCGTCGCCGAAGGCATCGCCGCCGGCAAGCTCGACAGCCATATCGGCCCGCAGCCGCATGATGAAACCGGCCGCCTGCTGGAAGCGATGGCCGGCATGCAGCAGCAGCTGCACGCGGTGATCGGCGGCCAGCGCGAAATGGCCCGGCGCCACGATGGTGGCGAGCTGAGCTACCGCATCGATGCCAGCGCCTTCCCCGGCGAATACGGGCTGATGGTGCAGGAAACCAACGCCCTGGTCGGCGGCCATGTGCAGACCCTGCACGATGTACTGGAGGTGGTGCAGCAGTACGCTGTGGGCGATCTGAGCCACGACATCGCGCGCTACCCCGGCGAGAAGGCCGCGATGACCACCACCGTCGACACGGTCAAGGCCAACCTCGGCCGCATCAACGCCGAGATCAAGCAACTGGCCAGTGCCGCCGCCGCAGGCGACTTCAGCCGTCGTGGCGACGCGCAGCGCTTCGATCACGATTTCCGCCTGATGCTGGAAAACCTCAACGCGATGATGGCGGTCAGCGATGACAACCTCGGCAAGCTCTCGCAGCTGCTGTCGGCCATCGCCGAAGGCGACCTGACCGCGCGTATGCATGGTGATTACCAGGGCGTGTTCGCGCGCATGCGTGACGACGCCAACACCACCGTCACCCAGCTGACCCAGATCGTCGGCCAGATCCAGGCCAGCACGTCCAGCATCACCCTCGCCGCTGGCGAGATCGCGTCGGGCAACAGCGACCTGTCGCGCCGTACCGAGCAGCAGGCCGCCAACCTGGAAGAAACCGCGGCCTCGATGGAAGAGCTGACCTCCACCGTGCGCCAGAACGCCGAGCATGCCCGCCAGGCCAACCAGCTCGCCATCGGCGCGCAGGGTGTAGCCTCGCAGGGTGGCAGCGTGGTCGGCCAGGTGGTCAACACCATGTCGGCCATCGAAGCCTCCTCGAAGAAGATCGCCGAGATCATCAGCGTCATCGACGGCATCGCCTTCCAGACCAACATCCTGGCCTTGAACGCCGCGGTGGAGGCTGCGCGTGCCGGTGAACAGGGCCGCGGCTTCGCCGTGGTCGCCAGCGAAGTGCGCACCCTCGCCCAGCGCTCGGCCGCTGCCGCCAAGGAGATCAAGGGCCTGATCGATGATTCTGTCGGCAAGGTCGCCGAAGGCTCCAGCCTGGTGCACCAGGCCGGCAGCACCATGGGCGAGATCGTCGCTTCGGTGCAGCGCGTGACCGACATCATGGCCGAGATCTCCGCAGCGTCGCAGGAGCAGTCGGCCGGCATCGAGCAGGTCAACCAGACCGTGGTGCAGATGGACGAAACCACCCAGCAGAACGCTGCGCTGGTGGAAGAAGCCACCGCTGCCGCGCGCGCGATGGAAGACCAGGCCGCGCAGCTGGCCGATGCAGTTGCGATCTTCCGCCTCGACAACCAGGTCTCGGCCGCAGTGAGGGCCGTGGCCGCCCGCATCGAGCCAGCCACTACTGCAGCGGTCGCGCCGCGTCCGCAGCCCGCACCGGCACCACTGCGTCGCAGCAGCAACGCCAGCACCTTCGTCGCCAGCGACAGCGACTGGCAGGAATTCTGAGACCCACCCGCGGCGGCTTCGGCCGCTGCCTCTGCCGATGGACACGTCCCCCGTGCAAAGTCCTACTCCCATCGTCACCGGCCCGCGCGAATTCGAGTTCGCCGACCGTGATTTCCGCCGCGTCTGCGACCTGATCTACCAGCGCGTGGGCATCGCCCTCGCCCCGGCCAAGCGCGACATGGTCTATGGCCGTCTGTCGCGCCGCCTGCGCACGCTGGGCATGCGCAGCTTCCAACAGTACCTGGACCACCTGGAACACGAGGACGGCGATGAGTGGCAAGCGTTCACCAACGCCCTGACCACCAACCTGACTTCATTCTTCCGTGAGCCGCACCACTTCGACAAGCTGCGCGAAGAACTGCAGCAGCGCGCCAGCCGTGCGCCGCTGCTGCTGTGGTCCTGCGCCGCCTCCACCGGCGAAGAACCCTACTCGATGGCGATTACCGCCTGCGAAGCCTTCGGTACGCTGAAGCCGCCGGTGCGCATCGTCGCTACCGATGTCGATACCCAGGTACTGGCCACCGCCGGCCGTGGCGTCTACAACATCGATCGCGTCAGCAGCCTAGATCCGGACCTGCGCCGCCGCTACTTCCAGCGCGGCAGCGGCCCCAACGAGGGCCAATGCCGGGTGCTGCCGGCGCTGCGCGATCTGATCGAGTTCCGTCCGCTGAACCTGCTCGCGCCGCGCTACGACGTCGGTGGCCCGTTCGATGCGCTGTTCTGCCGCAACGTGATGATCTACTTCGACAAGCCGACCCAGCGCGCGATCCTGGGCCGGCTGGTGCAGCACCTGTCCGACGATGGCCTGCTCTACACCGGGCACTCGGAGAACTACCTGCACGCCGCCGACCTGATCCAGCCCTGCGGACGCACCCTGTACCGCCGTGCGGCAAAGGCAGGCGCATGAACGCATCGCTGCGTACCGACGATGTGATGCGTTACCAGGACGCGCGCTTCAAGACCATTGCAGCCAAGCTGCTGCCGACCCAGTATCTGGTGGTCGACGACACCACCGCGCTGACCACTACGCTCGGCTCCTGCGTGGCCGCCTGCCTGCGCGACCCTGTGCTGAAGATCGGCGGCATGAACCATTTCCTGCTGCCCGAGGGCAATGCCGGCGACGGCGCGCCCGCGCGCTACGGCAGTTACGCGATGGAACTGCTGATCAACGACATGCTAAAGCGCGGCGCGCACCGCAAGCGCATCGAGGCCAAGGTGTTCGGTGGTGCCAACGTACTGAAGGGTTTCACCAGCAACCCGGTCGGCACCCGCAACGCCGAGTTCGTGCGCCAGTACCTGCAGGCCGAGCACATTCCGATCATCGCCGAGGACCTGTGCGGCATCCATCCGCGCAAGATCTGGTTCTTCGCCGATACCGGCCGCGTGGTGGTGCAGCGTCTGCCGCATGCCCATGAAGCCGAAGTGGCCGCGACCGAATCGGCCGTGCGTGCACGCCTGTCCAAGGCCCCGGTCACCGGCGGCGTGGAGCTGTTCGAATGACCCTGACCGGCAACGCCCCCTGCCGGGTCCTGATCGTCGACGACTCTGCCGTCGTGCGCCAGATGCTCACGGAAATCCTGTCCAGCGATCCGTCCATCGACGTGGTCGGCACCGCCGCCGACCCGCTGCTGGCGCGCGAGAAGATCAAGCGCCTGGCCCCGGACGTGATCACCCTGGACGTGGAAATGCCGCGCATGGACGGGCTCGCGTTCCTGGAAAACCTGATGCGCCTGCACCCGCTACCGGTAGTGATGATCTCCTCGCTGACCGAACGCGGCGCCGACACCACACTGCAGGCGCTGGCACTGGGTGCGGTGGATTTCGTCTCCAAGCCGAAGCTGGACGTAGCGCGCGGCCTGCAGGCCTACGCCGACGAGATCATCGCCAAGGTCAAGATGGCGGCGCGCTCGCGGGTGCGTCCGCTGGTGCGCGCTGCCGCACCAAAGCTCCTGCTGGAAGCCGCGCCTGTGATGCGCCCCGCCGCGCCGCAGTTCCGTACCACCGACCGCCTGATCGCGATCGGCTCGTCAGCCGGTGGCACCGAAGCCCTGCGCGTGGTGTTGGAAGGAATGCCCGCCGATGGCCCGGCCGTGGTGATGACCCAGCACCTGCCGGCCAGCTTCAGCAGCGCCTTCGCCGAACGCCTGGACCGCCACTCGGCCATGGCCGTGCGCGAGGCCAGCGACGGCGAAGCGGTGCTGCCCGGCCACGCCTACCTTCCGCCCGGCGGCAAGCACCTGCGGATCATCCGCGACGGTGCACGCTGGCGCTGCCGCGTCGACGACGGCCCTGCGGTTAACCGGCACAAGCCCGCGGTGGACGTGCTGTTCCGCTCGGTCGCGCAGAACGCCGGCGGCAACGCCATCGGTGCCATTCTCACTGGCATGGGCGATGACGGTGCACGCGGCCTGCTGGAAATGCGCCAGGCCGGCGCACCGACGCTGGTGCAGGACGAGGCCACCAGTGTGGTCTGGGGCATGCCCGGTGCAGCGTTCAAGCTGGGCGCCGCCGAGGAACAGGTGCCGCTGGAACGGATTGCCGAGCGGCTTCTCGCCCTCGCCCGCGGCTGATTGCGCGCCCCGGCTCAAGGGCTCGCGCGCGCAGTAGATCCACGCCATGCGTGGATGCCTTTGTAGAGTCGAGCCGCGCTCGACTCATCGCGCATCGCACGAACAGCAGCCAAGCATGGACTCGGCGCTACAGGCCATCAGGCAACAAAAAAAGCGCCGGCTTTCACCGGGGTTCTTCGTTTCAACGCGCTACCCACATGTGTGCTTTGATAGCGGTATTGCACAAGGAATGCTGCACATGATCAAAGGCATATGGAAGGCCGCCCTGGCGGCCGTACTGCTTTCATTGCCACTGGCACCCGCCAGCGCCAGTGGCGATCTGTTCTACTTCGAGGCCAAGCAGGGTGATGTGTTCTTCATGCTGATGCTGGTGGGTCGCGAAGACCCCGGCGCGGTAAGCGTCAGCTGGAAAGGCGCGTCGATCCCGCCGTACCCCAACGTGCATCGCCGCTACTACATCGAATTCAACCGTGCAAAGCGCCAGGCCTACGTGCGTCCACTTGACCGTGATGGACTGCCCTGGTTCGAGATGGATGTCTCCGGTAAGCGCGGCAACGTGCTGATCGGCGGCCGTCGGTTGCAGGGCAACGCAGACTGGACCGTGCAATAGCGGATGCAGCAGACAAAAACCCCCGGCTCTCACCGGGGGTTCTTCGTTTCAACGGGATGCCGGCCAGCGGCCGGCACTACCCTCAGGCAGCGACCGTGTTGGCCACGTCCTGGTATTCCTCGATCTGGTCGAAGTTCATGTAGCGGTAGATCTCCGCGCCGCTGGCGGCGATCACGCCCACATCGGCCATGTACTCTTCCTTGGTCGGGATGCGGCCCAGACGCGAGCAGATCGCGGCCAGTTCGGCCGAACCCAGGTACACGTTGGTGTTGCGGCCCAGGCGGTTCGGGAAGTTGCGGGTCGAGGTCGACATCGCGGTGGAGCCTTCGCGGATCTGCGCCTGGTTGCCCATGCACAGCGAGCAGCCCGGCATTTCCATGCGTGCGCCGGTCGCGCCGAAGGTGCCGTACACGCCTTCCTTGGTCAGCTCGGACGCATCCATCTTGGTCGGCGGGGCCACCCACAAGCGGGTCGGCAGGTCACGCTTGCCTTCCAGCAGCTTCGCAGCCGCACGGAAGTGACCGATGTTGGTCATGCACGAACCGATGAACACTTCGTCGATCTTGGCGCCAGCGACTTCGGACAGGGTCTTCACGTCGTCCGGGTCGTTCGGGCAGGCCACGATCGGCTCGTGGATATCGGCCAGGTCGATCTCGATGACGGCGGCGTATTCGGCGTCCGCATCCGGCTCCAGCAGCTCCGGGTTGGCCAGCCACGCTTCCATCTTCTCGATACGGCGCTGCAGCGAACGCGGATCCTGGTAACCCTCGGCAATCATCCACTTCAGCAGGGTGATGTTGCTGGTCAGGTACTCGATGATCGGTTCCTTGTTCAGGCGCACCGAGCAACCGGCAGCCGAACGCTCGGCCGAAGCGTCGGACAGCTCGAACGCCTGCTCGACCTTCAGTTCCGGCAGGCCTTCGATTTCCAGGATGCGGCCGGAGAAGATGTTCTTCTTGCCAGCCTTGGCCACAGTCAGCAGGCCCGACTTGATCGCGTACAGCGGGATCGCGTTGACCAAATCACGCAGGGTCACGCCCGGCTGCATCTTGCCCTTGAAGCGCACTAGCACCGATTCCGGCATGTCCAGCGGCATCACGCCGGTGGCAGCGGCGAAGGCCACCAGGCCCGAACCGGCCGGGAACGAAATGCCCACCGGGAAACGGGTGTGCGAGTCACCACCGGTACCGACGGTATCTGGCAGCAGCATGCGGTTGAGCCAGCTGTGGATCACGCCGTCGCCCGGACGCAGCGAGACGCCGCCACGGGTGGAGATGAACTCCGGCAGGGTGTGGTGGGTCTTCACGTCCACCGGCTTCGGGTACGCAGCGGTGTGGCAGAACGACTGCATCACCAGGTCGGCCGAGAAGCCCAGGCAGGCCAGGTCCTTCAGCTCGTCGCGGGTCATCGGGCCGGTGGTGTCCTGCGAACCGACCGAGGTCATCTTCGGTTCGCAGTAGGTGCCCGGGCGCATGCCCTGGCCTTCCGGCAGGCCACAGGCGCGGCCGACCATCTTCTGCGCCAGCGAGAAGCCCTTGCCGGTGTCGACCGGCTGCACCGGCAGGCGGAACAGGTCGGTCGGGGCCAGGCCCAGCGCCTCGCGCGCCTTACCGGTCAGGCCGCGACCGATGATCAGCGGAATGCGGCCACCGGCACGCACTTCGTCGAACAGCACTTCGGACTTGACCTGGAACTCGGCGATCACTTCACCGTTCTTCAGCGCCTTGCCTTCGTACGGACGCAGCTCGACCACATCGCCGTGCTCCATCTTCGACACGTCCAGCTCGATCGGCAGTGCGCCGGCATCTTCCATGGTGTTGTAGAAGATCGGAGCGATCTTCGAACCCAGGCAGACGCCACCGGCGCGCTTGTTCGGGATGAACGGAATGTCATCGCCGGTCCACCACAGCACGCTGTTGGTAGCCGACTTGCGCGAGGAACCGGTGCCGACCACGTCGCCGACGTAGGCAACCAGGTGGCCCTTGTCCTTCAGCGACAGGATCTGCTGGATCGGGCCGCGCTTGCCGTCTTCTTCCGGGGTGAACGGCGCGTCGTCGCGCTTGTTCTTCAGCATCGCCAGGGCGTGCATCGGAATGTCCGGGCGGGTGGTCGCGTCCGGTGCCGGCGACAGGTCGTCGGTGTTGGTCTCGCCCGGCACCTTGAACACGGTGACGGTCAGGCTCTGCGGCACTTCCGGGTTGCTGGTGAACCACTCGGCATCGGCCCAGCTCTGCAGCACGGACTGGGCGTTGGCATTGCCGGCCTTGGCCTTTTCCTGCACGTCATGGAACGCATCGAACACCAGCAGGGTCTTCTTCAGGCCGTTGGCGGCGATGGTGCCGACGCTGGCGTCGTCCAACAGCTGCACCAGCGGCGCGACGTTGTAGCCGCCGAGCATGGTGCCCAGCAGTTCGGTGGCGCGCTCACGGCTGATCAGCGGGTTCTGCTCGCTGCCCAGGGCGATCGCCGCCAGGTACGAGGCCTTGACCTTGGCCGCGTCATCGACGCCGGCCGGCACGCGGTGGGTCAGCAGGTCGAGCAGGAACTCGGCCTCGCCCTGCGGCGGGTTCTTCAGCAGTTCGATGACATCGGCCGTCTGCTGCGCGCTCAGCGGCAGCGGCGGGATGCCAAGCGCAGCGCGCTCGGCGACGTGGTGGCGGTAGGCTTCCAACATGACAACTCCCGGGTAATGCGTAGGTTGAAAAAAAGTGGGCTCAGGCTTGCGGCACGATCAGCTTCAGGCCCTTGAAGTAGTCGCGGTAAAACGTATCGTTCCAGGTGATCAGGCCGTCGCACTGCAACAGTGCGTGGGCGCCGACCATGAATTCATCCAGGCTGCGGCGGCTGCCGCTGCGCTGGCGGTGGCGACGGTGCATCTCGCCGGCGCGCAGCGCCGACTTGGCTTCCATCGGGTTGAAGTGCACGCCCATTTCTTCCAGCGCTTCGAGCACCTCGGCGCCGCCACGCAGCGATGCGCAGACCTCGGCCAGGGTCGCGCCGCAGACCACCACACGGCCGCCGACCAGGCTCTGCCTGAGGATGGCTTCCACGGCATCGGCCTGCGGACCATTGCTGAGCAGCTCGACCAGCACCGGTGAATCGACGGCGATCATCACGACTTATTCCTCGTCACGCACCGCGCGTACGGCCGCGTCGGACGATTCGAAGCCGTCCAGCGCGAACTTGCCGCGCGCCCGTGAAATGGCATCGTCAACACTCTTGCGCAGGATGATGCGGCTGCCGTCCAGTTCGACCTTCAGCAGCGTGCCCTTGGTCAGGCCGAGGGCATCACGCACCGCCTTGGGAAGGGTGATCTGTCCGCGTTCTGCAACAGTGGCTTCCATCGGTAGGCCCTCCAGAGTATGCACAAATTATACATACTTCCCCGGGCATACTTCCACCCTGAACAGGACCGGCACCCCGCCAGCCCTTGCCTCGCAAAGGATCGGCCACAAACGTGACATACGCCATACACCTTCCCCTGTAGTCTGGAACCGATGCCGCAGGCCGGAACCCGGCCCGGATGAATCCATTCAGTCTGGGGTTCATACTGGGACCACCGGGGCCGTCAGGCCCACGGCGACCGCAAGCAGGTCCGCCCATGCGCGGGCCACTGCAAGCCATCCGCAAGAAGGAGTTACCCCGCATGAGCGATTCGTTCTCCACCCGCAGCCAGCTGAACGTCGGCGGCAAGACCTACGACTACTTCAGCCTGCCCACGCTGGGCCAGCGCTTCGATATCTCCCACCTGCCCTACTCGATGAAGATCCTGCTGGAGAACCTGCTCCGGCACGAGGACGGCGGCATCACCGTCGGCAAGGACCACATCGAAGCCGTGGCCCGCTGGAACCCGGCGGCCGAGCCAGACACCGAGATCGCCTTCATGCCGGCGCGCGTGGTCCTGCAGGACTTCACCGGCGTGCCCTGCGTGGTCGACCTGGCCGCGATGCGCGATGCGGTGGTCAAGCTCGGCGGCTCGCCTGAGCAGATCAATCCGCTGATTCCCTCCGAACTGGTCATCGACCACTCGGTGCAGGTCGATGTGTTCGGCAAGCCGGACGCGCTGGACCTCAACGGCAAGATCGAATTCCAGCGCAACCAGGAACGCTACGGCTTCCTGCGCTGGGGACAGAAGGCCTTCGACAACTTCAAGGTGGTGCCGCCCAACACTGGCATCGTCCACCAAGTGAACCTGGAGAACCTGGCCCGCGTGGTGATGACCGCGGACAAGGACGGCACGGCGGTCGCCTACCCCGATACCGTGTTCGGCACCGACAGCCACACCACCATGATCAATGGCATCGGCGTGCTCGGCTGGGGTGTGGGCGGCATCGAAGCCGAGGCCGCAATGCTCGGCCAGCCTTCGTCGATGCTGATCCCGCAGGTGGTCGGCTTCAAGCTGACCGGCAAGCTGCCCGAGGGCGCCACCGCCACCGACCTGGTGCTGACCGTCACCCAGATGCTGCGCAAGCTCGGCGTGGTCGGGAAGTTCGTCGAGTTCTACGGTGATGGCCTGCAGCATCTGCCACTGGCCGACCGCGCGACCATCGGCAACATGGCCCCCGAATACGGCGCGACCTGCGGCATCTTCCCGATCGACAACGAATCGCTGACCTACCTGCGCCTGTCCGGCCGCGGTGAAGAGCAGATCGCCCTGGTCGAAGCCTATGCCAAGGCGCAGGGCCTGTGGCACGACGCCAACAGCCCGCATGCGCAGTACAGCACCACGCTGGAACTGGACATGGGCACGGTGAAGCCGTCGCTGGCCGGTCCCAAGCGTCCGCAGGACCGCGTGCTGCTGGAAGACGTGCAGAAGAACTACCGCGACGCGCTGGTCGGCATGACCGCCAACCGCGACAAGCGCAGCGAGGATGTCTCCACCTTCGTCAATGAAGGCGGCGGCGCGGCAGTGGGCAACGAGCAGCTGGCCAAGGGCTACGCCGACATCGAGATGGATGGCAGGAAAGTGCGGCTGAAGGATGGCGCGGTGGTCATCGCCGCCATCACCTCGTGCACCAACACCTCCAACCCGGCGGTGATGATCGGTGCCGGCCTGCTGGCCCGCAACGCGGCCGCCAAGGGGCTGGACCGCAAGCCGTGGGTCAAGACCTCGCTCGGCCCAGGCTCGCGCGTGGTCACCGACTATCTTGAAAAGGCCGGCGTTCTCACCGAGCTGGAGAAGATCGGCTTCTACGTGGTGGGCTATGGCTGCACCACCTGCATCGGCAACTCCGGCCCGCTGCCGACCGAAGTCAGCGCCGGCATCGCCAGTGGTGATCTGGTGGTGACCTCGGTGCTGTCGGGCAACCGCAACTTCGAGGGCCGCGTGCACCCCGAAGTGAAAATGAACTACCTGGCCAGCCCGCCCCTGGTGGTGGCCTATGCCATCGCAGGCACCACCGACATCGACCTGACCACCGAACCGCTGGGCACCGGCAGCGATGGCCAGCCGGTGTACCTGCGCGACATCTGGCCGAGCAACAAGGAGATCGGCGACGTCATCGCCGCCACCGTCGGCCCGGAGATGTTCAAGCAGAACTACGCCGACGTGTTCAAGGGCGATACCCGCTGGAACACCATCGCCTCGCCGGACGGTGACCTGTACGAATGGAGCGATGCCTCCACCTACATCAAGAACCCGCCCTACTTCGACGGCATGACCATGCAGGTCGGCAGCATCGATGATGTGCACGGCGCGCGGGTGATGGGCCTGTTCGGCGATTCGATCACCACCGACCACATCTCCCCGGCCGGCAACATCAAGAAGGATTCGCCGGCAGGTCGCTTCCTGCAGGAGCGCGGCGTGCAGCCGGCCGACTTCAACAGTTACGGCAGCCGCCGCGGCAACGATGACGTGATGGTCCGCGGCACCTTCGCCAACATCCGCATCAAGAACCTGATGTTCGGTGGCGAAGAAGGCGGCAACACCCTGTACTACCCCGCCGGCGGTGGCCAGCCGGAGAAGCTGGCGATCTACGATGCGGCGATGAAGTACAAGGCCGACAAGGTGCCGCTGGTGGTGCTGGCCGGCAAGGAATACGGCACCGGCTCGTCGCGTGACTGGGCGGCCAAGGGCACCCTGCTGCTGGGAGTGAAGGCGGTCATCGCCGAGAGCTTCGAGCGCATCCACCGCTCCAACCTGGTCGGCATGGGCGTGCTGCCGCTGCAGTTCCGCAACGGTGAAAACGCACAGAGCCTGGGCCTGGACGGTTCGGAAGTGATCGACATCACCGGCCTGCAGGACGGTGCCAGCAAGCGTGCCACGGTCACCGCGACCAAGGCCGACGGCACCAAGAAGACCTTCGAAGTCTCGGTGATGCTGCTGACCCCGAAGGAAGTGGAGTACTTCCGCCACGGTGGCCTGCTGCAATACGTGCTGCGCCAGCTGGCTGCACGTTGATCGAGCGTACTGCGTAGGTAGAGCCAGGCCATGCCTGGCTGCGACAAGACAAAAGGGCCGGATCCTCACAGATCCGGCCCTTTGCTTTGGCGTTCGCCGGGCAGCGCCCGGCGCTACCTACCGCCGCGGTGCGTCCGGGTCGGTGCGCAGCGCCTTCAGCAGGCCCCACATGTAGAACGCCAGGATGAACGAGAACGGCAGGCCACACAGCACCACCGCCGTCTGCATCGCGCTGAAGTTGCCGGCCAGCAGCAGGCCGACACTGGCCACGGTGATGCCCACCGCCCAGAACACGCGCAGCCAGATCGGCGCGTCGTGGCCGTCCTCCACGCCGTCATCGACACGGCGGGTGCACAGGTTGGCGATCATCAGCGTGCCCGAATCGACCGGGGTCAGGAACAGCACGAAGCCGATCACCACCGCGGCACCGGCCACGTACGGTGCACCAGGCAGGTACTCAAGCAGCTTGAACAGGGTCATCGCCGCATCGTGCTGGGCCACTTGGCCCAGCACCGCCTGGCCGTGGTTCAGCACCAGGTCGATCGCGGTGTTGCCGAAGATCGACAGCCAGGCCAGGGTGAAACCCAACGGGATCAGCAGCACGCCCATGATCACTTCACGGATGGTGCGGCCACGCGAGATGCGCGCCACGAAAAGGCCCACGAACGGCGCCCAGGCGATCCACCAGGCCCAGTAGAACAGCGTCCACGAGCCCATCCACTCACGGCCCTTGGGGTCGTTGAGGTACATGTCGAAGCTCTTGCGCACGAACGCGCCGAGGTAATCGCCGGTGTTCTGGATCAGGCCGTCGAACAGGTGCAGGGTCGGGCCGGTGACCAGCACGAACAGCAGCAGGCCGCACAGCAGGCGCACGTTGAGGTTGGAGAGCCAGGCAATGCCCTTCTCCACGCCCGCTACCACGCCGATGGTGGCAACGGCCATCATCACCAGCACGATCGCCACCAGCACCTGCGGCGTATCCGGAATGTGGAACAGGTAGACCAGGCCGGACTGCACCACCAGCGCGCCGATGCCAAGATTGGTCACCATCGAGATCAGCGTGGCAAGGATGCCGAAGCCATCGACCATGTCGCCGATACGGCCATGGATGCGCTCGCCGAAGATCGGGTACAGCGCCGAGCGCAGCGCCAGCGGCAGGTCGCGGCGGTAGGCGAAATAGCCCAGTGCCACGCCGACCAGCGCGTACAGCGCCCAGCCGTGCAGGCCCCAGTGCAGGAAGGTCAGCACCATCGCCTCGCGGCCCGCTGCCACCGTTCCGCCGGGCTGCCCGGGCGGATTGAGGAAATGGTCCAGCGGCTCGTAGGCGCCGTAGTACAGCAGCGCGATGCCGATGCCGGCCGAGAACAACATCGACACCCAGGCCACGTAGCCGAAGGCCGGCGATTCCTCGTTGTGGCCGAGGCGGATGCGGCCATACGGCGAGAACGCCAGCCACAGCACGAAGCCCAGGCACAGCACGATCAGCAGCATGTACCACCAGCCGAACGCCGCCGAGACCTCGGCCTGCGCCCATTGCAGCCAGTGCTCGCTGCCTTCGGGATAGAGAACGGTGAGCAGCCCGAGGATGCCGATCGACACCGAGGAACTGAAGAAGACAAAACGGTTCAAGCGCAGGGGCGAACGCTTGGGATGAGCCAGGGAAGACATGGGGTCGTCTCATCAAGTCCGAGGGAGCACATGGGCGGGGCCGGACCGGTAAACCGGGCCCATGGCGTGGGGCGCGAGCGCATCCTAGGGTTTATTGATTGAACGTTCAATCAATAAAAAGCATAATGGTCGGCAGCCCGATCCTTCGGGTCGCAATCCGTGGAGAGACAATGCCGAAGAAAGGCGTGGAACCGGTACGGCGCGAGCAGCTGATCCGGGCCACTTTCCAGACCATCGACGAGATCGGCATGGCCGATGCGACCGTCGCCACCATCGCGAAGAAGGCCGGGCTGTCCAGCGGCATCGTCGCCCATTACTTCGGCGACAAGGACGGCCTGCTCAATGCTGCAATGCGGCAGATCCTGCGCGAACTGAAGGAGGCGGTCGCCCGCTACCGCGCCGACGTCGGCGACGACCCGCGCGACCAGCTGCGCGCCATCGTCGACGGCAACTTCGACGACAGCCAGATAAACGGCACCGCGATGCGCGTCTGGCTGACCTTCTGGGCCGCCAGCATGCACCAGCCGGAACTGGCCCGGCTGCAGCGCGCCAACGACCAGCGCCTGTTCTCCAACCTGTGCCACCAGTTCAACCGCCTGCTGCCCCACCCCCAGGCCCGCTTGGCCGCCCGTGGCCTGGCCGCGATGATCGACGGCCTGTGGCTGCGCGGCAGCCTGGTCGGCGGCCAGTTCAATGCCGAGAAGTCCCGGCGCATCGCTTACGGCTACATCGACTTCCAGTTGCAGGCTGCCGCGCTATAAGCGTTGCAGCACCCGCCCCCTTCCAAGGAGTACGCCCCATGACCACCCTGCCCGTCCAACAGCTCTACATCCACGGCCAGCGCGTCGATGCCACCAGCGGCAAGACCTTCAGGACCGTCAACCCGGCCACCGGTGAAGTGATCGCTGAAGTGCAGGTCGCCAGCCAGGCTGACGTCGAGCGCGCCGTGCAGAGCGCGGCCGAAGGCCAGAAGGTGTGGGCGGCGATGACCGCCATGGAGCGTTCGCGCATCCTGCGCCGCGCCGTCGAGATCCTGCGCGAGCGCAACGACGAGCTGGCCCATCTGGAAACCCTTGACACCGGCAAGGCGCTGGCCGAAACCACCACCGTGGACATCGTCACCGGTGCCGACGTGGTCGAGTACTACGCCGGCCTGGCCACCGCCATCGAAGGCATCCAGCTGCCGCTGCGCGAATCGAGCTTCTTCTACACCCGCCGCGAGCCGCTGGGCGTGGTCGCCGGCATCGGCGCCTGGAACTACCCGATCCAGATCGCCATGTGGAAGTCGGCACCGGCGCTGGCCGCCGGCAACGCGATGGTGTTCAAGCCGTCCGAAGTGACGCCGCTGACCGCGATCCGACTGGCCGAAATCTACACCGAAGCCGGTGTGCCGGCCGGCGTGTTCAACGTCGTGCAGGGCCCGGGCCGCGAGATCGGCCAGTGGCTGACCGAGCACCCGGTGATCGAGAAGATCTCCTTCACCGGCGGCGTCGCCACCGGCAAGAAGGTCATGGCCAGCGCCGCGTCCTCGTCGCTGAAGGAAGTGACCATGGAACTGGGCGGCAAGTCGCCGCTGGTGATCTGCGATGACGCCGACCTCGACCGCGCTGCCGACATCGCGGTGATGGCCAACTTCTTCAGCTCCGGCCAGGTCTGCACCAACGGCACCCGCGTGTTCGTGCCGCGCAGCATGCTGGCCGCGTTCGAAGCCGCCGTGGTCGAGCGCGTCAAGCGCATCCGCATCGGCGACCCGACGGCCGCCGAGACCAACTTCGGCCCGCTCACCAGCTTCCCGCACATGGAAAACGTGCTGCGCTACATCGAAAGCGGCAAGGCCGAAGGCGCCCGCCTGCTGACCGGCGGCGGCCGTGCTACCGAAGGCGCGCTGGCCAATGGCGCCTACGTGCTGCCGACCGTGTTCTCCGACTGCCGCGATGACATGACCATCGTCAAGGAAGAGATCTTCGGGCCGGTGATGAGCATCCTTGCCTACGACGACGAAGACGAAGTGGTGCGTCGTGCCAACGACACCACCTTCGGCCTCGCCGCCGGCGTGGTCAGCAAGGACGTCAGCCGCGCCCACCGCATCATCCACCGCCTGGAAGCCGGCATCTGCTGGATCAATACCTGGGGCGAATCGCCGGCCGAAATGCCGGTCGGTGGCTACAAGGAATCCGGCGTCGGCCGCGAGAACGGCCTCTCGACCCTCGGCCACTACACCCGCATCAAGTCGGTGCAGGTCGAGCTGGGCGACTACGCCAGCGTGTTCTGACCGGCGCGCCCCCGGGCGCGCCCCACGTCCGGCCATCGTGCCGATCCGACATTCCGCCGGGACGGCTGCATGCAGCGCCCCGGCCTGCAGGAGACACCCATGAGCACCCATAACGAGTACGACTACATCATCATCGGCGCCGGTTCGGCCGGCAACGTGCTGGCCACCCGCCTCACCGAAGATGCCGATGTCAGCGTGCTGCTGCTGGAAGCCGGGGGCCCGGACTACCGGCTCGACTTCCGTACTCAGATGCCGGCGGCGCTGGCCTTCCCGCTGCAGGGCAAGCGCTACAACTGGGCGTACAAGACCGATCCCGAGCCCTTCATGAACAACCGCCGCATGGACTGTGGCCGCGGCAAGGGCCTGGGCGGTTCGTCGCTGATCAACGGCATGTGCTACATCCGCGGCAACGCCATGGACTACGACAACTGGGCCAGCATGCCGGGTCTGGACGACTGGACCTACCTGGACTGCCTGCCGTACTTCCGCAAGGCCGAAACCCGCGACATCGGCCCCAATGATTACCACGGTGGCGAAGGCCCGCTGCGTGTGACCACGCCCAAGGCCGGCAACAACGAGCTGTTCGCTGCGATGGTCGAGGCCGGCGTGCAGGCCGGCTACCCGCGCACCGACGATCTCAACGGCTACCAGCAGGAAGGCTTCGGCCCGATGGACCGCACGGTGACCCCGAAGGGCCGTCGCTCCAGCACCGCCCGCGGCTACCTGGACCTGGCCAAGCCGCGCCCGAACCTGACCATCGTCACCCATGCGCTGACCGACCGCATCCTGTTCTCGGGCAAGCGTGCGGTGGGCGTGCAGTGGCTGCACAACGACCAGCCGCAGCGTGCCACCGCGCGCCGCGAAGTGCTGCTGTGCGGCGGCGCCATCGCTTCGCCGCAGATCCTGCAGCGCTCGGGCGTCGGCCCGGCCGATCTGCTGCGCAGCCTGGACATCGACCTGGTGCACCACCTGCCGGGCGTCGGCGCCAACCTGCAGGACCACCTTGAGATGTACCTGCAGTACGAGTGCAAGAAGCCGGTCTCGCTGGCCCCGGCACTGAAGCTCTACAACCAGCCGGCCATCGGCGCTGAGTGGCTGTTCCTTGGCACCGGCATCGGCGCCAGCAACCAGTTCGAGGCCGGTGGCTTCATCCGCAGCGACGCCGAGTTCGATTGGCCGAACCTGCAGTACCACTTCCTGCCGGTGGCGATCAATTACAACGGCTCCAACCCGATCAAGGCGCACAGCTTCCAGATGCACGTCGGCTCGATGCGTTCGCCCAGCCGCGGCCGCATCCATGTGCGTTCGAAGGACCCGCGCGAACATCCGAGCATCCTGTTCAACTACATGTCGCACGACCAAGACTGGCGCGAGTTCCGCGCGGCGATCCGCATCACCCGCGAGATCTTCGCGCAGCCGGCGCTGGCACCGTACAGCGGCCGCGAGATTTCCCCGGGCAGCGCATTGCAGACCGATGCGCAGATCGATGCGTTCGTCCGCGAACATGCCGAGACCGCCTACCACCCGTCGTGCTCGAACAAGATGGGCCATGCCGATGATCCGATGGCGGTGGTCGACGGCCAGGGCCGCGTGCACGGCCTGGAAGGCCTGCGCATTGTCGATGCTTCGATCATGCCGCAGGTGGTGACCGGCAACCTCAACGCACCGACCATCATGATCGCCGAGAAGCTGGCCGACGTGATCCGCGGCCGAACTCCGCTGGCCCGCAGCACCGCGCCGTACTACAAGGCCAATGGTGCACCGGTACGCAGCAAGGGCTGACGCGAATCGCCCGCAAACGGCGGACACCGATCTCCGGTAGATGCCCACCTTGGTGGGCGCTCATGCCCCCCCGGGGGCGCGTTCTTCGCGCCCCCTTCGCGTTTTCCCTACGGAACGGTATGCTGCGGTGAGCGGTTCTGGCGGATACTGTCCGCGCCGCACCCATCATCACGATTCCTGGAGGGGGAATATGAGTCTGGATCGTCCCTGGCTGCAGAGCTATCCGAAAGGCGTTCCCGCCGAAATCGACGTCAACGAATTCCATTCGGTAGCCTCGGTCTTCGACGCCTCCGTCGCGAAATTCCGCGACCGTCCCGCCTACTCCAGCTTCGGCAAGGTCATCACCTACGGCGAGACCGATACGCTGGTCAACCAGTTCGCGGCCTACCTGCTGGGTGAGCTCAAGCTCAAGAAGGGTGACCGCGTCGCCCTGATGATGCCCAACTGCCTGCAGTACCCGGTGGCCACCTTCGGCGTGCTGCGCGCGGGCCTGACCGTGGTCAACGTCAATCCGCTGTACACCGCGCGTGAACTCAGGCACCAGCTGGTGGACGCCGGCGTCAGCGCGCTGGTGGTGGTCGACAACTTCGGCGACACCGTCGAGCAGGTCATCGCCGACACACCGGTCAAGCACGTGATCACCACCGGCCTGGGCGACCTGCTCGGCGCCAAGGGCGCGATCGTCAACTTCGTGCTGAAGTACGTCAAGAAGATGGTGCCCAACTACCACATCAAGGGCGCGATCCGCTTCAGGCAGGCGCTCAAGCTGGGCAGCCGGCACACGCTTCCGGCGGTCGAGATCGACCACGACGACATCGCCTTCCTGCAGTACACCGGCGGCACCACCGGCGTTGCCAAGGGCGCGATGCTGACCAACCGCAACCTGATCGCCAACATGCAGCAGGCATCGGCGTGGCTGTCCACCTCGGGCATCGAGCCGGGCAAGGAAGTGATCATCACCGCCCTGCCGCTGTACCACATCTTTGCGTTGACCGCGAACGGCCTGGTCTTCATGAAGTTCGGTGGCTGCAACCACCTGATCACCAACCCGCGCGACATGAAGGGCTTCGTCAAGGAGCTCAAGGGCACCCGCTTCACCGCCATCACCGGCGTCAACACGCTGTTCAACGGCCTGCTCAACACCCCGGGCTTCGACGAGATCGACTTCTCCTCGGTCAAGTTCACGCTGGGTGGCGGCATGGCGGTGCAGCGCGCCGTGGCCGAACGCTGGAAGAAGACCACCGGGGTGACCCTGGTCGAGGCCTATGGCCTGACCGAAACCTCGCCGGCGGCCTGCATCAACCCGCTCACCCTGCCCGAATACAATGGCTCTATCGGCCTGCCGATCCCGTCCACCGATGCCTGCATCAAGGACGACAACGGCAACATCCTGCCGCTGGGTGAAGTGGGCGAACTGTGCATCAAGGGCCCGCAGGTGATGAAGGGTTACTGGCAGCGCCCGGAAGAAACCGCCACCGCCATCGATGCCGACGGCTGGCTGCACACCGGCGACATGGCCAGGATGGACGAACAGGGCTTCTTCTACATCGTCGACCGCAAGAAGGACATGATCCTGGTGTCCGGCTTCAACGTGTACCCGAACGAGGTCGAGGACGTCATCGCGATGATGCCGGGCGTGCTGGAAGTGGCCGCAGTCGGTGTCCCGGATGAAAAATCCGGCGAGGTGGTGAAGGTGGTGATCGTGAAGAAGGACCCGAACCTGACTGCGGAAATGGTCAAGGAACATGCGCGGGCAAACCTGACCGGTTACAAGCACCCCAGAATCGTAGAATTCCGAAAAGAGCTGCCGAAGACCAACGTCGGCAAGATTCTCCGTCGCGAGCTGCGTGATACGCCCGCCCCGTAAGGGTTTCCGGGCAAGCGAGCAGAACAGGGACCCCGCCGGCAACGGCGGGGTCTTTTTATTACCGGAACATGGCCGGCACAGCGCTTGCGGGCGGTTCACGACGGGTGCATAGAATCAGTCGCCGCCGCACGTTCAGCTCGCCTCCCCTCACTCCTCTCCGTCCGCTCTGCGGTTGGCCGGACGGTCACACGGAGAACTCCCATGTCCGCAGTACGCCCCATCATCACCCGCCCCTCGCTGCACCCTACCCTGCGCATTACCGAAGAGCCCGAGCGGGATGTCTACTGGATCCACATGCATGCCAACCTGGTCAACCAGCCGGGCCGGCCCTGCTTCGCCTCGCGCCTGGTCGATGACATCGTCGACTACCAGCGCGAACTGGGCGACCGCCTCAGCGCCTCGCACGTCCTGTCACCCCATGTCGTTCTGGCCTCAGACAGTGACGTGTTCAACCTGGGTGGCGACCTCGAGCTGTTCTGCCGGCTGATCCGCGAAGGCGACCGCGCCCGCCTGCTCGACTATGCCCAGCGCTGCGTACGCGGCGTGCACGCCTTCCATGCCGGGCTCGGTGCACGTGCGCACAGCATCGCCCTGGTCCAGGGCAATGCACTGGGCGGCGGCTTCGAAGCCGCGCTGAGCTGCCACACCATCGTCGCCGAGGAAGGCGTGCTGATGGGCCTGCCGGAGGTGCTGTTCGACCTGTTCCCCGGCATGGGCGCCTACTCCTTCCTGTGCCAGCGCATCAGCCCGCGCCTGGCCGAGAAGATCATGCTGGAGGGCAACCTCTACACCGCCAGCCAGCTCAAGGAAATGGGGCTGGTCGACATCGTGGTGCCGGTCGGCGAAGGCGTTGCCGCCGTTGAACAGGTGATCAAGGACAGCAAGCGGATTCCACATGCCTGGGCCGCGATGCGCGAGGTGAACGAAATCGCCAGCATGGTGCCACTGCACGAAATGATGCGGATCACCGAGATCTGGGTGGATACCGCCATGCAGCTCGGCGAGAAGTCCCTGCGTACCATGGACCGGCTGGTGCGGGCACAGGCCCGGCGCAATGGCGACCCGGCCTGACAGCGCGGCGGTTCAGGACGGGCTGCGCTCGCTGTCGTCACGGCGCGCGATGTCCGCGCTGCGGGCGGCCAGTGCATTCCTGCCGAGGCGTAGGGCGGTGGCAAGACTACCGAGGCGGGTCACCCACTCGCCCTTCAACTGCCAGTCCGCCATGCGCATGATCTCGCCACTGGAGGCGGCAACCTGGACCAGCCCCAGGTTGCTCGCCACCCCGCGCAGGGCGTGGGCGTGCTCGCGGAAGTCCTCCCAGGCCTGGCCTTCACCGCAGGCCTGCAGCTGGCCCATGCTCGCATCGACATCCACCAAGCACTGGTCGATGAATTTGCGCTCGAAGCCGTCGCCCATGCCCAGCGACGCCAGTTCATCCAGCACTGCCGTATCAAGCACGCCATCGCCCACCGGCAGCGCGGGAACCGACTGGATGCCGGATTCCGGGCGGGTGTTGGCAGCAACATCGGCCAATACTTCCAGCAACCGGGTTGCCACTACCGGCTTGGCCAGGAAGGCGCGTGCGCCGGCCTGTTCACAGCGCAGGATCGAATCGGGGGTGACATCGGCACTGAGGACCATCACCGGCACATAGGGCATGCCGCTGGCCTGCATCACCCGCAGCTGCTTGAGCAGGTCCAGTCCACTCATGCCGGGCATGTGCAGATCGACGATTGCTGCGTCGTAACTGGCCTGCTCCAGTGCATCGAGTACTTCGGCGCCGCCATTGACGCAGGTGACCTTGTGGCCGGCCTTCTCCAGCAACCGCTGCAGCACCATGCGGTTGGCTTCATGGTCGTCGGCCACCAGCACCCGCAGGCTGCGCACCCGTGCACGATGACGCAGGAAGGGATTGGAAAATGCGATGACATTGCCGGCTTCAGCCACCTCGGACGGAACCGCCGGGGCTGATGAGGTCTCTGCCACGTCCAGCGTGATCTCCACCCAGAACACGCTGCCACGCGGGCTGTTCGGCGCATAACCGACCTGCCCGCCCATCGATTCGACCAGGCCCTTGGCAATGGCGGTGCCCAGTCCGGTTCCCTCATGGCGACGGGCCAGGCCGACATCGCCCTGCTCGAAGGCATTGAACAGCCGGCCGCGCAGCGCCACCGGCACGCCGATGCCGCTGTCGACAATCTCGAAACGCAGGCGCGCCCGCTCGCTGCCCGCTGCGTCCAGGCTGGAAACACGCAGATGCACGTAGCCGCTGTCGGTGAACTTGACCGCATTGCCCATCAGATTGAGCAGGATCTGCTGCAGATGACCGGCATCGCCAAGCAGGCGCGGCGGCACGTTGTCGTCCACATGCACGCGGTAGTCCAGCGACTTGGAGCGGGTCTGCGGGGTCAGGATCAGGTTGATCGCCTGCAGCACATCGGCCAGCGCGAACTCGTGCCACTCCACCCGCACCTTGCCCGCCTCGATCGCGGAGATGTCCAGCACCTCCTCCACCAGCGCCAGCAGGCTGCGGGTGGAGGCCTGGATGGTGTTCAGGCACTCGCGCTGCTCATCGTCCAGGCGGGTGGTGGCCAGCACTTCGGTCATGCCGGCCAGCCCGTTCAACGGCGTGCGGAACTCATGGCTCATGTTGGCCAGGAAGCGGCTCTTGGCTTCGTTGGCCTGGCGCGCCTCGGCCACTGCACGGGTGAGCGCATGCAGCAGCGAATCGAAGTACAGCGGGATCGCGCCCAGGCCCAGCAGCAGGCCCCAGCCCAGATAGTCGTGCCCACGCCAGTAGGGCGACAGCATCACCGTACACAGGAACGCCAGGCAGCCCATGGCGGTGGCCACGCGCAGATAGGTGCTGCCGTAGCGCATGCCGTTGCCGATGGTCACCCACAGCATCACCGCATACAGCGGCGCGGCCGGCTCGCCCTGGATGGTCATGATCCAGGCCATGCAGGTGTAGTCGGTCAGCATGCCGATCACCCGGCGCACATGCGACACACCCGGATTGACCAGGATCGCGGTCAGCAGGCCGGCGGAGATGGTCAGCTCGAAGGCGAGGATCAACCAGGTCGCGGTCAGCGCCTCACCGCCGCCGCTCAGCGAGCGCCAGCCGAGGTAGCTGATGAACAGCGCCGTGATGATGATGCGGATCAGGTTCTGCGCGTGCTCGCTGTCCTCGCGCCCGGACAGGCGCTGCTTGAAGCGGGCCAGCAACGAACGGTTGGGAGAGGCAGCGGCGGGGGTCGTATCCATGGTCGGATGTCGCATCCTTCTGCGCAGCAGGGAGGAGCAGCACAACGGTACTGCCAGCAACCCCAACCACAGGGAAATGGCCAGGCCCAGGTTGGCCTGCCAGTAAGGGGTCAACAGCACGGTGATGCCGAAACTGACCATCGCCAGCACGATGGCAGCGGCCAGGTAACGCGGCCCGAAGCGCAGGCCGTTGCCCACCGTGACCCACATCACCACCGCGTACACCCAGGCCAGCGGTTCGCCCATCTGGATCATGCCGATGGCGATCAAGCCGTAATCGGCCAGCATCCCGGCAACCCGGCGCGGATCGGAGCGCTCAGGCTTCCACAGCAGCCAACCGAACAGCAGCAGCGAAAGCCCCAACCCGGTCAGTACCGTCGCCAGCACGCCCTGGTACTGCTCCAGACGGTGCAGGCGCGCACCGGACAGCAGCACATAGACCAGGATCAGCGAGATCAGCGCCACCCGCACGATCGCCTGGCCATGCTCCGAATCCGGACGCTGCGCCAACCGGCGCTTCACGCGTGCGAACAGGTCCTGCATGTCACCCACCCGGTCGCGTCGATGCCGTCGAGTGCTGGGCGCAGATATCCATCAACTGCTGGTGACCGCGCATCAGCGCATCCACGCAGCGCGGGTCGAACAGTCGGCCACGCTGGGCGTACAGATAGGCCAGTGTGGCTTCCATGGTCCATGCTTCCTTGTACGGACGGGGCGAAATCAGGGCATCAAAAACGTCGGCCACGGCGACGATGCGCGCTTCCAGCGGAATCGCCTCGCCGACCAGGCCATCAGGATAGCCACTGCCGTCATACCGCTCGTGGTGACGCAGCGCGATCAGCGCACCAACCTGGATGAAGCGGTTCTGGCTGCCGCTGAGCAGCTCATGGCCGATGCGCGGGTGCCGCCGCATGATCGCCAGTTCTTCGTCGTTGAGCTTGCCCTGCTTGAGCAGCACCGCATCGGGAATAGCGATCTTGCCCATGTCATGCAGGGGCGCGGCCATCTCGATCAGGCGCACGTCGTCTTCGGGCAGGCCCAGCTGCTCGGCAATCAGCCCGGCCACGCGCGCCATGCGCTCCAGGTAGGCACTGGTGCCGGCATCACGGAACTCGATCGCGCGAGCCAATCGCGACAGGGTCTCGCGCTCACGCTCTTCGACCTCGTGCATGCTGGCCAGCAACCGCTGCTCCAGCGACAAGGCGCGTTGCTTCACGTTCTCGGTCTGCTGGCGCAGCTGCAGCAGGTTGTAGCAGCGCGCACGCAGTTCGCGCGGGCGGATCGGCTTGACCAGGAAGTCGATGACGCCCGCTTCCAGCGCGGCCTGCCGGATCGGCTCGTCGCCGACCACGGTAATCAGGATCACCGGAATGTCGCGGTGCTTGGGCAGGCGGCGGAAACGACGGGCGAATTCCAGCCCGTCCATCTCCGGCATGCGGTAATCGAGCAGCAGCAGGTCGACCGGATGCGCCTCGCACCAGGCCAATGCGGTCAACGGATCACCGAAGTCATACACGCTCAGTTCCGGCGCGATATCTTCGATGACGTGACGCAGCATCGTCCGCGCGGACGTCTGGTCGTCAACAATGACGATGTTCAACGCGTACTCTGCCTGGTTTCTCGACCATGCTGGATCATCAGCAGGCGAGGATACTCTGCCGCTGCGAACGCTCGCACCCTGCATCGGCCTGACTCCCGTGTCATGCGTCCCGGTTCATGATCGTCATCACATTGTGAAGCGGACTCTCCACAGTGCGCACTCCCCCTGGCGCCGATCAAGCCACAACAGACGTCAAGGTAGTGCATTAACGATACGCCGAGTGCGGGAGGCGTCAATCGCGCCGTCTCATTTCGCGACGGCGCGCACAAACAGGAGTCAAAAAGACGACTTACTGCTCCGGACGCATGTACGGGAACAGCAGCACGTCACGGATCGAGCTGCTGCCGGTCAGCAGCATCACCAGGCGATCGACACCGATGCCGAGGCCGCCGGTCGGGGCCATGCCGTACTCCAACGCACGGATGTAGTCGGCGTCGTAGTGCATGGCCTCGTCGTCGCCGCCTTCCTTCGCCGCCACCTGGGCCTGGAAGCGCTGGGCCTGGTCTTCCGGGTCGTTCAGCTCGGAGAAGCCGTTGGCCAGTTCCTTGCCGTTGACGAACAGCTCGAAGCGGTCGGTGTAACCCGGATCGTTGTCGTTGGCGCGGGCCAGCGGCGAGACCTCCACCGGGTGGTCGGTGATGAAGGTCGGCTGGATCAGGGTGTGCTCGACAGTGGCTTCGAAGATCTCCAGCAGCAGCTTGCCCCAGCCGTAGGACGGCTTGACGCGGATCTTCAAACGCTCGCAATGGCGCAGCAGGGCATCGCGGTCGGTGCAATCGGCGGCCGAGATTTCCGGATTGTGGTGGCGCACCGCCTCGTCCATGCGCCAACGGCGGAACGCCGGGCCCAAGTCGATCTTCGCGCCGTCCCACTCGACCTCGGTGCCACCGTTGACGGCCTTGGCCACGTCACGGATCACGCCTTCGGTCAGGTCCATGATCTCGTTGTACGTGGCATAGGCCTCGTACAGCTCCATCATGGTGAATTCCGGGTTGTGGCGGGTGCTGACGCCTTCGTTGCGGAAGTTGCGGTTGATCTCGTAGACGCGCTCCAGGCCGCCCACGGTCAGGCGCTTGAGGTACAGCTCCGGCGCCACGCGCAGGTACAGGTCCAGGTCCAGCGCGTTGTGGTGGGTGGTGAACGGCTTGGCCGCCGCGCCGCCGGGGATGTAATGCATCATCGGCGTCTCGACTTCGAGGAAGTCGCGGTTGTCCAGCCACGCGCGCATGGCGCGGATGATCTTGGAGCGCTTGATGAAGACCATGTCCGCACCCTGCAGCGCGTCCATGATGCGCTCGCGATCTTCCAGCGCGGCCTGACGGCCGACTTCCGGATTCGCGCCTGCGCCCA
>JAAIGE0100726982.1_pt1 | contig 27266 bp, 26 predicted proteins | sample 6487951 | NCBI WGS metagenome assembly JAAIGE01 (sample SAMN13974128, study PRJNA590717) | phyllosphere metagenome | biome: tomato field; feature: multiple bacterial spot infested tomato fields; material: tomato leaves; isolation source: leaves from tomato fields | host: Solanum lycopersicum ...
GGACTACCTTCGCGCTCTCACCGCGTATTATGGTGGCAAGCAGCGCGCGATGGCCGAGCGACTGAACGTAAGCGACAGTTGGATGAGCCGTTACCTCGACTTGGCTCGCCTGCCATCGAGCATCTTGAAGGCGTTCGCATCGCCGCATGACCTCGGTATCAAGCATGTTACGATGCTGAAGCCGTTGCTGAAGCCTGACGAGCGGCGTGCACGTGTCGAGCAAGCCGCGAGTGAACTGGCGGCTAAGCGAGAAAGAGGAGAGGCGAGGGCGGCTTCGCCGCCCGACGTCATCCGCTATCTCGCCGCCGCGGCTGAGGCCCCCAAAAAGTCAGGATCCCCCAAGAAGTCAGGACTGAGCGAGGTGATCGCTACTGAGGCAGGAACCCCGGTGCTGCGCGTCGAGCGGCAGACGCGCAAGGCGGTGACGCTGACGTTGCTGCCGCGGGATGGAGCGACCCGGGCTGACGCTCAGGCAGCGTTGGCGACCCTGCTAGATCGCCACTGGCCAAACGGCTGAGCCGACGAGACGACTCCGGAAGTCATGGCGGTTCTGATACAGCAATCCAAATGCAGCCTTAGTAGTCAGCCTTTGGCTGACCATTGTTGGTGGCTGTACGAGCCCGCTACGCGGGTGGGGCGACTCGAAGCAACTTCCAGCTGCTGCTCCGGATGTTAGTCCAGATCCAGCGCACCGATCATGATCGCCACACCGACGCGATGATCGCAGCCATCAATGCGGGTACGCTGCTGAAGCGAAAAGAACAGTCGCTCTATCACCTCCTGCTGATCCTTGAGCGGTAGGTCGCTGAGCGCGGGCATGAATAGATCAAACTCGGGTTGGGATCACGACGCTTGCTTACGGGGCGAATTTTGTATGTCCCCGCTTCACTAGATACTGGCGCAACAGACGTTCGGTGATGACAGTCAGCGGCTCCCCGCCTTCCTCTACGCTGAGTTGGCGCAGCGTGCGGTGCATGTCTTCAGGGATATGAATCAGCACCGGCTTCTTGCCCGGATGGCTGCTCCGCTTCGCCGGAACTGTGACTTCGGCCGCCTGTCGCGGCCTGCGCGCCGTCGCGGGTCGCGGCGACCGTTGCCTTCTCCGGCTCGTTATCAAAGATGCCAATCAGCACAGAGGGCCTTCTCGCCATTATAACACCTCGCTTACCCAGTCGTATATCTGCTTAACAATTTAGCTTCATTATAGGCAGCACGCAATTCTACTGCCGCTTACTGAGGTGCAAAGCGGTGGTTTGACGCTAAACAACGACGAGACAGAATACCCGCGAATGGTCAAGGCCGATAACGGGGGTGGCAACGGGCGTATTGTTGAAGGCAGTCGCGCCCAGGTATGTTGCGCGGCGATATGCCGCTGGAACGATGCCGACGACGTGCAGGGTTACGGCGTCGCCAAGCCGATCTGAGGCATGGCGCTGTTCTGGTTGTCGGATGAAGCGTGGTCGGCGATCGAGCCTTACCTGCCGAAGAACCAGCCCAGCGCACGACAGGTAGACAACCGACGGGTAATCTCCGGGATTGTGCATGTGCTGAAGGTCGGCTGCCGCTGGTGCGACTGCCCGGCCGATTACGGGTTATCCACGACGGTCTACAACCGGTCCAACCGCTAGACGCGCCGTGGCTTCTGGCGCAGGCTGCTTCACGCGCTGGCGGATGCTTGTGCGGTCACCGAGAGTACCGCGATCGACAGCACTTACATCAAGGCGCAACGCGCGGCCTTCGACGAAAAAGGGGGCGCTAGAGCATCGAGCGTGAAGCAGGAATCATGGAGGATTCCGTTCGACCATGGAATGTGATTCACCCTGCTGTGGAGGTGGATCATGGGTCGAGCATATTGAGGCGATCTGTGGGACTGGATATCAGCGCACGTTTCGGCCGGGCATTCGTGCCGTGCTGCGGCTCGCCGCTTCGGTGTCAGTCCGAGTTGCGCGATCAAGCTGATGCAGCATGTGGGGAAGACGGGAACGGCCAAGCCGCGGCGTCAGGGCCGCCCGCCTGGGGCGGGCAAGCTGGCGGAATATCTGCCGCTGTTGATCCGCTGGGTCAAGGCCACACCCGATATCACGATGCCCGAGCTTGCCGGGCGCCTGGCCACGGAGACAAAGGTGGTGGTGCACCCGGCGTCACTGTCGCGGGTGCTGGTGGCGGGCTTTCGATATAAAAAAGGCCCTGATGGCGTCGGAATGCGGACGCGATGACGTCTGCGAGGCGCGACGGCGCTGGCGCGTCTATCGCCAGCCACGGCTGCGCGAGCAGGCGCACCGGCTGGTCTTCATCGACGAAACCGCGACCACGACGAAGATGACGCGGCTGCGCGGCCGGGTAAACGGTGGCCGGCGCCTGAAGGCTCGTGCCCCCTTTGGCCACTGGAAAACCCAGACCTTCATCGCCGGCCTGCGCTGTGACGGGCTGACCGCGCCCTGGATCGTCGACCGGCCAATGACCAAAGAGATATTCGAGGTCTATGTCGAAACCCAGCTCACCTCGGCACTCCAACACGGCGATGTCGTCATCCTCGACAACCTACCAGCCCATAAAAGCGAAAAGGCCAAGGCGACGCTGAGGAAACGGGGCGCCTGGTTCCTCTTCCTGCCGCCATACAGCCCCGATCTCAACCCCATCAAGATGGCGTTCGCCAAACTAAAGGCCCATCTCCGTCGGATCGGTGCCAGGACCATCGACGACCTATGGAAAGCCGTCGGCTCCATCTGCGACCTGTATGACCCAGATGAATGCCGCAACTACTTCGCCGCCTCAGGCTATGCGTTCGATTAAGGGCTCGATGCTCTAGATCCAGGTGATCGGTCGCTTGCGAGGCGGGTGGAGGACCAAGATCCACGCGCTCACCGATGTCATTGGCCGTCCCTATGCGCTAACGCTAACGGCCGGCGATGTCAGCGACGTGAAGGCAGCGCCTGCTCTTCTCGAACGTGCTGGTAGGATGCGTTACCTGCTCGCCGACAAAGACTACGATGCCGACCGGCTGCGCCGTTCGCTACGAGACGCCGGAGCCGTTCCCATCATTCCCGGACGACGAAACCGCAAACGCACCATCCGTTACGACAAGAACCGCTACCGCGGCCGCCATCTGATGAGAACGCCTTCTGCCGTCTTAAGGACTTCCGCCGTGTCGCCACCCGCTATGACAAACTCGCCGCCATCTTCCTGTCAGGCGTCGTCATCGCAACCCCACTTGCCTTCTGGCTGTGAATGAGTCTCAGCTCTAATTTCGGCGCCTGACCAGAGCAGGGATCCGATGTGAGAAGCGCCGCAATGGAGTCATCGCGATTAGATCGTCAACGACGCTAATCCGAAACAGCACCGCAACTAACCCAAACAGGATTCCACCAATCGATGTTAGCAGTATTAAGTCAATAGCACTACCAAACCCTAATAATGGCCGCACTGCCATCAGGATTGCAGCCATAATAATAGACAGAATTGCTATTCCAAACAGGTCGATAAGCTGGCGGAATGACGTGTACCCGATCATTCGGCCAACTACGGAAGCATTGATAAAGAATCCGACGTAGACCGAAATGGCTTGACTGATCGCGAGCCCGGTTAAGCCGTAAAAACTACCAATCAACAACAACAACAGGCCGATGATCTTTTTGATAAACTCCACTTTTAGCGACAACCCTGAACGTCCCTGCGAAAGTACGAGCTGCATGTTGACAATCTGAAGCGGAAACAAGATGCCGCCAATCGACAAAATCGTCAGAACCGGTGCAGCCGCCAACCATTTGGGACCGTACAGGAAATCGATCACCAAGTCCGGCATGACCGTCAATGCTGCCATGAGCGGCAGATTGATGAGCATTATTGCACCTTGAACAACACGCATACCGTTCATCAACGCAGTGTCATCCCCCTGTTTTGCCGAGAATAGGGGCAGCGCCACACGTGTGACGATCGCAGCAAGAATATTGCCGGGCAGATTCTGTAGGTTTTGGGCCCGGTTGAAAAAACCAAGATCACGAGCGCCATGCAGCCGGCCGATGATGAGCGAGGCACCATTGGTATACACAACGTCGAGCAAGCTAGCGAAGGTGACAAAAGAGCCGAAATGCATCAGCTGTTTGGCAGCTCCCAAATGCATCTCGCGCGAAGGACTCCAACCACCGACAATCCATATCAAGCACGAGTTCGCAACCGAGTAGGTTGCCGCCTGAATCGCGAAACTCCAGACGCCCGCGCCATAGACTGCCGACGTTACAGATGCGACCGCGCTCAAAACTGAAGCAACTAGTCCGGATTTAGCAATAATATCGAAGCGCAACCGACGTTGTAGCAACGCTGTTGGGACCGAAGCAAACGCGCTGCTGAGTACAATTGCCGCACAAACGTATAGTAGCGGCTCAAGGACCGGGTAGCCGAAATATAGGGCAAAGGCTGGTGCGATTGCGGCAATGATCACGCAAAGAACAAATGCAACGAGCATCGTGCACCAGAATAGCGCCGTCTGCTGTTCCAACGATTCTGTCTGGCTCTGGACGAGAGCGGTAGATAACCCCCGGTCTACCAGCACCTGCGAAATGGCCACGAAGAACATGACCAAAGCGAAGATGCCGAAGTCGGTTGGGGTTAGCAGCCGTGCCAGGATAACCGAAACGATGAAATGGATACCCAGTCGGACGCAAAGGTCGACCGTGCTCCATATACCCGCACGAATTGCTGTACTTCCAGCCACAATAGGCTTTCACAATCAATTAGAATAAAAGCCAATAGCATGATTCACGACACGTGAACCTACTTACCGGCCCTCGACCGCGTTCAAGATCGCACGGCCGTAATTGGTCTTTTTGAACCGTTCACCTGCCGCGCGGGCTTGGTTGGCCGAGATGAAGCCCATCTCGTAGGCGATCTCCTCTAGACACGCGACCTGCACGCCCTGGCGGTGTTGCAGTGTGCGGACGAACTCGCCGGCTTCGAGCAGACTGTCGTGGGTGCCGGTGTCGAGCCAAGCGTAGCCCCGGCCCATCTGTTCGACATAGAGTTCGCCCGCCTCCATGTAGAGCCGGTTGAGGTCGGTAATCTCGAGTTCGCCGCGCGCTGAAGGTTTAAGGTTGTGCGCGAACTCAACGACCCGGTTATCGTAGAAGTAGAGGCCGGTCACTGCATGGTTCGATTTGGGCTGTGCGGGCTTTTCCTCAAGGCTGACCGCGCGGCCGCCCTCGCCGAATTCGACCACGCCGTAGCGCTCGGGGTCCTCGACGCGGTAGCTGAACACGGTGGCGCCGGTTGGGCGAGCGACGGCGCTGGCGAGCAGGTCGGTCAGGTGCGCGCCGAAGAAGATGTTGTCACCCAAGACTAGCGCGACATTGTCGTTGCCGATGAAGTCGGCGCCGATGGTAAACGCCTGCGCGAGACCATCGGGGCTCGGCTGTTCAGCATAAGACATGGTGAGGCCGAACGCCGATCCGTCACCGAACAGGCGGCGATAGTTGTCGATGAACTCAGGGCTCGAGATGATGAGAATGTCGCGGATACCTGCGAGCATGAGGACGCTCAGCGGATAATAAATCATCGGCTTGTCATAGACTGGCAGCAGTTGCTTGTTCACCGCGAGGGTGGCGGGATGGAGGCGAGTGCCGGAACCCCCGGCAAGGATGATGCCCTTCATGCGTCGTAGTCCTTCTTTGGCGTGCCGATGAGTTCGTCAAGAATGTCGCCGAGCGCCGCCTGCCACGGCCGCGGCTCGATGCCGTATGCCGCGCGGATAGCGCTGTGGTTGAGTAGCGAATTAGCCGGGCGTTTGGCCGGCGTCGGATAGTCGCTGCTCGGGATCGGTAGCACCTCGGCGGTCGCGCCGCCGCGCGCGGCGCTCTGCGCAAAGATCTCGGTCGCGAAGTTTGCCCAATGCGTGGCTCCGGCGTTGCTGAAGTGGAAGGTGCCGGTGGGAGCCGTATCATCCTCGATCAGGCGCAACGTAATCGTCATCAGCGCGCTTGCCAGATCAGCGGCACTGGTCGGCGAGCCATGCTGGTCGGCGACGACCGAGAGCTGGTCACGGGTAGCCCCGGCACGCAGCATTGTCTTGACGAAATTGTTGCCATGTGCCGACACGACCCAGGCGGTGCGCACGATCGCGTGGCGCACGCCCGAGGTCCGAACTGCGAGTTCGCCGCCGAGCTTCGACGCACCATAGACGCCCAACGGCGCCACCGGATCGTTGACCTCCCACGCGCCTTGCCTGTCACCCGCAAACACATAGTCCGTCGATACCTGGACCAGCGGAATGCCCGCTTTGACGCACGCATCGGCAAAGGCGGCGGGGGCCATCGCGTTGACGGCCCAGGCGGTGACGAGGTCGCTCTCGGCCTTGTCGACCGCGGTATAGGCAGCACCGTTGATGACCGCCGCCCATTCGCGTGACGCCATCTTCGTGGCGATCGCCGTCGTATCGGCCAGGTCGAGCGTGTCGTGATCGATCGCGACGACCTCATAGTCTTTCGGCCAGGCGCAGCGTTGCAGTTCGGTCCCGAGCTGGCCGCCCGCCCCGGTGACGAGGATCGTCCTAGTCACATCATTCTCCGACATATCGACGGTCTACAATTTCAAGCTGCGACGTGGTTACGCCGCGACACCGCGCCGCTCGGACGCCTTGGCCGCGACCAGCGGGCGCCACCACGCCTCGTTGGCGAGATACCACTCGATGGTCTTGCGGATGCCCGTCTCGAACGTCTCGGCGGGATGCCAGCCCAGCTCCTTGCCAATGCGCGAGGCGTCGATCGCATAGCGCTTGTCGTGGCCAGGACGATCGGCAACCTCGGTCATCTGCTCGGCATAGGGCCTGCCGTCGGCGCGCGGACGCAGCTCGTCGAGGATCTCGCAGAGCGTCTTCACGACCTCGATATTTTGTCGCTCGTTGTGCCCGCCGACATTGTAGGTCCGTCCCGGCTCACCTCGTTCGAACACCGCCTGGAGCGCGCGGACGTGATCCTCGACATAGAGCCAGTCGCGGACCTGATCGCCCTTGCCGTAGATCGGCAGCGGCTCGCCATCCAATGCCTTGGCGATCATCAGCGGGATCAGCTTCTCGGGGAAGTGATAAGGACCGTAGTTGTTCGAGCAGTTGGTGATGAGTACCGGCAGGCCAAAGGTATGACCCCATGCGCTGACAAGATGGTCTGACCCGGCCTTCGACGCAGAATAGGGCGAGCGCGGGTCGTAGGGGGTTCCTTCGGTGAACAGCCCGGTGTCACCCAGCGTCCCATAAACCTCGTCGGTCGAGATATGGTGGAAGCGGAACGCCTGCTTAGCTGTATTGTCGAGACTAAGCCAATAGGTGCGCGCTTCGGACAGCATCACGAAGGTGCCGACGACATTGGTCTGAATGAACGCGCCGGGGCCATCGATCGAGCGGTCGACATGGCTTTCCGCAGCTAGATGGGTGATGACGTCGGGCTTGAAGCTGGCAATCGCCGCGCGGACGACGTCGGCGTCGCAGATGTCGCCCTGCACAAACTGATAGCGATCGCTGTCGGCGACGCGCTCGACCGTGGTCAGCGTGCCGGCATAGGTCAGATTGTCGAAGTTCAGGACCTCATGGTCAGTATTCTCGATCAGGTGGCGCACCAACGCCGAACCGATGAAGCCGGCGCCGCCGGTGACGAAGATGCGCATCGTTAAGTCCTTTTAGGAAAGCGGGGCCAGCGGGCGGCCGTCATAGGCGAACGAACTGTCAAACTCAGCGAGCGTCGGCTGCACCTTGTCTTTGGGACTCAGTTCGGGGGTGGTGCCATCAGGTATCGGCCAGTCAATACCGACGCTGTCCCAGCGAATGCCACCGTCGTTGGCCGGGGCGTAAGTGTCCGAGCATTTATAGGTGACTTCGCAATTGGGCTCGAGCGTCACGAAGCCGTGTGCGAAGCCAATCGGAATGAACAGCTGATGCCCGTTCTCGGCGCTAAGCTCGGCCCCCACCCACTGCCCATAGGTTGGCGAGTTCTTTCGCACATCGACCGCGACGTCGAAGATGCGGCCGCGGATACATCGCACCAGCTTGTCCTGACCGCGCGGTGACGTCTGGAAATGCAGGCCGCGCAAGGTAAAGTCGGGCACCGACAGGGAGTGATTGTCCTGCACGAAAGTGCAGGTAATCCCGAGCTTTTCAAAGGCAGGTACGGAATGGACTTCGGTGAACCAGCCCCGGTCATCACCAAAGCGTTTGGGGCGGATGAGCTGCACGGGTGGGATCATGCGGCATCCCATAAAGCTTTGAAGGGCTGGTGCAAGTATGTAAGCCAGCCGCCTCGTGATACGTCCGGTACAAAACGGTAAGCCTCTCGCCCGAGGCCGTGCGCGAAGTTGTTCGTATCACTATGCCGGACGTAAGATTTCTATGTTTATGGAATTACTCCGCCGCCCAGCTTGGCAGCAACAATTCATTAGACCTGACGCAGTAGCGCTTAGCCGTCTTGAAGGCGGAACAGGCTTCCCTCAATAGTCGCTTGCGCCCATGACGACGTCGCGCAGCACCACCGTGCGTCCGGTGCCTGTCCGACATCATACAATGCCGCTCGAAGGGGCCATCCATCCTATTAATTCACGAATCAACTTAGGCTCAGGATCTATTAAATAGCTTACGTGAGCGGTGGCGGGTTGGCTCTTTGGCGGTGGAGGAGCTGCCGATGAGTGACCTAATTCTGGCTGACGGACAAGCAGATGCAGCGGATTGAGCCGTACTTTCCGTTGTTGCATGGCGTACCGCGCGTGGATGACCGGCGGATCGTGAGCGGGATCATCTTCGTGATCCGCAACGGCCTGCGTTGGCGGAATGCGCCAGCGGCTTATGGTCCGCGCAAGACGATCTACAACCGGGACAGAATACCTAAGTAGATATTGGTAATAAATATTATCGGCTGTCCTTACGCGGCCGCAACCACCGCAGCCTTGTTTTGATGCTCAATATACACATTGTCGATCACTTCGGAATTTGGTGCGTATTCACGAACCGTCTCCTGCAAAATCCGACGCAGAGTAGCCGGTTCACGGCCGGCAATCGCCTGACGCAATTCATCTAGCTTAACATTGAGTTGGTTTGCGGGCAGGAACCCTTCCATGGCCTTCCGGATACGGGGGTGCGCCGTGCCGAGGGGAGCGTCCTCGATCAATAGTTCCTCATACAGCTTCTCACCTGGACGCAAGCCGACAACTTTCAGCTCGATATCACCGAACGGATTCTCGGCATTACGTATGCTTAGGCCCGATAGTTCGATCATGTTACGGGCAAGATCGATAATCCGCACGGGTTCTCCCATATCAAGCACGAACACTTCGCCGCCCGAAGCCATCGCCCCTGCTTGGATGACGAGTTGTGCCGCCTCAGGAATGGTCATGAAGAAGCGGGTGATCCGTTCATCAGTAATCGTGACCGGGCCGCCCGACATGATCTGTTGGCGGAATACGGGGACCACCGAACCGGACGAGCCCAGCACGTTCCCGAAACGGACCATTGACAGGCATGTCTCACTTTTTTCCTCGGCCAGTGCCTGGAGCACCATTTCCGCCAATCGCTTGGTAGCACCCATCACGTTGGTTGGGCGAACCGCCTTGTCAGTGCTGACTAGGACGAAATGACGTACCCTGTACTTCATGCAGCGCTGCGCGACGTTCAGAGTGCCAAAAACATTGTTGACGACCCCCTGAATCGGATTTTGCTCGACCAACGGAACGTGCTTGTAGGCTGCGGCATGATAGACGTGGCTAGGATACCAGCAACCAATGATCTCGTCCATTCGCTGTTCGTTCTGGACCGACCCTAGGAGAGGGACAAGCTGTGTTACCGCACCATCGACACCTGTCCGAGCAGCAAGCGCGAGCTCCAGTTCGCGATGGATCGCATAGAGCGAATACTCGCTGTTATCGAGTAGCAGCAGCTTGGCCGGTCGCGACGCGACGATCTGCCGACAGAGTTCGGAACCGATCGAACCGCCTGCTCCCGTCACTAGCACGGTACAGCCTGCCAAATGTGCATCCATCACTGCTGTCCGGGGCGCAACCACATCGCGCCCGAGCAGATCGTTAATCTCGAGATTGGTGATGCCGCCGTGCGGCACATTGCCAAGGGCAAGGTCGATGATGTCGGGGAGCGTGTGGATGCGGATATGCAACGCACGCAGCATCGCCAGGATCTCGTTGCGACGCTCCTGCGTCGCCGACGGCATGGCGAGCAGGACCTCGTCGATGCCGAGCTTGTTGACGAGCGATAGGACATTCACCGGGGAATGAACTCGGAAGCCCATCACCGATGCACCCTGCAGCCCCTTGTTGTCGTCGAGGAAGCCCATGACACGCATCTCAGGCCGGTTGGCGATCGCTGCCGCAAGCTGCCGTCCCGACTGACCGGCACCATAGATCAACACCCGTTGCCGTGCAGGGATGCCCCGGCCATGGTCAAGCAAGGCACCGAGCAACCCGCGGGCACCAACCCGCGCCATGACCATCAGAACGAAGAGCAAGATTGGCTGGATGATGCCGACAGTTCGCGGAACTCCGGGTACGCTCCACGCCGTGAATACTGCAAAATAGACCAGCGCGTAGACGATCGAAGCTAGCAAAACCTGATTAAAACTCGTGCTTTCCGAATGACGAAGGACTGTTCGGTAGACACCGAATACAGCAAAGATCGGCAAAGCTAGCGCCAACGATCCGATGGTAGCCCACATTGGCGGTCCATAAAGTGGGACCCACATGCTCAGGCGGAGGAAATATGCGAACCAGACCGCAAGGATGCAGAGGCTGATATCTACGGTGACGATTAATACCCGCTTCGCCCAGCGTGGCAAACGGATGACGCTCTGGGCTACGCTAACCAATTGCATTCGATGCAACACTTTCAATGCCGGGAGAGACCATAATATGCTTGCATTCTTACCGGCTGTATCACTACTTGACCAGTCAGGGGAAAAGTATCTATCGGCCGGATCATGCAGCAGGGTATGTCTGGGCTAGGTTTGAAGCGAATTTTCGATCTTTCGCTCGTGTTGCTGCTGGCGATACCGGCAGCGCTGGCCTCCGGTGTGGCGGCATCCCTCATCTGGCTCGACGATCGTGCAAACCCGTTCTTTATACAGACACGGCTTGGTCGCAACGAGCAGACGTTCCGGTTGGTAAAACTGCGCACGATGCGAGTCGGGTCGGGCGATCGCCCGTCGCATGAGATGGGGCGGCAGAACATCACTCGTATCGGATCGATCCTGCGCAAGACCAAGCTCGATGAGCTGCCACAGCTCTGGAACGTGCTGCGCGGCGAGATGAGCTTTGTTGGTCCGCGTCCCGGCCTGCCCAGCCAGACGTTGCTGGCCGACAGCCGGCGGCATCACGGTGTTCATCGCCTGTTACCGGGTATCACGGGCGTTTCGCAGGTTCGCGGTCTCGACATGTCGACACCGGAGCATCTAGCCGAAATCGACGCAACCTATCTCGGCGACTGGTCGGCCAAGCGTGATGTCCAGCTCCTCGTCCGCACTGCCCTGGGCGGTGGGCGGGGCGACGCCGCGCGGATCTGATCGTTCAGGCGCGCATGTCCTCGGGTGCGCGCCATCCCAATGCATTGATCACAGCATCCCGATCCCGTTCGAGCTGACCGGGCGCCACTCGCCCGCCGAGCAGCCGGTCGATACCTGGCACCGGCAACAGACGCGTCCGTTCGCCTCCTAACGTGCGGGATAGTGCCGCAAGGTTGCCGGCCTGCATCATTACCGGCACCAGAATGCGACCCATCGCCGCTTCAAAAATGGTCTCGTCGAGGTTGGTCAGGTAAACGCAAAGATCGGCAAGTGCGTCGAGCGACAGGAAACGGCGCGGCGCCTTGGCAAGGCCGAAGGGTAGCGGCCATCCTTTTTCGATAGCACGCGTTATATGACGAACGGCTCCGCGTGCGCCCGGTCCGTACAGCGGCGGCAGACGGAACACGATCGCAGGAGAACTAGGCGACGGTGCCGTAGCGACCGTTTCCATCCCGCGCTTGGATCGGCCATAAAGATCGTCCGCACCATTGGATGGATCGGCATAGACTGAACTGAAGGCGACAACACGCTGGATGCCCGCTGCCGCCGCCGCGGTCCGCAGCGCCGTCATTACCTGGGCGGCATCGCCGACATTGTCTTGCGAATAAGATTTTCGATCGGCGCGATCGGCAAAGTGTAGGATCATGCCGCATCCGGCAAACGCGCGTTCCAATTCGTCCGCTCGCGTGAGATCACGTACGATACGCTCTTCGGCGGCTACGCCTATTGCCGAGCCGCTCCGGCTGATACCGACGATTTTGTGCCCGGCCCTGTGGAGCGCATGCGCGACATGCCCGCCTGCCAATCCCGTGATGCCCGTAATCGCCACTGCTGTCATGGCCCGCTTGGTAGCCAAGCAAGCGCTTTACCGCAACGACCCGCATTGCTAGCCAGCGGGCGCGCAACCGTCCCAGTTCGTCGATTGCCGGCCCCGTTCGACATGAGCCGCGTGGTGTGATGGCTTCGGAACTCACGAAGGATATACCAATTGCCGAAATTCGATCGCTTGGTCGATGAAGTCCGCGCTACCATCCCCGAAGGGATCGATGCCTGCGTATCGTTCGTCCTGTTCCAGAATGATCGCGACGAAATCCTTAACGCCATCCGGCATGCGCAGTTAGCCAGCGTACGAACCCATGTCGTAGTCATCGACAACAGCGTGCCGCCGCTCGACCTGTCTTATGCGCATGACATGGGCGCGACCGTCGCACAAACTAACGACAATATCGGTTATGGTCGCGGTCACAACATTGCCTTAGCCGCGAGCCACGGAAAATGCCGATACAACATCGTCATGAACACTGACCTCCAGATGCAGGGGGACGTCGTCTCTGGCATGGTTGCATTCATGGACCAGCATCCAGAAGCAGGTCTAGCGATGCCGAGAGTATGTTATCCCGACGGCTCGCTTCAACGCCTGTGCCGCCTCTTGCCCGATCCGGCCAATATCCTGGCCCGTCGCGTCCTGCACCGTACGCGGTGGGGGAAGGCAAAGAACTGGAAGTATGAATTCCACAACTGGAATTATGACACGGTGGCCGAATTCCCGTTCCTGTCGGGGTGCTTCATGATCCTGCGGCGGGAAACGCTCAATCGGGTCGGCCTGTTCGACGAGCGGTATTTCCTCTACGCGGAAGACCTTGATCTGTCCCGGCGGATCGGGACGGTAGCACGCACGCTTTACAATCCATCGGAAACGGTAATTCACGAATATCGCAGTCAGGCGCGGCCGTCGTTGAAGCGCATGCGCTATGCGCTGGTCAGTCTCTCGCAATATTTCTTCAAATGGGGCTGGATTTTCGACCGCGAGCGGGACCGCATCAATCAGGCTGCAATCGAACAATTCGACGCCCGACATGGTTGAAGCGTCCAAACGGCCCCGGAGGCAACGCCGCGTCGCCGCAATCCGCAGTTTTTAAATTCCGATTTATCGACTAACGGGGCAGTCATGGCTTTTACGCGTCCGGCCCGTTGGTCGCTTTTTCGACCTGATACCTCGTTTATTCTTGCGATCGCCCTGGTTATCATCCTGTGGGTCGCAGGCGGGGCATCGCGTGCCGATGCCATGGGGCAGGTGGTTGTCCGGGCAAGTTGCTGGGCGATCCTCGTCATCGCCATTCTTGTGACGCCCCGACCGACGCTGATCGGGGCGCGACCAGTAGCGCTTTTGCTGGCTGCGGCAGTTACGCTGCCGATTATTCAGCTCATCCCCTTACCGCCCGCTTGGTGGCTTGCCCTTCCCGGCCGCAATATGTTGCTGGTACCTGGGGAACCCGTTCCATGGCGGCCATTGACAATGACACCGGGCGCGACACGCAACGCGCTGGCGTCGCTGATCGTACCCGTGACAATGCTTGTCGTTCTCATTCCATCTGGTCAGCAATCGCGGCGCAGGATGCCAGTGGTGCTGCTCGCAATGATCAGCATGGCGACACTGCTCGGACTGTTCCAGTTTTCAGGTGCCGGGTTCAACAACCCCCTTCTCAACGACACACCTGGCACCGTCAGCAGCATTTTTGCCAATCGCAACCACTTTGCGCTGCTGCTTGCTATAGGCTGCCTGATCGCACCGGTCTGGGCCTTCACCGATCCTCCCGCATTGCGCTGGCGCGGCCCGCTCGCTGCCGGACTTGTCCTTCTCTTCGTGTTGACGCTTCTGGCGACCGGATCGCGTGCTGGAATATTGCTGGGCGGCCTTGCCCTTGGCTTGGCCCTGCTGATTATCGGAAAGCGACTTCGCCGGCACCTCAGGGGCGGACCGCGCTGGTTGGTACCTGCACTTGCGGTTGCAGCAGTCGCGATTATCGGAGGGTTTGTAGCCCTCAGTTTTGCCGCTGATCGTGCCGATGCCATCAACCGCCTGCTTGCGCTCGACAGCGCGGAAGACATGCGTTCGCGTGGTTTGTCGACCGTCCTGTCTATGATTACCACCTATATGCCATTCGGGTCAGGTCTTGGCGGTTTCGATGCTGTGTTTCGGATTCATGAGCCATTCGCACTGCTGAAGTTTACGTACTTCAATCAGGCACATAATGATTATCTTGGCATCGCCTTGGATGGTGGGATCGCTGGGATTATGATACTGGCCGCCGGCATCCTGTGGTGGCTGGTCGCAACAGTTCGTGTGTGGCGGAGCAAGGCAGACGACGCGGTTCTTTTGGGACGGCTCGGATCGGCGACGATCCTTCTGATCTCGGCGGCGAGCGTTACTGATTATCCTGCTCGGACGCCGACGATCATGGCGATCCTTGTCGTGGCTGCGCTATGGCTAGCTGGGGCGAATGCCGCTCGAACGCAGACCGCTTTACGCTCATGACTGCAAAATATATATGGCAATCCTTGTCGTGGCGGCGCTATGGCTAGCTGGGACGAATGCCGCTCGAACGCAGACCGCTTTACGCTCATGACTGCGAAATCTATAGAGCGGCGACATTTCCCAGTTGGATTTCTTTCGCGCATGCGCTTCCTGATCCCTTTAGTGTGCCTGGCGCTTGCAGCGACAGGCTGTGGCTCCCACAAACCGATCGAGTCGAACGGTAGCCTTACCGTCGTCCAAGGAAGCAACGTTCTGCCTCCGCCCGGCCGGGGTGATCTGACCGCCGCCGACCGACCGGCGTTGATTGGCCCGCTCGATACGATCGAAGTCAGCGTGTTCGGTATTCCCGACCTTGATCGCGAGATGCAGGTCGATGCCAGTGGTCGTATTGCCATGCCGCTCGCCGGAACGATCGATGCCCGGGGCAAAACTTCGGAAGAGTTGGCGAATGCGATTGAGGGGGCACTGAAGTCGCATTATGTCCGTGATCCGCAAGTGACGGTGAATATTAAAAGTTCGGTCAGCCAAGTCGTCACGATCGACGGTTCGGTAGTTGAACCCGGCCTGTATCCTGTCACCAACCAGATGACCCTGATGCGCGTCGTCGCGTCGGCCAAGGGGCTGACCGAATTCGCGCGGCAGGAAGACATCGTCATCCTGCGGACCGTCGGCGATAAGCGCATGGCTGGCCTTTACAATATCGCAGAGATCCGCCGCGGCGCATATGACGATCCGCCCGTCTATGCTAACGACGTCATCGTCGTCGGGGATTCGCCGCAACGCCGGCTGTTCCGTGATTTTGTTTCGCTCTCACCGGTCCTTGCCGCCCCTCTGATTGCCGTATTGCAGTAAGGCGCCCTCGATGAACCTCATGAGTCCTACACTCCGTCAGGGCGTTTCGCCTGCCGCCCTCACGAGCGGCGACACGATGCCTGTTATTCGACAGTATCTTCGCGTCGCGTTGCGCTGGCGCTATGTCATCCTGGGTGCAGTAGCGGCCTGCGTCATTGTCGGCCTCATTTTAACGCTACTGATGACGCCGAAGTTCACGGCAACGTCGACGATCGAGATCGCGCGTGAATCGAATCAAGTAACGAATTTTCAAAGTGTCGAGCGCGATGCCAGCGACACTGACCAAGAGTTCTACGAAACCCAATATGGCCTACTTCGTTCTCGGATCCTTGCCGAACGGGTGGCGACGCAACTGCGCCTCGTGGACGACAAGACGTTTTTCGAACGGTTCGGCGTAGATCAGTCTGAAGCCGCTTTCCGGGAAGTCAACGGCCGGTACGGCGCCGAAGGTCGCCCGGCACGCCAGCGGATTGCGGGCGAGGTTTTGCTCAACAACATCAGCATTGCTCCGACCCGTCTGTCGCGGCTCGTGGAAATTCGCTTCACCAGCGCTGATGCGGCCTTCTCGCAAAAGGTCGCCAACGCTTGGGCGGAAAACTTCATCCAGACAAATCTAGAGCGCAAGGTGCAGGCCACGTCCTACGGCCGCAACTTGTTGCAGCGCGAGTTAGGCCAAGCCAAGGAACGTCTTGATGAATCGCAGCGCCAACTTGTTTCCTATGCAGAGCAGCAGCGTATCATCAACCTGCCCGCGCAAGGGTCAGGAGACAAGCAGACGGCCGAACGCTCGATCGTCGTCGATGAGCTTGCCGCGCTGAACAGCGCATTGTCGGAAGCAACTGCCGATCGCATCCAGGCCGAAGCGCGGTTTCGTGCAGCCGGACGGGGGGGGCAATCGGCCGAAGCACTGCGTAACCCCGCGATCAATACGCTGCGCCAGCGCCGGGCCGAACTTGCCGCGGAGTATCAACGGCTGATGGTCCAGTTCGAACCTAGCTATCCTCCGGCACGCGCCATCCGGTCACAGCTTACCGAGCTGGACCGGTCTATCTTGCGGGAAGAAAGCCGCGTTTCCGGGTCGGTTCAGGCCGAATATCGTCAGGCAACCGAGCGCGAGAACGTACTTCGCGAACGCGTAGAGCGGTTGAAGTCCAGCTATTTGGATCTGCGACGGCGCAGCATCCAGTACAATATTTACCAGCAGGAAGTGGATACCAACCGCGCTCTGTATGATGGTCTGCTCCAGCGCTTTAAGGAAATCGGAGTTGCCGGTGGCGTTGGAATCAACAACGTGACGGTCGTTGACCCTGCTGATATTCCGCAGGAGCCCTCCAGCCCGCGTTTAGTCCTCAACCTCGCGCTAGCGCTGCTGATTGGCCTTGGAATTGGTGGTGCGCTCGCCTTTGGGCTTGAACAGATGGACGAAGCGATCGCTGACCCGGGCGAGGTTGAGCGCCGCCTCGGACTACCCTTGCTGGGATCGGTACCCAAGGTGGAAGGCGTCGCCCCACGTGATGCCCTGCTCGATCGCAAGTCCGATCTGGTCGATGCCTATCTGGCAATCCAGACGAGCCTCGGGTTCACCACCGAGCACGGTGTTCCAAGGTCACTCGCGGTTACCTCGACCCGCCCGGCGGAAGGCAAGTCGACCACGGCCCTTGCGGTGGCCACGATGCTCACCCGCGCGCACAAGCGGGTGATCCTCGTCGATGGGGATATGCGTTCACCATCGATCCATTATTTGGGCAATGTCGATAACGACCGCGGCCTCAGCAACTTCCTGTCGGGTCAGGAAGACATCGGACAGCTCACCTTCACCATGAGCGATCTCGGCTTCACCGCTATGTCGGCGGGGCCGATCCCGCCCAATGCGGCCGAGTTGTTGACCGGGCATCGGCTAGAACTGCTGATCGAACGTCTGCTTGAAGACTACGACCATGTCGTGATCGATAGCCCTCCGGTCATGGGGCTCGCCGACGCACCATTGATCGCAAGCCGTGTCGAGGGCGTCGTATATGCTGTTGAATCGCATGGTATCCGCTCGAGCATGGTCAAGACCGCATTGCTACGATTGACGGCGGCCAACGCTCATATTCTCGGCGGCGTCCTCACCAAGTTCGAGGCACGCAAGGCACATTATGGTTACGGCTATGAGTATGGCTATGGCTATGGCTATGGCCGCGACAAGAACGGTGCGAGCAACTGATGTCTGCTGCCGCGCATGCCCGCCATTCCCCACGTCGATCAACACGTGAATGGGTGCTGCGCGGCGGCATCGCGGCAGCGGCAGTCTTGCTCGGCTATGTCTCCACGGCACAGACGCTTGCCTATGCGCTTCGCAAATCGAATACCGAACGCATCCATTCGCTCAGTCCCAGCGACGGCCGCATCGCCGGGGAACTCGCCGAACAGATCGCCACGACCGATGCCGGCCCAGCCGATCGTGCGCGGGCCAGTCAAGTCGCTCGCGAAGCATTGATCCATGAACCGCTATCGGTAGCGGCAGTGACGGCGTTGGCGCTGAACCGGCAGGTTACCGGCGATACCGGGAGCGCGCGTCAATTATTCCTGCATGCCGATGCCATGTCGCGACGTAGCCTCGTAACGCGGCTATGGCTAATCGAAGATGCGGTTGCGCAGGGCAATGTCGCAGCAGCACTTCGCAATTACGACATCGCGCTCAGGACCTCCCGGTCAGCATCAAAGCTGTTGTTCCCAGTGCTGTCCCAGGCCATCGCCGATCCGTCGATTGCGATGGGTCTTACCAAGCTACTGGCTACCGCTCCGCCATGGCGCGATGGATTTCTGACGTATGTCGGCGCGACCGGCACCGCCCCCGAGATCAGCGCTCGCTTCTTTCGACAGCTGTCCGGCAGGGGCATTCCCGTTCCCGAAGTCGCACGGATGAGCGTTGTGAATGCGCTCGTCACCGCAGGATCGTTCGACAAGGGCTGGACCTATTATCAATCGCTACGCCCCAGCGTCGACCGGCGACAGTCGCGTGATCCTGATTTTTCGTCCGGCGCCGCTATCTCTTCGCTGTTCGACTGGGCGCCTGTCACTAATGATGCCGGAGTGAGTGCATCGATAGACGGTGGCATGTTCGACTTCTCGGCTCCATCGACGGTCGGTGGTGTGGTGCTACAGCAAATTCAGCTTTTGCCTCCTGGCCGCTATCGCTTGTCCGGCATCAGTTCCGGCATCGATCAGCCGACCGGATCACAGCCTTATTGGCAGCTGATATGCAGCGACGGACGCGAACTGGGACGAGTCAAGCTTGTCAACTCATCGGAAAATGGTGGAAAGTTCGACGGATTTGTCACGGTCGACGGTGGATGCAAGGCACAGACCCTACGTCTTGTAGTGCAGCCGACATCAACCATCGGAGGGGTGACAGGCCGAATTGATCGGACGATCATCGCTCCTGCAGGAGACGATCGGTGAACGCTACCTTGTCATATCCTCGCCAGAGGATCGGAGCCAGTTGCCTTCTGTTCCTGCTTGTCAGATTATCGGTGGTTGCATCGATATCGGCGACTGCAACGGCACAAGTCCGTACCAGCGTGCCGGAGGACGACACACCACCCTCTCCGGTTGATAGGACTGTCACCCAAACGGCTACCGTTGCTACCGGCCGTATCGGTACGCGCCAGACCCGCGAGGACGCGGCACGCGCGACAGGGATCGAACCGCTGGCAAAAATTAACAACCGCATTTCCAACCGAGTTCAGTCCCGATTGCAAAACCGGCTCGACCGCAATTACTCTGAGCGGCCTCACCTACGATGACTTGGACAAGCCACATCCCGGTTCGGCTTGATGACTGATATATCAAGCCGACGCGACCTTCTCGGCGGAATCATGGTCGGTGGTGTCGTCGCACATATCACGCTCGGTGGGTCGATGCCGTCAGCAGAGGCGGCGAAGATGTCAGAAAACGGTGCCGTCGTGCGACTGTTCACGGGGGCAAACGGCATTCGCCTTCCACTGGAATGCGAAATCGTATGGACTGGTGGCTTTTCCCAAATCGGTAGCGGAGCCGCCTGCTACCGCCGCGATGCAACGATCGACGCTGCCTATGTTCGCGCCCATCCACGCACCGCGTTCCTGGACGCTGACCGGCGTGCATTCCGGCTGATTGAGCAGGATGTCGACGTGCGACAGGTCGGCGCAATCGGTGACGGCAATGCCGATGATACCGCATCGATCCAGATCGCACTCGACCTGATTGAAGCGGGCGGCGGTGGAACGGTTTCCCTTCCTGCCGGCAACTACAAGATCACTGCTCCGCTTAAACTGCCGCCGCGTACGAGTCTGCAAGGTGCTGGCCCTTCTGCAATCCTGCGCGTTCAGGGTTGTGATGGCATCCTGCTTGGTGCTTCTGACGAGATTGGTCCGCGCACCCTGTCGAATTTTACAATCTATGGCCGGGGATGCGAACGCTTCCGTGCCATTATTGCCAATATCGACGACAATCGCCGCAACCAAGGTATGGTCTTTGAGCGCCTCTACCTTGCGTTTTTCGGAACTGGCGTAGACAGCCGGGGGCTGTGGCACGCGACGTTCCGCACCCTTACGATGAACCAAATCTGGAAAGGGTTTCTGCTCAGCGGCAGGAACGTTAAGGTCACCATCGACGACTGTCGACTGACGCATGGCGGATTGTTGCGTGGTGCAGGAGATCCAATTGGGATACAGGTCGGTGACGAAACGACGAATGCGCGCCCTGAAGATGTCCAGATCGCCCGAACAATCATCTATGGCTTTGCGAAAGGGATCGTTTGGCGAACGGCGCTGTTTGGCGGCGTAACGCACTGCGATCTTGATGCCTGTACCCGGACTGGTCTCGAGCTGGTTACAGCGGACGGCGGCTTTGCTTTCACCAACAACTGGGTACAGGTCGATGGCCCATCGGCTCGAGGAATCCATTGCACGCCACTTGGCTACAATCCGCCGATAACCAACATCCTGATCGCCAACAACAACATCAACGCCCGTGAAACCTCGCGTGGCTCTTGTGGGATAGCCATTGGCAATCAGCAGGCCGATATCGTAATCGATGGTAATAGCGTCGATGACCACTGGGAAACTGGCATCAGCGCCAATGGCGTGCGTCGATTGTCAATGATGCACAATAAGGTCGCACGTGAGATAGTGATCGAAGGTTGCAAGGACGTAACAGTCGCTCGTAATTTCGCTGGAAGCGGTTTGCGGCTGAACGGCAACACCGGTCTGGATACAGGTGCAGGCTCCGGTTTGCAGAGTGGCCGGATCAGCGGGATACTGAAAATTCCCGCAGGGCAGACCCGACAGACAACGACATTTGCCGCGCTGGAGTTGCCTGACCTTCCTAAGGGAAGCTATCGTACCGCTCTCAAAATCGAGCCTGTGTCCCTAGATCCGGGGGTGATGTTTCGTGGGCGCGTTACACAAACCGGCATCACCGTTGAAACAGCCAGTGCGCTACCTAAAGAAACCACGATCGCCTTTCAGGTCGATGTATGTTGATCCGGTACGACGATATCGTTCGGGACCCAAATCGCGCGCCTCCAATCAGCGTCACCGCGTGATAGTAGAATAATTGTACGATGGGATCGACGATGAACAAGGTGCAACCGGAAGCGATAGCCATCCGTACTGAAGCTAGAAGCCTTCTGTTCATGACGGTGGAACGGCGTAAACATCCATGAAAATGTATGACAACGAGCCAACCATCATGGCCGTACTGGTAGTATATGGTCGCAAGGTGGAAGATGCTGCGTCTTGGCCTACGCTTCGATTATGGCTCGAAAGTGACAGATCAAGGCTTCGTCGTTGCTTGATCTATGACAACTCACCAGCGTCATTGACGAATACGGCATCATTGCCCAACGGCGCGATCCTTATGCATGATCCGGCGAACGGCGGCACTGCGGGCGCCTATATGACAGCGGCACAGCATGTCCCTGAAGCCGAATGCACTTGGTTGCTCCTACTCGACCAGGATACTATCCTGCCGGTCGACTATCTCGATCGAGCGGTACAAGCGGCAGTGGCAGTGCCCGACGCCATGGTTTTGGTCCCCCGCGTTCATCACGGCGATCAACTCGTGTCGCCCGCAACGATAACCAGTTCGGGTTCCGTACAACCTGTGCCCGATCCTCGTCGTACCGAAGGACTGCCAACGGCAATATCCTCCGGTGCACTTGTTCGTCGCAGCGTCATTGCCGAGGTTCATTTTCCGCCCGAGCTTTGGCTAGACTATGTCGATCACTGGCTATTTCTCCACGTTGCTAAGCGTGGCGGAGCGATCACCGTAATCGACGCGGATTTGTCACATGATCTCTCGATCCGAACTCCCAAAACTCTTTCGACTATACGGTTGCGAAGCATTCTTACGGCCGAGCGCACTTTCTATGCTGCATTCGGCCGGCGCGCACGTGTCATATTACCGATCCGGCAGATGATACGAGCAGCACGCTATGCAATGGTCATGCGGCCAGATTTGGCTTTAACGGTTCTACAATCGGTGATCAGTCCGGCAAAGGGCCGCCCATGATTGAAACATTGTTCCCGATTGTTCTCGGCGAAGTGGTCCTTGGGGGCGGCGGGCGAACCTTTTCGGTCGGTCCGATCAGCCTGCGAATGATCTTATTCGCCGCGAGTCTGCTCGCGACCATGTTCGGCATGATGACCGCTTCGCGACAGCGCGATGGCCTCGTTACCGCCAACCTCCTTGTACTGGGGTTTTTTATTAGTTTGATCCCTGGCCTTCTGATCGATGCGGCACACGGAACGCCGGCAACCATCATCATTCAGGAAATACAGCCACTACTATTCTGGCTGTCGGCGCCGTTCTTTGCCTTTGCTTTGCAAGACGTCCGATCTGTAGAAAAAAGCGCAACAATCATCGTCTACGGCGGTACAATCGTCGCCGTCATAACATCACTGTTGATGTTTGGATTATTTATAGGTTTTGTAAGTTTTCGTTCGCTTTATCTTTGGTCTGATAGAACGGAGGAACTATTCTTTCGCGGATTTACAAATTTCTTTTACAAGGGTCACTTCTTTATTGCCGTTGCACTCATATTCTGTGTAGTGCTTACACCGCGTTGGTGGAAAACAATGTCACTTGTATTAGTGACATCGATCATTCTGTCGCTGACACGCGGGCTATTTCTAGCGGTGGCAGTTGCAATTATTCTTAGTTTCTTTTCAGAGCGCCGCCAAGGAGCAATCCTGCTCATAGCACTCGGCACAGTCGTCATTTTCAGCCTGTATAGTCAGGCTATTACCGGCATCATCTTCGATCCGAGCCGTGCGAGATCGGCTCAGACACGGTCCCAAGATTTATCCTATTTCTTATCGATCTTTGACTACAATACATTATTGTTTGGTGATGGCGTTGGCGTCCTGCTTAATGGGCGTTCAAACATTGAGAACAGTTTTCTATGGGTGATTTGGCGCTTCGGTATTGTTGGGTTAACGTTTATGTTTACACCATTATTTATATGTTTGCGCTACTATTACCAGATTCCTAGGAACAGCAGCGAACGGCGCCTCGCCAGTGCCTTCTTCTTTGGCGTTATAATGTTGTACGTAGTTACCGCTTTCAATCCATTTATTAACAACTCCATAGGTTTGACGTATCTACTCTGTGCGTTGTTTGCATTGCGCCGATTACGGCAGGCTGCTTTAACAACCTCTGCGCCTTTTTCTCCCGCAGGATTGACAGCATGACCGAGGTACGCATTAGCTTCGTCGTGGCCACCTACAACGGTGCGTCCTATATCGAGGAGCAGCTTCACAGCATCCTTGCTTCACTAGGACCGCAGGACGAAATCATTGTCTCGGATGATGGATCATCTGACGCTACCGTCGAACGGGTCTATGCGATCGGTGATCCGCGTATCCGCCTGCTCCCAAAAGGTGAACGCCTTGGCTATCAAGGCAATTTTGCCCGGGCGATTGCAGCATCCCGCGGAGAATATATTTTCTTCTCGGATCAGGACGATGTCTGCTTGCCAGTGCGGGTGCCACAATCGCTTGCCGCGCTCGAACATTCACGATGTGTGTGTGGAGATGCGATCGTTGTCGATGCAACACTATCGCCATTGCATAATAGTCATTTCAAAGCACGGCGTGCCCGATTCGATTTGGTGTCGCTTCTTGTTCGCCCGTCGGTAATTGGAGCAACGGTCGCCTGTCGGCGTGACTTCATCGAAGGATGTCTACCATTCCCACAGGGAGTACCGCATGATATGTGGATAGCTGTGCGAGCAGTACGACGCGGGGATCTTGCTGTAGTTCGAGAGCCTTTCATTCTTTATCGACGACATTCTTCTGTTGTATCGGCGACCGCATCGACCAGCAATCGAGCAATCGTCGTTAGGCTTAAGGAACGTCTTCGCCTGCTTTCCGCAATGATACGACCCTGACGAAATTCAGTTACTATTTAATCTCCAAAATGGATTGGGCTGTTGCTCACTACCCAGCGGTTTGATGATCAACGTATGACACATTGCTTTGCATCCATTCCACCGTCGCTCTCAAACCATCGGTCCAAGAAGTTCGAGGGCGCCAGCCAAACTCCCGCGCAGCCAGACTGCAATCGAGGACGTTCCTTGGCACGTCAGCAAGCCGTCCCGGTAGATAGATCACGCTTTGCAACGGCGTATCCGTCTGGGCACAGACATCTTTCACGACGTCACGGATCGATCTGCCTTCCCCTGATCCAATGTTGAACACCCATTTGCTACCCCAGTAATTTGCCGCGCGTAGAATTGCCTCAACGACGTCATCGACGTGCAGGTAATCACGCACGACAGATCCGTCGCCCCAGATCTCGATCGGCTTGCCGGCCAGCGCTTTTTGCAAGGCTGCACCGACAACGCCTTGCGTGATGCGTCGTTGAAACGGTCCGTACGGGTTTGCAACCCGTAGCGCGATGGCATTCAGGCCGTGGAGATGGCGGAATAGACCAAGATATTTCTCAACCGCCAGTTTGTTGATGCCGTAGGCAGAGATTGGATTGGTCGGATCGTTCTCGGACAGGGATTGACTGACGCTTGGACCATAAACCGTGCCGCCGGACGACAGGAACAGCAGATTTCCAACGCCAGCTGCCGAGCAAATGTCGATCAGCCGCAGCGAGGGAAGCAAGCTGTGCTCCACGTCCTGGATTGGATTGGCATTGGACTTGGCTGGTGCACTCCCCCCAAGCAGATGGACAACAATATCGCCGCGGGCCACGACGCTCTCCATTGCCGATGCATCGGTAAAATCCGCTTCCACCCACGGCACGTCGGCTAGTGCTGCTGGCCAATACGATGGGCGGCGGCCGACTGCCTTTACCGTTGAGCCACCCTGTTTCAATGCCAAGCACAGGTTCGTGCCGATAAAGCCTCCGGCACCCAGTACCACCCAGCTTGTTCCTACATGACTCATTTCAAGCTGGTTCCCGATCGGCCATGGTCGCGCAGGTCCTCAACAGTATGGATGCGAATGCATCTTGCGAAAATGCACGATCAAAAACCGATCGGCCTGCCGAAGCGATCTGGGGCCAGCATGCGCTTTGCGCTAATGCAGCTGCCAGCATGTTGGCCAACGCCTCTGCCGTCGGTTCAGCGGCGATAAAGCCGCTTTTCCCGGATTTGATATAGGTGGCCGTACCCGTCGTTGGCGTACACATCAGCACACGTCGTGCGCCGAGCGCATCCAGCGACACGAGGGGCAATGTGTCGTCACGCGAGGGAACCACTACCGCATCGGCTGCTACCAATGCGGCATGGTAGCCTTGAATGTCGAGTTCCCTATTTATGAAGATCTGAGAATGGGACTTTGCGGTTGCGCATAATCGGGCATGGAATACCGGATCGAGAACACGCCCATAAAATTCGATACTCATTGCCGCTTGCTGCTCCATGGACAGACGCAGATAGGCATCCAAGAGCAGATCCTGCCCCTTGCGTGACTCATAAGATCCAAATACTGCGAGCCGGACGGACACATTAGGATCAAATGCTTCTAAAGGTTCGGCCGCAATAGGAGACAAGCCATAAGGTACGATTTGCACGTCGGCACGATGCTCACGCACAATGCGAGCACTCAACTCGCTCCCTGCCCAAACTAGGTGCGATAAAGCAAGTGCTTTACGGAAGGTTTTGCGGGGCACTAGTGCCTCGAGCATCGAAACTTCGTGTAAGTACCAGAGCGTTGGGAAATGCGGAGCCAGCGTCGTTACCGCCGCTTGGGTAACTGCTGTGTTGCAAATCGCAATGTCGAAAGATGTTGCAAGCAACGGAACCATTTGCCGCAGACCACGAACTCCATCCACAACTACCGGGATATTGTTCGCAGTGAAACGGTCGACCATGGGGCCAGGTGCCAGCGACCAGACCATGACATCCCATCCGCCGGTCACGAGGCTACGCGCGATCTCAAGTAACAATCCCGGCGCGCCACTCGCGCTCATGTCCTGACTGACTAGGAGGGCTTTGGGCCGGCCAGCCATAAAGTCGTTGCCGGCACCGTAGACCTGCCTTTCCGCCGCGCCCGCGGCAAGGCGGTGTCGTATCCCATGATCGATCCTCGCAGGTAGAATGCCGCGGGGGAGTAGGCGCCGGACTAGTGAACTGGCCGTTCTGCGGATCCGGTCACTAAAGGAGGTTTCACGGCGACGCATTTCGTCGATAATTGCTGTCACCCCGTGTTCCCCAATACGCGCTCATGCCTGCCCCGTGCTGACTAGCGGCCAATGGCAGGAGGTCAAGTTGACGATCATGTACGGTTCGATGCGCGAGAACGCGCTACGCGGCATCGTCGTAGGCAAGGAAGAACTGGATGTTCGCCGGGAGCGGACTGTGGCGGGGAGCGTGCGGCTGTCATGTACAGCCTGCTCGAAACTGCCAAGCTCAATGGCGTAAACCCGCAGCACTGGCTGGCCGACGTGCTCGACCGGATCGGGCAAAGTCACCCGATTAATCGGCTGGACGAGTTGCTGCCTTGGAACTGGGCGGCGTCGCGCTGAAGCTTGGCCCTGGTGAAAAGTGGTTGCGGCTTATCCCTCAGCCCAGATGCTGAAGTTGGCTGCTTCAGCCGTTGGTGCCATAGTGGCGGATGGAAACGAGTGTTTGCGGCGCTGACAGCCGACCGAGACAGCAAATACCTGATGCTCGACAGCACCATTGTTCGCGCTCACCAGCAGGCAGCGAGTGGAAAAAGGGGGCTGCGGATCAAGCGCTGGAGCGTTCGCGAGGTGGCCTGACTACCAAGCTTCATATGCCGGCCGATGCGCTTGGCCGACCCTTGCGGCTCAACATCACCGTCGGCCAGGTCGGCGACATCGCCTAGCCGCCGGCGTTACTCGATGGTTAGGCCAAGGCCGTGTGCCTGCCTAGCCTATGACAGCAATGCCTTACGCGCCATGGTCGGCGGCCTAAGTGCCCAAGCGGTGATCCCGTCGAACTGTTGCCGCAAAATCGCCATCCCGCACAACGCGCTCGCCTGCAAACACCGCAACCACATCGACAGGGCGTCAGCAGGCACGGTCGCGCACCGTGTCTGCCACGACACAATTCAGCATTA
>JAAIGE0101460565.1_pt1 | contig 27122 bp, 27 predicted proteins | sample 6487951 | NCBI WGS metagenome assembly JAAIGE01 (sample SAMN13974128, study PRJNA590717) | phyllosphere metagenome | biome: tomato field; feature: multiple bacterial spot infested tomato fields; material: tomato leaves; isolation source: leaves from tomato fields | host: Solanum lycopersicum ...
CCCTTGGTCAAGAAGCCCGTCTTCGATCACGGGCTTTGAGGGGCGCACTAGTCAGTCTGTGTTGCACCGCGATGTGACGGCCTTGACGGAATGACGACGGCTTGATGACAGGGGCGTAACAAAGCGACACATGCCGATCCTGTGTCATAAAGGACGCACCTGCGTCACATTCTGGCCCGCCCGATTGCAAGCGTGGCGGACGGGATTATGACGCAATGCAACTTATATCTGGAAGGTGCAGGACATGGCGAAACCCGAATCCTGGCGGCTCAGCCCCAACGCCTATCGCTTCATCACCAGCATCGACACGCGGTTCCAAGATCTGGACACGATGGGCCATATCAACAATGTCGCGATATCGGGTATCTTCGAAACGGCGCGCATCCGCTTCCACCATCATCTGGGCCGCCATCCGCAGGAGCAGGGCGTGCGCTGGCTGGTGGCGAACGTAAACCTCAACTTCATCGAGGAATCGCACTTCCCCTATGCGTTCGAGGTGCACTGCGCGATCGGCCATATCGGCCGTACCAGCTGGACGATCAGCTCGGCGGGCTTCCAGAAGGGCGTATGCGTCGCGACCTGCGACACGACGGTCGTGACCCACGGCGCGGAAGGCCGGCGCGAAATCGACGAGACGCTGCGCGAGGCGATGGAGATGAACTTCCTGCGCCAGCCGCAGTAAGGATTTCTAGCGGAAACCCTGCATCCGCTTCGACCATTGCAGCGCGATCACTGCGCCCTTGACCGGCTGGATCATCGCGACCGCCAGTAGCGCCGCAAGCGTCGGCCAGATCAGCGCCTGCCACCCGAGCGGGATCGCGAGCGCGCTGTTCACTTCTATCATCAGCAGTACGAGGATGTGGCCGAGCAACAGGATAACGACATAGGCGGGCAAATCATCCGCCTGATGCGTGTCCCACGCTGCACCACAGCATGCACAAGTGGGCACGGCCTTCAAGAACCGCCCGAACATCCGCCCTTCGCCGCACGCGGCGCAGCGTCCGCGCAGGCCATGGAGGATGGCCGGGGCAAGGGGGCGCTCCCAATCATTCTTTGAAGGTTCAGTCATCGAAATCCGTTCGGGGTGAGCCTTGTCGAAGCCTGCTTTTCTCATCAGCAAAAGAAAACCCCTTCGACAAGTTCAGGGCAAACGGATTTGGAGGGAGCGGGCCTCTTCCACCGCTATTAAACCCTGTTAAGAGAGCACCATGCGTCTGCCCGGCCCGTCCGAACCGTTCATCCTGTTCGACGACGCGCGCGCTCATGATCCCGCACCCGCGCGCCTGTATCGCGATCCCGTCGCGACGATCACCGCGCCGTCGATGGCCGAGGTTCAACCCGCGCTCGACCGGATCGCGGAAGCGAGCGAGGCGGGGCTGCATGTCGCGGGCTTCATCAGCTACGAGGCGGGGCTGGCGCTGGAAGATCGACTCGCGCCGATCGCTCATCGTCAGGCCGCATCGGCCACGCCGCTGCTCTGGTTCGGTCTGTTCGAAGGCGTGCGCTTCATCGCGCCAGACGACGTGCCGGGGCTGCTCCCCGCGCCCGATCCCGGTCCTGCCGATCTTCGCCCGCTGATCGATGAGCCATCCTATGCCGCCGCCTTTGCGCGGGTGCAGGATTATATACGGGCGGGCGACATTTATCAGGTGAACCTCACCTTCCCATGCGAGATCGACCTGCCTGCCGACCCCTTGGCGTTCTACGCGGCCATCCGTCCGCACGCGAAGGCAGGCTATGGCGGCATCGTCCGGACGGGCGCGCAGACGATCCTGTCTTTCTCCCCCGAACTCTTCTTTACGCTGCTGCGGGGACAGATCAGCGCACGACCGATGAAGGGCACGGCAACCCGCTCCCCCGACCCGGTGGAGGACGCGGCGCGCGTCCGCGATCTCGCCAGCGATGCCAAGCAGCGCGCGGAAAACCTCATGATCGTGGACCTGTTGCGCAACGACCTGTCGCGGGTATCGCGGGCGGGCAGCGTCATCGTGCCTGACCTTTTCACCGTCGAAACCTATCCGACCGTGCATCAGATGGTGTCGACCGTGCGCGCGCAGCTTCTGCCGGGCCTGTCGCCCGTCGATGCGCTGCGTGTCCTTTTCCCGTGCGGATCGATCACCGGTGCACCCAAGGTGCGCGCGATGGAAATCATCGAAGAGGTCGAGCCGCACCCGCGCGGCGCTTATACTGGCGCGATGGGCTGGATCGATCCGGAAGGCAACGCCGCCTTCAACGTCGCCATCCGCACCGTATCCGTCGAGGACGGCAGCCGGGTGGGTCGATTGGGCCTCGGCTCAGGGGTTGTCGCCGACTCCGACTGCGCGTCCGAATGGGCGGAATGCCTCGCCAAAGGGCGCTTTTTGACGTTAGGGTCAACCCGCGCTTGACTTGGCAACGGTCAGCGTCTTGGAATGCAACCGATGTTAGAGGCTGATGCACGGTACGACCTGCTCGAAACCATGGCTTTCGATCCCGTCGAAGGCATAAGGTTGCTGGAACTGCATCTTGCGCGGATGAAGGCGAGCGCGCAGGCGCTGGGCTTCGCGTTCGACCGGCACGAGGTGCGCAACGAACTTCAGGCCGCGACCTTTCGCCTGCGTGAACTGAGCCGGGTACGACTGCTCGCGTCGGCAAAGGGATCGATCGCGATCGAGGTGCGAGACCATCGTACCTGGCCGCAGGCGATCCTGCCGGTCTCGGTGGTGCCGCGCCGCGCGCGCGCTGATGATCCCCGCCTGCGCCACAAGACGACCGACCGCAGCATCTACCGCGACGCGCTGGAACGGGGCGGCACCTACGAAGTGCTGATGACCGACGATCAGGGTTTTCTCACCGAAGGATGCTTTTCCTGCATCTTCGTCGAGCGCGGTGACAAGCTGGTGACGCCACCGTTGTCACGTGGCCTGCTGCCCGGTGTCCTGCGCCAGAGCCTGATCGATCTGGGCGAAGTGGTGGAGGCAGACCTGCGCAAACACGATCTCGAAAACGGCTTCTTTCTTGGCAACGCCGCGCGCGGGATGGTCGCTGCGACATTGGCGCCATAGCGCCGCTTTCGCAGGCGAAAGCCAATCCACCCCATCTGGCGGTTGCCGATCCACCATCGGCGCTCTAAGGGGCGTCGCGTCCGTTTCTTGCGGACAGTGGGATTCTTGAGAAAGATTGTTGCCATGAGCCAGACTTCCGCCGCCTTGGGCCGTATCCAGCCGTCCGCTACGCTCGCCATGAGCGCCCGCGTCAACGCGCTTAAAGCCGAGGGTGTGGACGTCATCGGCCTGTCGGCAGGCGAGCCGGACTTCGATACGCCCGATTTCGTCAAGGAAGCGGGCATCGCCGCCATTCGCAACAATCAGACCCGTTACACCGACGTCGACGGCACTGTAGACGTCAAGGAAGCGGTTGCCTTCAAGTTTCAGCGTGACAACGGCCTTACCTACAAGCGCAGCCAGATCAGCGTCAATTCGGGCGGCAAGCACACGCTGTTCAATGCGCTGATCGCTACGGTGGATGCGGGTGACGAGGTCATCATCCCAGCGCCCTACTGGGTAAGCTATCCCGACATCGTGAACTTTGCGGGCGGCACCCCGGTCTTCATCGAGGGTCCGGCGAGCCAGGGCTACAAGATCACGCCACAGCAGCTGGACGCGGCAATCACCCCGCGCACTCGTTGGGTGATGCTGAATTCGCCATCCAACCCGTCGGGCGCGGCCTATTCGGCGGATGAACTGAAGGCGCTGGCGGAGGTGCTGCTGCGTCACCCGCATGTGCTCGTGATGACCGACGATATGTATGAGCATGTCTGGTATGCGCCGACGCCCTTCGCCACGATCGCGCAGGTTTGCCCCGACCTTTACGATCGCACGCTGACGGTCAACGGCTGTTCCAAGGCGTTTTCCATGACCGGCTGGCGCATCGGCTTTGCTGGTGGTCCCGAATGGATCATCAAGGCGATGGGCAAGCTGCAATCGCAATCGACCAGCAATCCCTGTTCGATCAGCCAGGCGGCGGCGACCGCTGCGCTCACCGGGCCGCAAGATTTCCTGGAGGAGCGCAACGGCGTGTTCCGCAAGCGCCGCGACATGGTGGTGTCGATGCTGAACGATGCGCCAGGTCTCGATTGCCCTACGCCCGAAGGCGCTTTCTATGTGTATCCTGACGCAAGCGGCGTGATCGGCAAGACGACGCCCAAGGGTCAGTTGATCGACAGCGACGAGGCACTGATCGGCTATTTTCTCGACGAAGCGAAGGTCGCGGCTGTCCATGGCGCGGCGTTCGGCCTCTCGCCCGCCTTCCGCATCAGCTATGCGACATCGGACGAGGTATTGAAAAAGGCGTGCACGCGTATCCAGGAAGCTTGCGCCGCGCTGAAATAAGCCTTTCGCTATTGGAAAATAGGGGCGGTCGATCCAATCGGTCGCTCCTTTTTGTTCGCAAACGGAAACGGTTCTTTTCCGTCGACCCCGTCTTGTCAAAAGCGGGATGAACTTCTATCTCGCGTTGCGTAACAAAACTTATATCGCCGTGTAAATCCCGTTTGTCGGTTCCGGGCGTTTTCTGATCGAAAACGGCTCTGCATCGATGGGTCGTTCACCCAAGGGCAAGACGCGGCATCCTAATCCCCCGACTGTCACGGTCGCACGAAGAGTTTAAGAAGGGCATTGGCCATGAAGGCGTTTTTGAAATCCGATCTGTTCCTCCGCTTCCTGGGTGGATTTGCCGTCGGCGCCGTGGCGATGTTTGCGTTTCATCAGCCCGAAGCGCCCTCGCTCAGCACAACTGCCGTAGCCGCGACCACGCCAGTCGCAGGCGCCGCCAAAATCTGAGGCAGGACTGACATCCGGCGCTCATAGCCATTTGAGCGCCTTGAACTTGCGGTAGAGAACGCCGCAGATCAGCAGGATCACCCCCAGCACTATGAAATAGCCATAGCGGGTCTTGAGCTCGGGCATATGCTCGAAATTCATCCCGTATATGCCCGCGATGGCGGTCGGCACCGCCAGGATCGCCGCCCATGCAGCCAGTTGCCGCGTGATGTCGCCGGTCCGCTGCTGTTCCAGCAAATTGCTCGATTCGAACACGCTGCTCAGCACTTCGCGCAGATCGCTGACCATCACCTCGACCCGCTTCACATGGTCGCGCACGTCGCTGAAATAGGGGCGAGCCTCCCTGTCGATGCAGGGCAGGTCGATCTTGACGAACTTGGTCGCGACCTCGTGCATCGGCGTCAGGATGCGCTGGAAGCGGATCAGCTGACGACGCAAATTGAAGATGCGCGTGATCTCGTCACGGCCGAGAAAGCTGTCGATCATATGCTGCTCCATCGCTAACGCCTCCTCCTCGATCCCCTCGATGATCGGCAAATAGCCATCGACGATGAAGTCGAGTATCGCGTGCAGCACATAGTCGATGCCTTGCGCCAGTTGATGAGGCGCGGCCTCCAGTTCCCGGCGCAGCATCACATGCGCGCGAGCTGATCCGTGGCGGACGCTGATGATATGGCCCTCACCCATGAAGATCGCCGTCTCACCGTAACAGATCGTCTCCTTCTCCAGATGCGCGGTGCGCGCGACGACGAAGAGCTGGTCGGCGTAGATATCGACCTTGGGCAACTGATTGGCGTTGATCGCATCCTCAACCGCCAGCGGATGCAGGCTATAGGTGCGCGCCAGCGTCGCCATCTCATCCTCCGTCGGGTCGGCGACGCCGATCCAGACGAACTCCGATTTGTCGGAACTGGGCGGCAGCCTTTCCTCGATGGATACTTCCCGGACGCGCTCGCCGTTGCGGTACAGATAAGCGGCGATAACGGTCATTCGGCGACTTTCGACAGGATAGTGCAATGGCATAGCAAAGCTCTGCGGCGGCGTCCCGTTCCCTTTCGTCGCGCTCGGACGACGACCCATATGATTTTTGCAAAAGAGGGTGGCGGATGACACGGGACTGAAATATCGGTGGCCGATGGGGGGCTTCGGAGCGGTCGCGCTGGTGGTGACACACATGGCGCGTCTGTATTGGAGCTCAAAAAAGCGTGACGATCATTGCCATAGATTTCGAGGCGTCCTGCCTGCCGCGCCATGGCCGCTCCTTTCCTATCGAGGTGGGGGTTGCGGGCGATGGCGTCGAGCGCAGCTGGATTATCGCCCCGCATGAAGACTGGGCTGACTGGGACTGGACGGCGGAGGCGCAGGCGCTTCACGGCCTGACCCGCGAACAAATCGTCGTGGAAGGCTTGCCGCCCGCGCAGGTTCTGGATGAACTGATCGATACGATCGGCCACCGGCGTGTCGTAGCGGACAGCCTGATCGACCAATATTGGCTCGATACGCTGGCGACGGCGGCCGGTCGGCCCACGCCTTTCACCATCGATCATGCTTCGACCCTGTTTGACGAGCAGGGGGCCGATGCGCCGCGCATTTCTGCGGCGATCGCCTTTGCCGATCTTCATGCAGCCGTGCGGCACCGGGCGGTCGCCGACGCACGCTGGCTTGCGATGATGCTTCGCCATCTCGCCGGATCGACAGGCGCATTGGTGGCCGCCTGAACCCGAACGGACGCGCCCCGGAAATATTTTGTAACTTTTGGCAAATTGCCGAGACACTCATCGCAGCTAAGGCGAGGTGAATGTTCCGGGCGACGAGCCGGTTCGACCTGCGCACCGACGTGCCGCTTCCTGACGGCGCAAGATGGCGCGCGGAAACAGAAGGGGCTTTGACCAGAGGATCATGCCGATGCTTTCCCGTTCGATGACCGGCGTCGCGGCGCGCATCCTGCCTCCTTTCAAGGATGCGGCGGCAACATGAACCCGACGCTCATATTGCTGGCGGAAACGCACCACGAATTGCAGCACCAGACGCGCACCTTCCTCGAACAGGTCGGCTTTCGCATTCAGCCCGCCAAATCCGCAGGCGAAGTCTTCAACGCCGTCAACAGTCTACCGGTCGGCGCTCTGGTCCTCGATACGACCCTGCGCGGCCCCGATGGCCTGGACCTTTGCCGCGACGTGCGTGAACGCAGCGACGTGCCCATCATCCTCGTCGGTTCCGACAGTTCAGAGGTCGACCGCGTCGTCGGACTGGAACTGGGCGCGGACGATTATATGGCCAAACCCTATTCCGGCCGCGAGTTGGCTGCGCGCCTGCGCGCCGTGCCGCGGCGGGGCAGGGGGGAGCGCGCGATCGGCGTGCGTCGTCAGACGCAGGCACATTTCGACGGCTGGGTCGCGGATTTCGCCCGGCGCGAGGTCGTCGATCCTGCGGGCAGCGCGGTCAACCTCACCGCCGCCGAGTTCGCGCTGCTCGCCGTATTCCTCGACAATCCGCAGACCGTCATCGTGCGCACGCGCCTGATGGAACTGGCGGGGGTGCGCGATGCGCCGTCATCCGACCGCAGCATCGACGTGCTGGTCAGCCGGTTGCGCCGGAAGCTGAGCGTCAGCAACAGAGCGGCACCGATTGTAACAGTGCGGGGCGCCGGATATATGTTCAGCGCGATCGTCGACCGCCGGTGAAATAATATAGGCCCAACATTTCAATATGTTGCTACACGTCCAGCCCGCTTAAACACTCAGACATATAATTTAACAAAAGCGCTGCGACGCAGCAAAATCGCGCTCCTATCCTTCATGGTAAGTCGGTTCGTCCCCTGACCGGCAAAGCAACGAGAAGGATTGGATCCCATGAACGAGCTTATCGGTCGCGTCTTCAGTTTCGAAAAGACCGTCTACCCAAGCAAGAATACGCTCTACAGCAAGCTTGCGAACGAAGGTCAGGCACCCAAGGCGCTGATCATTTCCTGCGCCGACTCGCGCATCGTTCCCGAACAGATCATGCAGGCGGATCCGGGCGACCTGTTCGTCTGCCGTAACGCCGGCAACATCGTCCCGCCGAGCGGCAGCCAACTGGGCGGTGTCACCGCAACGGTGGAATATGCCGTCATGGTGCTGGGCGTGCGCGACATCATCGTGTGCGGCCACAGCGATTGCGGCGCGATGAAGGCGCTGGCGACCGACGCCGACCTGTCGGGTATGCCGAACGTCGCCGCCTGGCTCAGCCACAGCCATGCCGCGCAAAAGGTGTGCAAGGACAATTATCCCGCAGACATGGACGCCGCCGAAAAGCTGCGGACGATGGCGCTGGAAAATGTCGTGGTGCAGCTGTCGCATCTGCGCACGCACCCGTCCGTCGCATCGGGCATCGCTCGTGGCGAGATCGCGCTGCACGGTTGGTACGTCGACATTCACGCCGGTCAGGTTCTTGGCCTCGATGGCGAAACCGGTCGCTTCGTTCCGCTGCGGGAAGATGAAACGCTCCCCGTCGCGCTGCCCCATGCCCGCCGTCTGGCGGGTGAAACCGCCTACGCGCAAGCAGCAGAGTAAGCCATGCTAAAGTCCCTTTCCGGCGGCACATTGAGCCGCGACTTCACGGCGTCGATCGTCGTATTCCTGGTGGCGATGCCGCTCTGCATGGGCATTGCCGTCGCATCTGGCGTCCCGCCGGAAAAGGGTCTCATCACCGGCATCATCGGCGGCATCGTCGTCGGTATGCTGGCGGGATCGCCGTTGCAGGTCAGCGGCCCGGCCGCCGGCCTTGCCGTCATCGTCTTCGAAATCGTGCGGGAACAGGGGTTGTCGGCGCTTGGTCCGATCCTCATCCTCGCGGGCGCCATTCAGGTGATCGCGGGCTTGCTGCGCGTCGGCGGCTGGTTCCGCGCCATCTCGCCTGCCGTCGTGCATGGGATGCTGGCGGGTATCGGCGTGCTGATCGTCGTCGGGCAATTCCACGTCCTCTTCGATGACAAGCCCTTGTCGAGCGGTCTCCACAATCTGATTGCCATGCCCGGCCAGATCATGGGCCTTGGCAATCAAGATGCGGCAACGGCCTTCGCGGTCGGCATCATTACCATCGTCAGCATGATCGGCTGGGAAAAAATTCGTCCTGCGTCGATGAAGCTGCTCCCTGGTGCGCTGGTGGGTGTACTGACGGCAACGCTGGTCGCTTTCTTTCTCGCTTTGCCGGTATCGCGCGTCGTCGTGCCCGAATCGATCGTCGGCGCGGTCACGCTGCCCGGCGATGGCCTGATGGCGCAACTGCTCAGCCCCACCATCATCACCACGGCGATCGCCATCGCCTTCATCGCCAGCGCCGAGACGTTGCTGTCGGCAGCGGCGGTCGATCGGATGCACGATGGCGTGCGCACCAACTATAACAAGGAATTGTCGGCGCAGGGCGTGGGCAACCTGCTGTGCGGTTTCGCCGGTGCGCTGCCGATGACGGGCGTCATCGTCCGCTCCTCAGCCAATGTGCAGGCGGGTGCGAAGACGCGCCTGTCGGCGATCATGCACGGCGTCTGGATCCTCGGCTTCGTCGCGCTGCTCCCCTGGCTGCTGCGCGAAATCCCGATGGCGGCGCTGGCGGGCATCCTCGTCGTCACCGGCGTCCGGCTGGTCAGCGTCGATCATGTGAAGCATCTGCTGCACCGCTATGGTCCCTTGCCCGCCGTGGTGTGGGCGGCGACGCTGATCTGCGTCGTTGCGACCGACCTTCTGACCGGCGTGCTTGTCGGCATCGGCCTCTCGCTGCTCGAACTCGTGCCCCATGCCCGCCGTCTGGCGCTCAAGGTGGATGAGGCGGATCGCGGCGAGGCACGCGAAGTGGCGCTGGCAGGCAGCGCCACCTTCCTCACGCTGCCCAAGCTGTCGGCGAAGCTCGAATCGCTTCCTGCCGCTGGCCTCGTCATCCTCAATGTCGAACGCCTCGGCCATATCGACCATACCTGCGCGGAAATGCTGCGCGAGTGGGTCGAGCGCCGTCGCGGTTCGGGCGCGCCGGTCGAGCTGTTCGGCGCGACCGGGCGGATGCGTCAACTCGTCGCCTGACCCCCTCGGCGACTCACAATGCCGCTGCGCTTCACCCGAAGCGCAGCGGCTTTTTGCGTATTTCGAGGGGGTCGATCCAACCTTATACTGTGGCGACATTGCAACGGCGGGAATGGCGATCTCGCACTTGCGGTAAAAAACCGGTTTGCGCATTTCATCGTTCGCCGTAAGAAACGCCTGTCCGCGTGCATCGACGACGTACACGATCGTTGAGCCGTGGAAGCAGGACGGAACATTCTTTCGTAAAAGGGGAATGTTCATGAAGTACAAGTTTGCATACGCCGCTCTGGCGCTCCTTTCGGCCACCCCCGCCTTCGCGCAGGATGAAGCGGCAAGCCCGGTCAAGGTCACCGGCAGCGTCGGCCTCGTTTCCGATTATCGTTTCCGTGGTGTGTCGCAAAGCGATCGCGGCATGGCGGTGCAGGGTGGTCTTACCATCGCGCATGAAAGCGGCATCTATGTCGGCACCTGGGGTTCGAACCTGTCGGGTTGGGGTACGTTCGGCGGTTCCAACATGGAACTCGATCTGATCGCCGGCTATTCGACGGCGCTTACCGAAAGCACCACGATCGACGTCGGCCTCACCTGGTATAATTATCCGTCGGGCGCGAGCAAAACCGACTTTGCCGAACCCTATGTCAAGCTGTCGAGCACGCTCGGCCCGGTCAAGGGTCTGGTGGGCGTCGCCTATGCACCCAAGCAGCAGGCGCTCGGCAAATGGTACAGCAACGCCGACCTTTATGCTGCCGGCACGCCGGATCGTCCGGGCAAGAAGAACGACAACTTCTATGTCTGGAGCGACGTCAGCGGCGCGATCCCGAACACGCCCGTCACGCTGAAGGCGCATCTTGGCTGGTCGAAGGGGAACAGCGGCCTCGGCCCAAACGGCACGTCGGTCGCCCCGACGGGCAAGTATCTCGACTGGCTGGTGGGCGCGGACGTCGCGATCCCCAGCACGCCGTTGACACTCAGCGTCGCCTATATCGATACCGATATCGCGCGAGTCGAGGAAAATTACCTTCGTCCCAACTTCTCGGTCGTCGATGCCGACAATGCTGGCAAGTCGATCGCGCGCAGCACGGTCGTCTTTTCGATTACCGCCGCTTTCTGACGGCGGGAAGGGCCGGGGCCGTGTCGGCGGCCCCGGTTCCTGTTTGCAAAGGCGCGCTTGATTGGCGCGCGCGTGACAAATCGTTGCTCCAGCAGCAAAATGGAAGCCGGTCCATCCGTGCCGGTTGACCCTCGAAAATCCGGCCCTTATCCCTTTCGCCCATGATCCTGATCCAGGCGCCTTCCGCATGACCGCTCCCTCCATCATCCTCGTGGAGGACGATCCGCCGCTGCGCACCTTGACGGCGCGCGCGTTGCAGGAACATGGCTATCAGGTCCGCCCGGCGTCCTCCGGCCCGGAAATGTGGGTCGCCTTTGATGCGGGGCCGGTCGATCTCGTCGTGCTGGACGTCATGCTGCCTGGCACTAACGGTATCGATCTCTGCCGCCAGATCCGGCGCAAGAGCGACGTTCCGATCATCTTCATCAGCGCCAAGGGCAGCGAGACCGACCGCATCGTCGGGCTGGAACTGGGCGCGGACGATTACCTGCCCAAGCCCTTCGGCACACGTGAATTGATCGCCCGCATCCGCGCTATCCTGCGCCGCGTCGGCGTCGAGCGCGGCCCGGACGAGCAGCGCGAAAATGAAGCGCGCTTCGATGGATGGACCGTCAACTTCCCCCGTCGCGAACTGCGGTCGCCCACCGGCGCGATCGTGGACCTGACCGGGGCGGAGTTCGACCTGCTCGGCAGCTTCCTCAGCCACCCGCAGCGCGTCATCGCGCGCGAGCGGCTGATCGAACTGTCGCGCACCCGCATGGGCGACAGCAGCGATCGCAGCATCGATGTGCTGGTCAGCCGCCTGCGCCGCAAGCTGTCGACCGAGGACAAGTCCGCCCCGATCACCACAGTGCGCGGCGTCGGATATATGTTCAATGCAGAGGTCGCCCGCGCTTGAGGCGGCACATGCGCGGATCGATCGGCCTTGTCGGTCGTCTGTTCGCGATTCTGCTGCTGACCGTCCTGCTCGAATTCGTGGTCGGCACGCTCATCTACGAGCGGGCGAGCCATCTATCGCTCCAGGATGACGAGGCGCGGCGGCTGGCCGAACATCTCGTCATCGCGCGCAAGCTGCTGACCGAACAGCCGGTCGAGGATCGTCGGGGTTTGGGCGCACAGCTCACCACCGATCGCTACGATGTCCACTGGTCGCCGGTGGCCCCGCCGCCGCCGCCGCTGTCGCCCGAACTCGCGCGGATGCGTCAGCAAATCGTGACCTGGGAGCCGAGCCTCGACCGCTCGCACCTCTGGCTGCGGCTGACGTCGCCGGGCCGCGCATCGCTCATCAACGGTGGGTTGCAGTTACCCGACGGCAGCTGGCTCTATTTCGGGATGCACCATAGCGGCGGTAAATGGGCGTTCACGATCGGGCGCATGGGGCTGGCGCTCATTCCCGTCCTCGCGCTGCTGGTCGCGGCGGGCGTCCTCATCCGCCGCACGCTGTCCCCGTTGCGCGACCTGACGCGAGCCATCGATCAGATCGGCCATGGCGGCGAAGTCATCGTGGCGGAATCGGGCACCAACGATGTGCGCAACCTCATCCGCGCGTTCAACGCGATGCAGTTGCGCATCCACCGCCTGATCGACGAGCGCACCGAAACGCTGGCCGCGGTCGGCCATGATCTGCGCACCCCCCTGTCGCGACTCCGCCTGCGTCTCGAATCCGTGCAGGATGACGACCTGCGCGAGCCGATGGACGAGGATCTGAAGGAAATGGGCGCGATGCTCGAATCCGTCCTCGCCTTTCTGGGCGGAGAAAAGGATCCCGAACCGCCCGTCCGCGCCGACCTCGCCGTGTCGATCGCCACCGTGGTCGATGCCTTTCAGGACCATGGTGAGGATGTGAGCTATGATGGCCCCGATCATCTGGAAATGATGATCCGCCCGCTGTCGATGCGCCGGGCCGTCCGCAATCTCATCGAAAACGCTCTGCACTATGGCCACCGCGCGCAGGTGCGCGTGCTCCGCAAGGATGACGAGGTGCTGATCCGCATCGACGACGACGGCCCAGGCATACCGCGCGAGAAGATCGAGGAAGTGCTGCGCCCCTTCTCCCGCCTGGACGACGCGCGCCAGCGCAACACGCGCGGCCTGGGCCTTGGCCTTGCCATCGTGCAGAAGGCGGTGGCAGCGGAAAAGGGCCAGCTTACCCTTGCCAACCGCCCGGAAGGCGGGCTGCGCGCCGAGATATGCCTGCCCTATCCCAAGGTCGGCAAATAGAAAACTGCGCCTTTTAGAAGCAAAACTCGTTTAGCGTCGCGCGGTCGCTGCGGATAAGCATTGCGCCGCAAAACGGATTTTTCGAGGCGGATATGACGGCGGACGGACAGCAGACGGGCAGCGCGGTGGAGGGCTATTGGGACGTCGATGCCATCGCGGCGCAGCTGGGCCGGGCGCGCGCCCGTTGGCGACGCGATCAGAAGCATCATGCCGAATATGGCGCCGAAGGCTTTCCCTCCCGCGCCAACCTGACCAAGATCATGCAGTCGCTCTGCGGCGCGCTGTTTCCGCTGCGGCTCGGCCCCGATTTCGTGCGGCTGCATAATGAGGACGCGTTCGTCGCCGAAACGCTCCAGACCGTGCTGTCGCGCCTCTACGGCCAGATCCGGCTCGAACTGATCTATGCGATGAAGGACAGCCCCATCGCCTATATCGACGCCCATGCCGCGCGCATCATCGCCGCCTTCGCGCAGGAACTGCCGGGCTTGCGCGAATTGCTCGATACCGATGTCGAGGCCGCGTTCCTGGGCGATCCCGCCGCCCGCAGCGTGGACGAGGTGCTGATCTGCTACCCGTCCATGCTGGCGATCATCCACCATCGGCTCGCCCACCGGCTCTACGATCTGGGTGCGCCGCTGGTCGCGCGCATCATCTCCGAAATCGCGCATGGCAAGACCGGGATCGACATCCACCCCGGCGCGAAGATCGGTCCCAGCTTCTTCATCGATCACGGCACCGGCGTCGTCATCGGCGAGACCGCGATCGTCGGCGCGCGGGTTCGGCTGTATCAGGGCGTGACTCTCGGCGCGCGCAGCTTCCCGGCGGACGAGGAGGGCGCGCTCGAAAAGGCGCAGCCGCGCCACCCGATCGTGGAGGACGACGTTGTCATCTATGCCGGAGCGACGATCCTTGGCCGCATCATCGTCGGCAGCCGCTCGGTCATCGGCGGCAACGTCTGGCTGACCGACAGCGTGCCCGCCGACAGCAATGTGCGGCAGGCGAAGGCGCATTATGAAGTGACCAGCCGGGTAGAGGTATCCGCACCCCACCGCGTCCATGCGCTGGTGGACGGCTCGACCGACGGGATCGGGGAGAATATCTAGCCCTATGCCTTCTCCCTGGGAGGGAGAAGGATACGGAGCCTTGCCGCGTCAGCGGCTAGGCGTATTTGGATGAGGGGGGCTTGAAGCGCTCGCTCACCCCTCACCCAGCTTCGACTAGGCAGCAAGCTGCCAAGTCTGCGCAACCCTCTCCCACAAGGGGCGAGGGTTTGAAGCGCACTCACCGCCCGCAACTATCCCCATCACCCGCGATCAGATCCAAACACCGCCCGTCGATCTCCCCCTTCGGCACCGGCAGTTTGATGAGCGCGGCAAGGCTCGGCAAAATGTCCACCGTCTCGACGCCCAGAGGCTGTTCGAACGGGCGCATCCCCTTGCGCCAGAAGAGGATCGGCACGCGCCGGTCGGTGTCCCACGGGCTGCCATGGGTCGCGACATAACCCTTGGTGCCGTCCGGGATCGACATGATGCGCGGTTTCAGCAGTAGCAGCAGGTCGCCCGACCGGTCGGCATCGAAACTCGCTCGCGCTTCCTGCAACAGGCTCCAGCTTTCGGGCGCGCTGTCGGCGGCGGGGGAGGGGACGGCGGCGATCTGCGCCTTGGTGAACACGGCCTCGACCTGGGGATGCGCGCGCAGCAGCCTGATCGTCTCCGCTTCCACCTTCGCGCGCTGCGCGGCGGTCAGCCCCTTGTCGAAATAGAGATCGCCTGCCGGGCCGTCGCCCCAGATCAGCTTGCGTCCGGCAAGCCCCGTCCGTTCGCCGACCGCCTTGGTCAGTTCCTTGGGCGTCAGCGCGACGTCGACGCGTGCCTCCATCGGCATGGCGTTTTCCTGATGCCTCTCGGGCAGGTCGTGTCCGCCATGGTCGGCGGTCAGCACGACCATGTAATCGATCCCGTCCTTGTCGAGCCGGTCGAAGAAGGCGCCGAGTTCCCGGTCCAGCCGATCGACCTGGATGCAGCTTTCCGTGCCTTCGGTGCCATAGGTGTGGCCGACGTAGTCGGTCGCCGACAGCCCGATCGAGATGATGTCGGTCTGCGCCTGTTTGCCAAGCCCCATGCTCTCGATCGCGCCCGCCGCCAGCACCAGCGTGAAGGCGTCCTGTTCGGGCGAAGCGCGGAACGCCTTGAAGTCGCCCGCCGCGCGCGCGAACCGGCCATTGCCCACGGCCTTGCCAGCGCCAAGCGGCACGGCGAAATCCTTGGGCGCGCATTGCTGCGGCAGTTCGAAGCCGCCATTGGGCGCGGCAAGCTTTTCGGCGAGCGCGGCATTGACCTTAGCCACCAGCGGCGGCGTCGCGACGCCCTTGTAGCTGACATAGCCCTGCGCGCCGCCCAGCCACCATGTCTGATCGGCGATCGGCCCGCCCATCATGATCGCCGCGCGATCCTTGCCCGCGACCGACACCACGCGCGTCGCGGGGTTGGCGATCTTCATCCGCCCGCCCAGCGTCGGCACCTTCAGATGCACGGGCGATGCGACATAGTTGTTGCTGTCGGTACCCGGCTGCGTTTCGTCTTCGGCGCAGTAGACCGCCTTATCCTCGCGCTTGGCATCAAGGTCGAACCAGGTGTTGGCGATGATCCCGGTGCGGGACGGGCGGCTGCCGGTCAGGATGGTGCTGTGGCCGGGGCAGGTTTCGGTCGCGGCATGGCTTTGGTAGCCGCGCGGGAACACCGCACCCTGTTGCGCCAGACGCTTGAGGCCGCCCGAGTAATATTGCCGATATTCGTTAAAGAGGTCGGCGGAAAACTGATCGACGGAAATCGCGACGATCAGCTTGGGCGGCGTCGCGAACGCATCGCCAGCGCTGACCGGAGCGGGGCTAAGCGCAGGCGATTGCGCGATAGCCGGGACTGCGGTGGCGATCAGCAGGGCGGCGGCGACTCGTTTCAACATATCTTCTGCAACTCTCTCATGCCTTGACGGCGGATGGCGCGAGACCTAGCCCCCTCACACGCAACCGACCAGAGGCCCGATGCGGATTTTTAAAGTCATATTGATGACGCTGGCGCTGCTGTGCGGCGTTCGCCTGGCTGTAGCGCAGTCTGCGTTCGGTGAGGGCGGCACGCCCCACATCGCCGCGCGCCTCGCCACCGAAAGCGCCGCGCCGCGCGCAGGGCAGGGTACCAGCATCGCCTTCGACATGAAGCCTGAAAGCGGCTGGCATGGCTATTGGGAAAATCCGGGTGACGCGGGCCTTGGCATGACGGTCGACTGGACTTTGCCCAAGGGGGTGAGCGTCGGAGCGCTCCGCTATCCGGTGCCTGAAACGCTTTTGATCTCCGGCCTCATGAACCATGTCTATGAGGGGCCATATGCGATCCTCGCGGACCTCAAGGTCGCAGGCGATGTCGCACCCGGCACCCGCCTGCCGATCCGGGCCAAGGCGCAATGGCTCGCCTGCACGGACAAGGTGTGCGTGCCGGAAAGCGGAACCTTGAGCCTTGATCTGATCGCAGGCGACGGACAGGTGACGCCAGCATCGCGCGCGCAATTCGACACCTGGCGCACGCATCTGCCGCGTCCGCTCGGTTCCGAAGCGACCTATGAGGTGAGGGACGGCAAGCTGCGCCTGTCCGTCCCGTTCCCGGCCGCCGCGCAGGCGAGCGACGTCCACCTTTTCCCGCTGGCCGAAGGGTTCGCGACCTATTCGGCGCCGCAGACGGTGACGCGCGAAGGCGACCGGCTGATCCTAGAAACCGCCGCGCCGCAAGGGGGCAAGGGCGGGACGGTGCAAGCGGTCCTGCGCACAGGCGATCATGTCGGCTTCCTGCTCACCGCCAAGCCCGGAGAGGTCGCGGGCGGTACGTCCGGCGGCGGTGTCAACTGGGGCGCGATTCTCGCGGCATTGGGCGGCGCGATCCTCGGTGGCCTCATCCTCAACATCATGCCCTGCGTGTTCCCGATCCTTGGGCTGAAGGCGATGAGCCTCGCGCGTGCTGGCGGCGACGAACGCACGGTGCGCCGTGAAGCGCTGGCCTACACGGCGGGCGTGATCGCGACGTGCCTCACGCTTGGCGGCGTGCTGTTGGCGCTGCGGGCGGCGGGCGCAGCGGCGGGCTGGGCGTTCCAGTTGCAGGATCCGCGCATCATCCTGTTCCTGCTGCTGCTGGTGACGGCGATCGCCTTCAACCTTGCGGGGCTTTTCGAGCTGCACAATATCAGTGGCGGCGACAGGCTCGCGGGGAAGGGCGGCGTGGCCGGCTCCTTCTGGACCGGCGCGCTGGTCGCTTTCGCCGCGACGCCATGTACCGGGCCGTTCATGGCCGCCGCCATGGGCGCGGCGCTGGTGTTGCCGATCGCCGCCGCGCTGGCCGTGTTCGCGGGGCTGGGCCTTGGTTTGGCGCTGCCGTTCCTGCTGCTCGGCTGGCTTCCCGCCCTGCGCGCGCGCCTGCCGCGCCCCGGTGCATGGATGGGCCGGGTGCAGAAAATCCTTTCGATCCCGATGTTTATCACGGCGATCGGCCTCGCCTGGTTGCTCGGGCAGCAACGCGGTGTCAGTGGCATGACGCTCGGCCTGTTCGCCGCGCTGATCCTGGCGCTGCTGCTCTGGTGGCTCGGTCGCCGCCAGCATGAAGGGCAATCCGGCGGCCTTGCCGTAGCGTCCGCTGCTCTCCTGCTGCTGATCGGTGCGACCCTGCTGCTCCCCGCCAGCTCGCCGAAAACGCAAACCGCCGCAACTGTCAATTTCAGTGTCGCGCAACTGGAAAAAGCGCGCGCCACCGGCAAGCCCGTCTTCCTCTATTTCACCGCCGACTGGTGCCTCACCTGCAAGGCGAACGAGGCCGCGGCCATCGACCGTGCCGAAACAAAGGCCGCTTTTGAGCGGGCCGGGGTGCAGGTGATCGTCGGCGACTGGACCAACGCCGATCCCGCGATTACCCGCTTCCTCGAAAGCCAGGGCCGGTCGGGCGTCCCGCTCTACCTCTGGTATGCGCCGGGCAGCCCCAAGCCGCAGGTGCTGCCGCAGCTTCTCACCCCCGCCACCCTGACCGCCCTGATATCCTGATGGCGAAGATACGCGCTGACCAGCTGCTCGTCGATCTCGGCCTTGCCGAAAGCCGCGCCCGTGCGCAGGCTTTGATCCTCGCGGGTCATGTCTTCCTCGGCGACCGCAAGGTGGAGAAGGCGGGACAGCAGGTCGCGCCCGACGCCGCGATCGACGTGCGCGGCCGCGACCATCCCTGGGTCTCGCGCGGCGGCATCAAGCTCGCCCATGCGCTCGAAGAATTCGCCATCGACGTGACCGGCATGACGGCGATCGATGTCGGCTCCTCGACCGGCGGTTTTACCGACGTGCTGCTCACCCACGGTGCGGCGAAGGTCTATGCCGTCGACAGCGGCACCAACCAGTTGGCGTGGAAACTCCGCTCCGACGATCGCGTCATCGTCCATGAACAGACGAGCGCCCGCATCCTCACCGCCGACCATATTCCCGAACCCGTCGATATCATCGTTTGCGACGCCAGCTTCATCTCATTGCCCAAGGTGCTGGAGCGGCCCATGACTTTCGCCCGCCCCGGTGCGATCCTTGTCGCTCTCATCAAGCCGCAGTTCGAGGCAGGTCGAGAGGAAGTGGGGAAGGGCGGCGTCGTTCGCGATCCTGCCATCCACGACCGCGTCTGCCGTGAGGTCACGACCTGGCTCGAAGCTCAGGGCTGGCCCGTCCGCGGCCTCACCACCAGTCCCATCACCGGGCCTCAGGGCAATGTCGAATTTCTCGTCCATGCCGCAAATGGCGGATAAAGCCTGTATCTTCGTTACAGGTCATCATGTTACATCGCGCTGCACTCCCCAGCGCCCAAGGTTTCCGATCCCCTCCCGATGCGTATTTTGCCAGCCCTCCTTCTCGTCGCCCTTCCGCTCGCCGCCTGCGGCCAGAAAAAGGCGGAACGTCCGCGCCAGACCCCGCTGGTAGAGGCAAAGGCGATTGCGCCCGTCACCTTCTCCGACACGCTGGACGCCGTCGGCACCGCGCTCGGCAACGAACAGGTGGTCCTGTCCGCGCCCGTGACGGAGCGGATCGAATCGATCAACTTCACGGACGGCGAGTTCGTTACCAAGGGGCAGGTGATCGTCCGCATGGCGATCGCGCAGGAACAGGCCGAACTTGCCGCCGCCGAAGCGCAATCGCTTCAGGCGAAGCAGCAGCTTGAACGCGTCCAGCAGATCAAGGAACGCGGCTTCGCCACCACCGCATCGGTCGAGCAGCAATATGCGCTTGCCGCAGCCGCGCGGGCCAATGCCGATCAGTCGCGCGCCGCGATCGGCGATCGCGTCATCCGCGCGCCCTTTTCCGGCTGGGTCAGCCTGCGCACCATCTCGCCCGGCGCGATCGTGACGGCGGGGACGGCGATTGCCACGATCAGCGACATCTCGCGCATCAAGCTCGACTTCACCGTACCCGAAACGCGCCTATCGATGATCCGCGAGGGAACGCCGATCCGCGCCACCGCCGCCGCCTGGCCCAGCCGTCCTTTCAACGGCACCATCGCTACCATCGACCCGGTGATTGATCCTGCGACCCGCGCCGTTCGCGTCCGCGCGATCCTTCCCAATCCCGATCATGTTCTGAAACCTGGCATGTTGCTGACCGTCAACGTCGTCGCGCGCCAGCGCCAGTCGTTGGGACTTCCTGAACTCGCCGTCATCGGCGATGGCGAGGACCGCTACGCCTTCCTGCTCGAAGGCCGCAAGGTGCGCCGGGTGAAGGTCGAAACGGGCATTCGCCAGAACGGCTTGGTCGAAATCACCGGTGGCCTCAAGGCAGGCCAGACGGTCGTAACCGACGGCGTCGTGAAGCTGAGCGACGGCGCAAGCGTGCGATTGGCGGGCGACAAGCCGCAGCCTGCGGCCAAGTCGGACTGACGGGGCAAGTCGATGCAACTGTCCGACCTGTCCGTCCGCCGCCCCGTTTTCGCCGCCGTCGTCGCGGTGCTCATGTGCATCATCGGGCTTGTCGGCTATTTCAGCCTGTCGGTGCGTGAATATCCTGACACCGATCCGCCCGTCGTCTCGGTCGAGACCACCTATACCGGCGCGGCGGCGTCCGTGGTCGAATCCCGCATCACGCAATTGGTCGAGGATGCGGTCGCGGGCGTGCAGGGGATCGAGACGATCACCTCGACCTCGCAGGATGGCCGGTCGGACATCAACATCGAATTCAGCCCCTCCCGCGATATCGATAGCGCCGCCAACGATGTGCGCGACCGGGTCGGATCGGTGGTCGAGGATCTGCCCGAAGACGCGATCGCGCCGGAAATCCGCAAGGTGGATTCGGATGCGCGCTCGATCCTCTTCCTCGCCTTTTCGCGCCCCGGCTGGTCGTCGGTCCAGATTAGCGACTATCTCGACCGCACGGTCGTCGATCGCTTTTCCGCCATCGACGGCGTGGCGCGCGTCTATATCGGCGGCGAGGCGCGGCCTTCGACCCGCATCTGGTTCAACGCCGAAAAGCTCGCCGCTTTCCGCCTGACACCCGCCGATGTCGAAGCGGCGCTGCGCACTCAGAATGTCGAGTTGCCCGCCGGCCGCTTCGAATCGCAGGACCAGAACCAGACGCTGCGTGTCGAGCGCCCCTATGCGACGCCGGATGAGTTTGCCCGTCTCGTCGTAGGGCGCGGCGACAATGGCTATCTCGTCAAGCTCGGCGATGTCGCGCGGATCGAGCAGGGGGCGGAAAATCCCTATAACAGCTTCCGATCCAACCAGGGCACGGCGATCGGCATCGGCATCATCCGCCAGTCAGGCGCGAACACGCTGGAGGTCGCGCAGCGGGCTAAGGCGCTGATGGAGGAAATGAAGCCCACCCTGCCCAAGGGGATGCGCGTCGCGATCGGCACCGACGAATCGCTGTTCATCGAGCGCGCCATCGAAAATGTCTATGACACGCTGATCGAAGCGGCTCTGCTCGTCATCGTCGTGATTTTCCTGTTTCTGGGATCGGTGCGCGCGACGATCATCCCGGCCGTCACCGTGCCGATCTGCCTGCTCGCCACTCGTGCGGTGATGTGGCTGCTTGGCCTGTCGATCAACCTGCTGACGCTGCTGGCCTTCGTGCTCGCGATCGGCCTTGTCGTCGACGACGCGATCGTCGTGCTGGAAAATGTCTATCACCGGATCGAGCAGGGGGACGATCCGCTCGTCGCCGCCTATCTCGGGACGCGGCAGGTGGGCTTTGCCATCATATCGACCACGCTCGTCGTGTGCGCCGTGTTCGTGCCGGTCATGTTCCTGGCGGGGCAAACGGGTCTTTTGTTCCGCGAACTCGCCATCGCGATGATCGCCGCGATCGCCTTTTCCGGCTTCATTTCGCTCAGCCTCGCGCCGATGCTCTGCTCCAAGCTGCTCAAGACCGCCGAGCGCGGCCGTTTTGCGCGCTGGGTGGATGACCGGTTCCAGAAGCTGGAATCCGGTTATTCGCGCCTGCTCGACTGGACGCTGCGCAAGCCGGTGCTGCCGCTGGTCGGCGTGGCGATCTTCCTCGCGCTTGCCGCCTTCTTCTTCACCCGCCTGCCGAGCGAACTTGCGCCCGCCGAAGACACCGGAGTCGTGGAGGCGCAGATTAGCGCACCCGAAGGCACCGGCTTCGACCGCATGAAAGCCTATATGCAGAAGATCGAGAATGATCTCGCCTTCCTGCGCAAAGATGGCACGCTTCAGAACCTCGTCATCCGCACGCCGTCGGGCTTCGGTACGACGGACGACTTCAACGGCGGCAACGTCATCGCGTTCCTGCGTCCGTGGGAGGATCGCAGCATCACCACGGCGGAGGTCGCCAACATCGTCAACAAGGTGATTGCTGAGCAACCGGGCGTGCGCGGCAATGCCTCCCCACGATCGGGCCTCGGGCGCGGGCGTGGCACGCCGGTCAACATCGTCCTTGCCGGATCCACTTATGAAGGGCTGGTCGCCGCGCGCAATCGCATCCTCGACGCCGCCGCAAGCTATCCCGGCCTCATCAACCTCGACAGCGACTATAAGGAAACCAAGCCGCAGATGCGGATCGAAACCGATCTGCAACGCGCGGGCGACCTTGGCGTGTCGGTCAATGACATCAGTCAGGCGCTGCAAAGCCTGCTGGGGTCACGTCGTGTCACCACCTATGTCGATCGCGGCGAGGAATATCGCGTGCTGGTGCAGGCGGAAAAGGAAGGGCGCGAGACGCTCGCGGGTCTCGAACGCATCAACGTGCGCAGCCGCACCGGTGCGCTGGTGCCGCTGTCGGCTCTTGTGTCAGTTCGCGAAGTCGCGGGGCCGCGCCAGCTCAACCGCTACAACAAGCTGCGCGCGATTACGCTGACCGCCGCGCTCGCGCCCGGCACGTCGCTGGGTCAGGCGCTGACTTTCCTGGAGAACGAAGCGCGCCAGTCGCCCGAAGTGCTTGCCATCGGCTATCGCGGTGAAAGCCAGTCGTTGCGGGAAACCGGCGGCGCGATCTGGATCATCTTCGGCATGACGATCCTCATCGTCTATCTGCTGCTTGCCGCCCAGTTCGAAAGCTTCATCCATCCCGGCGTCATCATCGCGACCGTGCCGCTCGCCGTGGCGGGCGGTGCATTGGGCCTCGCGATCACGGGCGGGTCGATCAACCTCTACAGCCAGATCGGCATCGTGATGCTGGTGGGCCTAGCCGCCAAGAACGGCATCCTGATCGTCGAATTCGCCAACCAGCTGCGCGATGAGGGGATGGAGATTGCCGCCGCCATCCGTGAAGCCGCCGCCCGCCGCCTGCGCCCGATTCTCATGACCTCGATCGCGACCGTCATCGGTGCGCTGCCGCTGGTCATCCGGGGCGGGGCAGGGGCGGCCGCGCGCCATTCGATCGGTGTCGTCGTCGTGTTCGGCGTCAGCCTCGCGACGCTCATCACGCTGTTCCTGATCCCCATATTCTATTCGCGTGTTGCGAAGCGCACGGTTTCTCCGCAAACCGTCAGCCGCAAGCTGGATTCGGCGTTGAGGGAGTCGCCGGACCCGGCAGAATGACAATGAGTGGGGAAGGCTAGTCGATGAACGAGATCGCGTCCGCAGGCCAGTTGCGCCTTGGCTTCGTGCGCTGGGCGCTCCTGACCGTTCCCCTCATCGTCTTCTTAGGATTTCTATCCGGCAAGGCCGCCAACAGCGGCTATGGCAATCGCTGGTTCGACGCACTCGACAAGCCTGCGCTGATGCCGCCGGGCTGGGCGTTCGGCGTCGCCTGGACCATCCTCTACGTCATGATGGCGCTGGCGCTGGCGATCATCCTCCACGCGCGCGGTGCCAGGGGGCGGGGGATCGCCATCCTCCTTTTTTTCGTCCAGCTGGCGATGAACCTCGCCTGGTCGCCGCTCTTCTTTCGCGCGCATCAGGTGGGCAGCGCGCTGACGCTGATCGTCGCCCTGTTCTTCGTCGTCGCGCTCACGACGTGGCTTTTCGCTCGCATCCGCCGCGTCGCCGGGCTGCTGCTCATTCCATATCTCTGCTGGCTGGCTTTCGCCTCCTACCTCAACTATGAGATCGGCCGCCTGAACCCGAACGCGGAAACCCTTGTGGTGCCAGCGCTTCGCACCCAGATATGATTTTTGGCGCGGGGCATCCTGCGCTCACCGGAAGGACAGACCAATGCAGAGCGAGAACCGCTTTTTCGACGACCTCGCCAAGCTGGTGAACGGTGCCGCCGGCACGGTCGCGGGCATGAGCCGCGAGTTCGAATCGAACGCGCGTGAGCGGGCGAAGGAATGGATCGGCGGCATGGACTTCGTGTCGCGCGAGGAGTTCGACACGGTAAAGGCGCTTGCCGCCTCTGCCCGCGAAGAGGTGGAACTGCTCAAGGCTCGGCTCGACGCGCTGGAAGGCAAGACCACACCCGGCGCTACGAAGGCGGACTGATCCGTCTGTCCTTCCGCGCGATGCGGTGTTAAGGCGCGGCGATGATGGACAGCGACGAATTTGAACATGACGGCCAGGAGGCCGCGCCGATCGACATGCTGGCCGCCTGGTTCGAGGCGCAGGGATGGACATTCGATCAGGTCGGTGAGGATGAGATCGTCGCCAACACGCAAGGGTCGTGGGCACAATATGAGCTGCGGGGCATCTGGCGTGACGAGGATCAGGTGCTGCAATTGCTGGCGCTGCCCGATATCCGCGTGACGGAGGAAAAGCGCGGCGTCATCTACGAAACGCTCGGCCTCATCAACGAACAGCTGTGGATGGGCCATTTCGAACTGTGGTCGTCGAGCGGCATCATCCTGTTCCGCCACGGCGCGCTGTTGGGGGCGGGCGGCACGCTGACACTCGATCAGGCGCAATTGCTGGTCGAAACCGCGATCGACGAGTGCGAGCGCTTCTATCCCGTATTCCAGTTCGTACTGTGGGGCGGCAAGACGCCGAGCGAGGCGATCTCAGCCAGCCTGATCGAAACCCGCGGGGAGGCGTGAGAGCGGCCATGGCGACGGCGTGGCCCGATCATCTCTTACTCGTCGGCTGCGGTAATATGGCGGGGCAGATGCTGCGCCGCTGGCTCGACTGCGGCCTCGATCCCGTGCGCGTGACCGTGCTCCGGCCAAGTGGTCGCGATGTCGCGCCGGGCGTGAAAGTCGTTACCGACTATCCGCAAAGCCTGCGTAGCGGCACGACGATCCTGCTCGGCATGAAGCCATACCAGATCGCGGATGTGTCGGAAAAGCTCGCGCCGCTGCTGGACGACGATACCCGCATCGTTTCGATCCTCGCGGGCACCACGCTTGCCGATCTGCGTGCCCGCTTGCCCAAGGCGCGCGCCATCGTCCGCGCCATGCCCAATCTGCCCGTCGGGCTGGGGCAGGGGGTGACGACGCTGTTTACCGACGCAGCGACCGATGACGATGCTCGCGCGGCGATCGCATCGCTCATCCAGCCGCTTGGCCTCACAGAATGGATCACCGACGAAGCGCTGTTTAACAACGTCACGGCGTTGGCGGGCTGCGGCCCGGCCTTCCTCTTCCGATTTATCGATACTCTATCGCGGGCGGGCGAAGCGCTTGGCATCCCTGCGGATCAGGCCGCGCGCATGGCGCTCGCCACTGTGCAGGGGTCTGCCGCCATGGCCGCTGCGGCCAGCGACAGTCCCGCCACGCTTGCCGATCGGGTCGCCAGTCCCGGCGGCATGACGCGCGAGGGTCTCAACGTCCTCGATGCCGACGATCGGCTGCTCAATCTCCTCACCGACACGCTGACCGCCGCCCGCGACCGGGGTGAGGCGATGGCGCGCGGCGAATAAAACTGCTGGAACGCTCATGATCCCGACCGACACGCCCATATTGCTGCTCACCACCGGCGGCACGATCGACAAAATCTATTTCGACGCGCTGTCCGACTATCAGGTCGGCGAAACCGTGATGGCGAAGCTGCTCGACATCGCCCGCGTCAAGCGCCCGTTTCGCATTGAGGAAGTGACCCGCAAGGACAGTTTGGAACTGGACGATACCGACCGCGCGCTGATCGCCGCCCGCGCCGCCGCCGCGCGTGAAAAGCATATCGTCATCACCCATGGCACCGACACGATGACCGAAACGGCCAAGCTGCTCGCCGACATTCCCGGCAAGACGATCGTGCTGGTCGGCGCGCTCGCCCCGGCGCGCTTTGGCGAAAGCGACGCCAGCTTCAACCTCGGCATGGCCTTCGCTACGGCACAGGTGGCGGAACCGGGCGTCTATATCACCATGAGCGGCTCTGTTTTTCGTGCCGACAAGGTGGTGAAGGATCGGGAGAAGGGCGCGTTCGTTCCCGTCGCAAACCCATAAGGACGATCGCCCATGAAAACCCGCCTGGCGCTTATCGCAGCGCTTGCCGCCTGCGCGCCCCTTGCCGTGCAAGCGTCCGAAATCTCGACCCATGTTCTCGACCTGGCGCGTGGAACCGGCGGCGCAGACATTCCCGCGACGCTGGAGCGCAAGGGCGATGACGGTGCATGGGCGAAGGTCGCGAGCGCCCGCACTGACGCCAATGGCCGCATCAAAAGCTTTGGCGAAGGCATCGCCACCCCGCCCGGCACCTACCGCATCAGCTTCGATATGACCGCCTACAAGGCAGCGACGGCAAAGCCCTTCTTCCCGGAAATCAGCGTCACCTTCCGCGCCGACGCAGCCGATGGCCATTATCATGTGCCGGTCGTCGTCAGCCCCTATGGCTACAGCACCTATCGCGGCAACTAGGCAGCTCGTTCCCTTACGGAACAGAGGCCATTTCGCTTGCGGAACTTCTGTCCTCATTCCGGCATTGAAACATCGGAGCAATGATGAGGAGGAGTGATATGGCTGAATATGAGGATCGTCCGCACACCACGACGACGGTAATCGAAAAACGCAGCGGCAATGGCGGCATGACCTTTGCCATCCTGCTGCTCGTGGTCGTCGTCGCTGTCGCTGCCTTCTTCCTGGTCAGCGGCGAGAACCGCAAGGACAGCGCGGTCGAAGGCGCGGCGCAGTCGGTCAGCCAGGCCGCCAGCGATGTCGGCTCTGCCGCGAAGGACGCTGCTGGCGCCGCCAAGCGCGAATAATTCCTGACGCCAGAAAAGGAAAAAGGGCGCTGCGATCGACCGCAGCGCCCTTTTTCTTGGTCAGCTTATCCGCCGAAGCTCAGCCGATCAGGCTTCCGCCTTCGCATATTTCGGCGCGGCTTCGTTCAGGATGGACAGGATCTTCTTGAGCGCGGTCGGCTCGTCCGTCTCTTCCATCGCGGCCAGTTCGCGAGCCAGACGGCTCGACGCCGCTTCGAAGATCTGACGCTCGGAATAGCTCTGCTCGGGCTGGTCATCGGCACGGAACAGGTCGACGTTGTACACCGGCGTGTCGGCGCCGGTCATCTCCGGCAGCAGCGGCAGCCGCAAGCCGAGCGCGC
>JAAIGE0100416359.1_pt1 | contig 27082 bp, 18 predicted proteins | sample 6487951 | NCBI WGS metagenome assembly JAAIGE01 (sample SAMN13974128, study PRJNA590717) | phyllosphere metagenome | biome: tomato field; feature: multiple bacterial spot infested tomato fields; material: tomato leaves; isolation source: leaves from tomato fields | host: Solanum lycopersicum ...
CCGGAGCGGATTTCCGTGCGTACCTCCGGGCAGTTTGCGTCGGAAAAGGATCTGGCTGCCGTCAACCTCAGGCTCAATGACCGTTTCTATCGTCTGAGCGATATTGCCGACATCACCCGGGGCTATACCGATCCGCCCAAGCCGCTGTTCCGCTACAACGGCAAACCGGCCATCGGTCTGTCCATCGCCATGCAGAAAGGCGGCAACATTCAGGAGTTCGGCAAGGCATTGCATGAGCGCATGGACATCTCCACCGCCGAACTGCCGGTGGGCGTGGGTGTGCACAAGGTTTCCGATCAGGCCGAAGTGGTGGACAAGTACTTCGTCAACTTCAGCGTGTTCGAATCGATCCCGGACGTGTGGGCGATCGATCAGGTGTTCCCGATCGTGCCGATCGAGCGCTTGAACGAAGCGCCGCAGCGGCGCGGCATCATCGCCGACATGACCTGCGATTCCGACGGCATGGTCAAGACCTATGTCGAGAACGAAAGCCTGGACAGCTCGCTGCCGCTGCATGGTTTGAATGCCGGCGAGAGCTATCGCATCGGTTTCTTCCTGGTGGGCGCCTACCAGGAAATCCTGGGTGATATCCATAACCTATTCGGCGATACCGATGCGGTGGAAGTCGTGGTGAATCGCGATGGCTATCGCATCGCACAGCAGCGCCGCGGCGATACCACCGACGTGATGCTGGACTACGTGGGCTATCAGCTGGACACGCTGCGTGCCACCTATGCCGAGCGCATTGCTGCCGCAAATCTGTCGCCCGAGCGGGCGCAGGAACTCGGCGCTGCGTTGGAAGCGGGGCTGACCGGCTACACCTATCTGTCCGACGAGCCGCTGGGCTGATCCGCAGTACGCTGCGGCTGGGCCGCAGCGCTGGCTGTGCGCGACATGGCCCATCTTGCACGCGCTCCTGCCGCGAGCGCCGCTTGCAGCAGCAGGGACATCACCGACATGGACGCTGCAGGTTCTGCAACGCGTCGATGCGCCATCGCGCCGACGTCGGGTGCGATCTCGCACTTCAAGTCGACCTGCTTCGTCGCATCGAGCAAGAGCGCCTGCGCTTACCTTGCGCGACGCCGTCGATCGGTTCGACTCACGCTTTTCGCGCGTTTGTGCTGCATGCCGATGACAATCAGGCGACCATCGCGTGATCGTGCGCTTGTCGAGGCAGACGCGTTGAACGCGTCTTTTTTCTCCTGAAGTGATTTGCCGAATAACCTAATTCCGACAACGCTGATTTGGAATTGGTCTTATTCAATGCGGCTTTTTATCTGCCGTGGTGCGCGCATATTTGTCTTGAAGCCCATGCGTATCGTCGGCCATGCCCTACGCCGGATGCGGCGCGGAAATTGATCGGATGTATGCATGCAGAACACTAGTTCAAATCACACTTCAGTGAAAAAATTTTAGGTATCACGCGATTTCCGTGATTTTTTGCACGGTTTCGGCCCCGCGCGAATTGTTAGTGTTCGTTTAACTTGTCGGGATACAAGTGCTTCAACGAGTCACCCGCACACCGTTGTTCGATTGTGCGAGTCGCTGTGCTGTGCGTCTTCATCATGCGTTTCCATCGCGTATTACCGGCAATTGTCGGTGGTCGGCGGTGTTTCTTACCCCTCGTTTTCTTAGGCCAGGTGCTGATTCGGCGTCCATCGACCGTATGACGGTTGAGGGGTGTCGACGGACTGCGCGCCACACCAGAAGGATGCACGCAATGCACGCTGACGCCTCTCCCGTTTTTCCCCTGACCAAGGCGCAACGTGGCCTTTGGGTGGCCAACAAGTTGCATACCGACAACACCTTGATGTTGGCCGAAGTATTGGAAATGTTCGGCCCGCTCAATCCCCAGGTGCTGATCCGCGCCAGCATGCAGCTGACGCACGAGTTCGATACGCTGCGCCTGTGTATCGTCGAGCGCGAGGGCGTGCCTTCGCAGGTGGTCTTGCCCGCGTACAACGGCACGATTCCATACTTCGACGTCAGCTCAGATCCTGCTCCGCGTAATGCCGCCGAACATTGGATCGACGAAGAAATCCGCAAGCCGGAAGATCTGCAGAACGGGCCGTTATGGCATTGCGCGGTGTTCCGTCTTGGCGAAGATCATCATCTGTGGGTGCAATGCGTGAGTCATCTGGTGATGGACGGCTATTGCGCGTCGATCATGATGCAGCGCATGGCCGTGCTCTATAACGCCTACCTGGCCGACGTGGAGCCTGCGCCCGCGCAGTACGGCAGTGCACTGTCGCTGCTCGAAATGGAACAGCACTATCGCAACTCCGATCGGTTCCAACGCGATCGCGAGTATTGGATGCAGCAGTTGGCCGATCTGCCGCCGCCGGCGACGCTGGCGCGGCCGGGCAATCAGCTGTCCACCGGGTTGTTGCGCGGCACCGGGCAGTTCTCGCCGCAGCAGGTGGTGCGTCTGCGCGCGCTGGGCAAGGAGTACGGCGCCAGCCTGCCGCAGATGCTGATTTCGCTGATTGCCGCGTACTACTACCGCTGCACCGGTGCCGAGGATCTGGTGCTGGCGATGCCGGTGACCGGCCGCATCAACGCGCGCTACCGGCAAACCGCAGGCCTGGTGGCCAACGTGATTTCGCTGCGCCTGAAGATGGATCCGCAGCAGCCCATCCATACCTTGTTCGCGCAGGTGTCGTCGGTGGTGCGGCATGCATTGCGCCATCAGCAATATCGCTTCGAGGACGTGCGCCGCGATCTGGGCATGTTCGGGATGGAGCAGAAGTTCGCGCGCCTGGCGGTGAACATCGAGGCCTTCGACTACACCTTGCGCTTCGGCGAGGCGTACGCGGTGCCGCATAACCTTTCCAACGGCCCGGCCGACGACCTCACCATCTTCTGCTACGAACGCGGCGATGGGGCAGCGCTGCGTTTCGATCTGGATGCCAACCCGGCGCTGTACGACAGCGAGGAGCTGGCCGAACACTGCCGTCGTCTGACCCATCTGGCCGACGCGGTATTGGCCGATCCGGAATGCGCGCTGGGCCAGGTCGATGTGCTCGGCGATAGCGAGCGCCGGCGTTTGCTGCATACCTGGAACAACACCGCAGCGCCGCTGCCGGAACCGGCCACGCTGTTGCACGGCATGCTGCAACGCGCCGAGTTGATGCCTGCGGCCTTGGTGGCGCAATACGACAACCGCACGCTCGACTACGCCACGCTGTGCGAGCTTGCCTCGCGCATCGCTGCGCAATGGGTGGCCGATGGCGTGCGCCCTGGCGATGTGGTCGCGGTGGCGTTGCCGCGCAGCGAACACTTGCTGGTGGCGTTGCTGGCGGTGATGTGGAGCGGGGCGGCGTATCTGCCGCTGGATCCGGAGAGCCCGGCCGCACGCAACCGCCAGATGCTCAACGATTCCGGTGCCATTGGCCTGGTCTGCGAGCCAGCGCTGTGCGAGCGCTATCTGCTCGGTGGCATGGTCTGGCTGGATCCGCGCCCGGCCGTGTTGCCGGAGGCAATCGCACCGCTGGCGACGCCCGACGGCACCGCGTACGTGCTGTACACCTCCGGCTCCACCGGTGCGCCCAAGGGCGTGGAGATCAGCCATCGCAACCTGTTCAATTTCCTGCATGCGATGGAACACGAGCTGGCATTGCGCCCGCGCGACCGTGTACTGGCCGTCACCACCATCACCTTCGATATCGCCGGGCTGGAGTTGTACCTGCCGTTGCTGGTGGGCGCGCGCGTGGTCATTGCACCGGCCGGTATCAGCCACGACCCGCGCGGCCTGTCGCGGTTGATCGCCGACGAACACATCAGCGTGGTGCAGGCCACGCCATCGCTGTGGCGCATCCTGCTGGCCAATGAGGATCTGGTGCTGGATCGCATTCATGCGTTGATCGGCGGCGAGGCATTGGTGCCGGAACTGGCCACGCAACTGCTCAGCCGGGTGGGGCGCCTGACCCAGTTGTACGGGCCTACCGAAACCACGATCTGGTCGACCATCATGCCGTTGCAGCTGACCGATGCCGCCGCACCGCCGATCGGCAGGCCGCTGCTCAATACGCGCGTCTATGTGCTGGATGCGCAGCGGCAACCGCTGCCGACCGGTGCGATCGGCGAGCTGTATATCGGTGGCGCAGGCGTGGCCAAGGGCTATCGCGGCAAGCGCCAGCTGACCAGCGAGCGCTTCATGCGCGACCCGTTCGCCGACGACGGCAGCAGCATGTACCGCACCGGCGACCGCGTGCGTCAACGCAGCGATGGCCTGCTGGAATTCATCGGGCGCGCCGATGCGCAGCTGAAGATCCGCGGACATCGGGTGGAGCCGGCCGAAATCGAAAGCGCCCTGCTGTTGCATTCGCAGGTGGCGCAGGCGGTGGTGGTGGGCCACGGCGATGGCGATGGCGAGCATGCCTTGCAACTGCTGGCCTATGTGGTGGGCAAGCACGGCAACGCGCCGTCGATCGAGTTGTTGCGCGCGCATCTGCAGCAGCGCCTGCCGGCATCGATGATTCCCACCCTGTGGGTGCCGCTGGAGGCGTTGCCGCTGACCCCCAACGGCAAGCTGGACCGGCGCGCGTTGCCGGCGCCTGGCGCATTGCCGCAACGCGCGCACCTGGCGCCGCGCGATGCGCTCGAACGCCAGCTGGCAACGATGCTGCAGGAGGTGCTGGGCATCGAAGTGGTGGGCGTGGACGACAATTTCTTCGAGCTTGGCGGCGATTCGCTGCGTGCGGCGGAAATGGCCGCGCGTTTCCCGCAGATGTTCGGGGTGGAACTGCCGCTGGGCACGTTGTTCCATGCGCCGACGATCGCCGGCCTGGCCGAGGTGATCAAGCGCAGCGCACACACGCCCAACGACCCGTTGAGCGTGCTGCTGCCGCTGCGTGCAGGCACCGCCGGCAGCACGCCGTTGTTCTGCATCCATCCGGTCATCGGTCTGGGCTGGTCGTATCTCACCTTGCTGGGTCAGCTGGATCCGCAGTGGCCGGTGTATGCGCTGCAATCGCCGGGCTTGAGCGACCCGCAGCACCGTCCGGAGAGCATCGAGGCGATCGCGCGCGATTACCTGGCGCGTCTGCGCAGCGTGCAGCCGAGGGGGCCTTACCGTCTGCTGGGCTGGTCGCTGGGCGGTTTGATCGCGCACGCCATCACCGCCGAATTGCATGCACTGGGCGAAGAGGTCGAGGTGTTGGCCATGCTCGACAGTTACCCGCATCTGGAACAGGCCGCAGCGTTGTCGGAATCGGAGAACGTGCGCGCCTCGGTGCACGCGTTGGCCTTGCATCTGGCGCCGGGCCAGTCGATGCCGACCACGGTCGCCGAGCTGGCGAGCCTGTTGTGCGATCACTACGGGCTGAACGAATTGCCTGCGGTGCGCCAGTTGCTGGAGCAACGTCCCACCTTGCTGGACGATCTGGGCGCCCTCACCCAGCATCACCTGCAGCTGGCGCGGCGTCATCGGCCCAGGCAGCTGGACCAGGATGTGGTCTTTGTCGAAGCGAGCGTGCGCATGAGCTCCGGCGGCGACGATGCGCTGTGGGTGGATTACCGTCCCCAGGCGTGGCACCCATACGTGCGTAACCTGCAGCTGCACGTTCTGGACAGCGACCACCATTCAATGCTCTCGCCGACGCATGCGGCCACGCTCAGCACCTTGCTGCACGCGGCCACCGCAGAGGCCACCCGGGCTGTGCGGCCGGTGGGACAGGCCGGCCGTGGCGCGGTCGCCGGCGACGGAGTGACCGAATATGCCTGAGTCCAGCGCCGATCCGTTACGCCAGCGCCCGGTGGTGATCGCCACCCTTGGCACGCATGGGGACGTGCGCCCGATCATTGCGCTGGCCCTTGGCCTGCAGCGGCGCGGTTATCCGGCGCGGGTGCTGACCAGTTCCAACTTCGAGTCGTTGATCCGTGCGCACGGCCTGGAATTCTTCCCGCTCAGCGGCGATCTCCAGCAACTGTTGCACGACCATCCGGACGTTGCCGAGATGCGCGGTGCCCCTGGCATCTTGCGCAAGAAGTTGCTGGAGTGGGCGCGCGATTGGCCCGCGCAGGGCCGCGCGGCGTGTGCCGATGCCGGCTTGATCCTGGGCGTGGGCAGTGCCAGTTTCCTCGTCCATAGCCTGGGCGAGGCGTATGGCGTGCCGGTGGCGTTTGCGCAGTTGCAGCCGCTCACCGAGTCGCGCCACCTGCCGTTGATGCTGATGCCCAACCTGCGTCTGCCGGGACGTGTCAACGTGGCATTGCATCGCCTGATGCGCTTTGTCGGCTGGCAGCTGATGCGGCCGGCCTTCAACGATATCGTGCGTCCGGCGTTGGGGCTGCCGGGATATCCGTGGAGCGGTCCGGATCGCAGCGCACTACGCGTGATCTACGGCTATAGCGCGCACGTGTGTCCGCGTCCGCCGGACTGGCCGCAGAGCGCGCAGGTGTGCGGCTTCTGGCAGCTGCCGCTATCGCAGTGGCAACCGCCGGCCGCGCTGCAGGCGTTTTTGCAGGCCGGGCCGCCGCCGCTGTATATCGGCTTCGGCAGCATGACCAGCAGCGCGGTCGCGCAGCTCACTGCCACGGTCAAGGCAGCGGTGCGACTGACCGGGCAGCGCGCGTTGCTGGCCAGCGGCTGGGGCGGTCTGGGGGCCGGGGACGCCGCTGTCGCCGATGATGCCGAGCGCTTCTTCCATCTGGAACAGGCACCGCACGATTGGCTGTTCCCGCGCGTGGCGGTGGCCGTGCATCACGGTGGCGCCGGCACCAGCGGTGCCGCGTTGGCGGCGGGCATTCCCTCGGTGGTGCTGCCCTTTGGCTACGACCAGTCGTTCTGGGCCCATTGCCTGGCCCAGCGCGGCGTTGCGCCGCCAGCGCTGGCGCGTGCCGGGCTGCAGCCCGAAGCCCTGGCCGCTGCCATCCGGCAGGCGGGCACGCCGGCCATGCGTGCGGCTGCGCGCGCACTCGGTCAACGGATCGGCCAGGAAGACGGCGTCCGCAATGCGGTCGATCAGCTGGAAGCCTGGCAATTGCTTGAACCCGCGGCAGTGACGCCTGCGGCGGCCGTACGGACCACACAGCACGCCATCGCATAAGCATGGCGATGCTGCGCATCCGCCGCAGCGCTGATGCGCGCACTGCGGCGCGGTGGAAGCAGTGCGTGGTTGGCGGCGACGCCCTGCGCGCTGCCTGCATGCGGCACAATCGGGCTCCCTCGGTTGATCTGGCCCGCATGCGCTATCCCGCTTTGGACCTGTTGCGTGGCATCGCTATCGTCTGGGTGATGCTGTTCCATTCGTTCGTGGTCGGCGGGTTGGGTCCGGACTGGGAATGGCTATCGCGCTACGGCTGGATGGGGGTGGACCTGTTCTTCGTGCTGAGCGGCTTTTTGATCGGCACCCAGGTGCTGACCCCGCTGTCGCGCGGCAAGCCACTGGACTTCGCCGATTTCTACCTGCGCCGCGCATTCCGCATCCTGCCGGCGTTTTTGGTGGTGTTGGCGATCTACATGGCATGGCCGGGTTTTCGCGAATCGCCCGGGCTGGCGCCATGGTGGATGTTCCTCACCTTCACCTTGAATCTGTTCGTCGATTACGCCGAGCAGGCGGCGTTCTCGCACGCATGGTCGCTCTGTGTGGAAGAGCATTTCTATCTGGTGTTTCCGTTGCTGGCCACGTTGTTGTTGCGGCGTCCATCGGCGGCACGCGTGGTCGCGGTGTGCGTGGCGGTGGTGGTCGCCGGCATCGCGTTGCGCACTAGCGTGTGGCTGCACAACACGGCGCTGGATCAGATCGGCAGCGGCCAGCAGCGCAACTGGTTTGTCGAAGATCTCTATTACCCCACCTGGAACCGGCTGGACGGTTTGCTGGCCGGTGTGGTGCTGGCAATGACGAAGGTCTTCCGCCCCCGCACATGGCAATGGCTGCAGCAGCGCGGCAACACCTGGGCGCTGGCCGGTGTGGCCATGCTGGCACTGGCGATGTGGTTGTTCCGCGAGCGCACCGGTTTGATCGGCAACGCGGTGGGCTGGCCGGTGCTTTCGCTGGGGCTGGCCTTGCTGGTATTGGCAGGCACCGCGACCGACAGCGCACTGGGCCGGCTACGCGTGCCGGGTGCCGCCTGGTTGGCCGCCATTTCCTACAGCGTGTATCTGACCCACAAGGCGATGTTCCATGTGACCCAGGGCTGGCTCGGCGCCACGCTGGACGGCCGTGGTGTCCTGGCCTTTGCAGTGTATGGCGTGGTGGCGCTGGCGGCGGGTGCGCTGCTGCATTACGTGGTGGAACGTCCGTTCCTGCAGCTGCGCGGCGCGTTGCTGCGGCGGCGCGCAGCCGTGCGCCGCGATGCCGAACGTGCGTGATGCGATGGTTGCGGAGAACGGCGAGCGTGCACGGGTGGCGGCGTGGCGGCCGCCGCTGCAGCACCTGGTGTCGGGCAACCGGTCTGCGCAGTTGCTGCGACCATGCAGCGCTGATGTAACGAAAAGCCGCGCAGTACGCGGCTTTTCGATGCTTCGTTCGATGCTCGGTAGGGCTTGCGCGGCGCAGCGGGGGGTGCGGCTGGCGCGCTGCACGCCCACCGCCTAAGCCCTTGCTTCGATGCACGCCTCACTGCGCGTCGCGGGCCACCTGGAACCCCGCAAAAGACTGCGTCACCGGCATGATTTCCAGGCGGTTGATGTTCAAATGCGCCGGCAGGCTGGCGACATAGAAGATCTGTTCGGCGATGTCTTCGGCCGTCATCGGGGTGGCGCCACGGTATAGCGTGTCGGACGCGGCCTGGTTGCCGCCGGTGCGCACCAGGGTGAATTCGGTCTCGGCCATGCCCGGTTCGATCGAGGTCACGCGCACGCCGGTGCCGTGCAGGTCAGAGCGCAGGCCCAGCGAAAACTGCTGCACGAAGGCCTTGGTACCGCCGTAGACGTTGCCGCCGGTGTATGGGTAGGTTGCCGCCACCGAGGCGATGTTGATAATGGCGCCGCGGCGCGCAATCAACGCCGGCAGCAGGCGGTGGGTGAGCGTGACCAGGGCGGTGACATTGGTGTCGATCATCTGCTGCCACTGCGCCAGGTCGGCCTGCTGCGCCGGCGCGGTGCCCAGCGCCAGGCCGGCGTTGTTGACCAGTACGTCGATGTCGGCGAAGGCCGGCGGCAGCGCGTCGATCGCATCCGACAAGGCGTGTGCATCGCGCATGTCGAACGCGGCGGTGTGGACCTGCCCGGCCGGCAGATCAGCGGCCAGCGCCTGCAGGCGTTCGGCGCGCCGGCCGGTGGCGATGACCTTCCAGCCGGCTGCAGCGAAGCGGCGCACGGCGGCGCTGCCGAATCCGGAGGTGGCACCAGTGATCAGGACGGTCTTGGACATGGGGAACTCCAGGGGGACAGGGGGCGGGAACCAGATTCAGTGAGCAGGCCGCGGCTTCGCCGTTGCGGCATGCTGCGCACGCAGTCGCTCTTCGGTCAGGGTCTGGCGTGCGACGACCTGGCCACGCCGCAGCTGCAGCACCACGTACGGGGCCGGTGCGTGCGCAGCGCTCGTCGCGGTGGCGGGCAGCGCGACGATCAACTCACCATCCACCCAGACGGCGGGCACGGACGCTGGCTGGCCAGGGAACAGCACATCCAGCGGCAGCGTGGGCGGCGCGTCGTTACAGGCGCCCAGGACCACGCGGTCGAGCACCAGCTGTTGCCCGTCCAGACGCCAATGGGCGCGGTAGCCGCGCCAGTTGGCGCTGCAGCTGCCCAGCGCGCTGCCTGCGTGCGCCGCAAAACGCTTCCAGGTGGCCGGGTCGTCCAGTGGGCCGGACAAGGGTTCGGCCAGCAGCGTCGCCTGCTGGCCGTCGATCTGGATCAGGTCGGGAAGTTGATCGGTGGCCTGCGCCGGGCCGGCCCACGCCAGCACGCCCAGCAACACGCCAGCGCTACGTCGCAACACGGGCGTTTACTGCGCCTTGATCGCAATGGCGGACAGGCCACTGCCGGTGAGCTTCTGCTTGGCCTCGGCAAGCTCGCTGGCACTGCCATAGGGCCCCATGCGCACGCGGTAGACCGTCTTGCCGCTGATGTCGGCCGATTCCACGCGTGCGGCCAGGCCCATCATCGCCAGCCTGGCCTTGGTGGATTCGGCATCGCCGGAGGCGCCGAACGAGCCGGCCTGCAGGATGTAGCGGGTGTTGTCGGCGACCGCCGGCGCTGCAGCCGCGGGCGCTGTTGCAGCGGCGGCGGTTGCGGCGGGCTTGGGCGCGGCAGCGGCCGGTGTGGTGAGTGCGGCGGTGCTGGCCGGAGCCGGCGTGGCGGCCGGGCGTGCCGGTGCGGTTTCCGGCAGCGGCTTGGGTGCGCTGACGGCGGTTTCCTTCAACGGCGTCGGGACGCTGGCCGCCGGTGTGGCGGCTGCCACGCTGGCGCCGGGTGCGGGGGGCACGGGTTTGCCTTCCAGCGCCGCACGCGCACGCGCGGCCTCTTCGGCGCGTGCGCTGGCCGCCAGTTCGGCATCGGACATCTGCACTTCCTTGCCGGGCAGCAAGGTATAGAAGTCGTACTGGGTCTGCGCATCGCCGGGTTTGGCCTGCGGCTTGGGCGGCTGCGCGCTGGGCTTGGGCAGTTCGGCCGGCGTGTCCACGTCGGCATCGGCCACCGGCTCGGGCTGCGCATCCGGATTGGCACGCGGGCCCACGCGCAGGAAACCGTCGCCGTCCTTCTTGAACAGGTTGGGTGCGGCCAGGAAGATCACTGCCGCAATCGCGGCGCCAGCCACCAGCCACACCCAACCGGGGGTGCCATTGCTGGTGTTGCGCCGGGCCTGACTCTTACCGCGTCGTGCTGCCATCTACCACTTCTCCGAATCGTGTCGTTGCGGGCCCGCTGGCCCGGCTTGCTGTGGCAATGCGCGCCGCTGCGCTGATTGCCCGGTGAGCGCCATCGGCGCCCGAGGTGGCAGGCCGGCGCCTGCCGCAGTGCCACGCGCCGCGCCGCTGCCTGCGCCGGCACCCGGGAGCTGCCGCCTGTCTACATCTTTTCCGGAGCGCTGACGCCGAGCAGTTCCAGGCCATTGGCCAGCACCTGTTGGGTGGCGACCGCCAGGGTGAGCTTGGCGTCGCGCTCGGCGGCATCGTCCACCAGCACCTTGCTGTTGTGATACCACGTGTGGAAGGCGTGCGCCAATTCACGCAGGTATTGCGCGATCTGGTACGGCTCCAGCGCCTGGCCGGCGATTTCCACCACTTCCGGGTAACGCGACAGCTCCAGCATCACCGCCAGCGAGTGTTCGTCGTCCAGGCAAGCGAGCTCGGCCAGGCCGTGGGCCTGGTCGTACTTGTAGCCCTTTTCCTGCGCCTGGCGCAGCACGCTGCACACCCGCGCATGCGCGTACTGCACGTAGAACACGGGGTTGTCGTTGCTTTGCGCGCGCGCCAGGTCGATATCGAAGGTCAGCTGCGAATCGGGCTTGCGCGCGATCAGGAACCAACGGGTGGCATCGCGGCCGGCTTCTTCGATCAGGTCGCGCAGGGTGAAGTAGCTGCCGGCACGCTTGGACAGCTTCACTTCCTCGCCGCCGCGCATGACGGTGACCATCTGGTGCAGCACGTATTCCGGCCAGCCCTGCGGGATGCCCACTTCCATGGCCTGCAGGCCGGCGCGCACGCGTGCCAGTGAACCATGGTGGTCGGCTCCCAGCTCGGTGATCGCGCGCTCGTAGCCGCGCTGCCACTTGGACAGGTGGTAGGCCACGTCCGGCACGAAGTAGGTGAAGGTGCCGTCGGACTTGCGCATCACGCGGTCCTTGTCGTCACCGAAGTCGGTGCTGCGCAGCCACAGCGCGCCGCCTTCCTCGTAGGTGTGGCCCGAGGCCTGCAGCTTGGCGACCGCTTCGGCGACCTTGCCATCGGCGTACAGCGAGCTTTCCAGGAAGTAGATGTCGAAGTCGACGCCGAATGCAGCCAAGTCCAGGTTCTGCTCGTTGCGCAGGTAGGCCACGGCGAAGCGACGGATCGCCTGCATGTCGTCCGGGTCCTTGGCGCCGACCACGGTGCTGCCTTCCAGATCGACGCTGGCGCCGGCCATGTAGGCGCGGGCGACGTCGGCGATGTATTCACCGCGGTAGCCGCCTTCCGGCCAGCCGTCCTGGTCCGGCGCGATGCCCTTGATTCGCGCCTGGGTGGACAGCGCCAGGTTCTCGATCTGCACGCCGGCGTCGTTGTAGTAGAACTCGCGCTTGGCGTTCCAGCCGTTGGCGTCGAGCACGCGCGCCACGCAGTCGCCGATCGCCGCGGCGCGGCCGTGGCCGACATGCAACGGGCCGGTCGGGTTGGCCGACACGTATTCCACGCCCACCGTGCGGCCATTACCGGACAGGTTGCGGCCGTAGTCGTGACCTTCCTTGATGACCGACGCGGCTTCACGCTGGTACGCGGCCGGGGCCAGATAGAAATTGATGAAGCCGGGGCCAGCGATCTCGACCTTGCTGACGTCCTCGCTGCGCGGCAGCGCCTCGACCAGCGCCTGTGCCAGTGCGCGCGGATTGCTGCGCGCGGCCTTGGCCAGCAGCATTGCGGCGTTGGTTGCGAAGTCGCCGTGGTCGCGGGTCTTCGGGCGCTCGACCACGAAGTCCGGCGGCAGGGAGTCGGCGGGCAGGGTGCCATTGGCGCGCAAGGCTTCGATGCCTTGGCTGATCAGGGCGCGGAGGAGATTTTTCACGAGGCCTGCTGTGAGAATGAGCGGCGGAATCGCCCATTTTAGCGCAGATACCAGCGGCCACGCTGACCGGAACCTGCCGATGGCGCCGTCCGGCTGCCCATGCAGGGCGGGCGCTCAGCCGAACAGGCGGGGCTGGGGCGGTGACAGCAGGCCTCGTTCAGCAAACGAAACGGGACGGCCCTCACCCACCACGAAGTGGTCCAGCAGCCGCACATCCACCAGTGCCAGCGCCTGCTGCAGTTCGTCGGTGATGCGGGTGTCGGCGCCGGAGGGCTCCGGGTCGCCCGAGGGGTGGTTGTGGCTGAGGATCACCGCCGCCGCATTGTGCAGCAGGGCTCGCCGCACCACCTCGCGAGGGTAGACCGGGGCGGCGTTGATGGTGCCGTGGAACAACTCCTCGGAGGCGATCAGCCGGTGGCGGTTGTCCAGGAACAGGGCCATGAAGATCTCCCGGGCCTGCCCGCGCAGGCGGTGCTGCAGATAGCGGCCAACCGCGGCCGGATTGTTGCCGACCGCCTCGCCATGTTCCAGCTCGGCGGCCAGGTAGCGATGGGCCAGTTCCAGCCCGGCGGCCAGCGTACAGCTGCGTGCCGGGCCCAGCCCGGGCAGCCGCGCAAGTTCACGTGCGGGGCGGTCCAGAAGCACCCGTAGCGGACCATGGGCCTGCAGCAGGTCGCGCGCGGTCTGCACGGCATCGCGGCCGCCGAAGCCCGAGCCCAGGAACAGCGCCAGCAGTTCGGCATCGGAAAGTGCCGTGGGTCCGCGTGCCATCAGCTTTTCGCGGGGACGTTCCTGTTCGGGCCAGTCGTGGATGGGCATGCCTGCATCATCGCCAGCCCGGTCGGCGCAGCCCATCAGCGCACACCGCGGCTCCGGGTCGGGCGATACCTCAGTCGCGCCGGGTCTGCAGGTAGTCGAACAGTTCCTGGTTGTTCTGCAGGCCCAGCTTGCGCTTGGCTTCAGCCTTCTGCCGGCTGATCGTCTTCGGACTGCGCCCGCAGTGCTCGGCGACGGCGTTCACGCTGAGCCCGGCCGCCAGCAGATCCAGCACCTCCTGCTCGCGTGCCGACAGCGGTGCCGGTTCGCGCGGGAACATAAGGTCGCGGGCCTGCAGGTGGTGGCGAAGCTGTCGGGAGACGAACACCTGCCCCGCCAGTGCTGCATTCAATGCCTGTGGCACCTCGGCGAAATCGGCGCATTTGTCGACCAGCCCATTGATGCCCTCGCGCAGGAGGCCATCAAGCAGGCCCGGATGCCGCGCGCCGGTCAGCACCACCACCGGCAGGTGGGGATGGTACGCGCGCAGGGCATCGATCAGTTCCGGACCATCCGGCCCGGCGCCGGGCATCGACAGATCGGTCAGCACTGCATCGCAGTCGTTGTTGTCCACCAGCTGAAGCAGCTCGGCGCCATCGCACGCACTGCCGACCACGTCCATCAGGTGGGTCTGCAGCACGACGCGGATGCCGTGCAGGACCACAGGATGGTCGTCGGCGATGATGATGCGTGGGTGCACGCGCTTCCTCGGAGATCGAACGGACCGCTGCACACAGCGGCCAACGTCTGATTCTGCAAAAGGGCGGGGTCGTAACGGTATAGGAAAGGTCCGAAACCGATGCCCGGCGTCTGCCAGGTCAATACGGGCGGACTCCATCTGCTGATAGCCGCCCGCTATGTATGCCGTGTACCGGGACATTACCGACCATCGGGTAAGCTACCGCCCTCGTTTGCACAGGAATTCCAGGTGGCTGACTCCCCCAATGCTTCTCCCGCGCCGGCCCGCGCGCTGGAAGGTCAGAAACTGCTGTTGTGCGTCGGAGGCGGGATCGCGGCCTACAAGGCTTTGGAGCTGGTGCGGCGCCTGCGCGACGCCGGTGCCCAGGTGCAGGTGGCGATGACCGCCGGTGCCCAGCAGTTCGTCACTCCGCTCAGTTTCCAGGCCCTGTCCGGGCAGCCTACCCGCACCACGCTGTGGGACAGTGCCGCCGAACAGGCCATGGGCCACATCGAGCTGGCCCGCTGGGCCGACCGCATCGTGGTCGCCCCCGGCACCGCCGATCTGCTGGCGCGGCTGGCCCAGGGCCATGCCGATGACCTGGTCAGCACCCTGTGCCTGGCCAGCACCGCGCCGCTGACGATCTGCCCGGCGATGAACCATCGCATGTGGCTGCACCCGGCCACCCAGGCCAATATCGCCCTGCTGCGCCAGCGTGGCGCGCAGGTGATCGGCCCGGTTGACGGTCCGCTGGCCGAAGGCGAATCCGGTCCTGGCCGTCTGGCCGAACCGGGTGACATCGTCGCCGCGCTGGCCGCCAACGGCAGTGCCGAGGCACCGGCTGCCGCGCCGGAAACCCGCGCGCTGCAGGGCCTGCGCCTGCTGATCAGCGCCGGCCCCACCTATGAGGACATTGACCCGGTGCGCTACGTCGGCAACCGCAGCAGCGGCAAGATGGGCTTTGCCCTGGCCGCCGCAGCCACTGCGCTTGGCGCCCAGGTGGTGCTGGTCAGTGGCCCGGTGCAGCTGCCGACGCCGCCGGGGGTGCAGCGCATCGATGTGCGCTCTGCCGCGCAGATGCGCGATGCCGTGCTGAAGTCGCTGCCGGCCGACATCTACATCGGTGCGGCGGCCGTTTCCGACTACACGCCGCGCCAGGTCGCGCCGCAGAAGCTGAAGAAGACCGCGGACAGTCAGTCGCTGGTGATCGAGCTGGTGCGCACGCCGGACATCCTGGCCGAGGTGGCCGCGCAGACGCAGTCGCTGAAGCTGGTGGTCGGCTTTGCCGCCGAGACCCACGACGTGGAGAAATATGCGCGGGGCAAGCTGGTCGACAAGCGCCTGGATCTGGTGATCGCCAATCAGGTCGGCATCAGCGGCGGCGGTTTCGAGAGCGACAACAATGCCGCCACTGCCTTCTGGCAGGATGGTGAACAGGTATTCCCGGCCACCTCCAAGCGCGAGCTGGCCGAACAACTGCTGGCGCTGATCGCGCGGAGACTCCAGGCATGACCCAGGCATCCACTTCCCAACCGCTGCAGGTCAAGCTGCTCGATCCGCGCTTCGGCGACAGCTGGCCGCTGCCGGCCTATGCCACCGAAGCCAGCGCCGGCATGGACCTGCGCGCGGCGCTGGATACCGCGCTGACCCTGCAGCCGGGCGATACCGCGCTGGTGCCCAGCGGCCTGGCCATCCATATCGCCGATCCGCACCTGTGCGCGGTGATCCTGCCGCGTTCGGGGCTGGGCCATCGCCATGGCATTGTGCTCGGCAACGGTACCGGCCTGATCGACGCCGACTACCAGGGTCCGCTGTTGATCAGCGTCTGGAACCGTGGCCGTGAAGCCTTCACCATCGAGCCGGGCGATCGCATCGCGCAGCTGGTGGTGGTGCCGATTGCCCGCGTCAGCCTGCAGGTGGTGGATACTTTCACCGACAGCGTGCGGGGAACGGGTGGATTCGGCCATACCGGGGTGCGTTGACGGGGGACATCGATGAGCGGCATCGGGGAAGGACAGCGGGGACGGTCGTTGGGACGCAGCGCGCCACTACTGGGGGTGCTGCTGGTCCTGCTGGCCGGTTGGTTCGGATGGAGCGCGGTGCAGCAATGGCGGCAGGAAGCCAATGGGCAGGCGCTGGAAGAAGCGCGTGACCAGGCCGTGCAGGGCCTGCAGGACGCTGCAGCCGGCCAGCTGAAGCAGCTGCAGCAGCAGCTGAAGAACGAACGCGTGCAGCAGGCGCTGCAGGCCGGTGATGCCGCGGCAGCGGCACTGGCCGTGCGCGAGAGCTGGACCGGCGTGGAACAGGCGGAAGTGCTGACCGCCGATCTGGCCAACGCCTACGCTGCCCCGGCCGCCTTTGGCTATGCCCGATTGGCGCTGCTGGAAGCGGCATTGGCCGAAGGCAAGCCCAGCCTGCGCGTGGTCCGCGATGGCGGTGGCAACCGCCTGGGCCTGGCCGCGCCGGTGCAGCTGGGCAGCCTGGGACCGGCGGTGCTCTACGTGCGCCAGCCGTTGCTGCGGCTGACCGCGCCGCTGGATCAGGTCAGTGCACCGACTACGGGTTTCCTGGGTCTGCGCCAGGGTATGCATGATCTGGTCACCCAGGGCGATGCCAGCCTCGCCGAGAGCGCCGAGGCACTGGCACGGCCGGTCAACGGCACTCCGCTGCGCCTGGTGGCAGCGGTCCCCAATGTCGAAGCCGGGCCGCTGGGCCTGGGCGCGCTGGCCAGCGCCATCGTCGCACTGCTGCTGGCGTTCATCGCGGTGCTGCTGGTGGTCGGCCGTGGCCGCCTGCCGAAGACGCTGCCACTGCCGCGTCGCGCCGCTGCGGCGGTTGCCGACCATGGCCCTACCCTGAGTGAAAGCCTGCAGCAGGCTCCGCCAGAGGCGGCCGCCGTGACCAGCAGTGGCGATGCCACGCCACCGCCGCCGCCACCGGTGCCGGCCGAGGCGCTGGCCGCCGGCATCTTCCGTGCCTACGACATCCGTGGCGTGGTCGGCAGCGAACTGACGCCGAAGACCGCGGCATTGATAGGCCAGGCCATCGGCACCGTGGCACTGGAGCAGGGCCTGCGCGAGGTGGTGATTGGCCGCGATGGCCGCCTGTCCGGCCCGGAACTGGCCGCCGGCCTAGCCGAAGGCCTGAGGCGCGCCGGTTGCGCGGTGATCGACATCGGCCTGGCACCGACTCCGCTTGTGTACTACGCCGCCTTCCATCTGCGCACGGGGACCTGCGTGGCCGTGACCGGCAGCCACAATCCGCCGGAGTACAACGGCTTCAAGGTGGTCATCGGAGGTGAAACGCTGTCCGGCGATGCGATCACCGATCTCTACCAGCGCATCGTCGAGGGCCGCCTGGTACAGGCCGCCGAACCGGGTGACTACCAGCAGCGCGACGTTGCGGCCGACTACATCCAGCGCATCGCCGACGACGTGCAGCTGGACCGCCCGTTGAAGGTCGTGGCCGATGCCGGCAACGGTGTCGCCGGCGCGCTAGCACCCCAGCTGCTGGAAGCGATCGGCGCTGAGGTCATTCCGCTGTACTGCGATGTCGACGGCAGCTTCCCCAACCATCATCCGGACCCGAGCGAACCGGCCAACCTGGAAGACCTGGTGCAGACGGTCAAGCGTTTCGGCGCCGACCTCGGCGTCGCCTTCGATGGCGACGGAGACCGGTTGGGCGTAGTCACCGGCGAAGGCAAGATCATCTATGCCGACCGCCTGCTGATGTTGTTCGCGGCCGATGTGCTGATGCGCAACCCGGGCGCGATGGTGATCTACGACGTGAAGTGCACCGGCAAGCTGTCCGACCACGTGCTGCGCAATGGTGGCAGCCCGCTGATGTGGAAGACCGGGCATTCGCTGATGAAGGCGAAGATGCGCGAGACCGATGCCGAACTGGCTGGCGAGATGAGCGGCCACTTCTTCTTCAAGGAGCGCTGGTTCGGTTTCGATGACGGCCTGTATGCGGCCGCACGCCTGCTGGAGATCCTGGCCCAGCGCGAGGAAACGCCGGACGAGGTACTGGGCGAGCTGCCGGAGATGGTAGCCACGCCGGAACTGAAGGTGCCGGTGGCCGAAGGCACGCCGCATGCGCTGGTGGCGATGCTGGTGGCGGCGGCGCAGTCGCCGGACAACCCGTATGTGGGCGGTCGGCTGTCGACCATCGACGGACTGCGCGTGGACTTCCCCGATGGCTGGGGCCTGGTGCGGGCCTCCAACACCACGCCGGTGCTGGTGCTGCGCTTCGAGGGCAACGACGAGGCGGCACTGGAACGCATCCAGGCGCTGTTCCGAAGCCAGCTGCAACCGGTGCTGGGCGACACCCCGCTGGGGTTCTGAGGAGGAGCCGGGCTGCGCCCGGCACCCGCCGAAGCAACAGCAACAGCAACATCAACGTCAAAAGCGGGCTATCCGTGGGATGGCGGGGTGGGTCCGGTTGCGGGGGACGCCGTAAACGCGTCCCTGGGGGCTTGGCCGCGGCATCCATGCCGCGGACACCCCCGCAACCCGACCCACCCCGCCTTCGACAGTTTCCCGCGAGCTGTCGGAACGGCACGGGCTCTGCCCCCAGGTGCCGACCAGGGTTGGCTCTGGTAGGTGTCGACCTTGGTCGACACGCCTCAACCCTTGAACCGCAAACCCACGCCGGGTTCGGTGAACAGGTAGCGCGAATCCAGCGCTGAATCGCCCAGCTTGTGCCGCAGCTTGCCGACCAGGATGCGCAGGTAATGAGTGTCGTGCTGGTGGGTCGGTCCCCAGATCTCCTGCAGGATCTGCGGCTGGGTCACCACCCGCCCGGCGTTGCGCAGCAGTAGTGACAGCAACGCGTATTCCTTGCGGGTCAATGCCACCGGCTCGCCATCGAGTGCCACTTCGCGGCGCACCAGGTCCACGTGCAGGTGGCCGTCGTCGAACACCGGCGGCGTGCCGTCGCTGGGTACGCTGCGCGTGCGCAGCAATGCCCGCACCCGCGCCATCAGTTCCTGCGTGCCGAATGGCTTGGTCACGTAGTCGTTCGCGCCTGTATCCAGCGCGCGCACCTTCTCGGTTTCGCCGGCACGCACGGTCAACATGATCACCGGCACCTGGCTCCACTGCCGCAGCTGTTCCAGTACCTCGTGGCCTTCCATGTCCGGCAGGCCGATATCCAGGATCACCAGATCCATGTCCTCGCTGGCGGCCAGCTGCAGGCCTTCCTGGCCGGTGGCGGCCTGCCGCACCTGGTAACCCTGCGCACGCAGGCTGATGTCCAGGAACCGGCGGATCTGGGTTTCATCATCGATCACCAGCACGCGCGGGGCCGGGACGCTGGCATCAATCGGGGTCGGACTCATCGTGGGAGACTGGCTTGAGCAGGGGCAGGGTGATGCGGATCAGGGTACCGCGACCGTCGCGCCCGGGCAGCGCCTGCACGCTGCCACCATGCGCACCGATCATGCCCTGGCAGATGGTCAGGCCAAGACCGGTGCCGTGGCGGCCGCGGTCACCGCGTTCGACGCTGTAGAACATGTCGAAGATGCGCGCACGCTCGTCGTCGGGAATGCCTGGGCCGGCATCGATCACGTCGATGCGCAGCTGGCCGTCCAGTTCGCGCGCCTGCACCTGCACGGCGGCCTCGGGCGGCGAGAACTTGGCCGCGTTCTCCATCACGTTGAACACGGCTTGTTCGACCAGCGCCGGATGCACCCAGATCGGCGCCAGCGTGGAAGGAATGTCGAGCTCCAGCCGCACCTTCGGCTGATAGCGCTGCAGGCGTCGCGCTGCCGAGCCGATCAGTTCGTCCACGCCGATCCAGTCGCGGTTGATCTTCAACCCTTCGTGGCCAAGCCGGGTCATGTCCAGCAGGTTCTGGATATAGCGGTCCAGCCGCTCGCCCTCGACCAGGATGGTGTCCAGCAGGGCGCGGCGATCAGCCGTATCCATCGCCGCACCGTAGCTGGCCAGGCTGTCTGCCGAACCGATCATCGCCGCCAGTGGCGAACGTAGGTCGTGCGACACCGAAGAGAGCAGGGCCGAGCGCAACCGCTCGGTCTCGTTGCTGACGTGCGCCTGTTCCAGTTCGGCCACCAGCCGTGTGCGAAGCGCGGCCTGGGCGATGTCATCGACCATTGCCTCGGCCAGCTGCCGTTGCTCGGGCAGCAGGCGCGCCTGCGCGCCGGGCAGGTACAGGCCGGCCACGCCAATGGCGCGGTCCTCGCCATCCAGCAGTGGCAGGAACCACCACTGCGCACCGGCCAGGGTATCGGTGAAGCGGCCGCTGGGCTGGCCATGGCGCAGCGCCCAGTCGGCGGCGGCCAGATCGGTGTCCCCCGGCTGGCTGCGACCACCGGCCGCGGTGTCTGTTCCAATGCGCAGCCACGCCGGAACGTCCATCGCCTGTTCCAGCGCCAGCCTGCCGGCCTGTGCGACCTCGCCATTGCCGGCCGCACTGGCCAGCTGCCGGCCCAGCTGCTGGCGCGCACGCGCATGGCGGTTGGCTGCACGCAGCGCGATCACCTGCATGCGCAAGCGCGAGGCCAGCCGTCCGGCCACCAAGGCGGCGGCCAGGAACAGGAACACGGTGATCACGCCCTGGCGTGCACCGATGGCGAAGGTGAAGCGCGGCGCGATGAACAGGAAGTTGTAGGCGAGGAAACACAGGATCGCCGCCATCACCGCCACGCTGGCGCGCGTGCGCGCGGCCACCACTACCACCGCCACGATGAACACCATCGACAGGTCGGCCATGCCGACCCAGCGCTCGGCCAGCCACGCCACTGCGCAGGCCAGTGCGGTAGCGATCAGCGCCTGCGCTGGCTCGTAGCTGATGCCGCGCACCGGCGGCAGCAGGCGCTCGCGGCGCGAGCGCGCCCGCGCCTGCGGGGTGCTGATGATGGTGATCTCGTAGTGCGCGCCGCGCTGGATCAGCTGCTGGGTCAGGGTGCGGTTGAACATCCGCGCCAGCGGACGTTCGCGGGTCCGGCCCAGCACCAGGGTCGACACGCCGTTGTGCGCGGCATGGTCGAGCAGGGCATCGGCGATGCTCGAACCATGCAGCAGTTCGGCGTCGCCGCCCAGCCGACGTGCCAGTGCAAAGGCCGCATCGATTTCGCGCCGGGTCGCCTCGTCCTGGCGCCGGCCCTGCACGGTCACCACCGTCCACGGCGCGTCGCGGCGTTCGGCGATGCGCCGCGCCACCCGCACCAGGTATTCGCTCTGGCCGCCGCCATCAATGGCCACCAACACGCCACGCCGCAGCGGCAGGTTGCTCTCGCCGCGTGCCGCCCGTGCTTCGCGCAGGCTGCTGTCGACGCGGTCGGCGGCCTCCTGCATCGCAAGTTCGCGCAACGCGGTCAGGTTGGCTGGCGAGAAGAATGCCTGCAGGGCCTGCGCGGCCTGTTCGGGCACATAGACCTTGCCCTGCTGCAGGCGCGCGATCAGTTCGCGTGGCGGCAGGTCGACCAGCACGATGTCATGCAGGCGGTCGAGCACACCGTCCGGCACAGTCTCGCTGACCCGGACGCCGGTGATGCGCATCACCACATCGTTGAGGCTTTCCAGATGCTGGATGTTGACCGTGGTCCAAACGTCGATGCCTGCGTCCAGCAGCTCCATCACATCCTGCCAGCGCCGCTCGTGGCGGCTGCCCGGCGCATTGCGGTGGGCCAGTTCGTCCACCAGCACCAGCGCCGGATGCCGTGCGAGCACGGCATCCAGATCCATCTCCTGCAGGGTGTGGCCGTGGTAATCCACGTCCTTCAGCGGCAGCTGCGGCAGGCCTTCCAGCAATGCCTGGGTATCGGCACGGCCATGGGTTTCCACCAGGCCCACCACCAGGTCGACACCGCGGCGCAGCTGTTCCTGCGCGCGGGTCAGCATCGTGTAGGTCTTGCCCACGCCCGGCGCCGCACCGAGGAACACGGTCAGCTTGCCGCCGGCTTCGCGTTGCAGGCCTTCGACCAGGGCATCGGCCTGGCGGGTACGCGCATCAGTCATGGGTGCCGCTGTCATGGCCGCCATTGTGCGCGCAGCCGGTGCAGGCCGGCATCACGGTGCCTTGGCCGCGTGGTCCAGTGCGAAGTTCAGCGTCACCACGTTCACCCGTGGCTGCCCGAACAGGCCCCACTGGCGTCCCTCGGTATGCGCCTGCACCAGGGCCTGCACGCGCTCCACCGGCAGGCCACGGGCGCGCGCCACGCGTGCCACCTGCAGCTGCGCCGCGGCCGGCGACAGCTGCGGATCCAGGCCACCCGCGGACTGTGTGACCAGGTCCGCCGGTACCTGCGCCGGGGTGACGCCTTCGCGCGCGGCGACCGCAGCAGTGCTGGCGGCAACACGTTCGGCCAGGGCCGGGTTGCTGCGGGCCATGTTGGAACCGGCAGCGGCCATCGGGTCATAGTTGGCCGCCGACGGACGCGCCTGGAAATAGCCGTCACCCGTGAACGGCTGCGACAGCCACGCCGAGCCGCGAACCTGGCCGTTGCCATCGCGCAGCAGGCTGCCCTCGGCCTGGGTCGGGTACGCCAGGCCGGCAAAACCGGTGGCGATGCCGGCGTAGACCGCACCCGCCAGCAGCAGTGTGGCCAGGCCCAGGCCGATCGCCGGGCGCCAGCTGGCACCATCCTGCAGGCTGGCCACGCGGGCCTCGGCCTTCTGTTCGCGCGGAAGGGAAGATGAAGTGGAAGCAGTACGGTTCATGCGCCGAATACCAGGACAAGAAGGAGGTCGATCGCCTTGATCGCCGCGAACGGCAGCAGCACGCCGCCGAGGCCGTACACCAGCATGTTCCGGCGCAGCAGCGCGGTTGCAGTGGCCGGGCGGAAGCGCACGCCACGCAGGGCGAGCGGGATCAGGGCGGGAATCACCAGGGCGTTGAAGATCAGCGCCGCCAGCACCGCATTGCGCGGGCTCGACAGCTGCATCACGTTCAATGCGGCCATGGTCGGCACGGCGGCGGCGAACAGCGCCGGCAGGATCGCGAAGTACTTGGAGACGTCGTTGGCCAGCGAGAAGGTGGTCAGCGCACCGCGGGTGATCAGCTGTTGCTTGCCCACTTCCACCACTGCCAGCAGCTTGGCCGGATCCGAATCGAGGTCGACCATGTTGCCGGCCTCCTTTGCCGCCTGCGTGCCGGAGTTCATTGCCAGGCCGATGTCGGCCTGGGCGAGCGCCGGTGCGTCGTTGGTGCCGTCGCCGACCATCGCCACCAGGCGGCCACCGGCCTGTTCCTGGCGGATGCGTGCCAGCTTGTCTTCCGGGCGCGCTTCGGCGATGTAGTCGTCGACGCCGGCTTCGGCGGCGATGGCGGCGGCGGTCAGCGGATTGTCGCCGGTGATCATCACCGTGCGGATGCCCATCGCCCGCAGCTGCGCGAACTTCTCGCGCATGCCGTGCTTGACCACGTCCGACAGCTCGATCACGCCCAGCACGTGGCGACCTTCGGCCACCACCAGCGGGGTGGCACCATTGCGTGCAACCTGCTCGACGCGACCGGCCAGTTCAGCCGGCACGTTGCCGCCCAGCGCCTGTACGTGGGCACGGATCGCATCGGCGGCGCCCTTGCGGATCTGCCGCCCATGTTCCAGATCCACGCCGGACATGCGGGTCTGCGCACTGAACGCCAGGTACTCGGCCTGCTCCGGTTCGGCGGTGGCGCAGCCCTGTTCGCGCGCCAGGCGCACGATCGACTTGCCTTCCGGGGTCGGGTCGGCCAGCGAAGAGAGCAGTGCTGCTTCGCGCAGCTGGCTGGCGTCGATGCCGGCCAGCGGATGGAAATGGCTGGCCTGGCGGTCGCCGTAGGTGATGGTGCCGGTCTTGTCCAGCAGCAGCACGTCGACGTCGCCGGCCACTTCCACCGCCTTGCCCGACTTGGCCAGCACATTGGCGGCCAGCGCACGGTTCATGCCGGCGATGCCGATGGCCGGCAGCAGGCCGCCGATGGTGGTCGGGATCAGGCACACCAGCAGCGCGATCAGCAGCAGCGGGTCGACCTTGACGCCGACCGAGGCACCAATGGCCGGCAGCGTTGCCACCACCACCAGGAAGGTCAGCGTCATCGCCGCCAGCAACAGGGTCAGCGCGATCTCGTTCGGAGTCTTCTGGCGGTTGGCGCCTTCCACCAGCGCGATCATCCGGTCCAGGAAGCTGTGGCCCGGTTCGGCGGTCACCCGCACGATGATCTGGTCGGACAGCACCTTGGTGCCGCCGATCACGCCGGAGCGGTCGGTACCGGCCTCGCGCAGCACCGGCGCCGATTCGCCGGTCACCGCGGCTTCGTTGATGGTGGCCAGGCCCTGCACGATCTCGCCATCGGCCGGCACCAGCTCACCGGCGCTGACGATCACGTGGTCGCCCGGGCGCAGTTCGGCGGCCGGCACCTGGGTTTCGGCGGCACCCGGTTGCGGCGCGGCCAGCCGGCGTGCCACCAGGTCCTGGCGGGCACGCCGCAGCGACGCGGCCTGGCCACGGCCACGTGCTTCGGCCACGGCTTCGGCGAAGTTGCCGAACAGCACGGTCACCAGCAGGATCGCGGTCACTGCCAGGCCAAAGCCGAGCGGCGCGTTGCCGGTCAGGGTGACGATTGCGGCGACGATCGTGCCGGCCATCACCACCGCCATCACCGGGCTGCGCACCAGATGCATCGGCGACAGCTTGAGAACCGCTTCGATCAGCGCACGGCGCAGGCCGGCGCCATCAAGCAGGGCAGGGCGCGGTGCATGGGTACTACGGGTTGAACTTGCTTGGGTACTCATCAGGGTGTCCTTAGTGCAGTCCCAGGCTCAGGTGGTCGGCGATCGGGCCGAGTACCAGCGCCGGCATGAACTGCAGCACGGTCAGGATGACGATCACCGAGACCAGGGTCAGGGCGAAGGTCGGGGTTTCGATCTGCAGGCTGCCGGCCGATTCCGGTGCCTGGCGCTTGGCGGCCAGCTGTGCGGCCACCACCAGCGGGATGATCAGCAGCGGGAAGCGGCCCAGCAGCAGCACCAGCGAGCAACTGAGGTTCCACCAGAGCGTGGCGTCACCCAGTCCTTCGAAGCCCGAACCGTTGTTGGCATAGGCCGATACGTACTCGTAGAAGACCTGGCTGATGCCATGGAAACCGGGGTTGGAGGTGCCGGCCAGGCCGGGCACGGCCAGGGTTATCGCGGTGAACACCAGCAGGGTGATCGGCTGCAGCAGCACCAGCAGGGCCAGCAGGCGTACCTGCGGCGTCTCCAGCTTGCGGCCGAACAGTTCCGGCGTACGCCCGGTCATCAACCCGGCCAGGAACACGCCCAGCAGCAGGTACACGATGAACTGCTGCAGGCCGCAGCCGATACCGCCCCAGATCGCGCTGACCAGCATGTTGACCATCGCGATGCCGCCACTCAGTGGTGCCAGCGAATCGTGCATGCCGTTCACCGAACCGTTGGAGACCTGGGTGGTCACCGCTGCCCACAGTGCAGTGCCGTCCGCGCCGAAGCGTACCTCCTTGCCTTCCATCAGCAGCGGCGTGGCGGCGCTGGCGCTGTGGCCCTCGCTCCACACCATGGCGCCGGTGGACAGCAGCGACATGCCGAGCATGCAGCTGAACACCAGGACGCCGAAGCGGCGTCGGCCAGTGAACGCGCCGATCATGAAGATCACTGCCATCGGCACCAGCAGGATGCCAACGATTTCCAGCGCATTCGAAACCGGCGTCGGGTTCTCCAGCGGGAAGCTGCTGTTCGGGCCGTACCAGCCGCCGCCGTTGGCACCGAGCTGCTTGGCTGCGACCATCGCCGCCACCGGGCCCAGCGGCAGTTTCTGTTCGGCCATGCCAGCGCTGGCATCGATAGGCGTCGCCTGTGGCCCACCGGCCATCGTCGACGGCACGCCCTGGCTGGTCAGCACCAGCGTCCACACCAGGCACAGCGGCAGCAGGAAGCGCACGCACAGGCGCACCACGTCCACGTAGTAGTTGCCCACCGCCACCTGGCGGTCATCACCGGTACCACTGGCCGCTGCGCCCTGCGGCGAACGCGAGAACAACGCGCGCAGTGTGGCCACCGCCAGCGCCAAGCCCATCATCGGCGTCACCACCTGCAGGCCGGTGATGCCGGTCATCTGCGAGAGGTAGGACAGCTGCGCCTGGCCCGAATAGTGCTGCTGGTTGGTGTTGGTCAGGAACGAGATCATCGTGTGCAGCGCGGTGTCCCAGCGCATGTTCGGGATCTGGTCCGGATTCAGCGGCAGCCAGGCCTGGGTCATGAACACCGCCTGGGTCAGCACCGCCACCACCACGTTGCTCAGCACGAAGGCCAGCACGTAGCCGCGCCAGGACATCGAGCGCGACGGGTCGACGCCGAACACCCTGTACAGCGGTTTCTCGATCCAGTGGAACAACACGTCGACCTTCATCGGCGCGCCACGCATCACGCGCGCCAGGTAAAGGCCCAACGGCCAGGCCAGCAGCAGGCTGGCGGCAAGAATGACAATAATCTCAGTCATGGCAGTCTCCGCTCAGAACGACTCGGGCCGCAGCACGACATAAAGAAGATAGGCGGCGGCGACCAGCACCACGACGCCACACAACAACGACAGCCAGGGGGACATTGCATTAGCGTCCTGGTGGAACCCCTCCACCTCAGGCCGCCATCGTCGTCCTGCCCCCCATAAACGCACTACGCGCCGGACCGGGCCGACGCGTAAAGAGTGCATAAATTCCGCCGGCCAAACCGTAACCAGCCCCACCTGCTGCAGAGCCGAGCCCATGCTCGGCTGCTCTTTGCCGAGGTCACCCGACGGATGTTCGAGGGCATGGTCGAGGAGGTGGCCGAGAAGCTCTCGGCCTTCGCGCTCCGGGCCGCCCCGGCGGCGACGGCGCCGCACTTTCACCTGCTCGGAACGTCCGGCACCGTCACGACCATCGCGGCGATGCATCTGCGCCTCGCCCGCTACGAGCGTCGGCGGGTCGACGGGCTGTGGATGAGCGAC
>JAAIGE0100719100.1_pt1 | contig 27026 bp, 20 predicted proteins | sample 6487951 | NCBI WGS metagenome assembly JAAIGE01 (sample SAMN13974128, study PRJNA590717) | phyllosphere metagenome | biome: tomato field; feature: multiple bacterial spot infested tomato fields; material: tomato leaves; isolation source: leaves from tomato fields | host: Solanum lycopersicum ...
CCTTGCGCAGCACGAAGCGGGTCTGGGGGAGCGGGCCCTCGGACGCGTCGACCAGCAGCACGATGCCGTCGACCATCGACAGGCCGCGCTCGACCTCGCCGCCGAAGTCGGCGTGACCCGGGGTGTCGATCACGTTGATCGTCACGGGAACGTCGGAGTGGACACCGTTGTAGGTGATCGCGGTGTTCTTCGCGAGGATCGTGATGCCCTTCTCGCGCTCGAGATCGTTCGAGTCCATCGCGCGTTCTTCGACGTGCGCGTGCTCGCCGAACGAACCGGTCTGGCGGAGCATGGCGTCGACGAGCGTCGTCTTGCCGTGGTCGACGTGCGCGACGATCGCGACGTTGCGGAGGTCAGGACGGAGGGCGTGCGCCATGAAGGGTTCCTCAAGAGAAATGGGTGAGGCCGGGATGCCGGCACCCGAGTTTACCGCAGGCGCGACGAAGCCCGGCAGACACGTGTTCCGCCGGGCTTCGACCGCACCTGATCGGGCGCGCGGGACTCAGGCCCCGGCGGCGGCGTCGCCCGCTTCGTCCGCTTCGTCCGCCAGAAGGCTCCGGCGGGCCAGCCGCCGCTCGCGCTGCTCGGCCGGATCGGGCACGGGCGATGCGGCGAGCAGGCGCCGAGTGTACTCGTGCTGCGGCTCGTGCAGCACGACGGCAGCCTCGCCCTGCTCGACGGCACGTCCGTTCTGCATGACGAGCACCTGGTCGGCGAGCATGTCGACGACGGCGAGGTCGTGGCTGACGAGCATGCAGGCGAAGTCGAGCTCGTGCTGCAGCTCGCGCAGCATCTCGAGAACGGTCGCCTGCACCGAGACGTCGAGCGCCGAGGTGGGCTCATCGGCGATGAGCAGCTCGGGCTTGAGCGCGAGGGCGCGCGCGATAGAGACGCGCTGCCGCTGACCCCCCGACAGCTCGTGCGGGTAGCGGTTGACGACGTCGGTCGGAAGCCGGACCGCGTCAAGCAGCTCGCGCGCCCGCGCCAGGCGTGACTTCTTGTCTCCGACCCTGTGCACCACCATCGGCTCGATAATGCAATCGCCGATGGGGAATCGCGGGTTCAGCGACGCCGCCGGGTCCTGGAAGACGGCGCCGATGTGCAGCCGCGCGTCTTTCGCGGCCCGCCCGCGCAGTTTGGCCAGATCGGCGCCGCGGACGGTGAGCGATCCCGAGGCGACGGGCAGCAGGCCCAGCACCGCCTTCGCGATGGTCGACTTGCCCGAACCCGATTCGCCGACGACGCCCAGCACCTCGCGCTTCGCGAGCGAGAAAGACACCCCCTCGACCGCGCGGAAGGCCTTGCCGCGCATCACGTAGTCGAGGGCGAGGTCTTCGGCCACGAGCACGAGCTCGCGGCCGGGAGCGGGGGCCGGCGCATCCGGATGGGGATGCGGCTCGACGATGGCAGCCGCCGGGGCCGACAGCCGGGGCACGGCGTCGAGCAGCCGGCGCGTGTACGGATGCTGCGGCCGCATGAGCACGTCGTCGACGGCGCCCTGCTCCACGATCTCGCCGCGGTACATCACGACGACACGGTCGGCGAGGTCGGCGACCACACCCATGTTGTGCGTGATGAGCAGGATGCCGACGTCGAGGTCGTCCTTCAGCGCGCGCAGCAGGTCGAGGATCTCGGCCTGCACGGTGACGTCGAGGGCGGTCGTCGGCTCGTCGGCGATGATCACCCGCGGGTTCAGGGCGATCGCCATCGCGATGACGATGCGCTGACGCTGCCCGCCCGAGAACTGGTGAGGGTACTGCTTGATGCGATTCTCGGGATCGGGGATCCCGACCTTGCGCAGCAGGTCGACGCTGCGGCCGCGCGCGTCGTCGCCATAGGCGATGTCGTGCAGCTCGAACACCTCGGTCAGCTGCCGCTCGACCGTGAGCACCGGATTGAGGGCCGACATCGGCTCTTGGAAGATCATGGCGACCTCGGTGGCCCGCATCGCCCGCATCTTCTCGGGCGCGATGCCGACCACCTCGACGCCGCCGACCTGGGCGGACCCCGACACCAGCGCGTTCTCGGGCAGCAGGCCCATCGCGGCCGACGAGCTCACCGATTTGCCCGACCCGGACTCCCCCACGATGGCGACGACTTCGCCGGCCGAGAGCTCGAGGCTCACGCCCTTGACGGCGTCGACCAGGCCCGAGTCGACGGCGAAGTCGACGCGCAGATCGTTCAGACGCAGGACGGCGGCGCCGTCGTGCACGGTCGCGTTCGTCACGACAGGCTCCTCTCGGCCCGCAGCTTCTGCAGCCTGCGCGGGCTCCACTTGTGGTTCTGCCGGGGGTCGAACGCGTCGCGCAGACCGTCGCCGAGGAAGTTCACCGCGAGAACCACGACCAGGATGATCATGCCGGGCCACCAGAACAACCACGGGCGGTTCGTGAAGGCGCCCTGGTACTGGCTGATGAGCAGGCCCAGCGAGGTCTCGGGCGGCTGCACCCCGAAGCCGAGGAAGCTCAGCGAGCTCTCGAGCAGGATCGCGCCGCCGATGGCGAACGTCGCGTTGACCACGATGATGCCGATGGTGTTGGGCAGCAGGTGCTTGAAGATGATGCGGAACGAGCTGGCCCCGGTCGCGCGCGCGGCGGCGACGTACTCGCGCTCCCGCAGCGACAGCACCTCACCGCGCACGAGGCGGGCGAGGCCCGTCCACGACACGATGCCGATCATCAGCGCCAGAGCGAAGATGCCTCCGCCCGCGTTTCCGGCGATCGCGCCGAGCACCGCGGCGAGAACGAGCAGCGGAATGACGATGAAGATGTCGGTGATGCGCATCAGGACGTTGTCGACCCAGCCCCGGTAATAACCGGCGACCGCGCCCATCACCGCGCCGATCGTCGTCGAGACCACACCGACGACCAGTGCGATGATCAGCGACCGCTGGGTGCCGACCATGACGAGCGAGAAGTAGTCCTTGCCCGTGCTGTCCTGGCCGAACGGATGCTCGCCCCAGCGGATGCCCTCGCCGCCGAGCCACGTCGGTATCAGGCTCAGCGTCGGGCGCCCGCCGTCGATGACGTTGCCCGCGGCGAGGTAGCTCTTGTCCCACCAGCCGGGGATCCCGGCGAAGCCGATCGAGCTGAAGGCGACGACGAACACCCCGATGAGAACGATCGCCGAGACGATCGCCGCGCGGTGCCGGATGAACCGCTTGAAGACGAGCCGGCCCTGAGACAGCGGCTTGGTGTCGTTCGCCGCGAGAGCCGCGTCTTCGGCCTCGGCGAGGTCGTAGATCGTCTCGGGCTCGGGTGTGGAGTTGGTACTCATACTCGGATCCTCGGGTCGAGGTAGGCATAGGAGATGTCGGCGATGAGGTTGAACAGGACCGCCACACCGCCGGTGACGAGGAAGAAGGCCATGACCGGCGCCGGGTCGACCTGGTCGAGACCGACCGCGAACAGGTCGCCCATGCCCTTCCAACCGAACACCCGCTCGGTGATCACCGCGCCGCCGATGAGGGCCGCGAAGTCGAACGCGGCGATCGTCGCGATCGGGATCAGGGCGTTGCGCAGGGCGTGGCGGAAGATCACTGTCCGTTCGGGAGCGCCCTTCGCCCGGGCGGTGCGGATGTAGTCCTGACGACCGACCTCGAGCATCGACGCGCGGGTGTAACGGCTGTAGCTGGCGAGCGAGATGACCGTCAGCAGTAGCGTCGGCAGCAGCATCTGCGTGCCGTAGTCGAGGAAGGTCTCCCAGAAGCCCCCGCTGAAGTTCGGGGTCTGCGAGCCGATCGTCGAGATGGGCCGCGGCTTGAGGTCGAGGAACGTCGGCCACACGCGGAACAGGTGGTCGAGCACCGTCAGCGCGGCGCCAATGCCGCCCGTGACGGTGGCGGCGATGATCGCCTGCGTGCGGTACCTGTTGCCCATGAACCAGCCGAGCAGCCACGGCACGGCCACCGCCAGCACCGCACCCAGGATGAGGACGCCCCAGTTCATGTAGTAGACGAAGACGTTGTACAGGGCGATCTGCATGATGCTGACCACCGCGGCGGTGATGAGCGCCGGCACGAGCACCTCGCGGTTGCGCAGCCCCACGGTCATCGCCGTCACGCTCAGAGCGACCCCGAAGGTGAGGATCGCGACGCCGACCATGCCCAGCTGAGGGTTGCGGAACAGGTCGAAGGCCGCGAGCGCCGGAAGCGAGATCGCGAAGAAGGCGGCGGTCACGGCGAAGGTGATGACGCGGCGCTTCAGCGAGCCGGCGAGCAGGACCTGCATGACAAGCCCGAGGACGACCGCGACCAGTGCTATCTGCACCGGTTCGAACGCCGGCTCTTGCAGCCAGTTGTTGAAGCCGATCGCGAGGTACTCCTTCAGCAGCACCGCCGCCCAGAACACCGGCAGCGAGAAGAAGAGGAAGGTGCCGAAGGTCACGGCGTAGTCGAGTCCGGAGTACTGCCGGATCGCGGTCAGGATGCCGATCGCGATGCCGATGATGAGGGCCAGGATGGTCGCCAGCAGCACGAGACGCAGAGTGGATGCCGCTGCCTGCCCGAGCAGCGTGCCCACATCGACCCCGGTGCGGCTGGTTCCGAAATCGCACTGCCCGATGAAGCAGCGGCTGACTCCCCCGAGCCAGGTCAGATAGCGCTGCCACCAGGGCTGATCGAGGTTCATGTACTCGATGCGCTGTTGGATGAGGAGGTCGCGGTTGCGGGCGTTGCTCTCGCGCAGGTCCGCGAGCGGGTCGCCGGCGTTGATGACCAGCACGTACACGAGCAGCGAGGCGCCGAGCATGACGCCGAAAGCCTGCAAGAGGCGACGCAGGATGAATCTCAGCACGGAAGTGCTTCCCTTCGGGTGAAACGCGGAAGTTCGCGAACGCAGATGTGCGGGCCGGCGTCGGCCGACCCGCACATCGGATCACGCGTGATTACTCAGCGCGGCTCCAGTTGTATGCGTTCCACGAGATTCCGCTCTGCGTCGTGGTGCGCTCGACACCGTCGACGCTCGCGCTCGCCGCGTCGACACCGGGGTGCGCGAACACCGGGATGCCGAACAGGTCGTTCCACAGCAGCTCCTCGATCACCTTGGTCTGCGCCAGGTGCACCTCGGGGTCGAGGCTGTCCTTCAGCGTCGCCCACGCGGCGTCGACCTCGGGGTTGGAGTACTGGCCGTAGTTCTGCGGCTTGCCGGTGGCGTAGATGTTCTCACCCGAGGCGATCTGGCCCGAGCCGGCCCAGGCGAACAGCGCGACCTCGTAGTCGCCGCGCTCCTGCGTTCCGCCGGGTGCGAAGAAGTCCTCGTTGCCGGCGTCGACGATGTTGAAGCCCGCCTGGTCGCAGGACGACTTGATCAGGGCGACCTGGTCGGCACGACGCGGGTTGGGTGCCGAGTAGCCGATGCGAACCTCGGCGCCGGTGGCGCCTTCGGCGGCGACGATGGCAGCGGCCTCTTCGATGTTCGGCTCGTCGTACTCGCCGTTGTACGACGCGTCGACGACCTCCTGGTAGGTGTCCTGGAAGGGGAAGACCTCACGCGCGTTGAGCACGACGGCCTCGGGGTCGATCGGCTTGATCAGGTTGTCGACGATCTGCTGACGCGGCACGCACATGGCGAACGCGCGGCGCAGCTCGAGGTTGTCGGCGAAGAGCGCGCCGTCGATGAAGTTGAAGTCGAGGTGCTCCCAGGTGAGGGTCGAACCGGTGAGGATGTTCACCGAGTCGCCGAGGTCTTCGAGCTGCGACAGGGTGTCGACCGTGGGCTGCGGCGCGATGACGTCGAGGTCGCCGTTGTCGAGAGCCTGGACCATGGCGTCCTGCTCGACGAAGCGGAAGACGATCTCGGAGTTCTGCGGCGCGAGGAGGTCGCCGTAGTAGTCCTCGTTGGCGACGACCGTGACGGATTGTCCGGCCTCCCAGCTCGAGAGCTTGTACGGTCCGGACGAGGGCACAAGGGCCTCGTCGGGCAGCTGGCCCGGGTCGGTCAGCCAGCCGGTGTTCCAGAACTCCGCTGCCGGAGCGAGGGCGTCGGCGTCCGCGCTGCGGATGGCCTCGACGAGCTCTTCGGTCGACATGCCGGCCTGCTCGGCGACGACGTGCGCCGGGTCGAGCATCCAGGTCTGGATCTGCCAGTCGGGGTTCTTCACCGCGAACTCGACCGTGAACGACTTTCCGTCGGCCTCGCCCTGGGGACCCTCGGGCACCTCGTCGCCGAGGTCGGCCGAGACCGAGTTGAACAGTGCGCCGTCGGCGCCCTCGATGTTCGCGTTCTGGACGCCCCACGCGAAGACGGCGTCGGCGACCGTGATCGGCGTTCCGTCCGACCACGCGGCGTCGTCGGCGATGGTGTACTCGACCGTGAGCGGGTCTTCGGACACCAGCTCGTACGAGCCGAGATCGGTGTTGGGCGTGACGGTGCCGTCGGGCCCGAAGTAGGTGAAGCCGGTCTTCAGCTGGTCGGCGATGGCCGAGTTGTAGGTGCTGTAGGTCTCGGGCGTGAAGCCGTTGTAGCTGATGAAGTCGTTGGGTCCGACGGAGACCGCGATCGATGCGGATCCGGAGGGCTCGGTCGTCTCGCCGGCGCCGCCGTCGGCGGGCGGGGCGCACGCGCTCATCACGAGGACAGCCGTGCCCAGCGCCGCCCCGGCGACAAGGGTTCGTCTCAAACGCATTTCTTCTCCTACTTCATCGTGGTGCAAGGGTTTACCGCTTCGCGGGGCGTTCCTGCCGCCGAAATCGGATATCGAAACCCTATTTTTCGTAGGCAGACGATCAAACGATTTCGGTCGAACGTTACGAACCTTTAATGCATTCCGATACGACGAATCACATCGGGACGAAGAGGGTTCCGCCGGTCAGGCACGACCACCGCTGTGTTCCTCAACGTATCCCGCCGATCCTCTTCGATCCGGCGGTGTGGAGAACTCTTCGCACGAACGTAACACTGTGTGACCTGCTGGCAAAAACGCGAGTGCCGGGCAGCGCGACCGATCAGTGCGCTCAGGGCAGAAGCGAAGTGATGATCACAGCGCCCATCGCCCACACGACGAGCACGACGAACGAGACGGCACCGGGGCGGTCCCACGACCGCTCTATCGGCAACGCCGTCGAGGCGTCGGCAGACCCCGTGCGCCAGGCCTCGCGGAGCGCGTCCAGGTCGCGGAGAGCGGCCGGTCTGCGGGAATCCTGCCCCGCTTCCATACGCGGCGGGACGCGTGATGCACGCCCGGATTGCGGACCCCCGAACGCGTCGACGGTCCGGCCGTCGTCCAGGGTGAAACGCACCTGATAACGCAGATCGATCGCGCTCACGCGCGACCAGGGGATGCGGGTGATCCGTGCGAAGTTCTGCACCGTCGCACCGGCCTCGTCGACGGCGATGTGCGACGCGTAGGTCGAGATGTAGACGCCCCAGAGAGCGAGCAGCACCCAGGGGGCGATGAGCACGGCATCCAGCCATCCGGCGCGCCACACCACATCGACGAGCAGCACTGCCGCGACCACGGCCGCGACGACGAGGGTCACCGCACGGGAGGGCGCGCGGAAGATACGACGAACGGCGGGGCCGGGGACGCTGTCGCGCCCGCGGCTCCCGCCGTCGTGGTCGAACATCGAACCGCTCAGGATCCGAACGAGAACCCGGCACCGGGGATGGCGGCGAGCAGTTCGCGGGTGTAGTCCTCGCGCGAGTTGTCGAAGACCTCGTCCGTGGTCGCCGACTCCACGAGCCGTCCCTTGCGCATGACGCACACGTTGTCGGCGACGAGGCGGACGACCGCGAGGTCGTGCGTGATGAACAGGTAGGTCAGATCGAGCTCGGTCTGCAGCTCGGTCAGCAGGTTCAGGATCTGTCCCTGCACCAGGACGTCGAGCGCCGACACCGCCTCGTCGAGCACGAGGACGTCGGGCTTGAGCGCCAGCGCGCGGGCGATGGCGACTCGCTGACGCTGACCTCCCGACAGCTCGCTGGGATACCGCTCGCGCGTCGCCGTCGGCAGCGACACCTGGTCGAGCAGTTCGCGAACGCGCGCGGCGTGCTCTTTCGACGTACCGATTCCGTGCACGCGGAGCGGCTCGGAGATGGTGTCGCCGACGCTGTACTGCGGGTCGAGCGTGCCGTACGGGTCTTGGAACACCGGCTGCACGCGCCGACGGAAGGCCAGCGTCTCGATGCGGTTCATGCGCGTCAGAGGCTTGCCGTCGAACTGGATCTCCCCCGAGGTGAGCGTCTCGAGCTGCAGGAACAGCTTCGCCAGGGTCGACTTGCCCGAACCGGACTCCCCCACGATCGCCGTCGTCGTGCCCTTCTTGACCGAGATGCTCACGTCGTCGACGGCCACGATCTCTTTCGACGAGAGACCGCGCGTACGCACCTTGTAGACGCGGCGCGCGTTGCGGATGTCGATGAAGTCGTCGGGGGCGTGCTCGGTGGCGGCCTCGGCCTCGCGCTCCTCGGCACGGGCGAGGAACTCCTCGCCCGAACCGAACACGTCGGCCTGCTCGTGGTGACGCACGGCCTGGATGCGGCGAGACGCGATGCTCGGCGCCGCCGAGACCAGTCGCTGCGTGTACGGGTGCTGCGGATCGGCGAGAATCTGCTGCGACGGTCCCGACTCGACGACACGACCGCGATACATCACCACGAGGTGCTCGGCACGCTCGGCGGCCAGCCCCAGGTCGTGGGTGATGAAGAGCACCGAGGTGCCGAAGTCGGTCGTCAGGGTTCCGAGGTGGTCGAGGATCTGGCGCTGCACCGTCACGTCGAGCGCCGAGGTGGGCTCATCGGCGATCAGCAGCTTCGGACGGGCCGAGAGTCCCATGCCGATGAGCGCCCGCTGACGCATACCGCCCGAGAACTGGTGGGGGTACTGACGCATCCGGTCGGCGGCATCCGGCAGTCCTGCCTCGCTGAGCACGTCGATCGCACGCTGGCGGACGTCGGCCCGCCCGGTCGCGGACTTGTTGACGCGCACGGCCTCGCGCACCTGGTAGCCGACGGTCAGGACGGGGTTGAGGTTCGACATCGGGTCCTGCGGCACGTAGCCGATCTGCGACCCGCGCACGCGCTGCATCTCTCGGTTCGACAACTGCGCGAGGTCGGTGCCCTCGAACATGATCGAGCCTTCGGAGACCCGACCGGTTCCGGGCAGAAGCCGGATGATGGCCTGCGCGGTGGTCGACTTTCCCGAGCCGGATTCACCGACGATGGCCACCGACTGCCGCGGGTAGATCGTGAGGTCGACACCGCGGACGGCGGGAACATAGCCGGACTTGGTCTGGAACCCGACGTGCAGCCCGCGGATGTCGAGCAGCGGGGTTTCGGCAGAAGTCGTGTCGCTCATCGGCGGGAACGCTCCTTGGGATCGAGGGCGTCGCGCAAGACGTCGCCCAGCATGAGGAAGGACAGCACCGTGAGCGACAGCGCGGCGGCCGGGTAGATCAGCGTCATCGGGTTCGTCGTGATCGACACCCGCGCCTCGCTGATGTCATTGCCCCAGCTCATCACCGAGCCCGAAAGCCCGATACCGAGGAACGACAGCGTGGCCTCGGCCACGATGAAGGTTCCGAGCGAGACGGTGGCGACGGCGATCACGGGGGCGATCGCGTTCGGCAGGACGTGACGCAGCAGGATGCTCCAGCGCGAGACACCGAGCGCGGTCGAGGCCTGGACGTAGTCGGCCTGTTTGCCCGAGATCACCGCTCCGCGCATGATTCGAGCGATCTGGGGCCACGCGAACAGCGCGATCACCGCGGCCACGAGGAGCGGCGTGCGCACCGGCACGACCGACATCAGGACGATGGCGCCGAGGATGGTCGGGATGGCGAAGAAGATGTCGCCCAGGCGCGACAGCAGCGAGTCGAGGATGCCGCCGTAGTAGCCCGCGAGGGCGCCGACGATCGAGCCGAAGATCGTGACCATGAGGGTAGCCAGACCGCCGACGAGCACCGAGGCCTGGGCGCCGTGGATGACACGCGAGTAGACGTCGCAGCCCTGGCGGGTGAACCCGAACGGGTGGCCCGCCTCGGGACCGCCGTTGGAGTTGGCGAGCAGACAGTTCGCGGTCGGCGACACGGGGGCGAAGACGTTCGGCAGCAGCGCGACGATGAGGATGATCAGGATCAGCGTCGCCGAGATCCAGAACATCGGGCGCCGGCGCATCGAACGCCAGGCATCGCCCCAGACCGTGCGCGGCTTCTCGTCGACCGAGACGGCGTCGATCTTCTCGAGCGGGGTCTCTTCGACCGACGCGACGAAGTGCTCCTGGTTGCGACGGACATTACTTTGCATAGCGGATCCTCGGGTCGAGCCAGGCGTAGAGCAGATCGACGAGCAGGTTCGCGAACATGATGATGATGACCATGATCGCCACGAACGAGACCACCGTGGGCCCCTCGCCGATCGTCACGGCACGGTAGATCGTGCCGCCGACGCCGTTGATGTTGAAGATGCCCTCGGTGACGATCGCACCGACCATGAGCGAGCCGAGGTCGACGCCGAGGTAGGTCACGACGGGCACGAGCGAGTTGCGCAGCACGTGCACGGTGACGATGCGCGGACGGCTGAGTCCCTTGGCGGTGGCCGTGCGCACGAAGTCGGCGGAGAGGTTCTCGGCGACCGACGAGCGGGTGAGCCGCACGATGTAGGCGAACGACACGCTGGCCAGCACGATCGCCGGCAGGATCAGCTCGCTCCAGGGCGCCTCGGCGCTCACCGTCGGACGTGCCCAGCCGAGCTGGACGCCGACGACGTACTGCAGCAGGAAGCCGATGACGAAGGTGGGGACCGAGATCAGCAGGAGGCTGACCACGAGAGCGCTGGCGTCGAAGAGCTTGCCTTTGCGGAGGCCCGCGATGAGGCCGACCAGGATGCCGAGGATCGCTTCGATCGCCAGGGCGAGAAGTGCGAGTCGGGCGGTGATCGGGAAGGCCTGAGCCATCACGTCGATGACCGGACGACCCGAGAAGGTCGTGCCCCAGTCACCCTGAAAGAGACCGCCGATGTAGAGGAAGTACTGAACGATGAAGGGCTTGTCGAGGTTGTACTGGGCTCGGACCGCCTCGATCACCGCCTCGGAGGGTTGCCGATCGCCGTACAGAGCGGCGATGGGGTCTCCTGGAAGCAGGAAGACCAGGGCGTAGATGAGAAGGGTCGCCCCGAAGAAGACGGGGATCAGCTGGAGCAGCCGTCGACCGATGAACCAGAGCATCGACGAGTCCTAAAAGAGATTCGGGTGGGAAGACAGGGCCGTTCAGCACGGTGTCCGGGACGCGAGCGCCCCGGACACCGTACGTCAGATATCGCGAAGAGGCTGAATCAGCCCTTCGTGATCTGGTGGTAGAGCGGCACCGAGTCCCAGCCGAACTCGACGTTCTCGACGCCGTCGGCCCAGACGCCGACCGCGTTCTGGTACCAGAGCGGAACGCTGGGCAGGTCCTGCATCAGCATCTCCTGCGCTTCGGTGTAAAGGCCCGCGGCCTCTTCGGGGCTGCCCGCGGACGCGGCCTCGTCGAGCTTCGCGTCGAAGGTGGGGTTGCTGTACCCCTCGTAGTTCGAGCTTCCGCCGGTCGAGTACTGCGCCGACAGGAAGTTGCCCTGCGACGGGTAGTCGGCCTGCCACCCGGCGCGGGTGGCGCCGGTCAGGGTGCCGGTGGTGCGCAGGTCGAGCGCCGCGGCGAAGGTCGGGAAGGGCAGACCGCTTGCCTCGATGCCCAGCGTGTTCGAGATGCTGTTGGCGACGGCATCCACCCACGCCTGGTGTCCACCGTCGGAGTTGTACGCGAGGGTGAAGGGACCGGTGTACGGCGCGATGGCCTCGGCCTCTGCCCATGCGGCCTTGGCGGCCTCGGGGTCGTAGTCGAGGACCTCGCTGCCGGCGAGGTCGTCCGACCAGCCCTCGACCACGGGCGAGGTGAAGTCGGTCGCCGGAGTGCGGGTGCCCTGGAAGATCACGTCGGTGATCTCGTCGCGGTTGATCGCCATCGAGATGGCGGCGCGGCGGAGCTGGCCCTCTTCGTCGTTGCCGAAGTTCGGCAGGTAGAAGGGGATGTTGAAGCCCTGGTAGATCGCGGCGGGCTGGTTGACCGAACGCTCGGGGAAGTCCGACTCGTAGGTCTCGAAGTAGAGGTCGGGCACGGTGTCGAGCACGTCGAGGTTGCCGGCCTGAGCGTCGGCGTAGGCCGCCTCGAGACCGGTGTAGAAGACGATGTCGAGTCCGCCGTTGGCGACCTCGCGCGCACCCGAGTAGTCGGGGTTGGCGACCAGCGTGATGCCCTCGTCGTGGCGCCATGCGCCCTCTCCCTCGAGCATGTACGGGCCGTTGCCGATCGGGTTCTCACCGAAGGCTTCCATGTCTTCGAACGCGACCGACGGCAGCGGCATGTAGGCCGTGTAGCCGAGGCGCAGCGGGAAGTCGGCGTCGGGGGCCTTCAGCGTCACCGTGAAGGTCATGTCGTCGACGACGGCGAGGCCGGTCGGAGCGGTGCTGCCGTCATCGGTAGCGCCCTCGATCGTGTAGAACCAGTACGCGCCGTCGGGGTCCTGCGCACCCGCGGTCCAGGTGTCGACGAACGTCTGCGCGGTGATCTCTTCACCGTTGGTGAAGGTCCAGCCGTCGGCGACCGTGATGGTCCAGACGGTGTTGTCGTCGCTCTCGATCGACTCGGCGACCTCGTTGGTGGTCGAACCGTCGGCGTTGTAGCTGACGAGGCCGGCGTAGATCGACGTCATGATCTTGCCGCCACCGGTCTCGGTGGTGCCGTAGGTGATCAGCGGGTTCTGCGGCTCAGTGCCGTTCGTGCTGATCATCGCGGTGGTCGACTCGGAGCCGCCACCTTCGTTGCCGCCGTCGTTCGACGACGAGCAGCCGGCGAGCGTGAGCGTGACGGCGGATACGAGCGCGATCGCGCCGATTCCCCAACGTCGTCTCGACATGTTTCCTCCTGGATTGCGGGATGTTCCCCACCAGCCGGCCGCAGCAATGCAGCGCCAGCGTCGGGTGCGGGTAATGCACTGACACTAAGCGCACTCCCACGCGCAGGGCGCATCGAGGCCGAAAACGTTACATGTCGGCAATAAACGGGCGCCAGAGCTTTTCAACTTGCCCTATGGGCGACCGGAAAGCTGCGCGGTCGGCGCCTCCGGCCGTGCTGACGTGTCTCGAACCGCCCTCGACTCGCCGAGTCTTTGCGATGTCCATGACCATCGAGAACTTCGATACGAAAGCCGAGAACGCATAGGGCCTTCGATTCGAAGGCGTCGTGATAGGTTCTGAACGCCTCATCCCGCTCGTGAAGGACACCGCCATGAACCCGACCCCCGTCATGATCTTCGCGAGCACGCTCGCCGCCGACATGCGTCACGTCATCCCCCACGACGTACACGATCCGTTCCTGTACGTCGAGATGGACGGGCGTCCGCACGTCGCCGTCAAGTCTCTCGAGGCCGCACGCATGCGCGCCGTCGAAGGCATGACGGTGTTCCCGCTCGACGAGCTCGGCTTCGACGACTTCCGCGCCGCAGGCCAAGACCCCGACCTCGCCGAGCTCAACACCCTCGTCGAGGCGTGCCGACGCCTCGGAGTCGCCGAGGCCGCGGTTCCGCCGACGTTCCCCCTCGAGGTCGCCGACCACCTGCGCGCGAACGGAGTCGCCGTCTCGGTGGACCGCGACTTGTTCGTCCAGCGCCGCCGGGTCAAGACGCCGCACGAACTGGCCGGCATCCGTCGTGCCCAGATCGCCGCCGAAGCCGGGGTGTCGCTCGTCGCCGACGCGCTCGACCGCGCCGAGATCGCCGCCGACGGCGGACTCGTACTCGACGGAGAGCCGGTGACCTGCGAAGGCCTGAAGGACGGCATCCGCGCGGCCTTCTTGCGCAACGGGTGCGAAGACGCCGGCATGATCGTCGCGCACGGCGAGCAGACCTGCATCGGACATCACGCCGGCTCGGGGCAGATCTTCGCGGGCGAGCCGGTCACCGTCGACATCTGCCCGCGCGACATCGCGTCCGGCGGCAACTCCGACATGACCCGCACCTTCGTCAAGGGAGAGATCGACGACGAGCTGGCGTTCTACTACCGCATCGTCAAGGAGTCCTTCGACGCCACCCTCGCTGCCATTCGTCCCGGCCTGCCGGTGGCCGAGCTGCACCGCATCTCGTGCGAGCCCATCGAGGCCGCCGGACAGCCCACGCAACTGACCAAGAAGCCGGGCGAGGTGCTCGACGAGGGCTACTTCCACAGCCTGGGCCACGGGATCGGTCTCGAGGTGCACGAGCCGCCGAGCCTGAACCAGAACGATGCGGTGCTCGTCGCGGGCGACGTGATCGCCATCGAGCCCGGGTGCTACCGCCAGGGCTTCGGCGGTGTGCGTCTCGAAGACATCGTCCTCGTCACCGACGACGGCTACGAGCTGATCTCGGACTACCCGTACGAGCTCACCCCGGTCTCGCTCCCCCGGGGCAAGTGAGGTGGCCCGCGATCCCCGCATCGACGCCGAATCAGCGGCGATCGTCGGCGCCTGGCGGGAGTTGTGCCGCTTCCCGACCGTGGCGGGCGATCTGACGGCGATCGGTGAGGCCGCCGACTGGCTCGAAGAGCGCCTCGCGCCGATCATGGACCGTGTGGTCCGGTACGAGATCCCGGGCTACGGTCCGGTCGTCGTCGGATTCCGAGCGGGCCGCAGCGACAAGACGCTCATGCTCTACAACCACTACGACGTGCAGCCCGCCGGCGACGAGAGCCGGTGGACATCTCCGCCCTTCGCAGCCGAGATCCGTGACGGTGCCATGTACGCGCGCGGCGCCTGCGACGACAAAGCGGATGCCGCGGGCCGACTCGCCTCGCTGCGCCTGTGGATCGACGACCACGACGGCGACCTGCCCTACAGCGTCGTCTACCTGGCCGACCCGTGCGAGGAGATCGGCAGCCCCGGCCTCGCCGACGTCCTCGCCGCCCACGCCGAGGAGCTGCGCGCCGACGCCTGCCTGTGGGAGAGCTACCTGCGCGAAGAGGACGGCCGGCCCGCCGTCGGGTTCGGATGCCGCGGGTCGCTCGAGATCGAGCTGCGCCTCGATCTGCTGCGCGCGGCGCAGCACCCGTCGTACTCGTCGATCCTGCGCTCGGCCCCGCTCGAGCTCATGACCGCCGTCACCTCGCTGCGCCACGACGACGGCCGCGTCGCCGTCGACGGCTTCGCCGACGGAGCGCTTCTGCCCGACGATGCCGCGAAGGAACGCTCGGCGCAGGTCACCCTGCCCGAGCAGTCCATCGCGATCGCCGGGGTCGACCCGCACCTTCCGTCGGGCGAGAGCTCGCTGTCGACCCGATTCGTCTTCGAGCCTTCGATGAGCCTGTCGGGCTTCGACCTCGACCCGGGGGTGCGTCAGAGCATTCCGGGCACGGCCGGCGCGCGCGTGCGCTTCGGTCTCGTGCCCGGAATGGATCCCGAGCGGTCGTTCGCCGCCGTCCGCGACCACCTGCGCGCCATCAACCCCGACATCGCTGTCGAGATGCTGCGCGGCATCGCCCCCGCCTACTCCCCCGTCGATTCGCCCTTCGGCCAAGCCGTGCTGCGGGCGGCCGAGACGGCGTTCGGCGCGGCCCCGGTCGTGTACGACGTGATGACCGGCGCCGGACCGGGAGCCCACTTCCTCGAGCACCTCGGTGCGCCCATCGTCTCGCCGACGGGGACGCTGCGGCCCGCCGGCAACATGCACGGGTACGACGAGCACGGCTACGTCGAGGACTTCCTCGACCACGTCCAGTTCACACTGGAGGTATTGCGTGAGCTCGACCGTGGGCTCTTCGCCGAGACAGATAGGCCGTGAGATGACCGAAGAACCCGGCAGCGCCCTCCGCGCGATGCTCGAGCCGGCGCGCGACGCCCTCGTGCTCGACGACGTCGATCGACGCATCCTGCACCGACTGCACGAGGATTCGCGCGCGTCGCTGCGCAGCATGGCGGCCGAGGTCGGCATGTCGGCGCCCGCTGTGGCAGACCGCATCGCGCGACTCGAACGGGGCCACGTCATCCGTCGGCACACCATCGAGATCGACTGGGCGGCCCTGGGATACCCGATGCTCGTCGTCGTGCCCATGCGGCTGGCCGGGTCGGCGGACCTCGCCGCCGTCATCGATCGGCTGCGCGAGATTCCCGCCCTCACCGAGGTCCTGGTGCTCGCCGCCGGCTACGACCTCATGGCGCGGTTCCGGGTGCGGGATCACGCCGACCTGCAGCTGCTGCTGATCGAGCGGGTCTGGACCATTCCCGGCATCGACCAGTCCGAGACGATGCTGTCGATCGGCCGACTCGCCGATCCGGCGCCGCTTCGCCACGTGCTGCCCGTCGACGTCGAAGCCCCGCCGAAGCGCCGCCGCGCCGCATCCGCCTGAACGGGTCGCCGCCTCGGACTACCGGCTTCGGCGCAGGCTTCGGCACCGGTGTCGACGGCGGCCTCAGCGCCGGCTTCGATGTCGGCCGTGACGGTGGGGCATCACTTCGTCGCGTAGCCTGACCGGGCCGCACCGCGGGGCGGGCGGACCGACGACGAAGAGGGAGGCGACGTGTCGCGCACACGCATCTGGTGGGAGATCGGCATCGTCCTCGCGCTGTCGGTCGGTCGCTCGGCCTACTTCTCGGTGCTCTCACTCGCCCAGGCGCTGACGCGCGACGTGGGACTGGGGGGACAGTCCACCGCCCTCAACCCCAACGCCGGCAACGTCGACCCGTGGTCGGTCGTGTCGCAGCTGTCGTCGCACGTGTTCAACCTCGCACCGGTCGCGCTGGTCATCTATCTGCTGTGGGAACCGGGCCGTTCGGCGTTCCGGCGCATCGGACTCGATTTCCGGATGTTCGGGCGAGACATCGGCGGAGGCATCCTTCTCGTCGTCATCATCGGCGTGCCGGGTCTCGGCCTGTACGCCCTCGGGCGGGTGCTGGGCATCACGGTGCACGTCGATGCGGCGCCCCTCGACGGTGCCTGGACCGCCGTCTTGCTGCTGCTGTTCGCGGCGCTGCGGGCGGGACTGACCGAGGAGGTCATCTTTCTCGGCTACCTCTTCGACCGCCTGCGGCGCCTCGGCTGGGGCACGTGGACGATCATTCTGGCCACCGCGGGCCTGCGCGGGCTCTACCACGCCTACCAGGGCTTCGGACCGATCGTCGGCAACATCGCGATGGGCATCGTCTTCGGCTGGGTATATCACCGGTGGGGGCGGGTCATGCCGCTGGTCGTCGCCCATGTGCTCATCGACGTCGTCGCGTTCATCGGCTATCCGCTGGCCGTCGGCTGGTGGCCAGCGCTCTTCGCCGCCTGACCGCCCCGCCCCGCCCCACCCCGCCCCACCTTTACCGCGAGACTGCAGTTTCGCGCCGAAAGCGTGGGTTGACCCCACCTTCTCGGCGTGAAACTGCAGTCTCGCGGAGGGGTGGCGGTGGGCGGCGGTGGGCGGAGGGTGGGCGGAGCGGGGCGGGCGGGCGACGGGGGTCCTCCACAGCGCGGGGCGAGGGGGTGGGTGTTCACAGCTTCGGGACGGCGGGTCACGTCAGCGGCGGCGAGAGCGACCATGACGGGATGCCCGACGCCGCCGCATCCGCTCTGCTCCCGTCTCCGGTACCCCTGCTCCGCGCGCTCGACCGCACGCACCCGGACCGCGCTGCGCGCCGCGGCGAACTGGTCGCCGTGCGCCGGGGCGTGTACGCGCCTGCCGCGACGTGGCGGGCGCTGGCGCCGTGGGATCGCTACCTCGCCCGGGTGCACGCCGTCGCCCTGACCCGTCGCGGCTGCGTCTTCAGCCACGAGTCCGCCGCGGTCCTGCTCGGTCTACCCGTGTTCGGCGACTCGAGAGAGGTGCACGTGCTGGCGGAACCGGCCGCCACCGGCGGCGACCGCAGCGACGTGCGCATCCACACGACGCGCGACAGACGCGAGATCATCGACGTGGACGGGATCGCGCTCACGAGCGCCTCGGAGTGCGCCGTAGACATCGCGCGCAGCCGATGCGAGCTGCAGGCGCTCGCCGTGGCGGACGCCGCCCTCCGCCGGGACGGCGGGTCATCGGCCGAGGCCCTGGTCGCTCGCAACGAAGGGCGCGCGAGCAGTCGCGGTCGAAGACTCGCGCGCTGGGCGCTGCACCGTGCCGCACCGGCGCCGGAATCGACTCTCGAGTCGCTGAGCCGTGGCTGCATCGAGCTGCTGGGCTACGAAGAACCGCTCGTGCAAGTGCCGATCGGACGCGACCGCCCGGACTTCTGGTGGATCGACGGCCTCATCGGCGAAGCCGACGGCGACATCAAGTACGACGGTCGTTTCGGTGACGCGACCGAGCTCTTGCGGCAGCGGCGCGCACGAGACGCACGGTTGCTCGCGAACGGGGCCCGACGGATCTCGCATTGGGGGTGGGATGACGTCGTCGAGTTCGACCGGCTCGACGGCATCCTCCGGTCGATGGGAGTCCGGCGGGTCGGCGTCGCGGACCTCGCGCGCCTCACCCGTTCGCGGGCCGCCCTGCGGACCGGCGCGACGCACAGCCAGATCCCGCGAGACAGCAGTTTCACGCCGAGACCGTGGGGTGAACCCACCGTGTCGGCGTGAAACTGCAGTCTCGCGGTCAGAAGAGAGAGGAGAGGGGGGCGAAAAGAGAGGTGCGGGGTCAGGCGAAGGCCGAGATCGGGGGGCAGGCGCATACGAGGTTGCGATCGCCGTACGCCTGATCGATGCGCCGCACCGGCGGCCAATACTTCGTGCGCACGAGCGAGCGGACCGGGTAGACCGCCAGCTCGCGAGAGTACGGATGCGGCCACTCCGAGGCCACCGCGGCCGCAGCCGTGTGCGGGGCATTGACCAGCGGGTTGTCGTCGGCGGGCCACTCCCCCGCCTCGACCATCTCGGCCTCGGCCTTGATCGCGATCATGGCCTCGATGAAGCGCTCGATCTCGTCGAGGTCCTCGGACTCGGTGGGCTCGACCATCAGCGTGCCGGCGACGGGGAACGACATCGTCGGCGCGTGGAAGCCGTAGTCGATCAGACGTTTGGCGACGTCGTCGACCGTGACACCCGTGCGCTCGCGCAGCGGACGCAGATCGAGGATGCATTCGTGGGCGACCAGGCCGCGCTCGCCCGCGTACAGCACCGGGAAGTGCTCGCGCAGCCGGACGGCGATGTAGTTCGCCGCGAGCACGGCCGCTCCGGTCGCCTCGCGCAGACCCGACGCGCCCATCATGCGCACATAGGCCCACGAGATGGGCAGGATCGAGGCCGAACCGTAGGGCGCGGCCGAGATCGGTCCGCCGTCGAACACGAACCCGCCGGAGTGCTCGGCCCGCTGAGCGAGAGGATGCGAAGGCAGGAACGGAGCCAGATGGGCCTTGGCCGCCACCGGACCCACGCCCGGGCCGCCACCGCCGTGCGGTATCGCGAACGTCTTGTGCAGGTTGAGGTGCGAGACGTCTCCGCCGAGATCGCCGAAGCGGGCGTAGCCCAGCAACGCGTTGAGGTTCGCGCCGTCGACGTAGACCTGGCCGCCCGCGTCGTGCACGGCAGCGGTGATCTCGACGACCGCCTGCTCGTACACGCCGTGCGTCGAGGGGTAGGTGATCATCAGGGCCGACAGCGCGTCAGCGTGCGTCGCGATCTTGGCGCGCAGGTCGTCGAGGTCGACGTCGCCGTTGTCATCGCAGGCGACCACGACCACGCGCATGCCGGCCAGCACCGCCGATGCGGCGTTGGTGCCGTGCGCCGACGACGGGATCAGGCACACGTCACGGTGCAGATCGCCTCGCGAGTGGTGGTAGCCGCGGATGGCCAGCAGGCCCGCCAGCTCACCCTGCGAGCCGGCGTTGGGCTGCAGCGACACGGCGTCGTATCCGGTCACCTCAGCCAGCCACGACTCGAGCTGGTCGACGAGCGCGAGGTAGCCCTGCACGTCGTCGGCGGGCGCGAACGGGTGCACGCGGGCGAATTCCGGCCAGGTCACCGCCGCCATCTCGGTCGCCGCGTTGAGCTTCATCGTGCACGACCCCAGCGGGATCATGCCGCGGTCCAGAGCGTAGTCGCGGTCTGCGAGCTGCTTGAGGTAGCGCATCATGGCGGTCTCGGAGCGGTGCGTGTGGAAGACCGGATGCGTCAGGTACTCGTCTTCGCGCAGCAGCTCGGGTACCCCGTGGCGCTCAGCCCATGCCCGGCCCTCCGCGACCGCGGCATCCGGCTGTTCCGGCCCGCCGAAGGCGCCGACGACGCGGCTCACGTCGGAGTCCGTCGTCGTCTCGTCGACCGAAAGACCGACGGTGTCGTCGTCACGGTGCCACAGCTGGTAGCCGAGTTCGCGGGCGGCGCGCACGACCTCGCCCGCCCGCCCGGGCACGCGAACGGTCAGCGTGTCGAAGAAGTTCTGGTGCACCACCTCGACACCGGCGTCCGCGAGCCGCTCCGCGAGGACCGTGGCGTGACCGGCGACCCGGTCGGCGATCGCCCGCAGCCCGTCGGGGCCGTGATAGACCGCGTACATCGACGCCATGACCGCGAGCAGCACCTGAGCGGTGCAGATGTTCGAGGTCGCCTTCTCGCGACGGATGTGCTGCTCGCGCGTCTGCAGCGACAGGCGGTAGGCGGGATCGCCGACCGCGTCGACCGAGACGCCCACCAGACGTCCGGGCAGCTGACGCTCGAGGCCCGAACGCACCGCCATGTACCCGGCGTGCGGTCCGCCGAAGCCCATCGGGACGCCGAAACGCTGCGTCGTGCCCACCGCGACGTCGGCGCCGAACGACCCCGGCGACCGCAGCAGGGTGAGCGCCAGCAGGTCGGCGGCGACGACGGCGAGCCCGCCGCCCGCCTGCACAGCCGCGATCACGGCAGACGGGTCCCAGACGCGCCCGGAGGCGCCCGGGTACTGGACGAAGACGCCGAAGGCCTCGGGCGGCTGCGGGCCGCCGGCCAGGTCGGCCTCGAAGATCTCGACGCCGACCGCGGCAGCGCGGTGGGCCAGCAGGGCGCGGGTCTGCGGCAGCGCGTCGGCGTCGACCACGAAGACGTTGGACGCGCTCTTGGATGCGCGCCGGGCCACCAGCATCCCCTCGACGACCGCCGTCGACTCGTCGAGCATCGACGCATTCGCCGTCGCCATGCCGGTCAGGTCGGTGACCATCGTCTGGAAGTTGATGAGCGCCTCGAGTCGCCCCTGCGAGATCTCGGGCTGGTACGGCGTGTAGGCGGTGTACCAGGACGGGTTCTCGAGGACGTTGCGCTGGATGACGGCGGGCGTGTGGGTGTCGTAGTAGCCGAGACCGATCATCGAGCGGGCGGCGCGGTTGCGCGAGGCGAGCACGCGCAGTTCGGCGAGAGCCTCGACCTCGGATGCGGCGGCGGGGATGACGCTCGAGTCGATCGGCGCGGCGTGGATCGAGTCGGGTACGGCCGCGTCGAGCAGCGCGTCGATGCCGGACCGGGCGACGCTCTGCCGCGCCGACCCGGCGCCCGGGACCTCATCATCGCCGAAGCCGAGCGCTGCGAGCATCCGCTCGTGGTCGGCGCGGCCGGTGCCGATATGCCGCTCGGCGAAGCCCGTCACTGGTCGCCGCCGGTGAGCGCGACGTAGGCCGCGCGGTCGAGCAGTGCGTCGGCGTCGGCCGGATCGATGGCGATCTTGACGAGCCAGCCGGCCTCGAAGGCGCCCGAGTTCACCAGCGACGGGTCGTCGACGACCGCGTCGTTGATCTCGACGATCTCTCCCGAGAGCGGGGCGTAGAGCTCGCCCACCGACTTCGTCGACTCGATCTCGCCGCACACCTCGTTCGCGCTGACCGCGGTGCCCACGGCGGGCAGGTCGACGTAGACGACGTCACCGAGCTTCTCGGCGGCGAAATCGGTGATGCCGACGGTGGCGGTGGTGCCGTCGACGGCGACCCACTCGTGCTCGGCGGTGTACTTCAGGGCGTCGAGATCGGTCATGTCGTCCTCCGGTAGAAAGGCAGTGCGGTCACGGTTGCGGGAATGCGGGTTCCCCGCACGTCGATGAAGAGTCGGGTGCCGACCTCGGCCTGCGCGGGGTCGACGTAGGCCATCGCGATCGGATGCCCCAGCGTGGGGCTCAGCGCGCCGCTGGAGATCTCGCCCACCGGCGTTCCCTCGGCATCGACGACGGCGTAGCCGGCTCGGCCGGCTCGGCGGCCCTCGGCGGCGAGGCCGACGAGCACGCGGGAGGCCGCGCCGGCCCGCGACTCGAGTCCCGCTTTGCCGACGAAATCGGGCTTGTCGACGGCGACGACGCGGCCGAGGCCCGCTTGGGCGGGAGCGATGTCGCGCGTGAGCTCGTGCCCGTAGAGCGGCATGCCCGCCTCGAGGCGGAGCGTGTCGCGCGAGGCGAGGCCGGCGGGCACGAGCCCGAGCGGCTCGCCGGCGGCCAGCAGCGCGTCCCACAGCTGCACGGCGTGGGCCACCGGCACGAGCAGCTCGAAGCCGTCTTCGCCGGTGTACCCGGTGCGGGCGACGAACAGCGGAGCGCCCGCGAAGGTGCCCGTGGTGAAGGCGTAGTACCCGAGGTCGTCGAGTGAGGTGCCCGTGATCTCGACGCCGTCGGTCGACGACAGGATCTCTCGCGCGCGGGGCCCCTGGACGGCGACGAGCGCGGACTGATCGGTGACGTCCTCGATGCGCGGCACGTGTCCGCCGACGAAGCCGAAGAAGGAACTGCCGTCGGCGCCGGGCGCGGGGATCGCGTCAGCGGGCGGATGTGCCCGCCACTGCTGCACGGCATCGTCGAGAGCCGCGGCAACGGCATCCCGGTTGCCGGCGTTGGCGATGATTAAGAAGTACTGCTCGCCGGTGCGGTAGACGATGACGTCGTCGACGATGCCGCCGTCGGATGCCAGCACGAGCGAGTACTTCGCCTTTCCGACGCGCATCGTCGAGATGCGACCGGCGAGGGCGAGATCGAGGAAGTCCGCGGCGCGTCCGTCGTGGACGAGGAACTCGGCCATGTGCGAGATGTCGAACAGACCGGCGGCCGAGCGCACCGCGTGGTGCTCGGCGAGGTCGGAGGTGTACCGCACCGGCATGAGCCAGCCGCCGAAGTCGGTGAACGAGGCACCGAGCGCGGCATGGCGGTCGTGTAGAACGGTGGAGCGGGGATCCGGCATGAGTTCTCCCGTGATGATCGGGCGGATGCCGCGGCTGCGGCATCCGTGAACTCCCCCTCTGTCATGGGCCTGAGAGTTTCACCGGGGATCGTCTGCTGCGCAGAACCCGGTTTTCACCGTCGGCGGATGCCCGCTGACGCGGGATCGCTTTTCAGAGCGGCCGGACGTGCGCGGTACACGGACCTGAGAGATTGGCGGGGAGGCTTGCTCCTTCGGTGCCCGGATCGAGTCCGGAGCTCTCCCGCGTACGTCATGCGGCCTGTCTTCAGTTGCGCGATCAGCTTAGCGGCCGATCACGCCGCGCACGCGCCCGATTCCACGGCGGGCGAGTCCGCGGTGACCTGCGCCAGTGCCGGCAGCAGCTCGGTCGTGGTCATCGCGTAGCCGCGACGTTCGTCCTCGGCCCCGCGGGCGAAGACGACGCCCGCGATGGCACCGTCTCCGGTCAACAGGGGGCCGCCCGAGTTTCCGGGGCGCACGTCGGCGTCGAGTGCGTAGACCTCGCGCGGCGAGCTGCTCTCGTCGTAGATGTCGGGCACGGGCGCGTTCCCGACCGAGAGCACGAACGCCGCGCCGCTCGTGAACGGTCCGCCGAGCGGGTAGCCCTGCACGGCGACGGCGGTACCCGCCGGAACGGGCTCGGCGATGGGGATCGCCTCGGCGGCGAGCCCGTCGACGGCGATGACGGCGAGGTCGTCGACCGGGTCGAAGTAGACCACGCGACCCTCACGGGCGGACTGGCCCGGCAGCTCGACGATCGGGGCGTCGACGCCGGCCACGACGTGGGCGTTGGTGACGATGAGCTCGTCGCCGGCGACGAACCCCGAACCGGTCATCGAGACGCCGCACGAATAGGCCGTGCCGCTGATGCGGGCGACCGACTCGGCGGCGCGCTGCAACTCGGGGTCGTCGAGGGCGACGGGCGGCGCGGTCGGTTCGACCTCGGGGCGCAGCAGCTCGCCGATGCGCGGGATGCCCTCGTCGACGACGAAGCCGCGCACCTCGGCGAGCGCGGCGTCGACCGGGGCGGGGGTCACGCGATCGAGCCAGCCGAGAACGGTGGACGACGCGACGGCTGTCGAGACGACGGGCATGCCGCTGGCGGTGACGGCTCCGGCGCCGAGCATGAGCACGAGCGCTCCGGCAAGGGTCGACACGGCGGCTCCGAGCAGTCGGTCGAGCACGCCGAGTTTCACCTTCTCGACGCCGCGACGGATGGTGGCGCCCACGAGAGTGCCGATCGCGGAGCACACGACGACGATGACGAGTGCGCAGACGGCGAGGACGAGTGAGCGGTACTCCCAGTCGGCGACGCCGGGGGCGATGAGCGGCACGGCCCAGACGGCGAGCAGCGCTCCCACGACGAGGCCCGCTATCGAGCCGGCCGTCGCGACGAGTCCGCGCGAGACGCCGATGGCGAAAGCGGCGATCAGCAGGATCACGACGAGTACGTCGACCAGCAGCACGGGGCCTCCTCGGGGGTCGGGCTCAGCGTAGGCGGCGTCGCTGGGAGACCCCCGCGTTTGGCGTTCGTGTCAGACAGACCTTATGATCGATGCAGGCCCACTTAAGGTAGTCATGACTCTAACTAGTCCAGATGCCGCGGACGACGGCATCCGCGTCGCCGTCTCGACGGTGATCTTCAGCCTGCGCCACTCTGCCGGCGACGAGCTGCCCGCCGTCGTGCTGCCGCTCGTGCGTCGCACGCGCGACCCGCACGAGGGCCTGTGGGCCCTGCCCGGCGGCTGGCTCGGCCTCGACGAGAACCTGGCGACCGCGGCGTCGCGCACTCTGGCCGAGACGACGGCGCTGGCGCCGCGCTATCTCGAACAGCTCTACGCCGTCGGCGACGTCGGACGTTCGCCGGGGCGCGTCGTCTCGATCGTCTACTGGGCGCTCGTGCGTGAAGACATCGCCGCCACCCCCCTGCCCGCCGACGACAACGTCGCCTGGTTCGACGTGTCGTCGCTGCCGGCGCTCGCGTTCGACCACAGCGAGATCGTCGCCTACGCGCTGTGGCGCCTGCGCAACAAGGTCGGCTACAGCCGGATCGCCCACGGTCTGCTGCCCGACCTGTTCACCCTCGCCGAGCTGCGCGAGGTCTACGAGGCGATCGGCGGACGCCGCCTCGATCCCGCGAACTTCCGGCGTCAGGCCGACGCGTCGGGAACCCTCATCCCCACCGACGAGCACCGCACCGGCAGCCACCGGCCGGCGCGGCTGTACCGCTACAACCACGATGTCGAGCTGGCCGACCGCGGCCCGCTGCCCGAGTGAAGGAACGCCCATGACCGTCGCACCCCTGACCCTGCAGCCGCGCCCCGAAAGATCGGGTGACGACCGGGCGGGCATCGACCCGAGCGTCGATCACGGCATCCAGGCGATCGTCTCGGGAGCATCGACCGATGCGACCTGCACGACCGACCTCGCCGCCGGTCCGTGGGACTTCGACACCCGGCCCGGCTACGGTCCGGGCTCGTCGATGGGCGACGTGATCCCGACCGGCGCCCCGCGGCAGGGTGCGTTGCCCGAGCAGTACCGCTCCGCCTCCGAAGCCGAGTTGGCGCAGCGCATCCGCGAGGCCAAGGCGACCCTCGGCGAGCGCGTGGTCGTGCTGGGTCACTTCTATCAGCGCGAAGAGGTGGTCGTGCACGCCGACTACGTGGGCGACTCGTTTCAGCTCGCCGGCGCCGCGCAGGCGCATCCCGACGCCGAGACGATCGTGTTCTGCGGCGTGCACTTCATGGCCGAGACCGCCGACCTGCTCTCGCGGCCCGAGCAGGCCGTCGTGCTGCCGAACCTGGCCGCGGGCTGCTCGATGGCCGACATGGCCTCGATCGACGAGGTCGAGGAGTGCTGGGAGCAGCTCGAAGACGTCTTCGGCCCCCTCGACGAGCCCGATGTCGACGGCCTTGTGCCGGTGGTCCCGGTGACGTACATGAACTCGTCGGCAGCCATCAAGGGATTCGTCGGTCGTCACGGCGGCATCGTCTGCACGTCGTCGAACGCACGCACGGTTCTCGAGTGGGCCTTCGCGCGTGGTCGGCGCGTGCTGTTCTTTCCCGACCAGCACCTCGGCCGCAACACCGCGAAGGCGATGGGGGTGCCGCTCGAGCAGATGCCGCTGTGGAACCCGCGCCGACCGCTCGGCGGCGCCGACGCCCCCTCGCTGCGCGACTCGCGCGTCATCCTCTGGCACGGGTTCTGCTCCGTGCACCGTCGCTTCACCGTCGAGCAGATCGACGAGGCGCGCGCGAATCACCCCGGGGTTCGTGTCATCGTGCACCCGGAGTGTCCGATGGCGGTGGTCGATGCCGCCGACGAGGCCGGCTCGACCGACTACATCCGCAAGGCGATCGCCGCCGCGACCGAACCCACGACCTTCGCGATCGGCACCGAGATCAACCTGGTGCAACGCCTCGCGGCCGACTATCCGCAGCACCGGATCTTCTGCCTCGATCCGGTCGTGTGCCCGTGCTCGACGATGTACCGCATACACCCCGGCTACCTCGCCTGGGTGCTCGAAGAGCTCGTCGCCGGACGCGTCGTGAACCGCATCACCGTTCCCGACGACGTCGCCGATCCCGCTCGCGCGGCCCTCGAGCGGATGCTGGCGGCCAGACCGTGACCGGCCGCGTCGTCGTCGTCGGCTCGGGCCTGGCGGGACTCGCCTGCGCTCTGCACGCGGTCCGCGCCGGTGCACGAGTGATCGTTCTGACCAAGGCGACCGCGACGCAAACGGCGACCGAGCGCGCGCAGGGCGGCATCGCGGCGGCGCTGCGCACACCCGACTCCCCCGCCGCCCACGCCGAAGACACCGCCACGGCGGGTGCGCACCACGGTGACCCGGCGGCCATCCGCGTGCTCGTCGACGACGCGGCCGCCCGGATCGACGAGCTGCGATCGCTGGGGGTCGCGTTCGACCTCGACGCGACGGGCGCGC